>Ga0334901_1001360_pt1 | contig 26290 bp, 15 predicted proteins | sample GraSluR3_MG_3_FD_207216 | JGI IMG/M metagenome (GOLD analysis project Ga0334901, IMG submission 207216) | Sludge microbial communities from methane-producing bioreactor in Wageningen University, Netherlands - Granular Sludge_15_08-R3 | ecosystem: Engineered > Bioreactor > Anaerobic >... | reverse complement strand
GCCTCGGCCATCTGCTTCACGATGCTGCCCATCGCCTACGTCATGTTCCTGGTTCTCAACAACAAGCGGAGCTACATCGGCGAGGCGGTGGGCCGGGGATTCAAGCGGGTCGCGTTCAACCTGATCCTGATCATCGCCCTGGCCCTGGCCACGATCGGCGCAACGATCAAGATCAAAGGCAACGTGTACGACCCGATCATGAAGATGCTCCGCGGCCCCCAGGCCGCGGCCACCGCCGAGTTGCCCGCGGATCAGGCTTGAGAGGGTCGCGGGCAAACACCTGCCGAGAGAACCCCGGTCGTCGGCGTACCCTCGCGGCACGGTTTGGCTGAAGCCTCGGGCCGTCAGGTGAACAACTCCTCCGCGGTCCCGCGGAAGATCCTCTCGACGTCGCCGTCGCGAAGTCGGCATGCGCGCACGGCTTGCCGAAGCGCCAGAAGCGATTCGATGCCCACGAGCGTGGGGCGGCAGAACCGCGCGCCGGCAAAGTCGACGTTGTGCTCGTGCATCCAGAAAAACCCGTCCCCCACGCTTACGCACCGCCCGCGCAGATTGCACACGGGCCAGTCGGTGCCGAACGCCAGGCGCGACGGGCCGAACGCGCGAAGGACGGCCTCGATGGCCCCCGGCTCGCAGATCGCCGACGTGTCGAAGTAGACGTTCTCCTGCCCGCCGAGCGAACCGATCCCGTCGATCGTGTGCCGGGCGCAAAACCCCCGGGCGGCGTGGGCGAGAATCAGCCGCGCCCGGCGATGGCGGCCGCACCGCGCGCGAAGGTAGTGCTGGTTCTCCGGATCCGACAGCGCCCGGCGCCGCACCAGGTGCAGCATGATCGCCAGGCCGTGCGCCTCGGCCAGCTCCCACGCCCAGTCGGGCAGAAACTCGCCGATGGCCGCCTCGTAGGTATCGGCCGACCGGGCAAACAGGTGATACGCCTTGAAGCCCGCGAATCGTCCCGCGCGCAGCTCCGACTCGACGATCGCGGGATCGTCGCCGGGACGGATCAGGCGCAGCGCCCGGCTTCGCCGGCGCGCGGCAACCTGCGCGGCCACGAACGCATTCTCTCGCTCGACGTCGACCCGGCCATTGGCCGGCAGGGCGAAGAACAGTCCGTCGCGAGGGCAATCGTCTCCCATCCAACTCGACAGGCTTTGACGATAGGCGTCGAAGCCCTGCCGGGCGGCGGCGTCTTCGTCCGACCCGTCGACGTCGAGATTCAGCCCGGCCACCGTGTAAAGATGGGCGTGCGCGTCGAGCGCATCGGGCGGAACGAACCCCGCCAGCTCCCGCCGGTACAGGTCGCGGTCGTGCTCGCGGACCTCGCGGTAGGCGCTGGGCAGGTACGCCACGGGCGGGCTGGTCGGCTTGTCGCGCAATGCGGGTTCCTCGCGGCGGCGTAACGGCGGAGCACGGCCCCATCCTAATCCGCGGAAAGACGAAAACACAACACCCGGGCCCTCCGAACGAGCCGGCACGTGATCGCTTGCGCGAGTTCTCGCGGTGCGACCGCCGCGCCCGCCCAATCTTGCCGCGCCGGCGATCGGCCGCCATAATGGCCGGATGGCTCGACATCCCGATCCCGATACCACGTCCACACCCATGCAGAAAATCTCCGTCGCCCAAGCCCGCCGGCCCGAGTCGATCGGCAACGAAGTCGTCGTCGAGGCCTGGGTCCGCACGCGCCGCGACTCGAAGGCCGGCTTCAGCTTTCTCGAACTGAACGACGGCTCGTCGATGGGCAACGTCCAGGTGCTCGCCGAGGCGTCGCTCGACAACTACGAGTCGCACGTCAAACGCCTCTCGCCCGGATGCAGCGTCCGCGTCGCCGGGCTGGTGCGCGAGTCGCCCGGCAAGGGGCAGGCCACCGAAATCCAGGCGACCCGGGTCGACGTGCTGGGCACGGCCGACGCCGAGACCTACCCGCTCCAAAAAAAACACCACTCCTTCGAATTCCTGCGGACCATCGCCCACCTGCGTCCGCGAACGAACACCTTCGGGGCGATCGCCCGGGTGCGCAACTGCACGTCGGACTCGATCCACCGGTTCTTCCAGGAGGAAGGCTTCCTCTACGTCCATACGCCCATCATCACCGCCAGCGACTGCGAGGGGGCGGGCGAGATGTTCCAGGTCACCACGCTCGACCTGGCCAACCCGCCCCGCGCCGAGGGACGGGTCGACTTCACCCAAGACTTCTTCGATCGCCCCTCGTACCTGACCGTCAGCGGACAGCTCGAGGCCGAAACCTTCGCCTGCGCGCTGGGCAAGGTCTACACCTTCGGACCCACCTTCCGCGCCGAAAACTCGAACACCTCGCGCCACCTCGCCGAGTTCTGGATGGTCGAGCCCGAAATGGCCTTCTTCGAACTCGACGACAACATGGACCTGGCCGAGCGGTTCCTCAAACGCATCTTCCGCGACGTGCTCGAACGCTGCCCCGAAGACATGGAGTTCTTCAACCAACGCATCGACAAGACCGTGCTCGACACCCTGCGGGCAATCGTCGACAGCCGGTTCGTGCGCCTGCCGTACACCGAGGCGGTCGCGATCCTCGAGAAGTCGGGCCAGACGTTCGAGTTCCCCGTCGCCTGGGGACACGACCTCCAGGCCGAGCACGAACGCTACCTGACCGAAAAACACTTCCAGTGCCCCGTCATCCTCTTCGACTATCCCCGCGCGATCAAACCCTTTTACATGCGGGTCAACGACGACGGGCGCACGGTGCGGGCCATGGACGTGCTCGTCCCCAAGGTCGGCGAGATCATCGGCGGCAGCCAGCGCGAAGAACGCCTCGACGTCCTGCGCCAGCGCATGGACGAACAGGGCCTCGACGCCGAAAACTACGGGTGGTACCTCGACCTGCGGCGCTACGGCACCGTGCCCCACGCCGGTTTCGGCCTCGGCCTCGAACGCACCATCCAGTTCATGACCGGCATGGCCAACATCCGCGACGTGATCCCCTTCCCGCGCACGCCCGGCAGCGCCGATTTCTGAGCGCCAACTTCCCCCGCCAAAACCTCGCCCCAGCCTCCGTCCCCCGCGGCGGGTGCCAAACGGCCCGATTCTCGGATTCTCGCCGCCAGCGGTGGGGTTCGTGTGGGTGCCAAACGGCCCGATTCTCGGATTCTTGTAGCCAGCGGTGGGGTTCGTGTGGGTGCCAAACGGCCCGATTCTCGGATTCTTGTCGCCAGTGGTGGGGTTCGTGTGGGTGCCAAACGGCCCGATTCTCGGATTCTCGCCGCCGGTGGTGGGGTTCGTGTGGGTGCCAAACGGCCCGATTCTCGGATTCTCGCCGCCAGTGGTGGGGTTCGTGTGGGGGCCAGGCGCAGAGCGACTCGCATTCTCGGCCCCCTCCGACCGGATAGCCAGCGCGCCCGTGGGGCGCGCCGGCCTTTCGGTCGCCAGCCCCGGCCCCCTTGGCGGTCACGTTGTGACGGATTCTTCATTCCGACCTCCCGACCGGGTCGCCGTCGCGTGATTCCCTTGGCGACCTCCGAGGCCGCCCAGAGCACGCCGCGTGCAGCGGGCGCGACCTTCCAGCCCCGCCCCACCCTCACGGGCGTCCCCGGCCGCGTGCGACCTATATACTTGCGTTCACATATCATGGCCGATCCCCCCTCGGAAGTCAAGCGGCAAGAGGGCCGCGCCGATGCTGCGGTCCAGCGCGTGACCGGGCAAGACCCCGAGACGCCGATTTGGAGCAGGCGCGCCGTTTTTTGCACAGGGCCCCTTGACACGCCCCGCGCGAGTGGTAGGCTGGCGATTGGTGTATCGAGTTCCACCGAATCGGCCACCCCCTCACTCCGAGCGCGTCGGCGGCGTCAATCGTCGGCACCGGTCACGAGCGGTTTCGCTCCGATTTCCGATCCCGCCGGAGCGCGTGGAACAACTTTGACGCGAGCACGCGCACGGCACGTGGAGGCGCCCTACTCGCCCGGCGAGTCCCGGGCGAGCTGGGGACCCAGCGGAAATACGAGAATGTTGCACGCGATTGTACGACGCGCTGTTACCGCCGCCAGGCGATTCGTCGCACACGAGGGGGCGGTACAAGCCAGCGCGGGCAGGCACGCCCGCCCGGGCAAGAGGGCGCATGTTGCTCTGCCGCCCGTGCAATTGAATACTCCAAGAACGAGCAAAGCACCGCGTTCTCGAATACGAGGAACAAGAACGGGGCTGCCCGAAATCGGGCGGAGAGAATGAAGGCCAATCGTCTGGCGGCGGGTAGGTGGCGGGGGAGGGCGACGCGCGATATCATCGACAACGGCAACGAGGGGCTTTGCGAGCACCTCCATCGCATCCTCGGATCGACGGAGGCCGGGGGGGCTTGCCGTGGCATGCTCCGCCGTGCCGGGGTTGGAGAGGGAGCGTGGGGTGGAGCGCGTGAAGACGGGTGCCGCCTTCCGGCGGTCTTCCTTTCGAGACTCGGGACGAGGCAACGCTCATGGCCTTACGCGTCATGCAGATCTATCTTCCGCAGTCGTCCGATGCCGACTTGGACGAGTTGCTCGAAGGGCGGAAGATTCTTGGCCGGTGGCGCGACACGGATGCCGATCAGGTCGTCTTGCACCTGCTCGTTCCCGCGGAGGAAACCGAGCCGATCATGGACCGGTTCGAGCAGCGGTTTTCGGGGGCGGAGGGGTTTCACGTGATTCTTTTCCCCGTCGAGGCGGTCCTGCCGCGCCCCGAGGTCAAGCCGAACGACGAAGAGAGCCCTGTCGCCGAAAAACCGGAGAAAGAGCGGCAACGCATCAGCAGGGAAGAGCTTTACAACGAGGTCACCGAAAGCCTGGGGATCACACGCGTGTACCTCGGAATGATCATCTTGTCGTCGATCGTGGCCGCGGTGGGGCTGCTGCGCGACGATGTGGCCGTGATCATCGGCGCCATGGTCATTGCGCCTCTGCTGGGCCCAAACGTTGCCATGTCGCTGGGCACGACGCTGGGCGACACGGACTTGCTGCGCCGCGCGGCGGTGACGAACTGGGTCGGCATTGTGGCGGCCTTCGGGTTTGCCGTGTTGGTGGGCCTGATCGTCCAGGTCGACGTCGACATCCCCGCGATCGCCTCCCGCACCCGGGTCGGATTCGGCGACATACTGCTCGCCTTGGCCGCCGGGTCGGCGGGTACGTTGGCGTTTAGCCGCGGCCTGGCCGGCGCGGTGATCGGGGTCATGGTCGCCGTGGCCCTGATGCCGCCGCTGGTCGTGTGCGGGATGCTGTTGGGGGCGGGCCGCGCCGCTTCGGCCTTCGGCGCGTTTCTGCTTCTGGCGGCCAACCTCATCTGCATCAATCTGGCAGGCGTCGGCATCTTCCTGCTCCAGGGCGTGCGGCCTCGTAGCTGGTGGGAGGCTGAGCGGGCGACGAAGGCAACCTGGAAGGCCGTCGTGACTTGGGCCGTCCTTCTTGCCGTGCTGGTTCTCATTTTGTGGGTGAACCAGCGGGTGTAGCGTTTCCGCCTCGAAGATCGGGCATCGCCCAGACGATCGGTCGGTGAACGAGCCGAGCGCTGCGGCCGGGCCGCGGCGTCCCTTGCGGACCGCGGGGCGGTGCGAAACAATGGAGGCTCGACGAGACGAACCATCCAAGCGAGGTCCACGATGTCCTACCGAGAGAATCGACGCGGCTTTTTTCGCGACGCGGCATTGATCGGCTGCGGCGCGGTCGGCGGGATCGCCGGCGGCTTGTTTCCCACCGGGGCGCCGGCGATCGGCCCCATCGAGCGGCCCGGGCCGGCCAAGTTCAAGTTCAGTCTGGCCGGATACAGCTACCGCAAGCTGCTGACGGGCAATCCGCCCGAGCTGACGATCGCCGACTTCATCGTCGACTGCGCCCGCTTCGGGCTCGAGGGAACCGAGCCGACCTCGTATTACTTTCCCAAGGATTGGACGGTCGACGACCTGCGCCAGCTCAAGCACCTGGCGTTTCGTCTCGGTTTGGACTTCTCGGGGACGGCCGTGGGCAACGACTTTTGCCATCCGCCCGGCGAAGAGCGCGACCGGCAGATCGCGGGCGTCAAGCAGTGGATCGAATACGCCGAGATTCTCGGCGCGCCGGTCATCCGCATTTTTTCGGGCCGCCCGCGCAAGGGCCAGACCGAAGAGGAGGCCCACCGCCTGGCGGTCGAGGGCATGGAGGAGTGCTGCGATTACGCCGGGCGGCATGGGGTGTTTCTGGCCTTGGAGAACCACGGCGGGCTGACCACGACCGTCGAGGGCATGCTGCGTCTCGTCCACGACGTCCAAAGCTCGTGGTTCGGGGTGAACCTCGACACGGGCAACTTCCACGCCGGCGATCTCGACCAGGTGTATGCCGATCTGGCGAAGATCGCCCCGTACGCGCTGAACGTGCAAATCAAGGTCGCCGTGGCGGCCTCCGACCGGAAGAAGGTCCCCGCCGACTTTGGCCGCCTGGCCCGCATCCTCACCGACGCGGGCTACCGCGGCTACGTCGTGCTCGAGTACGAAGAGGACGAAGATCCCCGGGTGGCCTGCCCGCGCTACCTCGACGCGATGCGCAAGGCGTTTGCCTGAATGCTCGTGCACGGTCCATGCGACGCCGCGGCCGCGGTCCCTGCCACGTCAGTCGCGCACGACGGCGACCTTGAGGGGCGAGGCCCAGGAGCGCCGTTCGGGCGCGTCGCACGCGAAGACGTATGAGGGCAGGCTGGTGAAACGACCGGGGATGGCGCCGCGCAGGTCGAGCTGCAAGTCGGTTTTGCCCTGGGGAGGCAGGCGGCGCCAGTAGCAGACGAGCTGGCCGGCGCCGAGGTCGAAGTGATCGACGTGGCCGGCCTTCTGGAGCTTTTCGAGCTGGCCGCGTGGAATCTCGAGGCCGGCGGGCAGGCGGACCACCGCGACGACCGGCAGCGGGTGATGTTCCGTGACGTTTTCGACCGTGACCGACAGGGCCAAGGTTTTGCCTGCCGCGACCTGGGCCCGATCGAGTCGCGTCGCCAAGCGCAGAGGCGCGGCCTCGTCGTCGGGGGCCTGCGCGCCGTGGTAGGCGACGTCGACGACGAACGGCATCGCATTGCTCCCGGAAAGGGCGAGCACGAGGTCGTTGTCGCCCGATTCGAGCTCCGACTCGAGGCCGGTCAGGGCGATGCGATCCTGGCAGCCCGCCTTGAACTCGGCCTGGCCGATGGTCTTGGGGTCTTTTTTGACGAGGAGCTTGCCGTCGGCAAGGGTGCGCCGATTGAGCCGGGCGTGCTCGACCAGCGCATCGAGAGCGAGGACGGTGGCTCGAATCGAGCCGAATCCGCCGTCCGCTCGCCGGGCGGCCAGCAGCGCGTCGACGGCCCGCTCGACCTGCTCGGCGTAGCCGGGCAGTTTCATCCAGGCCAGGGCAGCCAGGGCGGTCGTTTCCACGGCGCGGCAGTCGTCCGCGCGGTGCGGCGGCGCCGGATCGCCGAGCGCGAGGCGTCCTTCGACGGCCTGGAGCACGGCCAGCGTATCGAGAAGCTTCGCGCCTTGGCTCACCTTGCCCGCGTTGACGGCCACGGCCGCCGCCACGGCGAGCAGGTACGGGTTCTGCGACGCGTCGGCCCTTTGGACGAGGCGGTCGACGTCGAGGTCCTGGCGGCCCGACTCCGAAAGAGCCCAGGTGATGAACGCCGCGTCGACGTCGTCGACAAACTCGTTCTCCGAATCGCCGGCGCCCTTGCGGAAGCGTCCTTCCCCGTCGCGAAGGCCCACGAGCCAGTCGCCCGCCCGGTCGATCGCCTCGGGGTCGACGTCCCACGCCTCGGCCAGCCGATCGAGTTGCAGCAAAGCGAAGGCCGAAAGCACGGCCTCGGCGGGTTCTCCCGCAAACCGGCCGTAACCATGCTCGGGGGCTTCGTACTGGGTGGTTTTCGGGTAGCCCTCGGCGATCAGGTCGCGAACGCGGCGGGTGAGGGCCGGGTTGGCCAGGTGGTGGGTGTCCATGTGCTTCCGGCAGATCGCACCGACGAGGTTCGCGCCGACGGTGCGTTCCAGACACTCGTAGGGCCGATCCACAATGCTCTCGAGCCCTTTCTGCAAATCGGCCAGAAGGCTGGGAAACGCCTCGAGGGTGACCTCGAGCGATCCGGGCTCCCACTGTTCGGGGAGTCGGACGACCAGCTTCTGCTCGCCCTTGAGTTGCCCGCCGCGCACAAGCCGGTGGGGAAAGCCGGGCGGAACGACTTCGAGCCGGCGGGTCATCTCGTCGGTGAGACCTTCGCTCGCGGCGCGGAAGGTCAAAGGGCATTGCCCCTTGCGCCCCGACACGTCAAGGGCGAAGATCGCGCGCACGCGGTCGCGAGGGCCAATCTCGATCGTCCTCTCGGCGGCCCCCTCGAGTTGGACCAGGTTGCCGTGACGCAGCAAGAGTCGGACCGCGCGGCGCTGGTCCGACGCGTTGACGACCGTCGTGGGCAACTCGATGCGGTCCCCGGCGACGACCCGGGATGCAAGCTCCGGCTTCAGGTGAAAGGGCATCCGCGAAACGACGACGCTCTCGGCCGAGCCGATCCGGCCGTCTTTCGCGTGGGCGTCGACGAGCAGGCGGAAGGTGCCCGGCGTCTTGGGCAGGTCGAAGCCCAGCGCGACGGGGCGCCCCGCCCCGTCGCTGAGCGTGCCCTCGCGGTCGACCCGAACCAGCGGACACCATAGAAGCACATCGGCCGGCGCGACGGGGTCGGCCCCCGTTTCGTCATCGGGCGCGTCGCCTTTGGCGCGCACGCCCCCGGGCGGCCTCTGCGGCGCATCGTCGGGCTGATAGGGAAGAAAGGCCACCGGGCTTTCGGGAAGCGACTCGAACCGTTCGGGGTCCATGAGAATCCCCCCGACAACCAGGCAAACGGTGCCGACGCCGATGGCCGGCACCCAGAGCCTCGGTCCGCGCGCCACGTTCAGGGTCTCGAGCATGGCCACCAGCATCACCAGGCCAATCCCGCCGAAAAGGGACAGGCCGGTCAGCACGTTGGTCGCCCAGGTGCGATGGGCCTGATAGGCGGCCAGGCCCTCCTGGTACCGCTCCTGCAAATCGAGCAGGTTGTCGAACACCGCCGGCGGACCCGCGTCGATGACGGGAAAGGCTGACGCCGGGTCGGGGGAGAATTCGAAATCGTCGTTGGTTTCGGGGGTTGGCCGAGGCGTTGCGCCGTCGGCGGCGAGCGCCGGCTGGTTCCCAAGAAACAGATCGAGCGCCACGGCGTGCTCGCGGCTGTCGGGCGGAAAGAAGTCGAACGCGCCGGGCAGGGCGGGGAGCCCCGAGCCGAGAAGAAGATCGGCGGCCAGGCTTGCCCCGCTCGACGCCTTGGAAACGCCGAGCCGATCCTCCCTTGCGCAGACGCCCAATGTGGCTTCGATCGGGTCTTCGTCCTCATCGACGACCGAGCAACCCACGACGACCGGGTTCCCCGGCCGGTACGGCTCGTCGAGCTGCCGCATCCTGGCCTGGAGCCGGCGGGCCGGCTGCCGGTACACGCGACGCCGCGCCACGGGGCGGGGCGGATGAAAGCGGTAGTCGTAGATCGTGACCTCGATGATCCCGCTCACGTGGTCCTCCAGCGGGATCGCCACGGGGTAGGCCGTATCGACCTCGTCGACCACGAACGCCTGGCGCCCCACCGCGACGCCGCGGCACGAGGCCGAGGCCACCAGCGGCAGTCCCTCCTTCGACGCGCGAACGGTGAGGTCCAGCCGCTGACCCGCCTGGAACACGCCGAGCCCGGCGTTGACCACCAGGTCGGCCTCGGGCGTCACGGGAGGCAACCGGGCCGCCGCGAGGCCAGCCGCTTCGTCTTGCAGCCGCAACGAATAGGCTTCGCCCCGCTCGGGGACGATCGTGAACGTTCCCATGCCGCGCTGGGTGGTGGCGATGCCGGCCACGGGGCGCCCCTGACTGTCGATGATCGTACCGCGAATGTCGACCGGCTCGCCCCGGCCGTCGCGTGCCGCGAAGTACACCCGATTCGGCAACCCACCCACCAAGGCGCCCCCCTCGGGCGAAAACCGCACGTCGATCTCGCCGAGGCCGATGAAGATGGGCCTGCCGATGGTCTGCCGGACCCCGCCTTCCTCCAAGGTGATTCGAAGCCGGCCCTTGCCCGGCCCGATCTTCCGGGGCAAGTCGAACGCCACCTGGTAGGTGCCGAGCGGAGAGGTCGTCGCCTCGCTCTCATGGAGGATTTCTCCGCCCATTTCGGCAACGGTTGTCAGCCGAGCCGACCCCACCGGACCTCCTTCGGCGCGCTGGGCGGAAAAGTCGGCGACCACCCTGTCGCCCGGCCGGTAACGCGGCCGCGCCAACTCCAACTCGGTCTTCCACCGTGGGGTACCCTCGTCGCGCAGGGCGAACGGCTCCGTGTGATCCCGGAAGGATCCGTCGGGACATCGCACTCGGACCCCGTATCGCCCGCAAGGCAGGTGTTCGGGAAGCGAAAACTCCCCCTGCACGATGCCGAAACGGGTCGTCGTCGCCCGCCGAGAGCCTTCCACAACCCCTGTGTCCGGGTCGAGCACCTCGATTTCGACGGGTAAATCGCCCGGCTCGGTCAGATCGAACCGCGACAAGACCACGGCCCGATAGCGGACCGTTTCGCCGGGTCGATACGCCGGCTTGTCGAGGGTGACGCGCGTCACGTATCGGACGGGATCGACCGACAGCCTTGCCGCGGCGCGCGCTTCGCGCGCCTCGCAGGTGGCGAGCACCTCGAGTCGAGCACCGTCCGAAACCAGCCGGTCTTTCGGAATCGACACGGTCAGACCGCCGTCCGCGTCGGTCTTCTCGTCGTGCCCCATCAGCCGTGCGCCGTCTTGCCCGTACAGCGTCAGCTCGATGCGGGCCACGAGCGGCTTTCCCGTGACTGAGGTCGTCGTCACGGTGTACTGCGCATCTTGGCCGGCAAGCACTCGGGCGGGCCCGACCACGCGAAGCCGGAGATGATCGGCGGCAATGTCGGCCAACTGCGCCCGGTAGTAGAACCATCCCCCCAGCGAAACCACGAGCAATCCGGCCGCCCCGAGACCGACGACCCAGTCGGCCGCTCGGGCCCACGGGGCCCGGGCATTGCCGTTGATTCGGGGATTGGACGCAGCCACGGGAGATGGGGCGGCCCGGCTCATGCGTGTCACGGATAAGACGTTGGGAAGGGAGATGGTCCTCGGCGGCCGTTCATGCCGGGACTCGCGCTACCTCAAGCCGAAGCTACCCCACCGGCCCGCTGGGGACAAGGGGCACCCCTTGCACAGTCCGACGCCGACGGGGGCGCGAGGGTGGCAAATCCGGGGTTCCCGATCCGCTCAAGTCTTGGGTTTCGGACGGCCTCGAGGCGATCCGTCTGCGAAGCGCTCACGGCACCGGTTCGACCTCGAACTGGATGCTGCCGCCCCCCCGGCCGTCGTCCAGGGCAACACGGATCTCAAGAAGTCCGGTGGCCCGCTCGAACTTTCCCGTGAGCGTGCCGGCGTGGCGACTCCTTCGACCCGTCGTACGCGCCAGGGGCCCCTCGAACGTGAGCACCTCGGGCATGCGGCCCAAGCGGGGGGCGTTGTCGAAGTCGATCGACTCGATCGGGTCGACCCCCAGTTCGGCCAGCGTGCGGTTGATCGTCTTGACGATCTGCTGTTCGCTGCGCCTTGTGACGCGGGCGTTGTACCAGAAGGCATCGACGGCAAAACAGGAGGCGCCGAGCACAACGGCGATCACGGCGAGCGTGAGGATCAGACCGACCGTCTTGCCGACCCGGGCCCGCAGCGCGTACAGGAAACCGATCCCGTGGCGGCGCCGGTAGTCGCGATCGGCGGCCTGGACCGCTTGCTCCCATTGCCGGCGCTGGTTCTTCTCGCGCTCGACGGCCTTGACCGTCTCGAGCGACTTCTTCGGCCGCGGGGTCGGCCCGACGCCCGGCCCCGGGCGCGGTGCCGGGGGGGCGTGGATCGTCGTCTCCGGCAGATGGACCGTCTCGGCCACGTTCGGTGTTTGCGGCGCGTGCCGCGCGGCAGCGGGCGGGGCCGCCAGCGCGCACTTCGCCAATTGGGAAATCACTTCGCCCATCGACTGCTGCCGGGCTTCCGGCCTCTTGGCGACCATTCGCTGAAAGGCCAGGTCGAGCGACCTGGGAACGTCGTTGCGCAGCGCGCGCAGCGAAGGGATCGGGCGGTCGCGGTGCGCCAGGATCCTCTCGACCAGGGTCTCGCCCTGGTACATCGGACGGCCCGTCAGCAGGTAAAACAGCGTACACCCCAGGCTGTAGACGTCGGCCCGATGGTCGGCCCGCTTCGTGTCGACGGCCTGCTCGGGCGCCATGTAGTCGGGCGTGCCCATGACCTGCCCGCTCTGCGTCAGAGCCCCGTCGGCGGTGGGATCGTCCTTGCCGACCGGCTTGTCGAATCGGGCCAGGCCCATATCGAGGATCTTGACCGTGCCCTCGACGTCGAGCAGCAGGTTCGAGGGCTTGACGTCGCGGTGCACGATGCCCCGCGCGTGGGCATACTCGAGCCCCCTCGCCGCCTGCACGACGTAATCGACGGCCCGATCCACCGAAAGCGGCCCTTCGTCGCCGGCTACGGCGGCCAGATCCCTGCCCTCGACGTGCTCCATCACCAGGAAATGCACCCCGTCGGCCTCATCGGCGTCGTAGGCGCGCACGATGTTGACATGGGCAAGCTGGGCCGCCGCCCTCACCTCCCGCTGAAACCGCTGCACCAACTCTTGCGACCTGGTGGCCTCGGGCGGGAGCAGCTTCAACGCGACGACCCGCTCCATGCGCCGGTGCCGGGCCTTGAAAACCTGCCCCATGCCCCCCGCGCCGAGCTTGTCGAGCACGACGTAGTTGCCCATCACCAGGCCGCGCGTCTTCCGCTGATACAGCGCCTGCGCCTGAAAACGCGTGAGCCTGCCCGCCCGCACCATGCGGCGAAGCATTTCGCGGGTATCTCCCGACCGCTCGCTCTCGGGCAAGCCGTCGACAAACGCCCGCACTTCCGCGGCCGTCATCAGGCCGGACGCCGAAAGCGTACTGACGAGTTCATTCAGTTCGCCGGACATGGACCCGCTCCTGGGGAGGCCACACACCCCATTAGTCTAGTGGCAACGTGCAGCCGGGTCAAGCGGCGGGTGCGCCCGATCAGCGATTCGGCCCCTTGCCTGGCCGAGGACGCACGGCGATCGAAGCTCCTGTCGGAGCACCGTCCGCGCCCGCGTAACGCCGGGCGAGGGGCGCAACATGCTCGTCGTGTGCCCGTGCCCTCTCGGCGCGATCTTGCGTTTCTCGTTCGCGGTTCGCCGATGCCATTGTGCCATCGTCCAGATTCTCGGATTCGGCGTTGACCGCCGGGAGAGATCCAAGTATACGAGGCTACCCTCCTCGGGGCAGCGGATTCTCTGTTTCCCCCAGATTGCCCAGCGACATGAGGTCGAAGATGCTCGCGATAGTCCATCGTCGGCGCCCCCCGATCCAGACGCCACGACCGCTCGTCTTCGTCGTGGTGTCGGCCGGCCTTCTTGCCGGTCTGGGAGGACTCGGTATGCCGGGGTTCGGGCCGTCGGCCTTCGGAGCCGAGCACCCGTTGGCGGGCCGGGCGGGATACATCCAATTCGAGACGTTCGGACGCAACGAATCGATCACCCATGCCGAGATCGTGCCCTACGTCGAGGCCGACGAGCACACGCTTTTCGGCGACTTTCGCGTTTTCGTGAGCAACGACTCGCTTTTCGGCGGCAACGTCGGGTTGGGCTATCGCTACGGCGTGCCCCACTGGGACCGGTATTTCGGCGCCAGTCTCTGGTACGACCTCGACGAGACGACCGGGGAACTGTTCCAGCAGATCGGCCTGAGCCTTGAGACCTACGGCACGTTCTGGGATTTTCGCTCGAACTTCTATCTGCCGATCTCGCACGACCAGAAGACGTATCACCTGACCGTGCAGAATCCGCAGTTCGCCGGCAACCACGTCGTGTACGACGGATTCCGCCGGTTCGGCGAAGCCCTGGAGGGGCTCGATTTCGAATTCGGCATGCTGCTGCCCACGGCGGCGGGCGCCAAGCACGACATTCGGCTCAGCGCCGGCTGGTACGGTTTCTTCGGCGACGACGTGCCCGACATCTACGGCTGCAAAGTCCGCGCCGAGGGGAACGTGAACGACCACGTGCAGATGCAGGTCGAAATGACCGACGACCGGACCTTCGGCACTAACCTCACCCTGGGCGTGGCGATCCTGTTTCCCGGCGGCAGGCTCTCCGACGACCCGAGATCCTGTTGTCCCGCCCCGAGGCAGGCCGGCGAGTTCGTGCGCCGCAATTACAACGTCATCGTCTCCCAGCAAAACGACGTGCAGACCGGCCTGACGGCGATCAATCCGGCGACGGGGAATCCCTACGCTGTGCAGCACGTGGCCAACCTGCTGGAGCCCACCCCCACGTTGGCGGGCGGCCCGGGCACGGTCGACAATCCGTTCTCGACCATTGCCGCGGCCCAGGCGGCCGGCGCCGACCTCATCTTCGCCCACGCGGGAAGCGTGTTCGACGAAGCGCTGGTGTTGCGCGCGGGTGATCGGATCCTCGGCGAGGGCGTCGACCACTACATTGCCTACGGATCGTACGGCACCCACCTGCTTCCCACGGCCACGGCCGGCACGGTGCGACCGACGCTGCGGGGCATCGCCGGGACGGGCGTCACGCTCGCCTCGAACTCCCACCTTTCGGGATTCGTCGTCGACGGCGCCACGGGTTACGGGATACGGGGCAGCGGAATCCGCAACGCCACCGTGGCCCACGTCGACGTGCTCGACGCGGGGCTCGACGGCATCTTGCTCAAGAACCTCGGCGGCGGCAACCGGTTCGCCGACGTTCACGTTGCCGGCGCGGCGGGGACCGCGCTTTACGTCGACGGCGGAGCGCCCGACGTGGCCTTCGGCGGCACGATCGACAACGCGGCCGGCCGGGCGCTGGTCGTCGAGAACACGACCGGCGGCACCGTGGATCTCAGCGCGGCCACGGTCAACGACGACGGCGGCGAAGGCGTGCTGCTGGCCCACAACGACGCCGACGTGGCCGTGGGGCGGGTCAACGTCCGCGGCAGCACGACGACCGGCGTCGCCGTCGAAGGAGGCACCGGCGCCGTCCGCTTCGAGCAGGTGAACGTCGAGGATAGCGCCGGCGCCGGCGTGAGCATCGTCGGCAGCGGGCAAGGCGTCGCGTTCGCCGAATTGAACGTCTCGACCGACGGCGCCACGGGTCTGCACGTGCGCGACAGCGGCACCCTGACCGTCGACGACGGCGCGATCGCCTCGATCGGCGCGTCGGCCGTCGATATCGAGAACACCGAGACCGATGTCCGGCTGACGAGCGTGTCGAGCGACGGGGCCGACGTGGGCCTGCGGCTCGTCAATACCCCCGGCACGTTCGCCGTGACGGGAAGCGGCGCCGCGGGCAGCGGAGGCACGATCCGGAATGCCAACGCCGGCGTCGTGCTCCGCAACGTGGGATCGGTCGCGTTCTCCTACCTCGACCTCGACGCCAACCACGTGGGCATCGACTCCGAAAACGCGGGAACGCTCGGCTTGAATCACGTTCGCGTCGCGAATTCGGGCGTCTACGGACTCGACTCGCTCAACAGCGCGAAACTCCACGTGTTCAACTCGGTCTTCGAGAACAACGGCGGCGCGGGAGGCCATGCCATCCGGGCGTACGCCGACGCGTTCGGCGAGTACGAGTATTTCTTCAAGGGCAACACCTTCGTCGACGGCTCCGACGCCGCCCTGGCCGTCTTCTCGACGGGCGACGGCGACGGTTCGGCCGTCACACTGGTGTTTCAAGAGAACGACGTAACCATGACCCGGCTCGGAGCCGCCGGAGTCGATTTCGCCTGGAACGGCGCGGTCGCCGGGACGTTCCTCGACAACCATTTCGCGGGATCGGCGCACGAGAACGTCGGGATCGACGCGCGGAGCAGTTCGACCGGCGATCTGGCCCAGTTCGTGATCCGCCGCAACACGTTCGCGTTCGGCGGCGAAGACAGCACCGGCGTGCGGTTGACCACGCTCGGCCCGTCGCTGTTCAGCGTCGACAACAACGTCGTCGTATTCGACGGTGCCCGCGGCATCGGCATGGATTTCGCACTGGCCCCGTCGGCCGAGGCGTACATCCAGCAGAACCTGATTACCGACCGGGTGGCGGGCGGAACGGGCATCCGGTTCAGCTCGGCGGCGGGCTCGTCGAGGATCTCGATCGACGCGAATCGGATCGACCTGCTGGGCACGACGGGCATCGCCGACTACGGAATCCGATTCCTGTCGATCACCGACCCGATCACGTTGAAGGGGACCTACGACAACGTGATCAACGGGGCCCTGACGCCGTTCTACGCGCCGGCCGACGGCGTCAAAGGGCACATCTTCGTGAACGGCGAGGCCGTTCCGTAGGAGGCGGTCACACCGGGGCCCAGGCCCCGAGGTTTTGAAAGAGGAAATCGACGGCTTCGACGCGCATCGTGTCGCGTCCGCCCTGGTCGGAGGTGGCCCGGCACCAGGCCATGCCGTAAACCGCGAGGGCCAGGTCCTCGTTTTCGAGGATGACCGAACGGCCCGACGCCTCGAGACGATCGTCGCCCCGGGAGTCGAACAGGTAGGCCCGATCGTATGCGCCGCTTCCCATGCGGGCTTCGACCTTCTGGAACCCGTGAGCCCGGTTGTCGAATCCGCCGCCGAAGAGCCTGGCGCAGGTCGGCCCGCCGACGAAGGTGTCGTCGCCCCGGGAATCGTAGAGTCGGGCCACGTCGGTTCCGCCGGCGCCGGCGTATGCCCAGACGGCCTGGAACCCATCGACCCGGTAGCCGAAGCCGTCGCCGAAGAGCTGGGCGTAGATCGGCGCGGCCACGAAGGTGTCGTCGCCGTCGGAGCCGAACAGTCGCGCCACGTCGTTGCCCGCGCTCGCAATCGCCCGCACGTGGGAGAACGCGACGGCGCGGTTGTAGAATCCTTCGCCGCTGAGGGCGGCCTGCGTGGGCGACGCCACGAAGGCGTCGTTGCCGGGCGAGTCGCAGAACCAGGCCACGTCGGCGCCGCCCGCCCCGTGAGCGTGGACGGTCGGGAAGAAGGCACGGATGCAGAATGCCGGGCCGTAGAGCTTTGCGTAGCCGGGCAGAGCCGCGAAGACGTCGTCGCCCGGCGAGCCCACCAGCCTCGCCGTGTCGTTGCCCCCTTCGTCGGCGAACGCGAAGATCGACGGAAAGGCCGTCACCTGGTTGGAATACCCGTTTCCCGCCATGCGGGCGCCGGTGGGCGAGGCGACGAGCAGGTCGTCGCCGGCCGAGTCGTAGAGGCAGGCCACGTCGTTTCCACCGCCGCCGAAGACGGCGACGTCGTGGACGTCGACCGCCACAACGCGATAGCCCGGCCCGGCCAGCATTGCCCGGCCCGGATGAAGCACGGCCTTGTCGTCGCCCGCCGAGCCTTCGAGGACGGCCGTATCGTGCCCGGCGCCCCCGTCGAAGGCGAACGAAGTGACGGCATCGGCCGCCAGGGCGTACTCGACGCCGTTGACCGAGACGCGATTCTCGCGGGCCGAGAACTCGAAGCGATCGTCGCCCTCCGTTCCGTACACGACGAGCTGGCTGCCCTCGAGATCGACGAGATTGGCCAGCCGCAGCGCCGCGCCGGCCACGTCGCCGCCGACGCGGAAGTAGTACGATTCTCCCGGCTCGGCCAACCAGTCGATGCGCTCCATACCGCCGGCCGCCGTCGAGGCGGCCAGCGGGCTGAGCCGGGTGTCGTACATCTGCAAATCGAGGTTCGAGCCCGGTTGGCGCGCATAGGCCTCGATGGTCAGGTAGCCGCGACGCGACGCCCGGCAGAGAAACCAGCCGTCGCCGGCGAACCCCGTCAGGTCGCCGATTTCGAGAAACTCGATCGGGCCCAGATCGACCGCCTGGGGCGGTGGAACGATCGCTTGGGTGGCGCCGAAATCGACGCCCTCGACGCGCTCGCCCTGGCCGACGCTCACGAGGCGCACGCCGTCGATCGGGTCGGTGTGCCGCCAGTCCTCGGACAACGGGTGGCCGACCCGGTAGGCGCCTTCGGCCAATCCGGTGAAGACGTAGGCGCCGTCGGAGCCGGTCTGGGTGTGGGGCTCCTCGTGGCGGATCTCCAACGACCAGCCGTTCAGGGTGCCCGTGTCCCAGGACATGGTGTCGGTGATTTCCAGGGTCCAGGTGCCCACGGCGCTTTCGCCGTCCAGGCGCGACAGGCGTCCCTCGGGGCGAAACGTGCCCGTAAAGGGGGCCTGGGCGTCCGCGATCGACACGAGGGCCTCGTCGTCGAGGGTGGTGTTCGTGAAGTTGCGCCCCCATCCGCCGACGCGCGTGAACAGCTCGACCCGCGTGCCCGCCGGACTGATAAGGTAGACCTCCAGGTCGGCGTCGTACGTGTGCGTGATGTCGAGCGTCACGTTGACGTCGCGAATCGTCGCGCCCTCGACCAGCGCGATCGAAGAGGTCACGGTCGCGTTGTCGGCGATGGGAACCGGCTCGTTCGACGCGGCGATCAGGGTTCCCGAGTCGAATGTGCCGTTGCCGTTGAGGTCGAGGAACACGGTCCGGCCGGCCAGGGGCCCCTCGTCGACCTGCCGCTGCCCGTCGCCGTTGACGTCGTGCCATAGCGTACCGCGGATCTCGCCGCCGGGCAGCGCGGGCACGCCGTCGGTCTGAATCGGGGTTTCGGGATCGCCGAACAGGTTCGTCTCGAAATGGATCCAGCGATAGACGCCCGTCGCCCCGACGCGGAACAGGTTGTCGTCTCGCGAATCCTGGTTGGCCTCGCCCAGGCGAACGATCCCTTCGTTGAACACCGCGTCCCAGAACTCCAGGGCGTAGTAGTGACTGGCGCCCGGGGTGCTGCCCGGTATGTACCAGCCGTACCGCGAATTCATGACCACGCCGAAGGCGCCGTGCGCGCCGACCACGTGCTGCTCGCCGATGGCCACGTCGTGGGTGTCGAACGAGCCCGCCATGCATCCCTGGGAGTACATGAAATACGGGTCGGCGTTCGTCAGGGCAGCCACGCTCGAGTTGGTCAGGCGCGCGTTGTAGGTCTCGTTGCTGTGGCCGAGATGGTTGACCAGGTGGGGGCCGGCGTTCAAGTCGTTGCGCAGGTCGGTGCCGCTCCATCCGCCGGCCGAGTCGTAGCGGCGGATGACGTTCCAGTCGTCCGGCACGGTCTGCTGCCGGATGGGCTCGCTCGAGTAGCTTCCCCAGGTGTTCGCGTCGAGCTGCTCGCCGAGCCAGACCGCCGTGGTCGCGTTGGCGTGAGCCGTCGTCTCGTATCGAACGGTCTTCGAGACGAAGTTCACCGTTTCGGCCATGTTGCTCACCGGGGCGCGTCCGACGTAGACGTCGGCGACGAGGTCGACGTCGCCTCCGCCCCGCCCGTCGTTCGGCTCTCCCCAGAGGTGGTCGCCGTCGCCGTTCCAGGGGCCGTCGAGGCACGCGTAGTACAAGTCGGTGGGCAGACTGTTGTCGACCGTCGAGCCCACGCTCGTGTAAACCCCGCGCTTGGGCACGATCTCGACGTCGCCGCCCAGCAGCACCCACTGGGTGTTCCAGTGCGTGTAGGCGTCGGCAAGGAAGTGGCGAATCTTATCGGCCAGATCGAACACTTCGGTGCCCGAGTAGTGGGCGCCGATGTACTCGACGGTCACGATTTCGGCCGTCAAACCGCGGCTGCGCTTCTGCTCGATCAGGGGCAGGAAGCCGTCGCGAAGCGCGCTGGAGGTGACGATCACGTACTCGCAGGGTCCGTCAGCGGGAAGCGCGGCGCCGGTTTGCCCCGGCGATTCGGTCGCGACGGCATAGTCGGCCAGCGCCCCGGGATTGTCGACCAACTGGGCCACGCGCAGGCGGTCGGCCGCTACGTCGCGCACCGGCAAGGTTGCGCCGCCGACCGCCTCGACCGTGACTTGCAGCGAGATCTCCCGATGATAGAGCAGCGCGTCGGTCGCGGCGTCGTATTCGACGGGAAAGACCCGCAGCGAGCCGACCTGGTAGCCGGCAACCGTGTAGGTCTCGTATCCGACCGACTTCGCGTCGCCGAACGACGAGGTCACGATGGTCGCCGTCTCGTTCGACGCGCCCTCGAAACCGCCCGAGGGCAGCGCCATCGGTGCGGCGAGCAGGGGGACGCTGGCCGCGATGCGCGCGCCCGGGTCGCCGTAGCGGGCTTCGACCGACGTCATGGCCATGCCCGGCGGCAGCAACACGCTCGACCGGCGAACCGGCACGACCGGGTCGCCCGTCGAAACCCAGGTTTCCTCGCCGTCGAGGGTGACGACGACGCCCCCGTCGACTTCGCGCAACTGGGGCGTGCCCTCGAACGAGAACGTGAACGTCGCCGTCTGCGAGCGGCTGTCTCCGTAGAAGACTCCCGGTTGGGGCGCCTCGGCGGAGGCGAACGCCGCGGGGTCGAGCAAGGGGGCCGGGTCGGAAGCAAGCCACGGGGGGTCGTCGCCCGCCGCGGAAAGCAGGAAACGCGCTTCCAGGGGCTCGAACCGCGGCCGCCGCGCGGCCCGCCTCGACGCTAGGGCCGAAGAGCCCATAAACCTTGCGACTCGTGTTCGGTCACGCGGGCGATCGGTGGTCGCCGGCGACCGTTGAAGCCTGCGTGCGACGCAGGCGCGACTCCGCCGTGGGGGGCGCATGATGAACCTCTGCGTGCTGCCGGTTGTGCAAATCCATGGTGTCGATCTTATGAGCAGCGCGCACGGGCTGCGTGAACGCGTCTTCCGCAAAGACCCGGCGACGTGCCTTCCCCGTCAACAAGGGGATAGGCGAACGGCGATGCTCAGACGAGAGGAAACGAAAAGCTTTGGGGAGAAGGTCGACGCGCTCCGCGCGCCACACGGAAATATAGGTCAATTCTCGATGGAGGCATCCCGAGCGCCCCACGAAGCCCCCGCGACCTTGAGACAAAAGGCGGGAAGGAATGTCTATGCGGCCTTTGCCGTTTGAAGGGGCCGGGAGCCAACGCTCGGAGCAAGGTTTCTCCCCGTCGTTTCGTCGTCACCCGCGATGAAGGGCGCCGGGCCTCCGTGCGTGTCGGCGCAGCGGCGCATGGAAGTTGGGGCGTTCTGTGCCGGGCCTACGGCAATCCCATCGCCCGGCGGACGAGCGCGTCGCGGAGGCGGTCGGGGAGAAACTTCAGGAGGAAGATCGTCGCCCCGATCCCGGCTCCGACGGGATAGCGCGTGCGCGGGCGGCGGGCGCAGAGGGCGTGGACCACGGCGCGCACGACCCGCTCGACCGGCATGCCCCGCCGGCCCATGCCGGCGGTCGCCGCGTGCATGGCCTCGACGTCGGGCGCATACTGCGCCCAGGCGTCGGCACGGCCCGCTTCTTCGGAAAGCCGCGCGCGCAGGCGGTCGCATGCCTCGCGCGACTTCTGCCAGATCGGCGTGTCGACGCTGCCCGGCTCGACGATCGAGATCGACACGCCCGACTTGCGCGTCTCGACGCGCAGCGAGTCGCTCATCGCTTCCAGCGCGTACTTCGAGGCGGCGTAGGGGCCCAGGTAGGGGCAGGCCACGCGCCCGCTGATCGAGCTGACGTTGACGATCCGGCCGCGTCCCCGGCGCAGCAGCGGGAGCAATGCCTGCGTCACGGCGATCGGGCCGAACACGTTCACCTCGAACTGCTTGCGAAGCTCGGCCAGGGGAAGCAGCTCGAGCGGCCCCGCAACGCAGATGCCCGCGTTGTTGACCAGCCCCGACAGCCCCGCCTCGCCCACGGTCGAGGCAACGGTCTGCGATGCCGCGGCGATCGACGCACCGTCGGTCACGTCGATCCGCACGGGCGTGAGCCGATCGGAGCCTCGCGCGCGAAGCCGTTCGCCGTCGGCCTCGCGGCGAACGCCGGCGAACACGCGGAACCCCCGCCGATCGAGTTCCAGGGCGCATGCCTCGCCGATCCCGGTCGACGCGCCCGTCATGACGATCGAGCCGGTCGGGGTTGCCGCTGCTTCGGTCATGGTCGCTCCACTCGACGGATTTGGAATCGGTGACGTCTCTACCGGTCTGCCACGTCATGGTAGATCGTCGAGGGCGACCTGGCTAGACCGGACCGCATCGATGCCGTCGATGCGTTTTCGACCCGACCGGGAGGATGAGTTATGATCCGCAACGTCAACGTCTACCTGCTGCTTCGCGGACGCAGCGGCACCGCCTGGTTCGACGACGTCTTCGTGGCGGAAGCTTCGCCGACCGGCTGATCGCGCTCGGGCCCAGACTCGGCGGCCGCGGCCGCCGTCGAAAGGGCGGACCTCGACGCGGCAAAACCGCCTTGCGCCGGCGTAGGGGAACGCCCGCGCCGTTCAGCGGATCTTCTGGTCGGGCAGCTCCTGCTTGATGCCTTCGTCGATGGGCATGGGATCGTTGTCGGGCGTGAGGCCCACTTCGCGCATCACCTTGACGAGCTCGGCCTGCATCCGCTTCACCACGCCGGCGTACTTCGGCCTGGCGATGAGATTGTAGCGCTCCTCGGGATCGAACTCGACGTTGTACAACTCGGCCATGTGGCGGTCGGGCCCCCCGTCGCCGTGGGGCGACCGCGTGTACTTCCACGTCTCGGTGCGCACGCTTCGCACGTTGGGCGTGTAGGGGAACTGCTTCTCGTAGTTGTAGTAATACAGCCACGACGTGCGCCACGCGGGGTCGCCCTCGCGCACGAGTCGCACCCACGACTTGCCGTGAATGTCGTCCAGGGCGGGGGCGCCGCACAGCTCGAGCAGGCTGGGCGCCAGATCGACGGTGAGCACCTGCTTTTCGATCACCTTGGGCTCTTCGGGCGGAGTGAGGCCGGGGTAGCGCACGACCTGCACGATGCGGATGCTCGGCTCGTGGGCGGTGCGCTTGTCGACCATGCCGTGCTCGCCGTTGAGGATGCCGTTGTCGCTCATGAAGACGATCACGGTGTTGTCCAATTCGCCCCGCGCTTCGAGCAGTTCGTAGAGGCGGCCCACGCTGTCGTCCACCGAAATCAGGGTGGCCCAATAGGCCCGCGTCATGGCCTCGAAATCCTTGACCGCCTCGGGCGAGTCGTCGGGAAAATCCTTTCGCCAGTCGAACAGGGGCCCGTAGATGCCGTGCCACGTGTAGAGCCGCTCCTTGATCCACGCCGGCTTGTCGTCGAGCATGAAGGCCGTCTCGGGATAAGGGATGCGCACGTGGTCGAAGACGCCCTCGTACTTGGGCTCGGGGTAGTAGAAGCTGTGCGGGGCCTTGTGGCCGATCATCAGGCACCAGGGCTTGTCGCCGCGCGGGCGCTGGAGCCACTCTTCGGCCATGTCGGTTACGACCGTGGTATAGTAGCCCTCGACCACCTCGCGCCGCCGGCCGTTGATGTTGAACTCGGTATCGAAGTATTTGCCCTGGCCTTTGTGGGTGACGAACCAGTGGAAGCCGGGACGCGGCTCGTCGTTGTCCTCGCCCATGTGCCACTTGCCGATATAGGCGGTGTCGTAGCCGGCCGACTGGAGCACCCGCGGGAAGCTCTTCAGGTCGACGGGGTACTCGGTGAAGTTGTCGACGACGCCGTGCGCGTGGGCGTAGAGCCCACTGAGGATGCTCGCGCGGCTCGGCGAGCACAGCGACGTGGTGCAGAAGGCGTTTTTGAAGTACACGCCCTCGTTGCCCAGGCGGTCCATGTTGGGCGTCTTCAGATGCTTGCTGCCGCCCAGACCGATGGCGTCCCACCGCTGGTCGTCGGTGAGCATGAACAGAACGTTGGGGCGCGTCCCCCGCTGCGCAAGGGCGCGGGCCGGGGCCAAGGCGGCCAGGGCGCAGAGGGCGACAGTCGCTGGAAGGAAGGATCTCGGCACGCGCATCATTTCTCCTCGGCGGTTGGAGGAATCGGGTTGGAACCCGCGGGTTTCTGCCACGGCGTCGCCCCGCCCCGCTGAATTTGGGCGCGCAGGGCGGCGGCGAGTTCATGAAAGACCTTGCGGTGCGTGCCCGCGAGGTTTTGCGTCTCCTGCGGGTCGTTGTCGAGATGGTAGAGTTCCAGGGGGCTGTAGGGGTTGTTCTGCATCAGCTTCCACGGACCGCGGATGAGGGCCTCGTAGCTCTTGCCGCCGTAGGCCAGGCCGCCCTCGCGGCGCACGAAGTACAGATCGCGCGGCCCGGCCGGCGTGCCGCCCTCGAGGACGGGCGCCAGGCTCACCGCGTCGAGGTCGGCCGCCGGGGTCGCGCCGGCCAGTTCGAGAAAGGTGGGAAACAAGTCGAACACCAGCCCGGCGTAATCGGTGCGCGAGCCGGGCTCGACGCGGCCCGGCCAGCGCACCATGAAGGGCACGCGCAGACCGCCGTCGTAATGGCTCTGCTTGCCGTCGCGCCAGGGGTCGTTGTTCTGCGCGTGGGGCAGCGAGCCCCCGTTGTCGGCCGTGAAGGCGACGAGCGTGCTCTGTTCGAGCCCCGCCTCGCGAAGCGCGTCGAGCACGCGCCCGATGCCGTCGTCGAGGTGCTCGACGAAGGCGACGTTGCGCGCCCGCTTCTCGTCCATTTCGGGCGCCCGTCGCTTGACCTTGGCAAGCCACTCGGGCGGGGGCTCGATGGGGAAGTGCGGCGCGTTGTAGGCCAGGTAGAGGAAGAAGGGCCGGCCGGCGTCGCGAGCGCGCTCGCGCAGGTAGTCGGCGGCCCAATCGGAGAACAGGTCGGTGGCGTGGCCCCGGGGCTCGATCGTCTCGCCGTTGCGGCGCATGTAGTTGTTGCCGTGGCGCAGGTGCGTCGTATAGCTGTCCATCATGTCGCCGAGAAACCCGTGGAAGAAATCGAAGCCCCGCTCGTTCGGCGTGTTGGGCGATTCGAGTCCGAGATGCCACTTGCCCACGATCGCCGTGTGATAGCCGGCCCGACCCAGCTCATCGGCCAGCGTGGGCACGGCGGGGTCGAAGTAGCCCCACGAGTTTTCGGGGTGCGTGCGGATGACGCCCGGCACGCCGACGCGGTCGGCGTAGCGCCCGGTGAGCAGGGCCGCGCGCGACGGCGAGCACACGGTGCAGTTGGCCCGCATCGCGGTGAAGAGCATTCCTTCGGCCGCAATCCGGTCGATGTGGGGCGTGCGCACGTCCGATTCGTGGTAAGTCGAGACGTCGCCGTAGCCTTGGTCGTCGGTGAAGATGAGCAGGAAGTTGGGGCGATCGGCCCCCGCCGCGCCGCCGGTGCACACCAGCAGGGCGAGCAGCGCCAGCAGGGCGAGGCCCATGCGAACCGGAGTCGTTTTCGAGGATGCCGCTTTCATGATTGTCCCTTTTCGGGCTGGTGACGTGAGCCAAGCCGTCTTCAACATCGATCCGCAAGGGTCGAGAGGTAATACCTTGAACGTACTTTGCCAAGAGTCAATCCTCAACACTCGACTCCATTCCGTTCATCCGTCGGGCAACGAGCGAGCGGCCTTCGACCTGCTCGGCGATAGGTCTTCCGTCACGACGCCTGCCATCGAATGAAGCTTCCTCAATCTATGGTGCTGCGGGGGGAGTGCCGCCCCGGATGCGAACCTTATGCTCATCCACGATCCACAGTTGGCCCACCAGCGGCTCAGAGGCGAGCAAGGCAACCGCACTGTGGGTCAATCGCAGGATGGATGGGACGGCCTGAAGCACGGGACGGAGAACGATGATTCCAGAGTACTCCTCGGGCGGGTACGACCGGATGTCCGAGAAGTCGAGGTCCGGCGTCACGAGTGCCCGCTGATCCGCTCGACACGCGGCAGCCACATCCAGATCGGGATGTCCCGCCAACTGCTGGTCCACCACGCTCGACGCATCGTGCCCGGCGCGTCGAAGCAGATCGGCGACTTCGATCGGCAAGTTCTCATCCGTCTTGAAGTTCATCCGCCTGCTCCGGGCAAGACGACGATCCGTTCACGGGCCATCTCCGAGGCGTAGCGCAGAGCGGCCTCGATATCCTCCTTCTCCAACGTTGGATAGCTGGCAAGAATGCGCTCGGGCGTCTCGCCGCCAGCCAGGTTGTCGAGGATCACGGAGACCATAATCCGGGTGCCTTGGATGCACGCCTTGCCGTGGCAGATGTCCGGCGAAACGCTAATTCGGTCTTTCCATTCGTTCATTGTCTCTTGTCCCTTCAACGAGCCAGTACGTCACGCCATAAGGCAGCATGCTTGTCCGCACCGTCATCGGGCTGGTTCCACATGCGCCAGGGATCGTCCAGGCGGCGCATCTCGGAAAGCAGCAGGTCCTGCATCTCCTTCAGCTTGGCGGCGTGGGCGGGGTCGCCGGCCAGATCGACCTGGTGCGCCGCGGGCACGGCGCCCGTCAGCGCGGTCACGC
>Ga0334901_1001357_pt1 | contig 26336 bp, 17 predicted proteins | sample GraSluR3_MG_3_FD_207216 | JGI IMG/M metagenome (GOLD analysis project Ga0334901, IMG submission 207216) | Sludge microbial communities from methane-producing bioreactor in Wageningen University, Netherlands - Granular Sludge_15_08-R3 | ecosystem: Engineered > Bioreactor > Anaerobic >... | reverse complement strand
AGGGACGGCTCGTGCTCGACGGCGTCGATGACTTTCTCGGGCAGGAGGTCGATTACACCTCGCGGGTGGCGCGGCGGGAGCGCTACGCCGGCACGCTCGCCGAGCAGCTCGAGCAGCTCCGCGACGATCCGCAGGTGCTCCGTTTTGCCGAGTCGCGCCGGCGTCTGGCCGGCGACCGGTATCGGCCCATCTATCACTATGTCAACCCGGAAGGACGGCTCAACGACCCGAACGGGCTGTGTTTCTGGCAGGGGCGCTGGCACTTGTTCTACCAGGCCTATCCGCCCGAAGACCCTCGCCAGCATTGGGGTCACGCCGTGAGCGACGACCTGATGCATTGGCGCGATCTGCCCCTGGCGATTTATCCTAATCCCGAGGAGAAGTGCTATTCGGGCACGACCCTGGTCGACGACGATCGGGTGATCGCGATGTACCACGGCACCCAGGTGGGCAGCATGGTCGCCGTATCGAGCGATCCGCTGCTGCTGAACTGGGAGAAGGTGACCGGCCGGGCGGTCATTCCCTTTGCCAAGCCGGGCGAGGCGCCCCTGCCCTACAATATCTTCGACCCGTGCATCTGGAAGCACGACGGAACCTACTATGCGTTGACGGCCGGGACGTTGAACGAGGGCCCGGGTGGAAAGCCGGTTCGGGCCGAGTTCCTGCACCGCTCCCGCGATCTGGCCGCTTGGGAATACTTGCATCCATTCCTCGAGGACGACGGGTACGGGCTCGTCGGCGACGACGGCGCCTGCCCGTACTTCTGGCCCATCGGCGACCGGCACATCCTGCTGCACTTCAGCCACATGAGCGGCGGCAAGTATCTGCTGGGCGATTACGATACCGATCGCCACAAGCTCGTGGTGACGGCCGGCGGCGACTTCAACTTCGGCCCGGCCGCTCCCTGCGGCGTTCATGCGCCGTCGGCCACCCCGGACGGAGAGGGGGGCGTGATTGTCCTCTTCAACATGAACCCGGGCAAGCCGACCGAGGGTTGGAACCAGATCATGACCCTGCCCAGGCGGCTGCGCGTCGTCGGGCAGGAAGACCTCCGCGTCGAACCCGCCGGCGACGTCGAATCCGTCCGGGGCGAGCACCTGCGGATGGAAGGGGTCAAGCTGCCGGCGAATCAGGAGGTCGTCGTCGACGGGCTGCAGGGCAACGCCATGGAAATCGTCGCGCAGATCGCCCCCAGCGCGTCTCCCATGATCGAGATGAACGTGTTGCGCTCTCCGCAGAAGGAAGAGTTCACCCGCATCGCGTTCTTCAGGAACCGCGGCTACCGCCGCCGCGGCGCCCGAGACCCCGAGAGCCTGATCACGATCGACTCGTCGTACGCGTCGACGGCATCCGACGTGGCGTGCCGCGCGCCGGAGACGGCCCCGGTCCATCTCGAATCGGACGAGCCCCTGTCGCTGCGCGTCTTCGTCGATCGCAGCGTGGTCGAGGTGTTCGTCAACGGCAAGCAGTGCGTTGCCGTACGCGTCTATCCGGACCGGGAAGACAGCCTGGGCGTGTCGTTCCGCGCGCAAGGCCGCGACGCCGTGCTCGAGTCACTCGATGCCTGGCGGATGCGAAGCGTGTACGAAGAATAGGCCGCTCACTTGAGCTCCCAGGGCTTGCGGTACTCGTAATGCAGCAGGTTGTTGGCTTCGCTCGGGCTGAGGATCGTCTCGCGCCCGGCGTCCCATTCGAGCCTCGCGTTGACGGCCAGGGAGATGTTGGCCAGCAGGCTGAAGGTGGTCGAGCGGTGGCCGATCTCGACGTCGGCCGCGGGGCGTTCGCGCGACTGGATGCAGTCGAGGAAGTTTCGGGCGTGGCGGACGGTCAGGTCGCCGTCCTTGCCCACGACTTCGAGAGGTTCGCACCGCAGGCCGGGCTCCTGGAACTGGCCGCCGCGCTCGGGGACGATGTCGTAGCGCACGCCGCCGAGGTACCGGAGGTAGGCCGTGCCTTGCGTGCCGCGAAACTCGATGTCGCCGCGGGGGAGGGCGGGGTTGCCGCTGGCCTCGTACTGCCCGAAGACGGCCAGGCGCCCCGACGCGAATTGGAAGGTGACCTGCATCGTGTCGGGAATGGTGCGGTCGTCGTCGACGGCGAATTGGCCGCCCATGGCGCAGATTGACGTCGGGGCCAGCTCGCCGGTGAGCCAGCGGATCAGGTCGAGAAAGTGGATGCCCCAGTTCGCGGCCTGCGACGAGTACAGGTGCCACCAGCGGAACTTGTAAGGAGTGATGTTCTCCTGATAGGGCCGCATGGGGCGCGGGCCGAGCCACGTGTCCCAGTCGAGCGTCGGGGGCGGATCGGAAGGCCGCGCTCTGCCCATTCCGCCGGGATACATGTTGCTCAGCCGGAACGTGCGGCTGACGGTCACCTTGCCGAGCTTGCCCGACGCGATCCGCTCGCCCAGTTCGGCAAAGGTGGTCGACGACCGCATCTGGGTGCCGACCTGCACGATCCGCTCGTTGCGGCGGGCGGCCTCGACCATGCGCCGGCCCTCGACGATCGTGACCGACAGGGGCTTCTCGACGTACACGTCCTTGCCCGCGTCGCAGGCGGCGATCGTCTGGATGGCGTGCCAGTGGTCGGGCGTGGCGATCACCACGGCGTCGAGCCCGGTCTGGTCGAGCATTTTGCGGAAGTCGCCGTAGGCGGCCGGCTTGCCGCCGAGCCGCTCCCTGGCCTTGCCGAGCGCCACCTGGTCGACGTCGCAAAGGGCGACGATCTCGGCGTCGTCGTGCTCGAGGAAGGCCGTGATCAACTGCCCCCCGCGATTGGCCACCCCGATGAAGCCGAGGCGGATTCGCTCGTTGGCCCCGGGCGCCGGGGACGCGGCCGCCGGCCGCGGCGATGCCGCGGCGGCCAGCGTGGCGGCGCCGGCCTTGGCAAAAGTGCGTCGGCTCATGATCTCGCGCATGGTCGTGACCTCCCAGGGGTGAAAGAATGCGGCCCAACCAGTCTCGAACGTAGACCGATTCGCTCGCCAAGTCAATCTCTTCGGGCCGATCACCGAGGAACGCTCGTCAATAGAGCGACGGGAAAGTCGGAGAGGACCTCGGCAAGCCGGCCTTGTTCCCCGTCGAGCGAGCAGGTCTGACCGGTAAACCGATTCACCAAGGTCGGCCCGATGGGTTCGGGGGGAACGATCCGAGTGTCCTCCCAGATGGAGGGGCCGACAAGCGGGGACGCGCGCCGGGCTTCGTCGGACGAAAAGGCGAGGTGCGCCAACTGGCGGGGAGCCACGACCACGGCGACCCGTTCGGGCGGGTGCTCGGTGGAAGCCAGGTGCCAGGCGAATGCGCAGACGTGGTGCGCCCGGCTGCCTTCGGCCCGCAGCGGCACGTAGCGCCCCGATCGAAACAGGTCGGCCTGCTCCCGGCGGCACTGCAGGGCCCGCCAGGTGACGAACAACTTGAGTCGCGGATCACGGGGCGAAGAGGCCAATTCGCGGGCAAGCGAAAGCAGGGCCTCGCCGCCGCTTGCCGCGCGGGTCTGAAGGTCGCCGAGCAACCGCCGCCGAAGGTCGTAGTCGACCGCGCGCCGGTTGTCGGGGTCGACGAGGCTGAAGTCCCACAGCTCCTGGCCCTGGTAAATGTCGGGAACGCCCGGCGACGTGAGCTGGAGCAGCACCTGCGATAGTGCCGTATACAGCCCCGCGTCGACGACCGTTTCGTGGAACGGGCGGAACGCTTCGAGGAAGCGATTCCCGGGGGCGTTTCGAAGGACGGCGCGAACGAACTCGCCCACCGCCTCGTCGTATTCGGGATCGGGAGAGATCCAGCTCGTGTGCTTCTTGGCCTCGTGGGTGGCTTTTTCCATGAAACCGGCCGTGCGCTCGATCAGCCGTTCGTGCTCGGCATCGGAGGGCGGCTCGAGCGGCCAGATTCCGACGAGCGTCTGGTAGAACAGGTATTCGTCGTTCCGGCTCGGGGCGGGCCGGCCGTCCACGTTGCGATGGAAGCGCCGATTCAAGCGGGCCCAACGATTCACCGCGGATCGCCAGACGCCCGGAATCTCGGAAAGCACGTTGATGCGGGCTCGCACGTCCTGGCTGCGTTTCGTGTCGTGGGTGGAGAGGCAGGTCATCGAGAGCGGGTGGTGGAATCGGCGCCACTCGTTTTCCTCGTGAAACCGCGCGAGGGAGACGTCGGCCCGAGCCGGCTCGCTGCCGACCTCGTTGATCGAGATGAGCGGATAGTAGCGATAGAACGCGGTGTCTTCGACGCCTTTGGCCATGACCGGACTGGTGACCTGCTGGAAGCGGCCGACGAAGAACTCGCGTTGGCGCCGGCCCGCCTCGCCCAGGCCCGGCGGCTGCTCGAGTAGGAGCACTCCCTGGATGAAGTCGAACACGGCCGCGTCCATGGCGGGGTTGCGGCGCTTTGCGCGGGCGACCGCCCGGCCGATGACCTTGCGGTCGCGCTCGGTGACCCCCGCCGTTCCGACATAGGTGCGATACACGGGAAAGCACGCGAGGACTTCCCGCAGCGCGGTGCGCAGACTGTTCAGGGTGAAATCGCGCGAGCGGCGATGCCTCTCCGAGATGCGGTTCAGCCGATGCGCGAGCAGATAGAGTTCGCTCGACATGGCGACCCGCAGGATGAGCAGTTTGCACGCGTGCGCCGCCTCGTGAAAGTCGCCCGGCTCCCGGGTGAATCGGCGGTAGAGCTTCACCAATTCGCGGAGCCCCGTGGGATCGACGAACAGCCCGTTCGCGCAGTTGAGGAACTCGTAGCCGGTGGTTCCGGCGACGGGCCACTCGGGCGGAAGAGGCTCTTCGGGGCCGAGGATCTTCTCGACCACCACGTAAAGGGGCAAGGCGGCAGAACTCGCCTTCTCGCTCGCTTCGCGCGGGCTCGGAGCGTCCGCCCCGAAAAGCACGGCGGGCGAGGGGCCTCCGACCTCGGGCCACAGGGCCGCCAGCACGCGCGACTCGACCTCTTCCCATTCGGGTGGGGAGTTCCGGCGACTCTCGGGGGCGGAGCAGTGAGCCACGGGCTCGCCCGCCTCGACGGCGAGACGTTCGCACGAGCGCCGGCCGACGGCCCGCACGTAGCCCCACTGCAACCGCCAAAGGTATTCGAGGGGATCGAACAGGCCGTCGACGTGGTCGATGCGCAGTCCGTCGACCTCGCCTTTGGCCAGCAGATCGAAAACGAACGCATGGCTCGCTTCGAAAACGCGCTGCTCCTCCATCGAGACGGCGGCCAGCTCGTTCACGTCGAAAAAACGGCGATAGTTGATCTCGTCGGAAGCGGCCTTCCAGTGCGCGAGGCGGTAGGCTTGCCCGTCGAGAATTCGCTCCAGCGCGTCGAAGCTTGCCGGGTCGCCGGGACGCCCGTTGAGCTGCTCGATGTTCTGCCGGAGGAAGTCGGCGATCTGGGAAGATCGCTCGGCCAGGCGGCGAAGCCGGTCTTTGATGACCTCCTTTTCGCGCTGCCGTTCGGCGACGGGGTCGGGGGCGGTTTCGGTGCGTTCGGGCAGATGTTCCGCGGCCGTCACGATGCTTTCCAGCTCGCGCAGGTCGTCCGGGTCGACGGTGCCGCCGTCGCGCAGATCGTCCAGGCGGTGCGCCAGCACGGCCGGATAGGTGCGCGGGTCCAAGGGGAATTCGCTATCGAAGTAGCGGACGAACAGCCCTCCATCGCGGTAGCCCAACTGCAGCTCCCCCGCCTCGAGGGCGTCGCCGAACTGCTGCCCCAGCACGGGAAGCAGGATCCTGTTTCGGAGTTCCTCCTTGATCGGGCGCCAGTCGACGTCGAAGAAATCGGCATAGGGCGAACTTGGGCCGTTCTCGAGCACGTCGGTCCACCACCGATTCTCCCCGGCCGCGGTGCTCATGTGATTCGGGACGACGTCCAGAACCAGCCCCATTCCGTGGCGGCGCAGGGCGGCGACGAAGGCTTCGTAATCCTCCGCGGTCCCCAGCCCCGGATCGAGCCGCGTGTAGTCGGTGACGGCGTATCCGTGGGCGCTTCCCGAACGTGCCTTCAGGAAAGGGGCCGCGTACACGTGGCTTGCGCCCAGATCGCCGAGGTAGGGCACGACGTCGGCCGCGTCGCGGAAGGTGAAGTGATCGCGGTCGAATTGGAGGCGGTACGTCGCTTCGGGCCAGCGGCGCTGGGCCAGGCGCCGTCGCACGGCTTCGACGATGGTCTCGACCCAGGCGGAAACCTCGTTCATGGCAGCCACTCCTTCGAGCCGAACCAGAGGAGTTCATGGGGATAGAGAGCGTCGAGCGGAAGGGCCGTGTTGCGGGGCCCCCCGTACGAAACCGCCTCGGTGCTCAGCAGCAGGGGCCGGTCGCCCACGGGAAGGTCGGGCAAGCGATGCTTGTCGGCCGACAGGTTCGCCAGGCCGATGAGCGCGTCGCCGGCGCCGCGCTCCACGACGAGCAGGGCCGGGCGCGCGCCGGCCGAGGCGCCCGGGGCGACGTCGATCAGCCGGGCGCGCGTGTGCCGGCGGTCGCGAAGGGGAGGCCAGGTTCGCCGGGCCTCGAGCAGATCGACGTACAGCCGCCGAAGCTGAGCGTGGAACGAGCCCTCCGGCCACTGCCAGCTCAGCCTGGCCGATTCGAACGTCTCGGGGGCTTGCGGGTCGGGAATATCTTCCCCCCACTCGAAATCCAGCGCGGCGAACTCCTCGCGCCGACCGCGACGGACCGCCTCGATCAGCTCCGGATCGCCGAAGGAACAGAAGAACGGGAACGGCCGGGTCTCCGCGTACTCCTCGCCCATGAACAGCAGGGGAACGCAGGGCGACAGCATCAACAGGCCGCAAGCCAGTCGCTCGGCCGACTCGGGCAGGTAGGTGGCCGAACGGTCGCCTTGCGCGCGGTTTCCGACCTGATCGTGATTGTGGATGCACACGACGAATCGGGTGCGGTCGCGATCTCCCACGGAGCTGCCGTGCCGGCGGCGGCGGAAGGGGCTGTAACACCCGTCGTAAACGAAGACCCGGTCGATCGCCTTGGCCAGATGTTCGGGCCGGCCGAAGTCCTGGTAGTATCCCTCGACGTTGCCCGAAAGCAGGGCGCGCACGCTGTGGTGGAAATCGTCGCTCCACACGCCGTCGAGCCCGCACCCGTGGCGATCGGCCGGATCGATCAGGCGCACGTCGTTCTGGTTGCTCTCGGCGATGGCGTGGACGGTGCGATCCTGCCGGCGCGCCACCTCCTGCACCGCGGCCTGAAGCTCCTCGAGGATGTGCCGGGCCCCGAAATCGTAGATCGCGTGGACCGCGTCCAGCCGCAGCCCGTCCACGTGGAAGTCGCGCACCCACATGCGCGCGTTGTCGATGACGAACCGCCGAACGGCATCGCAATCGGGTCCGTCGAAGTTGACCGCGTCGCCCCAAGGCGTGTGGTAGCGATCGGTGAAGTAGGGCCCGAATTGCGAAAGGTAGTTGCCCTCGGGGCCGAAATGGTTGTAGACCACGTCGAGAAAGACGCCCAGCCCCTGCCGGTGCGCCGCATCGACGAGCCGCTGCAGCGCCCGAGGACCGCCGTAGCTGTTTTGCGCGGCATAGAGATACACGCCGTCGTAGCCCCAATTGCGATTGCCCGCGAACTGTCCGATGGGCATGATCTCGATCGCGGTGGCTCCCATCTCCCTGAGTTCGGCCAGTCGCGGGATGACGGCGTCGAACGTACCCTCGGGAGTGAACGTGCCGACGTGCAGCTCGTAGATCACCAGGTCGTCGCGCGCGATGCCGCGCCAGTCGGCGTCGGCCCAATCATAGGACTCGGGAAAGAACACGGCGGACGGCTCGTGGACTCCGTCGGGCTGCCATCGCGACGCCGGATCGGGGTATTGCCCACCCGACGGCATCCGGTAGGCATAGCGCAGCCCTTCGTCGACGCCCGCGTCGCGGAAAACGTGATATCCGTAGGCCTCGGCCCGCATCCGATGCTCCGTGCGCGCCCCGCCGCGCCAGGCAACCAGATGCACGATCTCGGCCAGCGGGGCCCACACACGCCACTCCACCGAGCCGTCGTCTTGGCGCCGCGCCCCTTGCGGCTCGTGGACGGGCTCCTCGAACGCCGGTCTGCTGATTCGGGGGCTCGGGCTCATGCGTCGTCCTCCTTTTCGGCCGCCTCGGCGCTCGCCCGCCGACGAAGACGATCCACGCTGGCGAGGATGCGCCGCACCGCCGGCAAGCGGCTGAACGTTTCGAAGGAATAGCGCGCCCGCCGTCTCCAGTTCGGGCGTTCGCGATAGGTGCCGGGCACGTTCTGCGGCTCGGTCTCGGCCCAAAGGTCCTCGAGGTTCACGAGCACCACGCTCGCCCGGCTCCGAGCGAGATAGGCTTGACACGCCTCGAGAACGGCCGCGACCGAAGGGTCCTGCGACGGTTCGAGCAGTTTCTCCCGCACGAAGAAGCCGACGAGGTCGCGGCGGAGCCTCTCCCGGCGCACGCGCTCGGCCGCCGCCTGCTCGGGCGTCAGCAAGCCGAGATCCACGCGATCGTCGACGTCGAGCCCCTTCCAGTAGGCGGCAAACTGCGGCATGTCGTGCGTGTTCAGACTGGCCACGGCCGTGGCGGGCACGGAACGAAGCGTGGGGCCCTTGTCGGGATTCGTCTCGTACTGGAGCACGTACATGTCGTCGACGCCGTGCCGGCGCAGCGCTTCGTCGACGCGCGCCGGCACGGTGCCAAGATTCTCGCCCACGATGCGGGCGCCGACCCGGTGCGACTCAAGTGCGAGAATCGCGAAGAACTCCTCGACGGGATAGCGAACGTAGGCGCCGTCGTCGGCCGCCAGCCCGTGAGGAATCCAGTAGAAGCGGTACAGGCCCATCACGTGATCGAGCCGCAGGACGCGCGCGTGCTGGAGGTGGTTTCGCAGGGCCTTGATGAAGTAGCGGTATCCCTGTCGGCGAAGCGCGTCGGGGTTCAGCGGCGGGAACCCCCAGTTCTGCCCCTTGGTAAAGAAGGCATCGGGCGGCGCGCCCGCCGCGGCCCCGCGGACGAACAGGTCCCGCTCGCGCCACACGTCGTAGCCCTGCCCGCTCACGCCCAGCGGAAAGTCGAGATACCAGAGCAGGTCGAGACGATCGGCCCGATCGGTCATCGAACGCAGTTGCTGCTCCACCTGCCACTGGGCGTAGAGATGATAGCGGTAGACGGCGTCGTCGTAGTCTCCCGGCGACAGGGCGCCGCTTCGCAGAGGCTCGGGCCAGGCGGGCCAGGCGGCGCCTTGGCGCTCGCCCGCCGCGCGGAACCGGGCAAACGACTCCAGCTCCGGGTTCTCTCGACAGTGCCCGGCCAGCGCGTCGCGCCGCGGGGACGAACTCTCGAAAAAAGTGGCCGCCAGCGCCTCGAGCATCTGTCGCTTGAAACGCATCTGTTTCCCATAGTCGATGAGCCCCGCGGGCCGCCGCCCGGCTTCCCGTCTCAGGTCGTCGAGAGTCCCGACCAGGGCGCGCGCGGCGGGGCACGACTCGAATTCGGGCGTCTGACGCGGGTCGAGGTAAAACTCGTTCCAGAAGAGCCGGCTGGCTGGGTTGTAGGGGCTCGGGTCGTCGGTGAGCTCCCAAAGCGTGGCCAGCAGGGGGAGCGTGGCCACGAGGCTGCCCCCTTGATCGGCGGTCCACTGCATGAGGGCCTCGAGGTCGGAGAAGTCGCCGGCGCCCCAGCTCGACTCGCGGAAAAGAGCGTAAAGCGGCAAGAAAACGCCCCAGAGTCGCTTCGGTCCCGTTGCGGCGTCGGCGTAGACGCGACGCGGCGCGGCGATCACCAAGCACTCTGCCTCTCGATCGCCGACCTCCAGGGTCAACCGATGGTAGCCGCGCGGCAAGTCACCGGCCAGATCGAGGAGCCTCGCGGCGTACCGGACCCCCTCGACTTCGCGAAGGGCGCGGAGACGAAGCCCGTCGACGGTGCCCGACGATTCGACCCGCCCGCCGTCTTCGAGGTCGAGCCGATAGCGCCAGGCATGGCGATTCTGCACGGCGGGCAAACGCAGGGGCAAGGCGGCGGGCGATCCTTCCCAGGCCACGAACACGGGCTCCAGAATCCGTTGCCAGCAGTCCTGGCGCCGCTTTCGGATCGCCTCGGCCGCGTCGCCGGCGCGCGCCAGGGGCGCTCCCAAAAGCTGCAACGTGCGCAGCATCGCCTCGGGCGAGGTGGCGCGGCGATGGCCCCACACGTCGACGTACTCGACGTTGACGCCGTAGAGGCGTGCAAGTCTCTCCAAGTCGGTGCGCTTCATCGCGATCCGTCACCCCGTGCGGAATTGACCCTCTGCAAGAACAGCTCGATCTGCCGAAGCGAAACCCACGACTCCTGGGGCTGGTTCTCCAAATCGTGCTCGAGGGCCGTGGCGCAGCGTTCCGCGAAATGGAGGTCCAACAACGCCTGCACGGCCCGACGGGACCGCGGGACGAAGCTCGAGCTCTCGGCCGTGGCGAGGTAGGAACGAACGAATTCGGCGCCGGTCCACTCGCTCCAGAACGCGACCCAGCGCCGCAGCCTGGCAAGTTCCCGCTCGTCGAACTCCGTGACCGCGCAATACTCGCGCAGCGCGTGCTGGGCGGCTCGCTGCAGCGACCAGAGCATGCCGGCCACGTCGCGCAGCGCCGACGATTTCACCCGGCGCTGGCTCATGGGCAAGTCGGGATTGCCCTCGAAATCGACGATCACGAAATCGTCTCCGTGGCGAAGCACGTCGTGCAAGCCGAAGTTTCCGTGGCACCGGATTCGGACGGTCGCCAGATCGCGCGGGGGCGCTTCGCGCAGCGCGGAAATCGGCGCGAAGCCCGCGTCGAGGACCGTTGCGGCCGGTTCTTGAAGCTCGGCCGGAAGATCCCGAAGCCGCTTGCCGAGCGCGCGGAAGACGCGCCCGAACACGTTCCGGACCGACTGGTACAGCGCGCGCCGGTGGAAGGGCAGGAATCGTTCCGGCGCAAAGGCGGGATCGTCGGTGGCCGCGGCCAGCGCGGCGTGCAACTCGGCGGTTCGCTGCCCCATCAGGCCCGCCGACTGGAGGAACGCGCCGAAGAAACGGTCGGCTTCCTCGGGCGTCGTGGCGCCGGCACGCTCCACGACGGAACGGGCCGGGCCCGCCTCCGCGGTGGGCGGGTCGAGGGGCGGATCGGACGACACGGCCTGAAGCAACGACTCGACCGTATCCAGCGCGTCGTCCCACGCGGTGCCTTCGTGCTCGACGAACCCCTGCAGAATGCCGACGGTCATGGGCTCGCGATCCGCGGGACGGTACGCGATTGCCCCGGCGATCGGCGCGACATGGGCGAACTTGGCGGTTTCGGTCAGATAGAGCCCCATTTCGAGTTCGGGATGAGTGCCTTCCTCCAATCGGCGGAAGAGCTTCAGCAGGAACCGGTTCCCGAAGGCCACGACGCTGTTGCTCTGCTCTTCGCGGTGCTGCTGGATCTCGAGAGGCTCTTCGGCGTCTCCCCGAATCCGGCGGTAGGCCGTCGTGGGCCGGGCGGACAGGACTCCCTGGCGCCCCTTGATCGCGCGGCGCGCCGCAATGGCCTCGAGCAACAAACGGCAGAACTCGGGCTCGCCGAATCCGTCGTAGACGAGGCCGTTTTCCGTCAGGCCGTCGTATTCGACCTTCAGCCTCGCAATCGCCTCGCGCGAGGCCATCGACTCGGATTGCGACGCCTGGGCTTCGGTGGCGAAGCTCACGGGCACCAGGTACGTGGCGTCGTGCCCGTCCTCGTAGTCTACCCGCGTCAGCACAAGCTCGATTCCCGGTTCCGGGGCCGCCGGAGCGAACGAGACCACGTCGGTAACCGCCACCGAGCGGACGAGTTCCGCGCGCCGGCGGTGCCAGACCCGCGAGGCCAAGTAGGCCGGCAGGGCCCGTTCGAGATCGTGGCAACAGGGCGGATCGAACACCGCGTCCCAGCGTTCGCGCGTCTGCAGGACGGGCAGGTCGAATTCGGCGCGCCACGACGGCGCCCCCGAGTCGTCGGAGTACAGCGCGAACCAGTAGAAGGCATAGGGCCCGAGCGTCAACAGGTAAGGCAGTTCGCCGATGCGCGGGAAGCGAATCCGCCCGAAGGCCTCGACGGGCGTGTTGCCGCGATAGGCCGACAGGTCGAGCTCGACGAACTGGGCGAATCGCGAGAGATTCGCCACGACGAGCACCGATTCCTCACCACGGCGGCGCACGAACGCCAGCACCTTCGGGTTGTCGGGATGCAGGAACTCGAGCGACCCTTGCGAAAGGGGCCGAAGCTTCCGCCGCAGCCGCAGCACGCCCTGCATCCAGCGGAGCAGCGAGTTAGACCCGTTCGCCTGCGTCTCGACGTTGAGCGTCTCGTAGTGGTACTGGTAGTCGATGATGGGGGGAAGGTAGAGCTGCTGGGGATTGGCGCGGGAGAAGCCGGCGTTTCGGTCGGCGCTCCATTGCATGGGCGTGCGCACGCCGTTCCGGTCGCCCAGGTAGATGTTGTCGCCCATCCCGATCTCGTCGCCGTAGTAGATGTTGGGCGTTCCCGGCAGCGAGAGCAGCAGGCCGTTGAGCAGCTCGATCTTGCGGCGGTCGTTTCCCAGAAGCGGCGCGAGCCGCCGCCGGATGCCCAGGTTGATCCGCGCGCGCGGATCCTTCGCGTAGAAGCGGTACAGGACGTCGCGCTCCTGCTCGGTGACCATCTCGAGAGTCAGCTCGTCGTGATTGCGCAGGAAAAGCATCCACTGGCAGTTGTCGGGAATCGCGGGCGTCTGCTCGAGGACGTCGAGGATCGGGAAGCGGTCCTCCATCTGCACGGCCAGGTACATGCGAGGCATGAGCGGAAAATGGAACGCCGTGTGGCACTCGTCGCCGTCGCCGAAGTACGCCACCGCGTCCTCGGGCCACTGGTTCGCCTCGGCCAGGAGCATCCGCCCCGAAAACTTCGAGTCGACGTGGGCGCGAAGCTGTTTCAAAAAGGCGTGCGTCTCGGGCAGATTCTCGCAGGTCGTGCCTTCCCGCTCGAACAGGTAGGGCACCCCGTCCAGGCGCAGGCCGTCGACCCCCAGGCGCAGCCAGTGGTCGACCACGGCGATGATGGCCCGCCGAACCTCGGGATTGTCGTAATTCAGGTCGGGCTGATGGTGAAAGAACCGGTGCCAGTAGTAGGCATGGGCGGCGGGGTCCCACGACCAGTTCGAGGTCTCATAGTCCTGGAAGATGATCCGGGCCTGGCTGTATTTCTCCGAGGTGTCGCTCCACACATAGAAATCCCGCTCGCGGCTGCCGGGCGCCGCGCGCCGGGCCTGCTGGAACCACGGGTGCTGGTCGGAGGTGTGGTTGAGCACCAGCTCGGTGATCACGCGCAAACCGCGCCGGTGCGACTCACGGAGAAACACGCGAAAGTCGCGCAACGATCCGTAACTCGGGTGAACGCGCCGATAGTCGGAGATGTCGTACCCGTCGTCCTTGAGCGGCGACGGGTAGAACGGCAAGAGCCAGATCGCCGTAACGCCCAGCTCCTGGAGATAATCGAGCTTCTGGGTCAGCCCCGCGAAGTCGCCGATGCCGTCGCCGTTCGAGTCGTAGAACGCGCGCACGTGAACCTGGTACACGACGGCCGTCTTGTACCACTGGGGGTCCGCCTCCATGACCGGGAGATCTCCTTGCGTTTGAGGCCCACTTCAATGGTCTTCCCGGCCAGGCTCGCCCTGCTCCTCTTCCGAGACCAGGCGAAGCACGGCCACCGAGCGGCCCTGAAGAACGTACGGTTCGGCCTGGGGGAAATCGGTGCGATTCGGCCGCCGTTGGGCCGTGTCGAAAAGCAGTTCCCAGTGCTCTTCGGCCGCGTGCGGCGGCAGGCGGAAATCGATGGGATTGCCGTCGGCGTTGAACAGCAGGAGCATCGTATCGCCGGCCAGGCGCTCGCCGTGCTCGTCGACTTCGCCGATCGCGTCGCCGGCCAGGCGCACGCCGATCGAGCGCACGAAGCCCGCGTTCCATGCCTCATCGGCCATCTCCTCGCCCGAGGGGTCGAGCCAGATGATGTCCTTCACGTCGGTGCCGCGGATGGGCCGGCCCTGGAAGAACTTCGGCCGGTGCAGTACGGGGTGCCGCCGCTTCAGCCCGGCCACTGTGGCGACGAACTCGAGGAAGTCCTCGCGCCGCTCGTCGAGGTTCCAGTCGAGCCAACTGATCTCGTTGTCCTGGCAGTAGGCGTTGTTGTTGCCCTGCTGGGTGTGGCTCAGCTCGTCGCCGCCCCGGAGCATGGGCACCCCCTGGGAGAGAAACAGCGTGGCCACCAGGTTGCGCTTCTGGCGCTCGCGAAGCTCGATCACCTGGGCATCGTCGGTCGGGCCCTCGGCGCCGCAATTCCAACTGAGATTGTTCGACTCGCCGTCGCGGTTGTCCTCGCCGTTCGCCTCGTTGTGCTTCTCGTTGTAGCTGACGAGATCCTCGATGGTGAACCCGTCGTGCGCCGTGACGAAATTGACGCTCGCGTAGGGGCGCCGGTTGCTCGATTCATACAGGTCGCTGCTGCCGCACAGGCGCGTGGCGAACTCCGAGACCGTGCCCTCGTCGCCGCGCCAGAAGCGGCGGACCGTGTCGCGGTATTTGCCGTTCCACTCGTTCCACCCCACGGGAAAGTTACCCACCTGGTAGCCCCCCTCGCCGAGGTCCCACGGCTCGGCGATGAGCTTCACCTGGGAGAGCACCGGATCCTGATGGATGATGTCGAAGAACGCGCCCAGCTTGTCGACCTCGTGCAGCTCGCGGGCCAGCGCGCTGGCCAGGTCGAAGCGGAACCCGTCGACGTGCATCTCGAGAACCCAGTAGCGCAGGCTGTCCATGATCAACTGCAGCACGCGAGGCTGCTGCATGTTGAGCGTATTGCCGCAGCCCGTGTAATCCATGTAGTAGCGCGGGTTGTCGTGCACGAGCCGGTAGTACGACGAGTTGTCGATTCCCCGCAGCGACAGCGTCGGGCCGAGATGGTTGCCCTCGGCCGTGTGATTGTAAACCACGTCGAGGATGACCTCGATGCCGGCCGAATGCAGCGCGTGGACCATGCGTTTGAACTCGCGCACCGACTCGGGCCCCACCCCCGCCGAGGCGTACCGCGTATCCGGCGCGAAAAAGGCGAGCGTATTGTAGCCCCAGAAGTTGTTCAACCCCTTGTCGACCAGGTGCCGGTCGTCGACCCGATGGTGCACCGGCATCAACTCGACCGCATTGACCCCCAGCCGCTTGAAATGCTCGATGGCGGGCTGCGACGCGAGCCCCAGGTACGTGCCGCGAAGGTTCTCGGGAATTTCGGGATGCAGCCGGCTGAAACCCTTCACGTGGGCTTCGTAGATGACCATGTTATGCCGCGGCACGGCGGGCGGCGCGTCGTCGCCCCACGTGAACGCCGTGTCGATGACCGCCCCCAAGGGCGCGCCGGCCGCGTTGTCGCGGTCGTCCCTCGACAGGTCTTCGTCCTCGTCGCCGATGGCGTAGCCGAACGTCTCGTCGCCCCAGCGCAGGTCGCGGCCGATCGCCTTGGCGTACGGATCGAGCAAGACCTTGTTCGGATTGAACCGGTGGCCCTGCTCGGGCTCGTAGGGCCCGTGGACGCGATACCCGTAAAGCTGCCCCGGATGGACGTCGGGCAGGTAGCCGTGCCAGGCCATGTCGGTCTGGTCGGGAAGCGCGACGCGCTGCGACTCCCGCTCCGCGTCGGGGGAGTCGAACAGGCAAAGCTCCACCTTGGTCGCGTGCTCGGAGAACAGCGAGAAGTTGACCCCCCCGCCGTCCCAAGTCGCGCCGAGCGGATACGGTCGCCCCGGCCAAACCCTCATTCGAGCATCTCCCCAGCGGTTTTGCGAAACAGAAGAGGCGTCCGTGCCTCCGCGAGTCGCTCTTCCGACGCGCGAAGCTCGGATAAACCGTTATTGTCGCGTGGGGATGGGGCAAGTCAAGGCTCGGCGCCGGCCGCTTGAGGGGTGTTCTGCCCGACACCCCCCGTTCGGCCGCGGCCGCTTGTGCGGCTCGCTCGGAGCGCTCTCGGGCCGGCTTCGTGCCGGCCAATCCGATAACGGCTGGCGATGGGCCGGGTGGCAGGGGGCGAACGCCGGCGGCGGCCTCTACGGCGTCTCCGGCTCCGTGGCACCCTTCGGCCCGCGAGGCGGGTAACCGCCCATGCCGGGAAAGCCCGCGCCGGCAGAATCGGGGGGGCTCTGCATTGTTCCACCGCCCGGCACGCCGAAATTGGCGCCGCCGGCCGGCTTGTCGCCCTCGACCGCGTCGAGCGACTCGATCAATCGCTGGATCGGGTCGAGATCGGCGGCCCGGCCCGCGGCGATGAACACCCCGCCGGGTTCGACGGGCGGCATCGCCACCGTCGATTGCATTGCGTACCCGTACATGTCCATGCCGCCCCCGGCAGCCCCTAACCCTACCGGGCACCCTACCCAGCGAACCGCGATTCCCAACTCCTGCAACACGCGGATCATTTCGTCCGGGCGTCGGTGCCGGTATTTGATCAGGCGCACGTTCTCGCGCTTGGTAATCGCGCCCGGGAACTCGTCGTCCGACTTGTCGAGCGCCGCCACAAATTCGCCGACCTGTTCGACCAGGGGCTTCGGACCCCGCGCGATCACCGCCCGAGTGCGCGGGTCGGCCGTGAGACGCACGTCGAGGGCGGCAACACCCGACATCATGCCGGGCATCATCATGCCCATCCCCGGGTGTCCCACGGGGGCGTAGGGATCGCCCGCGAACCCACCCATGTCGTATACGCCGTCACCCTTCGCGGGCCGGAGCACGGCGAGCACGAACACCTCGCCGGCCGTGCCGTCGCCGGTTCGCGTCGTCAATTCGAGCAGGCCCGTGACGATCTGGATCACCTCGGTCGGCTCGCGATGTTTCAGGCGGAAGACCTCGATGGTCTTCGGCTCGGGGCGCTTGGCCGGGGGCGAGGCCGCCGCATCCTCCATCCCCATCCCGCCGGGATACCCGCCCCCATACATCGTTCCGCCCGGGAAGGGCGAGCCTGGGACCGGCGCGGGTTTCTGCTTCGGGGACGACGCCGCACTCGACGGCCCTGGCTTGGATGCTTCCCTTGCCTCTTCCGTTGCGGCCCCGCCAAACGGATCGTCCGCGCCCGCTTGCGCGGGCGCCGCCATGCCAGACGCTGGGGGCGGCTCCTTCGGCGGCTGCTTCGACTCGGCAGCCTCCTGCGACCAACCCGGCAGGGCGGCCGCGCCCAGAAGGCCGATCAGCAGGGCCGCGGTCCACGACACGCGACGCGACACGTTCTCGTCGAAGATCATGGTCAACCTCCTCTCGAAATTCCTGCGGTTCAGGCCGAGCGCCCCCAGCGCGGGGACGGCCCTCGACCCTTGCGACAAGCGACGAACCACTTCGATCAACGCCTCGGCGTACGTGCGGCGCCCGTCGGGCATCGCCCAGACGACCCAGGCGTCGCACGCCATCTCGGCGCACTCGCGAACCCGACGCCGCACGTGCCAGAACAGCGGGTTCCACCACCACACGCAGGCCCCGATCGACTCGGCCCACGCGACCCAATGGTCGCGCCGACGCAGGTGGGCCAACTCGTGCAGAATGACGCCTCGCACTTGCCCGGGCGCGACGTCGACCAACTCGGCGGGCCAGAGCAGCTTGGGCCGCCCGAGGCACCACACGACCGGATGGCCCAACTCGGCGACCAGGAACAGGCCCGGCGGCCGAACTCCCAGTCGCTCGGCCAGGCGATGCAACTCGTCGTCGAGCCATTGCGGCGGCTCTTGCCCTCCACGCACGCGACGAGCGAACCGGACCGCCTGGACGACCTGGATCCAGAGCATCGCCAGGGCCCCCGCCGCCCAAAGGCCCAGCAGGCCCGGCGCCCAGCCCGCTCGAAGCGCCTCGATCCACGGACTCTCTGCCTCGATGGCCGCAGGCAAGCGCGGCGGGATAACCGACCGATCCACGGTCGGCGTCGGCGTCGCCGGCGCCCGGGCCCTCGGGGGCGCGACTTCCATCGCGGTCGACGGGCCTGCCGTCGGCGCTGCCGCCGCGTCGCGCACAAGGCCCGTCGGCGACCGCTGCGACGTGCCGACCACGGCCGGCGACGCTGCCGGTTCGGCGACGGCCGGACGCACATACTGCCATGCTTCTCGCGGCGTCCAGGGCCAGGCGATCCAGGCCGGCGTCATGAGCTTGGCCAGCACCAGCAGCCACAGGGCGTGCTGCACGGCGGGCCGGAATCGAAACAGCCGGCAGAGCACGAGCACCACGGCAGCCAGAACGGCCGCGGCCAGCGTGTTCCACGCAAACCACGCAAGCATCGCCCGACTCCTCTCGTGGATAAGACCTCGGCAAACCCCAAAGACTAGACCGACCGGCCGGAAGGATCGCCTCCGCGCCGCTTCTTCTCGAGGCGGTCGAGCATTCGTCGAAACTGCTCGATCTCGTCGGGGGAGAAGCGGTTTTCCTCGACCAGCGCCAGCACCAGCGAAGAGGCCGCCCCGTCGGCGAGCTGGTCGACCAGCTCGCCCAATCGGCGGCGAATGAGCCGGTCGCGCGACACGCGAGCCCGAAACACGTGGGCGAAGCCGCTCCGGTCGCAGGCCACGTATCCCTTTCGCTCCAGCCGGGTGAGCAGCGTCTGCACGGTGGTGTAGGCCCAGCGGCCGACGCGCTCGTTGACCTCGCGGACCGTGCCCGGCCCCTGCTGCCAAAGTGCTTTGAGCACGGCGAGTTCGGTTTCGCTGAGCGATCCGAGCTTCGGCTCGGTCATGCTTCGACTCCTCGGCGGCAACGCGATGTCCTACGTTCTGTAGGAGCATTCTACGACAGGTTGTAGGATGGGTCAAGCCGTTTTTCGGAATTCCGGGGGACGCGGGGGTATTAGGTTCTACCCCGTTGATGGCAGCCCGTATGTGGGGAGGCAGGCCGATCGCCAGGGACGGCCCGGGGGGCACTTGTCGGGCGGCTTCTCTTGGCGTCTATTATGGGTTCCAGGCGAACGTCCTAAAGAGGCGTTCTGGGGCGCTCGTGTCGACCCGATCCATCACCAGGCAACCCGAGGAGATCGCGCATGGCAACTTCACATCGGGCAAGTTGGGTACGTGGATTCACGCTTGTCGAGCTGCTCGTGGTCATCGCGATCATTGGCATCCTGATCGCGCTTTTGCTTCCCGCGGTGCAGGCGGCGCGGGAGGCCGCCCGGCGAACGCAGTGCGCCAACCACCTCAAGCAGATCGCCCTGGCGATTCACAACTACCACGACGCGTTCAAGGTGGTGCCTTACGGATGGGACGACCGGGGCACGGGCTGGTCGCTCCACCTGCTGCCCTTCTGCGAGTGGGGCGCCCTGTACGAGACGATCCACTTCCAGGAGAGCGGGCCGGGCAACTGGGACTCGGGCTCGGCGAACACCGCGGCCTGCGCCACGGTGCTGCCCCTGTTCCGCTGCCCGTCGATGCCGGTTCCCGAACACGTGACCTACAACAACGTGCCCGACCGCGTGCCGTGCAGCTACCGGGGCAACGCCGGCTCGGAGGCCAGCTCCGACGACACGAGCACGATCGTCGTGCCCGGCTCGAAGTCGCTCGAGCATCTCGACCAGAACGGCATCTTCTACGCTTGCAGCCGCGTGCGCTTCGCCGACGTGACCGACGGAACCTCGAACACGATCTTCCTGGGCGAGTCGCGAACCGATCCCGAATTCGTGAAGGACGGGCAAGGCATGGACTTCTGGTACATCGGCTCGCCCCAGATCGACCCCTGCCGTTGCGACGGGGGAACCGGCGGAACCGAGTTCTCGGAGTTCGTCGGCACGACCCTGGCGCCGATGAACGCCTTTCTGAAGCATCCCGGCATGCACGGTTGTCTCATGGAACTCTCGTTCGGAAGCTACCACGCCGCCGGGGCCCACTTCGCCATGGGCGACGGAAACGTCCGGTTCATCGCCGATGCGATCGACGGCAACGTGTACCTCGCGATCGGATCGCGCAACGGCGGCGAGGTCGCCGGCGGTTTCTAGAGTTGAGATACAGGCCGTTGGGCCCAAAATTATTGACGAGCAATTTCCAACGAATCGCTCACGGTCTCGCCGCGTTCGGCGAGCCGCTTTCCCAGGCTTGCCAAGAAGGAGGATCGCACGATGAGCCGGTTCTGCGTCTGGCGATCGGCGACGATCGTGGCCGTGTCGGCATGCGTCTTGTCGGGATGCGGCACGCCCCAGCCCGACTACGGCAGCCTCGATCTCTCGACGGTCACGGGCAAGGTGACCCTCAACGGCGAGCCCCTGGCCGGGGGTCTGGTGATCTTCGAGGCCGGCGACCTCACCTTTTCGTACGCCACGACCGACGGCCGAGGGCGATACCGCTTGATGTTCAACTCGCAGAGGCCCGGCGTCACCAAGGGCCGCAAGACGGTCCGCATCTGGTCGTCGCGGCGAGCCCCCGGGCTGGCCGAGGCCGAGGGAGCCGAAGACGAGGCCCATGCCGATCGACCCGCGCGCACCTCCGAGCGCGTTCCGCCTCGCTACAACGATCGTTCGGAGCTGACGGTGACGGTCGAAAGGGCACGCGAGACGTTCGACTTCGCGCTGCGGTCGGACCCGAAGTCGATCTAGCCTCGACGGGCGAGCGCCGATACATTGGGATTTTGCGTCCGCGCGGGGCATCGCCCGTCGTCGTGTTTCGCGCGGCCCGCGCTGCGTCCCCAAGGTGCCCGAAGGCACCGGCAACAAGGAGCCCGTCGATGATGAAACCCGTGCTCTCCTGGCTCTGGAAACAGGGCATCGTCTCGACGTTTCTGGCCGGCTTTTTCGTGGTTCTGCCCATTGCCATCACGATCGGCATCATGAGCTGGGTGGGGACGACGCTGGTCGAGTGGTTCGGCCCGCGCAGTGTGGTGGGCCGGGCCTTCGCCTACCTCGGCCTGCCCTACAACGTCAGCTCCCACGTGGCCAACGTGGTCGGCTGGATCGTGGTGCTCGCGGTCATCTGGCTGTTGGGGGTGTACGTGAAATCGAAGGGGCGCCGGCAAGTCGAGCAAGGCCTCAACGCGGCCATCGAGCGGATCCCGCTGGTCAACTTCCTCTACCGTCCCGTCGTGCAGGTCGTCGAGATGTTCAATCGCGACGACGAGGACGAGATGAAGGGGATGAGCGTCGTCTACTGCGCCTTCGGCAAAGATCACGGGGGCGGGTTTCTCGGCCTGCTCGTTTCGCACGACGTGTACCGGTTTGCCGGGCAGGAATACCACGTGGTGTACGTGCCCACCTCGCCGGTGCCCATGTCGGGGGGCGTCGTGTTCGTCCCCACGACGGCGGTCGAAAAGGTCGACATGGAGGTCGAAGACCTGATGCAGATCTACTTCTCGATCGGCGTCATGTCGGCCAAGGTCATCCCCCCGCAGTACGTTGTCCCGGCAGATGCGGCGGAATCTCCGTGAACCGGAAACGCCTTGCGCGCGCCCCCCGGCCGGCCTCCGGGCGGATCAGTGACGGTGAGTCGTCCCGTCGGCGTGTTGGTGCGTGCCTCCCGTGTGCTGCGCCGTGTCGCCGAGGTACGAGGCCTGGAACTGCTTGATCAGCTCGCGCATCGCGGCGCACTGTTCGAGGTCGGTCGTCTGCTTGGCCTTCATGGCGTGGACCATGATCCGGTGCAGCAACGTCAATTGCTGGACGTACTTGGCCGAGGCCGCCTTATCGCTCGGGTCGGCCGGCTTGACCCGCTGCGCCATGAAGTAGTAGCTGACGATCTCGGTCAGCTTGTCGGCGTGGTCCTCTTTGTTCATGACCCAGCGGACGATCTGGTTCCAGTTCGGGCTGGCCTCTTTCGACAGGGCCACGATCTCGTTCATCGACTTCTCGATGGTCGTGACGTGCTCCTGCATCTCGACGAACCGGGCCGGGTCGTCGTAAATGCCGCAGGGAATCTGGCAATGGGCGAACACGGCGGGGGCCGAAACGGCGAACACGGCCAACGCGCCCGACAAGGCGAAAACCCGAGATTTCATCGCTAGCTCCTCCTTACTTGGTCTGGGGAACGTGAGGGTGCGTTCGAAAATGCAGAGAAGTCTATTCCGGCCGCGTCGCGCGGGCAAGGGTTCCGGCCGGCCGCGCGGTCGACTTCGTCGGTTCCGGGAAGCCGAGACGGCGTGGACATCTGAAAAACCGGGCATCCGTGTCTTGCGGAACTTTCCGGCCCCCCGCGCTTCGTTTCGCGTGGTTGTCGATGGTTTCCAGACCGCGGGGACCTCGGACTGTCCCCCCCCCGTGCGTGGGAGCGAACCTCCGCTTGCTTCGCCGGGTGCAAGGCGCGCTCTGCCGCGGAAATTGCCCGCTGAACGGCCGGTGAGACCGTGCCGGACCCTTACCCTTGTTCGGCCTTGAGGATCGTTGCGTCGAAGCTGACCCCCACGCGCCGGCCCGGCTCGACCACGAGGAACTCGTCGTCGTCCCAGGGGCCGTCGACCAGGCGCTGGAGAAGTCCCATGTCGCCGGCCAGCTTTTCGAACTTCCAGCCCCGCTCGGCGGCCTCGCGGCGGGCCTGCCGCTCGAAACGGTCGTCGGGCTCGATGCCCATCTCGATATAGGCGAGCCGGCCGTAGTTGCGCGTCATGTCGCGAAGCTGTTCGTGGAGAAACTTCGCGTTATCTTCGCCGTACCTGGCCGCGAGCTCCTCGAACGTTTGGACCATGCCGGTCTTGCGGGGAATCGATTCGGGAGCGAGCTGTTCGAGATGGTCGCCCCGCTCGATCCAGCCGCTCGTCTTGAAGTACACGCCGGGATGGGCCTGGAAGTATTCGAGATACCGCTCCTTCGAGCCGAAAAACAGCGTGATGCAGTCGTGGGCCCGGGGAATCACCAGGGGGATCTTGTCGGCGGCCAGCCCCACCACGCCGTTGCTGCACAGGGCGTAGCCGAGCACGACCGCGTCGTAGCGCGAGGCGTCGACGCCCGAGAGCACCTCCTGGAGCCGGCTTCGCATGCCCTCCCGGCCCACGTCGTGCAGGCCCTTGGGCAGGAACTCGAGATCGACGCGGTTGGGCGACCTGGCGACGGCGGCGCAGAGTTCGCGAAACAGGATCTCGCAGGCAATGAGCTTCAGTCGCAAAACCCCACTCCGTCAAAAGACTCGCACGAGCCGGGGCAGCGACCGGCGCGCCCGACCTCCGCCCCGCTCGCCCCGTTCATCGTTCCTCCACCCTGTTCCAGGTCGCCGAAAGGGCGGTGTCGAACAGGGCGATCACGTTCTCGGGAGGCACGCCGGCCTGGATGTTGTGCACGGCCGCCAGCACGTAGCCCCCGCCCGGCGCGAAGATGCCGACGTTCCGCTCGACCTCTCGGGCGACCTGTTCGGGCGTGCCGAAGGCCAGCGTGCCCTGGCAGTCGCAGGCGCCGCCCCAGAAGACGATCCGGTCGCCGAACTCGCGCTTCAGCCTGACCGGGTCCATGCCCTTGGCCGTGGTCTGCACGGGATTGAGCAGGTCGACGCCCATCTCGATCAGCGTGGGCAGAAAGTCGAAGATCGCCCCGTCGTTGTGCATGAAGACCTTCCACGGCGTGTTCGCGTGGATCCAATCGAGCCCTCGCTTGTAGTAGGGCATGATCAGCTCGCGGAACATGCGGATCGATAGGAAGGGGGCGTCCTGCGTGCCCAGGTCGTCGTTGAACTGCACGATGTCGGCGCGATCGCCGACCGCGTCGTAAAGGCGGCGCAGGTTCTCGAGCCACGCCTCGACGAGCCGCTCGTAGAGCGAGCGCACGTAGTCGGGCTCGGTGGCCAGGGTCATCATCCAGGCCGAGAAATCGCCCGTGCCCAAACCGAAGAACAGCTCGAACGGCGGGCCCATGGCGACCATGACCGCCCGGTCGGTGTTCTGCCGATAGGCGTCGGCCTGGGCGTGCAGGTGGTCGCATTCCTCGGTCGACAGCAGGGGCACGTCGAGCGCGTCGGGATCGGCATGCGCCGCGCCCGGATACTTGTCGATCCGATCGAAGTACAGGCCGCCCTTGGGCATCCGGGCCATGAGGCTGCCGTCGGGCTTCCGCAGCACCAGGTCGCCGTTCGGCTCGGGGACGGGCTCGAACCCGCCGGGCACCTCGACTGGGGTGCCGTCGAACAGGCGCCAGGGCTTCCATCGCTCGTTGCGGATGCCGAAGGCCACCACGGGCCGATTGAGACACATCACGTCGGCCCCGAACCGTTCGAGGACGGGCTCCTCGATCTCGGCCAGCATCTGGTAGACGTCGAACACGCGGGTGGGCGTGTCGAGGCCCAGGCGGGCCTTGAGTTGGTGGTAGGTCGACGCCGCCATGCCCGACTGGCGCGTTCCACCCAGGTCGATGGGCACGCGGTCGGGTTCGCGATGGTGGATGGCGGCCAGCACCCGGTCGCGCGAGTTCATCGGGACAACTTCTCCCGGACGGCCTGAATAAACCTGGGGCTGGTTCCGCAGCAGCCCCCCACGAAGTCGGCACCCGCCTCGACGACAGCCGGAACCAGCGAAGCGAATCGTTCGGGCGTCTGGGTCCAGACGGCCTTGCCGTCGACCACCTCGGGAAGCCCCGCGTTCGCCTTGATCCAGACGGGCCGATCGCCGGCCGCCCGAAGCCGCCGCGCGATGCCCACGAAGCCTTCGATCCCCTGGCCGCAGTTCGAGCCGATCGCGTCGGCGCCGGCCTCGGCAAGTGCGCCGGCTGCCTGCTCGGGCGTGGTGCCCATCATGGTGCGGTCGTGGTCCTTGCCCGAATCGAAGGTCATGCAGGCGACGACGGGCAGGCCGGTGGCGCGGGCGGCGGCCACGGCGAGCCTGGCCTCGGCGAGGTCGGACATCGTCTCGACCACGATCGCGTCGGCCCCGCCCTCGGCCAGGGCACGGGCCTGCTCGACAAAGGCTTCGGCCAGGGCCTCGGGGCTGGTCGCGCCGCTGATGAGCAAAAGGCCGCTGGGGCCCATCGAGGCGAAGACCTTGGCCCGCCCGGCCGCGGCGCGGCGCGAGATTTCGACCCCGGCCCGGTTGATCTCCGCAACCCGGTCGGCCAGACCGTGCCGCTCGAGCATGGGCCGGCTGGCGCCGAAAGTGTTCGTGAGGATGACCTGGCTGCCCGCCTCGACGTAGGCCCGGGCGACCTGTTCGACCCGGTCGGGGTGCGAGAGGTTCCACGCGTCGGGGCACCGGCCGACTTCGAGCCCTCGGGCGAACAATTCCGTACCCCAAGCCCCGTCGGTGACGACCGGCCCGCCCGCCAGAAGCTCTTGGAGCATGTGACGCACCTTCAGAAGGGAACCGACCCAGACGCCGCCAAGGCCGATCCGTCCGTGGGAAGCGACTCGAGCCGCCCGCGCCAGGGTCAGGCCGCGCCGACGAGCTTGCGGGCCATGCCCACGGCCCCGCTGGCGTTGTCGCTGTAGCCGTCGGCGCCGATCTCGTCGCAGTACTGTTGCGTAATCGGCGCGCCGCCGATCATGATCTTGGTCTTCTCGCGGATTCCGGCCGCCTCGAGGGCCTCGATGACCGCCTTCATCTGGGTCATGGTCGTGGTCAACAGGGCCGAAAGGGCCAGGATCGACCCATCCTCCTCTTGGATGGCCTCGACGAATTTCTGGGCGGGCACGTCGACGCCCAGGTCGACGACCTTGAATCCGCCCCCCTCGAGCATCGACGCGACGAGGTTCTTGCCGATGTCGTGCAGATCGCCCTGGACGGTCCCGATCACGACCCGGCCGGCCGCCTTGGCGCCCGCCGCCGCCAAGCGCGGGGTGAGCAATTCCAGGGCGGTCTTCATGGCGCGGGCGGCGATGAGCAGCTCGGGCACGAAGTACTCGTTGCACTCGAACCGCGACCCAACCTCGTCCATCGCCGGGATCATGTACTTGCTCAGCAGATCCGAGGGATTGGCGCCCTCTTCCAACGCCGCCTTGGTGACCTCCTCGGCTTGCTTCGCATTGCCGGTCAGGATCGCTTCGTACAGTTCTTGAGGATCAGCCATGCATCGCTCCCACAAGCAAACAGGTGCATTGGTCGACGAAACCCCTATGGTAACGGCCCGACCCCGGGGATGCCAGCCCTTCCGCGGGCATGGTGTTCGCCGGGGCGTAAGAACGGGTTTGCAGCGCCGACAGGGACGGTTGAACCGACCAAGCCGGATTCGGAATAGTCATGTCGTCGCAAGTCGAAGGAGCATCGGCAGATGACGAACAAGGAAACTCGGGAGCGGAAGCTGAAGGAAAGCAAGTGAGGTTGCGGAAGGCTGGGGAAGAATGGTCGCCCGGGAGGCGTGTCCCGACGGTCCGGCATTGGATGTGACGCCGGCCGACATGGAAGAACATGCCGTGGCGGCCCCTCGGGCCCTGCGAACGGGGGTCGTGGGGTCGACGACCCCCACACAGAGGGGTTGCTTCGGCGA
>Ga0334901_1001350_pt1 | contig 26401 bp, 25 predicted proteins | sample GraSluR3_MG_3_FD_207216 | JGI IMG/M metagenome (GOLD analysis project Ga0334901, IMG submission 207216) | Sludge microbial communities from methane-producing bioreactor in Wageningen University, Netherlands - Granular Sludge_15_08-R3 | ecosystem: Engineered > Bioreactor > Anaerobic >... | reverse complement strand
ATGAAAGCTCGCAGGTCAATCCGCTTCACCACCCATCGATGTATCAGGATATGGTTAATAGCCGTCCGACTGAAGTTGATTATATAAACGGTTATATTGTGAAAACTGCAAAGAAACATGGCATGGAAGCGAAAAGTCATGAAATGCTCGTGGATTTGCTTCATTTGGCGGAGAGCGCGAAACAGCTGAAAACGACCGGCACTTTGAGATGACGGTCGGTGTAAAGATCATTCGATTTAACAAAAGGTGTGAAAGAACGATTGAGAAACGAGGGTGTCCACTTGGGCAGTCTCGTTTTTAATTGAGTTTTTTAGATGATTTTCTTCTTTTCATGAAAAAAGATTGAATTACGAACGGATTTATATATAATTAATCTTATCAACTTAATATGATTATCGTTTCTTACACTATAAATAAAGTATAAAGATTCAAGGAAAATAGTGTAAGTGCAACTAAGGCTCAGCCTGCTCCAAAGGTTTGGCCTCGCCAAGTTTTCTTTATCAAGAGCGGCGGAGGGACTGGCCCGATGAACCCCGACAACCAGTAATAAGTATGGTGTCAAATCCTGCAGATCTATTCTGAGAGATAAGGAAGAAACTTTTGCTTATAATCCGCATAGTCGAAGTCGCTTTCTATTTTCAGAAGGCGGCTTTTTAAATGACAAAATGGGTAATGACAAGTATTTAGGAAGGTGCGCAAAGGATGAAAATTACAGATGTAAAAACGATCTTAGCAAATCGCTATCTTTTTGTGAAAATTTATACGGATGAAGGACTCGTTGGTTTAGGAGAATCAGGGACTTGGGGTTTTTTGGATGCTTCCAAGGGGGCGATTGACGCTTTTAAGACGTATCTGATTGGACAAGATCCATTAAGAATTGAGCACCACTGGCAGTATATGTATCGCTGTTGGCACTTTAAAGGATCGGCGATTATGGGCGCAATCAGCGCGATCGACATTGCTTTGTGGGATATTGCCGGAAAGTATTATGGAACGCCGATATACAATTTGATTGGCGGGAAATGCCGTGATAAGGTCCGCGTTTATGGTCATGTAGGCGGATCATCAACTGAGGAAATCATTGCTAACCTGAAGCGAGCGAAAAGTCAGGGCTATAACGCAATTGGTCATCTTTCTCCTTTCCTGGATGAATCAAGAGATGTGCCTTATTACACCACTCATGCCAAGGAGATCGGCGAAGCCGTTGAGCGTGTGGCTGCTTACAGAGATGCTGTCGGCAATGATGTGGACTTGCTGATTGAACTACACACTCGGTTGAAGCCGGCAGATGCGATTGCGTTTGCCAAGGGAATTGAACACTCCTATCCCTATTTCATCGAAGATCCTGTAGGTCCGGATAATCTTGACTCGATGGAATGGGTAGCAGCCAAAACATTTGTACCGATTGCAACGGGTGAACGATTAATCAGCCCACAAGAATTTGCAATGCTGATTAAGAAAAATGCTGTCCAGTACATTCGACCTGATGTGTGCATGTGCGGAGGCATAACGGGTACAAAGAAGATCGCTGCAATTGCGGAAGCAAATGATGTGCTGGTTGTTCCGCACAATCCACTGAGCCCGGTATCAACCGCAGCCTGTCTGCAGATCGCGGTTAGTATACCCAACTTCGCGATCCTTGAGTATCCTGGTGACGATCAGCCCGCGCTTTCGGAAAAATACGGGTCGACAAATGTTGAGAAGGGTGTTCGGAAGAAGGATGTTGTCACGACAACCTTTAAATGTGAGCAAGGCTTTATGGAAATTCCTCGGTTGCCGGGAATTGGGACCGAATTGGTTGATGATATTGAAACAAAATTTCCTTATGTGCGACGGCCGATAAAAACCAGGCTTCATATTGATGGATCAGTTGTGGACCAATAAGAGTGAAAAAAATAGCCTTTTCTGATTCATAGAAAAGGCAGTTGTGTTATTAAAAATGGGAAAAAGAGATTGTGAGAAATGAATGATTCTCACCGTCTCTTTTTCTATGTGAATTTTAAGCTATAAATGAGGCGAGATGTTGAGTCACTGTTTTGCACACACACCGGCGCGTAAAACTTATCTTGATCTTTCATACGGTAACCAAGTAAAATGAACTCATTGAAACCATGGACAGCAGAGAGAGGGAACAGATTGTGCGTATTTTTTTCGATGTGATTTTGCCGGTGTTTTTAATTTTTCTCAGCGGGTTTATTCTACAGAAAATTTTCAAACTAGATATTAAGCCGATCTCGACGCTCGCCGTCTATCTGCTGCTCCCGTTTCTTGTTTTTGATATCTTTTATACAACACCTATGAATCTTAGTTTCTTCTATATTGCAGCAACCGCTCTGATGATTATGCTGCTGTTAATTGTTGTCGGTATCATTGCAGGACACGTCCTCCACTACAGTAAAAGTGAAACGAACGCGTTTTTACTCTCTACCATTTTTGCAAACAGCGGAAACTACGGTGTGCCGATTATTTTATTTGCCTTTGGGAAACAAGGTGTGGTGTACGCGATGCCTCTGATGATTTTCCATGCAATTCTGATGGGCTTTGTCGGCATCTATATTGCCGCAAATGGAAAAGGCAGCGCAAAAATGGCACTTTGCACTGTCCTCAAGCAGCCGATGAATTACGTTATTCTTCCTGCTTTACTTCTACAAACGTTTCACATTCAGATTCCGGCAAATTTTATGCAAAGCATCGAACTCGTAAGCAGCACATCGATTCCGATTATTATGATTATTCTCGGCATGCAGCTGGCGAATGTAACTGTACGCAATATGAACTGGGGGCGTATTGGTCTAGCTACCTTCATTCGGATTGTTATATCCCCGGCGATCGCGTTCCTTGTTTGTCTGCTGTTTCCCATGGATCCACTGCTCCGAAACGTTATTATCGTCATGGCCGCGATGCCGAGCGCGGCGAACACAACGTTATATGCGATTCAGTTCAACGCACATCCCCAGTTTGTCTCGAGTTGTACATTAATAACAACCGTAATTAGCGCTGTGTCGCTCGATTTGCTATTGGGCTGGTTTTGACAGCTGCATCATCCTAAGTTCACAAATCTATTTTTGTATTTCCGACCTTATTTTATAGGAAGGCTGACAAATTTTATTCGTTTCGTCTTTGTTTATGACAACTTGAATGATTTTCTGATAAGCTGTATTGAAAAGAATGGTAAGAATATCTCGGACATTCTTGTTCAGTTTGCGGGCAATCTCACCAGAATGAAGCGGTCTTTGTTCCTGTTTGAGCAGGGTAACGATATCTGAAACTAGTTCGTTTGACGGTTGTATCTGGCGCATCAAAGTCAGCTCCTTTTGCACTATACGATCTCTACTCTCTAGTATTCATAAAATGAGTAAAAAAATCGTGATGAAAAAGTCATGATCTAAGTCGTTTTTGTGTTGCTTTTCTGTGAAATCAGAATAATGGTCATAGGTCCTTGAGCTTAATAATCGGAACTGAAGGCCGGTTGAGTTAGGAAGCAGTGACACGGAACATAATAAATGTCGGCACGAAAATCTATGAATAGAGGTCTTTTATGATGCTTAGAGCAGTCCTTTTTGATTTTGACGGAACCTTAGCAGATTCTAAAGAAGCATTTCTTTCAGCGTACAACCAATTAGCCGGTCGGCATCACTTCCAAAAAATGACGTTGGCGAGTTTCGATTCATTAAAGTCACGCTCAATGAAGGAACGCTGTGCGGCGCTCGGCATTTCGTTTTATAAAATCCCTTTTCTTGTCGGAGAGTTATCCAAGCTGTATCAAAATTCACTTAAGAGCATCCCATTGATGGAAGGTGTGCGGGAGATGCTGCAGGAATTGAGCGATACCGGGTATACTTTAGCGATTTTATCTTCAAATGAAGAAAAAAACATCCGCTCATTTCTGAATATGCATGGACTGGACTGCTTTTCAACAGTGATGTGTTCGAAGAAGCTGTTTGCGAAGGATCGGCTGATGCACCGCTATTTACGGCGCAGCCAATTGACGGCTGATCAGGTCGTTTACATCGGTGATGAGGAACGTGACATTTTGGCGAGCAGAAAGTGCGGTATTCGTGTTATGTGGGCAGCCTGGGGGTTTGACGGAATCGAAAATGTCCGAAGGGCAGGACCGGATTTTATTGCCGATCGTCCGGCTGATGTGCTGCGCATTGTCCGTGAACTGTCATGAACCCTTAATGGAGTAGATAAAATACATTGCGATTAACTTAAGAAAATGGTTATCGCCAATCGAAATACACTTGATTTGTGCATCTGCACAATTTTTTTCGTTTTTGTGCTGCTTGTTTTCCGTTTCCTGTGCTTTATAGTGAAATTTAAAGGATCAGTCACTAGGGAGAGGCGGGTTATTATGGAAAAAGTGAACGTTGCACAAATCAAGCAGGACGATCAAAAATACGTGCTGCATTCATGGTCAAAGCAGAAGAATGTTCATCCAAAGGTGATTCAAAAAGGCGAAGGCATTTTCTTTTGGGATGAAGAGGGAAAGAAGTATTATGATATGTGTTCCCAGCTAGTGTATTTGAATGTCGGGCACAGTCACCCGAAGTTGATGGATGAATTTAAGCATATCGGCGAGATTCCGCTTGCATCTCCTGGGTTTGCGACGGCATCGAAAGCAGAGCTTGCAAAGAAAATCATCGAAGCTGCACCAAGCAGCATGGCGAAAGTCTTTTTCGCAAACGGCGGTGCGGACTCAAATGATCATGCGGTAAAAATTGCGCGAATGGTTACCGGGCGTTATAAAATTTTTTCGCGTTATCGTTCTTATCATGGCGCAACATTCGGTGCAGGCAATCTTTCCGGTGAGGGGCGCCGGTTTGCTGTTGAGCCAGGGCTTCCGGGCTTCATTAAGTTTGATACCCCCTATTTATATCGTGAGTTTCTCCATTTCGAGAGTGAAGAAGCGGTCTCCGACTATTATCTGGATCGGTTGAACAATCAGATTCTGTATGAGGGACCGGAGCAGATCGCTGCGATTTTCATGGAACCGATCCCCGGAAGCAATGGTGTGCTTGTGCCTCCAAAAGGGTATCTGGAAGGTATCCGAGAGCTGTGCGACCAATATGGCATTTTGATGATCTGTGACGAAGTGATGTCCGGGTTCGGTCGCACGGGAAAAATGTTCGCGGTTGATCATTTTGATTTCGAGCCGGATATGATGACGTTTGCGAAGGGTGTCACATGCGGCTACAGTCCGCTTGGCGGCGTGATCGTCAATCAAAAAATAGCCGACTATTTTGACGATCATGTGCTGATGACAGGTCTGACGTATAGTGGACACACGGTATCGACTCAGATCGGCTGCCGGACGATGGATATTTACAAAGAAGAGCATGTGATCGAGCACAGCGCGGCGATGGGCAACATTCTTGCGGCTCGTCTTGAGAAGCTGCGCCGTTTTGATTCGGTCGGCGATGTGCGCTATATCGGACTCTTTGCGGCGGTTGAGCTTGTTAAAGACAAAAAAACAAAGGAACCTTTGATCGCATACGGCATGGATTATGGGAAAGATAAGGTCGGCCTGATGTCCACATTCATCAGCATGTTGAGTGAATATGGATTTTACACCTATTCTCATGAGTCAAGCGTCATCATTGCACCTCCGCTTATTATTAGTGAAGAAGAACTTAATGAAGCCATGAATCTGTTTGAAGATGTGTTACGGCATTTTGAAGACCATGTCCTATTTGTTGATCAAACGGTTGGATTGAAATGAAAAGAAGGTGACATATGTGGAGAATTTTTATTATAAACAACCGGTACCCATTGACTTCGGCTTCGGAAAACTCAGCCGGATGCCGGAAATTCTGGCTCAAATGAATCTGGATCGCGGCTTGTTAATCAGCGCGCCGTCGATGGTACGCGCTGGAATCGCACAGCGTGTCATGGAGCAATCGGGCGGACGCATTATTGGTGTTTTCTCAGATATTCAACCGAACCCGACCGTCTTAAATACGGACGCGTGTGCAGCGATGCTCCGCAAAGATAAATGCACCTTTGCGATCGCGCTCGGCGGGGGAAGCGTCATGGATTGTGCGAAGGCAGCGTGTTTTGTTGCCGGGACACCATACAGTGCGGCAGATTTTCTTTCGGGTGAGCGGAAGATCGATCATGCGGGGATTCCGCTGATTGCTGTTCCGACAACATCCGGAACGGCAAGTGAGGTGACGACGGCTTCGGTATTGACCGATACGGAGCGCGGAGTCAAAGCATTGCTGGCAAGCGATTATCTCTATCCGGTCTATGCGCTTGTTGATCCGGAATTAACGATGACCTGTCCGCCAAGGGTGACGGCTGCGAGCGGATTTGATGTGCTCGCACATTCGCTAGAGGCCTATTACGGCAAAAAGCATCAGCCGCTGACCGATCTTGCGGCAGAACGTGCAGCGACACTTGTTTTTGACAATCTGCTCACTGCGTACCGTGAGCCGGACAATCAAGAAGCACGAGCAAAAATGAGTGAGGCGTCGGTAACGGCAGGCCTTGCATTCGGCATCACTCAAACGGCTGCAGCACATGCCTGTTCCTATCCATTGACTCAGGACTATGGAATTCCCCATGGTGATGCATGCGCCTTTACTTTACCTTCTTTCTGGAGGCTGAACAGCAGCGAAGGCCCAGAAACAGAACGGCTGCAGGCATTCAGTAAACGGTTGGGGTTTAAGGACAGTGCTGCGCTGGCCGATCGGATGGATATGATGAAAAGGGAAATGAAGCTTCATACAACGTTGGAAGAAGCGGGTATTAATTCTGCAGATCTTGATGATTTGGTGAGCAAAAGCTTTGCACCGAACATGAGCAATAATCCGGTTGAGATAACAAAAGAGCGTTTGAAGAGTATCTATCAAAATTTATCCGAAAAATAAAGTCGGGATGGATGATCCCGGCTTTACTGCTTTATTAAAAGAGCCGTTCCGCAAAATGCGGAACGGCTCTTTTAATATTTTAATTTGAAAAATATTTTTTAATTGTTGTCTGAAGCTCGTTCTTGTTCAGGATGATTTGGCTGTTGTTAGCCTTGAGCAGATCATCATACATGGTGGCACTGCTTCCCTTAACTTGGCGGTACTTGATCTGACTTTCCGGATGGAAGTCACCTTTGACGCCAAGCCCCACGCTGACCATATCTTCCGTGGACATATTGGTCGCGATCAGAAATTTAGACAGTGAGCTGGAAAGCGCAGGCAACCGGGTGACGTTTGACGGCTGCATGATTTTTTTTGCGATGCCAATCAACGCAGCTTGCTGAAGCTGTTGTCGTCCGTAGTCGGTGCCGGGCAATGAATAACGTTCGTGGGTAAGTTCGGCGACCATTTCACCGTTCACCGTGTGAACACCAGGCGCGAATGTTTTTCCCGCGTTTCTCTTGTACCAAGGATGAGTGAGCGTCACCTTGAATGGCAGGTTCATATCAATACCGCCGAGCGCGTCGACCATATATTGCAGGCCCCAATAGTTGGTTTCGGCATAATAGTGAATCGGCACACCGGTGAGATTTGATACAGCTTGAACGGCTGAAACAATTCCTTTTTTCGTGCCTTGTTTTACTTGCGAAATATACTGTACGCTGGTCAGCTTCGTATAGCCGTAGCCTTGCATGTATACACGCGTGTCTCGCGGAATGCTCAGCATATTGTATGTATGATTGTTCAGATCAGCGTGGATCAAGACCATCGAATCCGTATGGCTCGCCGTGTTGCCCTTTCGTGCATCCGATCCGATCAGCAGTACATTGAATGTGCCGGCTTTTTCTTTATAGTTGCTTGTGCTTTTCGAAGTGCCGCCGACGGTTTTAAGATTATTAAAATGGTTTTCCGGTTTGAGACGATGATATTCAAAGAATCCATAAGCCGTTCCTGCGATCAGCAGGAGTGCGAGACTCAACAAAACGATACGAAGAACGCGATGATGTTTTCTTGATTTTCTAAGTGTACTTCTTGAGTTGCCCGATTCATTTTTTCTAACCATGTTTTTCTCCTTTTAACTGTCGAAATCGTTCAGAAGTGAACGGTGTGCGAAGAAATGCTGCGGCAGAGAAGCAGTTGGTCATCCACCGCTCGGCTTACTTCCATACCATTCCAATAGTATAGCAAAATTTCGACTTTTTTTTCAGAATGTGTTGAAAAAAAGTTACCGTATTTTTAATATATTGCGTTCGAATGCCTGCTCATATTGACATGAATCCAGCCATACAATTGAGTAAATGCAAAAAAAGAACGATTTTTCGGAGGCGGCAGATATGGAACTGATTCAACCTTCTGAGACCCTGGAGCTTGTTCATACGCGTGGAAATTGGTCGATCAGCCAGGAGACCGGCTTTTCACCCGTCCAGCTTATCGCAGCATCAGCGGCTGCTTGCAGCACGTACGTGTTTGAAAAGCTGCTTGACGAACGCGGCATTCCCTACGAACTGAAAAAAGTTTTGTTTGATTATCAACTCGGAGTATATTATCCGAATCCAGTCGCAAAGATCGACGTCCAATTTTTTATCAAAGCAAATGCACGCGTACGTAAGGAAATTGAACATGTGTTTTATCAGATCGCAGAAAATTGTCCGGTTATTCAATCCCTGCACCCGCGCGTTAAAATTAATGAATCCATTATTTTTAATTAAGTTGAGAGTAAACGATGATGACGAACATTCAATAAATGGGAAAAGTTGAAAGAAAATCTTAATGAATCGTAAATTATTATTATAGTAATATGAAATTATTATTACAAAACCTCCTTCTGTTTCCGATATATTAATAAGAGCGAAAGGAAGGGGTTTTTGTCGAATAATGTCAAAAAAGAAAAAACAATTTCATTTCCACTTTGTTCAAGTGAATTTGCGACGCATATTAATTACCGCTGCGGTTTGTTTTACCATCATTCCAGCAACGATAGTAGGCACATTTTCTTTTATAAACGCGAAGAATGCCGTAACGGCGCAAATGGAGGACAGTGCGAAAAATAGTGTGACACTGCTCAATCAAAACATTACCCAAATGATTGATAAAGAAAAAACAAGACTGGATTATTTATCCACTCACGTGTCGGCCGCCAACATGACAGGTGGAGGCAATCGTGAGATTCTGGATACGTTGTTGTCCCAACAGCAATCAGACAGTGGCCTTGCTCAGGCTTATGTCGGCGATAAAAAGGGTCACTATGTGTATACACCGCAGTCACTAATCAAACCGAACAACTATAATCCTGCAAAACGACCATGGTTCGAAAGCGCAATGGCGAATCCGCACCATATTGTTGTCAACGAACCTTATCAATCGGAACTAGTGAAGGATTATGTAGTGTCATTGTCGGAAACGACGACGGATGGAAAAGGCGTAGTCGGATTGGATTTAAAGTTAGATGATGTTCAAAAAATCTCCAATAAAGTAAACATCGGTCAAAAAGGCTATGCGTTTATTATCAGCAGTGACGGAAAAATCGTTTCCCATCCAAGCCTTAAACCAGGCGTTAAAGTTCCTGATAAGCTATTACTTAAACGTGTGAAACAATCGAGTCATGGCGCACTCAACTCAGTTTATAAAGGGGTGCGCAAACAAGATGTTTATGTCACGAATAAGGATACAGGATGGGTGATTGTCGGATCACTGCTCCAGAGCGAAGTGGAAGGAAATACAAATAGTATTTTGTGGAGTTCGATCATTGTCGGAGGCATCACAGCAGTTATTGCGGCATTAATTGCATTAATAGCCGTCATATGGATTATTCGTCCGATTAAAAATTTGATTAGCGTAGCAAAAAAGGTTGCAAATAAGGATCTCAGCGCTTATGCAAATACGGATGGTTTCGAGGAATTTAAGCATTTGGGGATCGGATTCAACCAAATGATTGATTCGTTAAGCGACGTCTTGTCACGTGTGGATGAAAAAGCGACTGCACTCGCCTCTTCCTCTGAAGAACTGACAGCTTCGACTGAAGAAAATAAGGCCACGTCTGACGAAGTCGCCCATTCCATTCAAGATATCGCGGCCGGCGCTCAAGATCAAAATGAGAAAGTAGAAGCTTCAAAAGAAAATGTTACGGCTATATATAAAGAAATCGAGAATATTTCGACGAAGGCGGGTACACTTCGTGATAAATCGGATGCAGCAATGGATACTGTAAGCAGCGGGAAAGTTTCGCTGAATCAAGTAACCGGTCAGATTAAAAACATTCGATCGACAAATAATAAGGTTACCGGTGAACTGAATGATTTGGTTGAAAAGATGGAATTAATCAATTACACAAACAGCTTAATTAACGATATTGCCGCACAGACGCATCTTTTGTCATTAAATGCAGCGATCGAAGCGGCACGTGCTGGTGAACAAGGTAAGGGATTCAGTGTTGTTGCGTCGGAAATTCAGAAACTGGCGAACCAATCTTCAGATTCTTCGAAGAAGATTGCTGAAATTGAGGATTCTATCCTAAAAAAGGTACGCGAGCTTGTGCAATCGATGCAAACCAGTACGGAGCAAGTTGATCATGGAATTATTGTCGCGGATGAAGCGACAAAGACGTTCACATCTATTGAAGAGACGGTGACCTCTGTGTCGGAAGCGGCGAATGAGGTCAACCATTCTGTACAGACGATATCAGGGGCTACAGGAGAGATTGTCAATCGCATTGATGACATTGCGCATTTGTCGGAAACCGCAAGTGGGTTGACAGAAAATGTCTCCGCAGCAGCAGAACAACAATCCGCGTCTATGGAAGAAATTGCACACAATGCAACAAGTCTGTCAGCGCTGGCTGATGAACTGAGACAGATTGCCTCACAATTTGTGATTAACAAGAATTAAGAATATGAACGATACAGGCTGATCGATTAAAAATAAAGTATAAAAAGAGCCAAAGATCTCGATTTTAGGATCATTGGCTCTTTTTCTCATTCATTTGTTCTTGATTTACCTGTTCTAGTAAGCCGTCAGCTGTCTCTTCCGTTGTAATCAGTACATTAATATGGCCGCCATTTAATGCGCCAAGGATACCGGAAATCTTCTCTTCAGACTCTGCAACGCCGATTGTATAACGTGTTCTGTGCAGAATATCCAGCGGGATTGAGAGGGTTCGGTCTGAGAGATGTGTTTGCACTTCATTGCCGTCTCGATCATAAAAGCGGGAACATAGATCGCCCACTGCGTACTCTGCCTTGAATTTCTCAACGGAGCTGTCACTGTAGAATGCGCGCCACGTTGAATGACCAGTACTGTTTATTGACCCTATGCCAATCAATGCGACACTGATGTTGTTCCACATGTTCGCAATCTCTTTATAGTATTGTGTCTGCATCCAGTCACTTTTCATTGACGGCTTCTCAACGATTGCTGGGACATCAATCATTAATGAGCGTCCCTTAAGTTTTTCTGCCGCTTGATAACAAATTGTATTGACGTGATACCGGCTTTCGAGTTTTCCTGCCGGACCGCCCACCATAGGCACACAAAAAATGTTTTGGTGTACATCCATCGGATCGAGCGCTTCAACAGTTGCTGCAAGGCTGCTTCCCCAGGAAAAGCCGATCACATCATTATCTTCAAGAACAGAATCGAGAAATTTTGCAGCAGCCTGACCAATTGCCGTAAGCTTTACGGAAGTGGGCTGCTGGTGGTCGACAGGAATCACGATCGCTTTTTTCAAATGAAAGGCTTTCTCTAATTTTTCCGCTAGTGACAGGTCATTCAGATCATAGTTAATGGTTATCTTTACAATACCCTCTTCTCGAATTTTCTTGAGAATTCGGCTGATTGATGTTCGATTGATGCCGGTCTTTTGAGCAATCTCATTTTGGGTCAGATTCTGCTCATAGTACAGCTGAGCAATCTGAATATATTTTTTTTTCGTTTCTACGTTATCCATTTCATCACCTCATCGAGCACAAATGGTCAACTTTATTGAAAATGTGCAGATAACTACCCATTTATTATATTCCAAGATCATCTTTTTGTAAAACAGATAATGAAAGCGCTTAAAAAGTTAACAAATTTGCAACATAAGAACAATTGACAACTTATATATTTAAATTATACTAAAAGGGTAATCACAAATGATCATTAAAAACACAATTGTGCAATTGAAGCCTGATAAAAATGTACTGGAGGTATTATCATGAGTGAATGGCTCGGACTTAAAGGCAAGACAGTTATTGTAACAGGAGGTTCATCTGGGATTGGTAAAGCAGTCGTCGAAGCCCTACTAGACAATGATGCTCAGGTCGTACTAGCAGATTTGCACGAACCGGATCAAGATCTGTATAACAAGGCAAAAGATAATCAGCTTCTCTTTGTATCAACCAATGTTACTGATCGATCAAGCGTTGAAAATCTTGTGAATGCAGCCAAAAAGCAGTTTGGATCCGTTGATGTCATTGTAAATAATGCAGGAATTAATCTACCGCGTCTCTTAATTGACCCAAAGGAAGAAAACAGTAAATTCGAATTGAGCGACGCAACGTTCGATAAGATGGTCAGCATTAACCAAAAGGGTGTATTCCTCTGTTCACAGATTGCAGGAAGAGAAATGGTCAAGGCAGGCAAAGGGGTCATTGTCAACATGGTTTCTGAAAGCGGTTTAGAGGGATCGGAAGGCCAAAGTGCCTATGCGGCGACAAAAGCAGCGATTTATAGTTTTACTCGCTCCTGGTCAAAAGAGCTTGGAAAATACAATGTCAGAGTAGTTGGCCTCGCACCGGGTATTCTCGAAAAAACGGGACTTCGCACGCCGGCGTATGAAGAAGCGCTCGCCTACACGCGAGGCATAACCGTAGAGCAGCTTCGCAAGGGATACACGAACAAGTCTATTCCGCTCAGACGTGATGGGAAGCTGTCAGAAGTTGCCGATCTTGTCTTGTTCCTAAGTTCGGATCGAGCAAGTTATATTACGGGTACAACTTACAATATTGCCGGTGGTAAGACAAGAGGTTAAAAGTTCGGGGAGGTGTTCGTATGTATTCAATTATTGTATGTGCTCATGGAGACCTTGCAGAATCGATAAAAAAATCTGTTGAAATGATTTTTGGTGAAGCGAAAAATGTGTTCCCGATCCGTTTTGTTCCTGGAGAAAATGTGGAGGACATCAAAAAGAAATTGGCAGAAACAATTGAGGTAAATCATTTAAAAGAAACCTTGATTTTTACTGATATCTTTTGTGGAAGCCCTTACAATGCGTCGGCAGCCTATGCAATGACTCATGAAGGGATTGAATTAGTCAGCGGCGTCAATCTTCCGCTTTGTCTTGAGGCCGTTTCTAATCAAACGATTAAATCACTTGAAGAAATTGTTGCGTGGCTGAAACAAGCGGCGCCAGACACATTTAAAGTATTGAGGGATGAATTACAGGCACAGGAAGAGGAGGATTTTTAATGATTATACATTTTGCTCGAATTGATGATCGTCTTATCCATGGGCAAGTCACAACGGTCTGGGTAAAAAAGGCAAATGCGAAACGAATTATCGTGTGCAGTGATGAAGTGGCACATGATGAAATTCGCAAAACACTCCTTAAGCAAGCGGCACCGCCGGGAACGAAAGTCAATGTCTGTGAAGTGGATAAGGCAGTCAAGGTGTATTTTAATCCTTTATACAAAAATGAAACCGTTTTCTATTTATTCACGAATCCCACGGATGTTCTGCGCATGGTTGAACAGAATGTTCCCATTAAAACGGTGAATATCGGCGGTATGGCTTATCGCGAAGGAAAAACACAAATTACTAAGGCCGTTTCACTCGGATCCGAAGATATTGAGGCGTTCAAGAAATTAAATGAGAGCGGCGTTGAATTGGAATTGCGTGTCGTGGACAGCGATGCACCAATTAATATCATGAAAAAAATCGAAGGGTTGTCTTCGACTAACTAGAAGGGGGCGAGTTTATGGAAATACAATTGTACCAAGTCATACTCATCTTTGTCTTCGCGTGTATTGCCGGCATGGGCAGTGTTTTGGATGAATTCCAAACGCATCGTCCGTTGATTGCCTGTACAATCATTGGACTCATTCTCGGTGATATTCAAACGGGCATTATTTTAGGCGGAACTTTGGAACTTATCGCTCTTGGTTGGATGAACATTGGGGCGGCTCAGTCACCGGACTCAGCACTTGCAAGTATCATTTCGGCCATTCTTGTTATTGTTGGCCATCAAAGTATTCAGGCAGGCATCGCCATTGCCTTGCCTGTTGCGGCCGCCGGGCAAGTGCTGACGGTGTTCGCACGTACAATTACTGTCTTCTTCCAACATGCTGCGGATCGAGCTGCGGAGAAGGTGAATTTCCGACTCTTGGATTTCCTGCACGTGTCCGCTCTCGTTGTTCAGGCTTTGCGTGTGGCGATTCCAGCACTCTTGGTGACCGTATTCATGAATGCCGGCAGCGTGCAGCATCTGCTCAACTCGATTCCTAATGTGGTTACGGGAGGCTTGAATGTTGCCGGAGGATTTATCGTCGCCGTCGGGTATGCGATGGTGCTCAATATGATGGGCGCTAAATACTTGATGCCATTCTTCTTCCTTGGGTTCATCTTGGCGTCCTATTTGAACTTCAGCTTGCTCAGCTTTGGTGCAATAGGCTTGATTGTGGCCTTTATCTATACACAGCTCAATCCAAAATATCAACAACATACTCAGACAGCAGCTACGGGGTCGTCAGAAACGCTTGCCGACGACATGCTTGAGGATTAGGAGGAGAAGGCGATGAGTGGAGCGGTTAAAAAGTTAAACAAAAAAGATTTATTTAATATGTTCGTTCGTTCAAATTTTCAGCAAGCGTCCTTTAACTATGAACGAATTCATGCATTAGGGTTTTGTTTTGACATGATTCCTGCAATTAAAAAGTTTTATAAAACGGATGAAGAACGGCGCCTTGCTTTAAAACGCCATCTGGCTTTTTTTAACACGACTCCGGCTGTATGCGGTCCCGTTGTCGGTGTAACTGCTGCCATGGAAGAAGCAAGATCAGATGGTGAACCGATTGATGACGGGTCGATTAATAGTCTAAAGGTCGGTTTAATGGGCCCCCTTGCCGGTGTCGGTGATCCGCTCATTTGGGGGACCTTGCGGCCGATTACAGCTGCACTAGGTGCATCCTTTGCACTTAACGGCAACATTTTGGGGCCATTGCTTTTCTTTATCAGCTTTAACGCGGTACGGCTTGCACTGAAGTGGTACGGAATTACCTACGGTTATCAGGCAGGCATGGGCATTGTGAAGGATATGGCTTCTAACACCTTAACGAAACTGACGGAAGGTGCAAGTATTCTCGGATTATTTGTCATGGGTGTGCTTGTTACCAAATGGACAAAAATTAATGTGCCCGTTGTGATCTCGCAGACAACCAATCAGGCTGGCGTCAAATCCACAATGACGGTACAAGGGATTCTGGATCAACTCTGTCCGGGGCTGCTCGCTCTTGGTCTTACGTTTCTGATGATGTATCTGCTGAAAAAGAAAGCAAGCCCGATTCTGCTTATTTTCGCCTTATTTGGTGTAGGGATCCTTGGTTATTGGTTAGGTATTCTTAAATAAATCAAGAGACAAAAAATGAAAAACGAGAGGGAGAATGAAAAAATGAAAACAACTGCGCTTAGACTCTATGGAAAAGAAGACCTGAGATTAGAAAAATTTGAACTTCCTGAAATAAAAAGTGACGAAATACTTGCTGAGGTTGTAACGGACAGCATCTGCATGTCTTCTTGGAAAGAAGCGAAGATCGCGTCTGATCACAAGAAAGTTCCGAATGATATAGCGGAAAATCCGATTATTGTCGGACATGAATTTTGTGGAAGGATTGTCAAGGTAGGAGACAAATGGAAAGATAAATTTGAAGAAGGAAGCAAGTTCGCCATTCAGCCGAACCTTCAGCTGCCGGACCGCCCGGATTGCCCAGGTTATTCATTTCCGTATATTGGAGGAGATGCGACCTATGTGGTCATACCTAAAGAAGTTATGGAGCATGATTGTTTACTTGAATACAACGGGGAGACCTATTTTGAAGGCTCATTATTGGAACCGCTCTCTTGTGTTATCGGCGGCTTTAATGCGAACTATCATCTCATTGAAGGCACTTATGATCATAAAATGGGGATCAAAGAAGGCGGCAATCTCTTAATTATGGGCGGCACGGGTCCAATGGGTCTTTTGCAGATTGATTACGCATTGCATGGTCCAATTAATCCAAAAAATCTCGTTGTGACCGATCTCACCGATGAAAAATTACAGGCGGCTGCAAAATTGTATTCACCTGAGGATGCTAAGAAGGATGGAATAAATCTTCATTATGTTAATGTCAGCAAGCAAGAAGACCAAGTGGCTTATCTTCAGTCATTTGTCGATAATGAATCGTATGATGATATCTTCGTGCTTGTTCCGGTAAAACCAGTTCTTACTCAAGCATCGACCCTGCTTGCCAAAGATGGGTGCCTGAATTTCTTTGCAGGTCCGCGAGACAAGAATTTCTCTGCTGAAATTAATTTGTATGACGTGCACTATAATTTCACACATTATGTCGGCACTTCAGGCGGAAACACGGATGATATGCGTGCTGCCATTAAATTGGTGGAAGAACGAAAAGTTAAGGTTGAAAAAGTAGTTTCGCATCTTCTTGGTTTAAATGCGGTCGCAGATACGACCCTCAATCTGCCATCGATCCCAGGAGGAAAAAAACTGATTTATACACACAAGAATATGCCTCGCAAATCGTTGGAAGAGATTGTTACAGGCGATCATTCGGATTCATTCTACGCAGGTTTAAAAGAGGTACTTGTGCAAAATAACGGATTGTGGTCAAAAGCCGCTGAACAGTATGTATTAACGTATGGCGAGGGCATCTGAATAAATCGTGTATTTAAATGAACGACCGCAGAACCTGTTAAAGGCTCTGCGGTTTTTTTAGATCAATCAACCTAAAAAATGATTATTTGGAAAAGAAAAAAGGTTCCAACTCTGCAGTGCTTTAATTTTCCGAGGAATACGATTAAAATAGATTGTATACGTAAACGTTTACAATTAAAGGAAGTGAAGTATTCATGAAAATTTTACCGTCAATTTTATCTGCCAATTTCGCACGTCTTGCAGATGAAGTGCGGGATGTAGAGAAAGATGTTGATTTGATTCATGTTGACGTCATGGACGGGCATTTTGTGCCGAACATAACCATGGGTGCGAATGTTGTTCATGCATTGAAGCAGGAAACTCAGGTCGCTCAAGATGTGCATCTGATGGTGGATGAGCCGATTCATTTACTGCCATCGTTTCTTGACGCAGGCGCAGACATGATTTCGGTTCATTATGAAGCATGCACACATCTGCATCGCGCCATTCAGATGATCAAGGACGGAGGAGCAAAAGCAGGAGTCGTATTGAATCCGTCAACACCTGCATCAGCACTGGAGTCGATTATTAAGGATGTCGACTATGTTTTGATCATGACCGTGGATCCCGGATTTGGCGGTCAACGCTTTCTCCCTTCAATGATTGATAAAATAAAAGCTGTACATGAAATGATTGTTACGTCAAATCTGTCGGTTCAAATTGAGGTAGATGGCGGCGTGGATGCGGAAACGCTTCCACTCTGCTTTAATGCCGGAGCAACATTATTTGTTGCGGGATCAGCAATCTTCACCTTCGCGGATCGGCATGCTGCGATTGAGAAGCTGATTCGCAGTGTTCAGCAAAATAACGAATAGAGACAGTACAAAAATGGTGCCGACACATGAATTTGCGTGTTCAGAAGACTATAGTAGAAGTGATGCCGTATCAGCGCGGTGTTATTTCGGGAGGCGCAGATTCATGGAGCATGTCACAGAATGCTTGGACTTACTAGAGCAGTACATGGCTGATCATTCGACTGTGTACGCTGTTGAAAAACTAAATTTTAAGGGGGCTGGTGCTAAGGATGTTTATAACTGCACGGCTCCCTTTTATGATGAAGGAAGACGGATCATCGCGGCGCGCGTAGAATCTCGGGACAGCGAAAGCGCCCATGTCGGATTCTTTGAGCAAGATATAAATGGATGGATTTTAATGAAGGACATGCCGTTTTTCCCGCTTCAAGATCCGTTTATCACGAAAATCGATGATTTACTGCTTTTTGGGGGAGTTTGGGTCGCGCATGACACGAAGGGCCATGTGACTTGGCGGACGTTATTTTTCCGTGGCAAGACCATTCGCTCTTTGCGTCCTTTCTTTGAAGGACCGGTTGGTATGAAGGACATACGAATTGCTCAAATGCCGAATGGCTTGATTCTGGTTTTAACCCGCCCTCAAGGTGAAAAAGGAGGACGCGGTAAGATCGGCTATGTGCTTCTCGCTTCGCTTGATGAGCTCGATACGGAAAAAATTGAATGTGCGCCGTTGCTCGATGGACACTTTGCCGATGACGAGTGGGGCGGAGCCAATGAAATTCATCCACTAAAAAATGGCAATGCAGGTGTGCTCGGACATATCGCATATTTTGATCACCAAGGGGAACGACACTATTACTCAATGATTTTTACTTTGGACCCGATGACCGGACGCCATTCACCGCTTGAAATCATTGCCACACGTCAAGATTTTATTGATGGACCGACAAAACGCCCGGATCTTCGCGATGTCGTCTTCACCGGCGGCGCCATTCGCAGTGAAGGACGGATGACGCTATACGTCGGCACGAGCGATGCAGAGGCGCAGCGAATTGTGATCAGCGATCCATTTGCAAAATATGAACTGGGCTATTGATGCTTTCCGGAGCCATCATTGCGGCAAAAGCCTCTCCTTTATAAGGAAAGGCTTTTATCATACAAAAAGAAAGTATAAGATTTTGCCCTGCAGGCACGACAATAAGGTCATAAGAGGTTGATTCTAATCCGCACTTATCGATTGGGAGATCATGTGAAGCACCCATTCCGATAGATAGAGGAAAAATTACCCTTATTTAGAAAACGAACAAAAAAATAGCTTAAATAGACGGAAGAATTCCGCTTATCGAATCGAAAAACGGAAAAATGGAGGGTTTTGCTTTGCATAAGCGGAAAAATTACCCTTATTTACCGGCGAAATAACCTTCATGGTGCATATAAGCGGAAAATCTCCGCTTATTTTTACTCGTTAAATAATGAAGGACTAGAATGCTTAATAAAACAGAAGTGAGATAAAGGCACTTTCCAATGCGAAAGTCACCGCGTCCTGCGGAAGTAACGACCGAGCACTTTTTGCCCGGTTTTTCTAATACAAAAAGAAAGTAAATGGGTTTCGGATTAATAAAAGTTGGACATCAGACACGTAAGTGCAAGACTCATGCGGGAACATCTTATTAAGAAATAGAGTCCCTATCAGTTCACCTGCGCGCCAATAGTCTCCATAGAGATGTCCAAAGTTATAAAAAAATGTTGACTTATTTTTATAAAAGAAAGAAAATATAAACAATAAATAAATTATTATTATGATAACAAATTATCTCGTAATTGATACGAGATTATTATTTTTTAAATGATCATTTCTTTTTAAGCATGATGAAATGATGAAAAATGATCTTTTGAAAAGAGGTGTAACATACGGTGTCAAAATGTATTTTTGATCAAATTGTGGAACGAAAAAATACAAATTGTGTCAAATGGGACGGGGCGGAAAGTCTGTATGGAAAGCCGCAGCTGCTCCCTATGTGGATTGCTGACATGGATTTCAGCGCACCGGATTGCATTCTTGGCGCGCTGAAGGAATGCCTAAATCAGAAAATTTTCGGCTATACCTATGCCCCTGAATCCTTGAAACAGGTGGTACAGTCGTGGCTGAGTAAGCATTATGATTGGAAGGTTCCGAGCGAAGCAATTGTTTTCAACCATAACGTGGTATCAAGTATTTCGCTTGCGCTACGCGTGCTGACGAAAAAAGGAGATAAGGTTTTGATCCATAACCCGGTTTATAATCCTTTTTTTGAGCAGCTAAAGCAGCTTGAGCGCGTTCCGGTTGTATCGGAACTCGACATTCATGATAACCGCTATTTTATGAATGTTAAGGATATGGAACGGAAAATTAATGAAGAAAATGTTTCGTGTATTCTCATTTGTTCGCCGCATAATCCCGGCGGACGCATCTGGGATCCGGAGGAATTGCAGGTTGTGGTTGATCTGGCTGTAAAGTATGAGTTGCCGATTATTGCGGATGAAATTCACTCGGATCTCGTACTTCCCGGGAGGAAACACCAGCCAATGGCACAGCTTGCCGCCGGGAAGTGCACGATTATTACCTTAATGGCACCGACAAAAACATTCAATTTAGCGGCAATCGGGCCATCCTATATTTTGACATTTGAACGCGAACTTACCGAGAAAATAAAACGTGAACAAAAGCTCATGGTATATCCGGAAATCAATCCTTTTCAAATTGCAGCGATGACGGCCGCTTATGAAAAAGGCGAGCAATGGATGAACGAGCTGCTTGTCTATGTAAAGGGGAACAGTGATTACGTTCGCAAACACCTCACGCAAATTAACGGACTCCGATGCATGGACAGTGATGCGACCTATTTAATGTGGATCAGTTATGCGGAACTGGGATTGTCTGAACAAGAAGTGAATGAAGCATTTGTTGCCAACGGAGTTGCGCTGCAAATGGGCAGCATGTACGGCGAAGCCGGAAACGGTTTTTTTCGAATGAATATTGCAACGCCGCGAGTAAATGTTGAAAAGGGCACAAGCATGGTGCTGCGCGCTTTTCAACAATTAATGGCTGCTCGTGCGAACGTTTAATACGACTGTACATACGGACATGGTGGCTGTCGAATTTTTGAAAGTAAGGGGAGGACAAACATTAAAGATAAACTGCAGCGGTATAAGAAATTTGTCTCCTTTTTAAGCGATGTGATGGGGGATGACGCAGAAATCATTCTTCACGATGTGCGGGATTTGGAGCATTCGGTGATTGCATTAAGCGATACCACTTTGACAGATCGCAAGATTGGGTCGCCGGCAACAAATTTGATTTTAAAAAAATTGAAGGAAGGAAAAAAATCTCATAAAACCTTCGTCACCAATTATGAAGGAAAATCCAAAGACGGCACGGTCCTCAGATCATCAACATATTTTATTTATGACGAGAGCGATGAGATTATCGGTATGCTGTGTATCAACATCAATTTCCGCAAAATGGAGGAAGCGATTCAGTACCTAGGCGACTTTGTCGGTATCGATCGACCGGTTGACGGTGATCAAGAATCTCATGTTGAACACCTCAGTCCATCCATTGAAGATATTGCCATCAGCAGCATTAAGGAGATTGTCTCAAGCGTTAATGTTCCGTCAGAACGTATGTCACAGCAAGAAAAGCTGCATGTGGTTCATCAGTTGAACAACAATGGTATTTTCCTGCTCAAGGGTATTGTCGGGACTGTTGCCCAGGAGTTGAAGACTTCTGAAGCGACGATCTATCGCTACTTAAGTAAAATGAAGAAGAACGAGCTCAAAATTAGCTTTGAGGCGCCGTAAATGTCATGAAGGTACGTTGACGCGCTCGTAAAAAATCATTATATTAAACTGTAAAACGACCAGAGCGAGAAGGGAGCAGAAACGGTGTCAAAACCTATTATCGGAATCACCAGTGGTTTTGTAAAACTCACAAATTTTTCAGAAGGTGATTATGCGCATAAAGATTATATAACCTCGCTGACAATGGCCGGTGCTGTTCCTTTGATCCTGCCGATCGCTCCTGGTCCATGCACAGAGCGATATGCAGAACTGTGTGACGGTTTTCTGCTCAGCGGTGGATGTGATGTGAATCCGCAATTTTTTAATGAAGATCCGACGCCAGGCTGCGGCGTATTTGATACGGAACGTGACAAAGCAGAGCTGCAATTGGTACGTGAATCATTGAAGCGAGGCAAGCCTGTATTCGGCATCTGTCGCGGACTTCAAGTGATCAATGTCGCACTTGGAGGCACATTGATTCAGGATATCGGCAGTGAATTGGAACATCCGATTCAGCATGAACAAAAAGTGCCGCGTCGTGAAGGAAGTCATCGGGTGCATCTTGAAAAAGACACTCGATTGTACCAAGTGCTCGGTGAGCAGGAAACACTTGTTGTCAACAGTCTTCATCATCAGTCCATTGACAAAATAGGAGATGGCTTGAAAACTGCTGCATTCTCGTCCGACGGTATTATTGAAGCCATTGATATGACGGAGAAGGGATTGATGGGTGTCCAATGGCATCCGGAATCGATGACCGCCGGCGGCAGTGAAACCATGCTCAACTTATTCAAGCACTTTGTCGATGCCTGCATCGAGATGAAACAAGCAAATTCGGAAGTGTAAGGCCGCGTTTTTGATTATAAGGAAAGAAGATCTTCCTTTAGGAGGATTTTTTTTGCGTAAATAAAAGTGTTCTTGAGTAACAGATGTGCAAATAAAACGCATCGATACATGAAAAATGTCTATTAAAAAAGCTTCTGAACCGCTTGTTCGGTTCAGAAGCCTTTTTCAATTTTCAAGAGCATTCATAGCAAGTGCGGCCAGTACGGCGGATCCGTAAGGCAGGGCGCGTTCGTCAACGGTGAATTGCGGGTGGTGGTTTGGGTGACGCGGTATCGCATCGCTGCCTGCTCCAAGCACAAAAAATACGGATGGGAGCTGCTCCGTGTAGAACGAGAAGTCTTCTCCTCCGAGGCTCGGCTTACTTTGCAAGCGATGACCTTTGCCAAGCAGCGCATCAACGGTTTGCTGTGCGAGCAGCGTCATGCGGTCGTCGTTAATGATCGATGGTGAGCTGAATGTGTAGTCTAGATCATAATCTGCTCCGAAGGCTGAGGTGATGCCTTTTACAATGCTCGTCATTCGTTCGGGCATCGTTTTGCGCAGTTCGGGATTCAATGTACGCACCGTTCCGGTCATTTTGACTAAAGGAGCAATGGCATTGTTTGCCGTTCCGCCATGGATGGTAGCAATCGTCAAAACGACGGGATCAGCGGGATCTATCTGGCGGCTGGCTAATTGCTGGAGTGCAGTAATCACCTGCCCGGTGACTGCAACAGAGTCAACGGTAAGGTCAGGATGTGCCGCATGACCGCCTTTTCCTATAATTGTTAAAGAGAAAAAATCAGTAGATCCGCAGCCAATCTTTCCTGAGAAGGCGATCTTGCCAAGATCGATACCCGCATTAATGTGAAGGCCAGCCATCTCGTCAATTCCATTTAAGGCGCCGGCATCAATCATCGCTTTGGCTCCTTTGCTGACCTCTTCGGCAGGCTGAAAGAGAAAGGCAATGTTGCCGTGCTCCGGTTGACGCTTTGCCAAAAGCTGCGCGGCACCCATCAGCATGGCCGTGTGCGCATCGTGGCCGCAGGCGTGGCTTTTACCGTCATTCTCAGATTTGAAGCAGAAAGTGTTCTGTTCCTGAATCGGAAGTGCATCCATATCCGCTCTCAAACCAATTGTTTTGCCAGGCTTTTTGCCTTTAAGTAAGGCAACCATCCCGGTTTCGGCAAACGGTCCGCTAATTTCAAGATTGAGTGATTTGAGAAAGCAGCTAACCTTTTCAGAGGTGCGCTGTTCTTCAAAAGCAAGCTCGGGATGCTGATGAAAATCACGCCTCCATGCGGTTAATTGGGGCTGCAGCAGCTGAGCTTCCTGCAGCAATTGCTTCGATCGTTGCGCGTTCAGGGCGATCACTCCTTAACCGCGGCGGAACCGCTCACTTTTTCAAATGTCTTGAGTACTGCAGTGGCTAAAATCAGTACGCCGTCATACATGGCATCGTGGTTAAAGGTCATATATGGGTGATGCAGGCCGGGCTTGAGATCGCAGCCGAGTCCAAGCATCGTCGATTTCAGTTTTGGTGTGCGAATCGCATATTGATGGAAATCGTCGCCGCCGCTTGATAAGCTGGCAGGGTCGAAATGGTCGTCGCCAAGGACCTCTTTAATAGCAGCCCCCATAATCGCGATCGCTTCGGGATCGGAAACGGCGGCAGGGCTGCCATGTGAATCGTCAAGGCTTATGCTGACTCCGTAACTCGCTGCTACTCCTTGAACAATCTGTTTAATTTTCTTTTTGAATTCGGCCATGACTTCATTTGTCTGTGCACGCACATCCAAACTGAATTCAGCGTGACCCGGTATAATGTTGGTTGCCGAGCCAGCATGGAGATTGGTCATCTTGACTGAACTCGGGATCATCGGATTGACGTGGAGGTGTCCAAGTGCATTCACGATGGAGGCTGCGACTTCAATGCTATTGGTTCCGAGATGGGGACGAGCACCATGTGCGTCTTCACCATCGATTACGCCGCGGATCGTGCCGCAGGCACCGTGCAGGATTGCAGGCCGGGCGCGGCCGTCTTTTGTTTCTTCAATAGGGCGCAGATGTACGCCGTAGAAGTAGTCGGCATCGTCCAGAACGCCTCGTCTGCTTAACTCCAGAGCGCCTTGACCGATTTCTTCAGCAGGTTGGAACACAAGACGAACCGTGCCTGCGCCAGAATCAAGTTTTTCCTTCAGCACCATGGCGGCTCCGAGTACCATCGACATGTGAGCATCATGGCCGCAGGAATGATTGGCCTGCAATTTACCGTTGACTTCCTGCCAAAGCGCGTCCATATCGGCACGTAAGGCGACGATCGGTTTTCCGCTGCCGATTTCGCCAATAACACCGGGACAGTCATCAAATGTACGCGTACGATATCCGAGCTCGTCCAATTTTTCTTTAATAAAAGCGGTCGTTGCGGTTTCTTTCATGCTGATCTCTGCATGGGTATGCAGGTAGTGGAAAAGGTTCATCACATTTTCTCTTACGGAGCTGCTTAATTCTCGATGCATCGAATCGCCCTGCCTTCTCATTTTATTTGTTAATCAGTTCTTCATTAACAATCGCTACTGCCAATCACAGGTTCATGTCCATAAACGACTTGGTCCACATAAATAAATAATTCCTCGGCAATATCAACATCGGATACTTTTGATATGGTCCTAAAGCCTGCATTACCATTCACTTCGCAAACGGTAAATCCGTTGTTGGTGAATAATAAATCGATTCCGCAGAATTCCAGATTAAGAGCTTTTGCGGCTTGGACTGAGAGCAATTCAATAGCTTTACTCGTTTCATAGAACTCAGCGGTGCCGCCTAATGAGTAATTGGCTCTGAATCCTGACTTTGATTTTCTAAGAACACTCCCTATTACACGCCCGCCAAGCACATACACTCTAAGATCTTTGCCATAGCTGTTGTCCATGTATTCCTGACAAAGACAATACCCTTTTGTTGTGTTGAATGCTTCTGTAAAATCATGTTCATTTTTGATTAAGAAAACATTTTTTCCCTGTGATCCTTCCACCTCTTTTAAGATGAAAGGCTTTTTGCTAAAGTGATTCGAAATCAGGGAATAGTCATTCGTAACGGTGTAAACGGTTTTCGGTGTCGGAATCCCTGCATGAGCGAGAAGCTGCGACGTAATGACTTTGTTGCGCGACTGAAACATGGCGGATATAGGATTGATGACCCTAATCCCTAATTGTTCCAATTGAGAGCCGACAATTCTGTTGTAGCAACGCATGAGAACAAAATCCGGGAGCTTCAACTGCTCATTTTTATGATAGAAAGTCACCGATGATGCGATTTGAATCATTAAGTCTTCAACAAAAAGAATATCCAAATGGATATGATGTTTGGCGGCAGTCTCCGTCATCCAAGCAAATGCATTGTTGCCATATCGATTATGTATTGCTGATTTCGAATAGATCATCCATCCGTATTTCACATTTTTCACCACTAGTTTGATAGTTTATCGCATTCGTAAGCGAGACCGGTGACCAAACAGAACCTGAATATTCCGGCTTTTAAAAAAACGTTTGTATCTTGTTCAATCATAGCACGGTTCGATTGCTCAGTCATACGTAATCTGTGCCGGAACAGCATGGAATAACATACAATAGTCCGTTCAAGGTTTCTTGCAATCGCTCGAATGTATGGGTGTCTAATGAATAGTCAAAAAAATACAGCCGAGTAAAAAGTGTGAACAAATGGAAGAAAACATCTGAGTAATCTTAATTAACGGAATTGTAACATACCGAAGTACCGTGTTCAACAAAGGATTGGCACCATGAATACAATCTATTGAATCATTTTATTTAGAGTACCTCGGCTGTTTTTGGTATATTAATAACTGAACGCGAGTGGTGTGTGGAACAGAAATCATCATTGATTAATCGGAGGGTTCGTCATGCAAATTCTTTTTTGTGTCGGTAAATCATATGTGCCCATCCATAGGAAAATGGCGGATCAGTTGGAAGCGATGGGTGCGCATGTCCGCTGCCTGATGTATGACCAGGCTTTGGACAAAGAATTAATTAAGAAGTCAATTCGGGACTGCGAGGTCTGCATCACTGCCATTGCTCCTTGCGACCGTGAAGTGATTGAGGCGGCTCCTAACCTCCGCTATATACTGAAGACGG
>Ga0334901_1001349_pt1 | contig 26412 bp, 23 predicted proteins | sample GraSluR3_MG_3_FD_207216 | JGI IMG/M metagenome (GOLD analysis project Ga0334901, IMG submission 207216) | Sludge microbial communities from methane-producing bioreactor in Wageningen University, Netherlands - Granular Sludge_15_08-R3 | ecosystem: Engineered > Bioreactor > Anaerobic >... | reverse complement strand
TGGGGAATTGTTCGTAATGAGGTAGATGTAGTAATTGTAAATCCGGTCATCGGTGAAGTATTCATGCACATGATGCCGTGGTTCTTGGTGAGTATTCTTCTTGATATGTGCCTCGAATTTGCAAAACTCATTATTGGAATAAGGACGAAACAACTCGCACTGATAAGCATACTGTTACATCTTCTTACTGCTATCATATCGTTCTATATAGTTACTCAATCGGGTCTGTGGAATCCCAATTTTATTTCGGAACTCAGTCAGGCTCTACATCAGCCTGTCAGCAATTTTAATCTGACTGCTCAACTATGGAACCGAATGCCTATGGTACTGGGACTCCTTATAATTCTCGGATTTGTGGTAGATGTAGGTACTACCGTGAAAAAAACTTGGTTTCCGAGGAAATTTTGACCTAGGTCAAGGAAGCTTGCTTCCATTCATGGTTATATAGGGCATCTTCCAAATAGGAGGTGCTCTATGAAGCACATTACGTATCAATTAGAAACTCTCACATGTCCAACATGCATGGCAAAAATTCAAGGAATGCTTAAAAAGACGCCAGGAGTGAATGCAAGTGAAGTACTATTCAATACTTCCCGAGTAAAAGTCGAGCTCGATGAATCAGTAGTAACGAGCGAACAGGTACAACAACGCATTGAAACCTTGGGGTACGCAGTTCTTGGAGTGAAGTAGTATGAATAAAACACGATCTCTCATAGTGGCAACGCTTTTGGTGATAGCTTCTTTTACACTTCACCGAATTTATGGATATACAATTCCCACTGTTGTGGTGATGTTGATTTCAACTGCACTTGCAGGATACCCGGTGATGATGAAAGCTCTCGGGGGGTTGCGGTACCGTGTTATCGGTATTGAGGTGTTGGTAATGGTTGCCACGGTGGGGGCCGTGATTATTGGTGAGTATTGGGAAGCAGCTGCAGTAACTTACCTTTTTATGCTTGGAGGATTTCTCGAGGCAAGGACACTGGAGAAAACCCGTTCATCTATTAAGTCGCTGCTTGATCTTGCACCGGAAACTGCACGAATTGTAGTTGATGGTGTTGAGCGAATCGTGAATCCATCTGAGGTTACACAGGGTGATACGGTTATGGTCAAACCTGGTGAGCGGATTGCTGTAGATGGAGCGGTAGTTAGCGGATCTGCATTTGTAAATCAGGCTACAGTAACTGGAGAGTCGCTTCCTGTGGAACATACTTCAGGGTCACACGTATATGCTGGAACCGTTGTGGAAACTGGGTACTTGCTTGTTGAAGCCGAGCGGGTAGGCGATCAAACAACATTTGCTCGAATACTGGAATTAGTCGAAGAGGCTCAGGATGCAAAAGCAACGACACAAAAATTTCTTGAGAAATTCAGTGCTTTTTACACCCCGGGAATCATTATTCTTGCTATAGCGGTCTATCTGATCACTCGTGATATCCATCTCTCATTAACATTACTTGTCATTGCCTGTCCAGGTGCTCTTGTTATCAGTGCCCCTGTCTCAATTGTCGCGGGTATTGGAAACGGTGCAAAGCGAGGCATTTTGGTTAAAGGCGGCGACGTCATGGAGCGGCTGGGTAATGTGCGTGCAATTGCATTCGATAAAACGGGAACTGTGACTCAAGGAGAGCCTGCGGTCGTGGCGATGCAATCATACATAGGTCCAGAGGAGGCCTTGCTTGAAATTGTTGCAACAGGCGAAACCTACTCAGAGCATCCAATAGCCCAGGCAATCGTTCGTTATGCACAGGAAAAACTGACTAAAAAAATTGAGACTCCAGAAGAATCTACCCCAATAGTGGGAAAGGGGGTAGCATTTACGCATAAGGGTGACTCTTATATTATCGGTAATCGAACACTGTTTTCCGATTTTTCAGTGCCGTTCACTGAGTATGAAACAGAAGTACAGGCACAGGAAGATCGTGCAAGAACAGTGGTCCTCGTTGGTACACAGGAGCAGATGATTGGCTGGATTGCTGTTGCAGACACGGTTCGAGAAGATGCAAAGTCATTGATTACCACCCTTAAAAAACGTGGAATCAAACGAATTGTCATGCTTACCGGCGATAATGAACGGACAGCAAATGCAATTGCAGGAGAACTCGGATTTGATGAGTATCGTGCAAACCTACTGCCACAGGATAAAGTTTCTGCTATACAGGAACTTCAAACTTCCTACGGTACGGTTGCTATGGTAGGTGATGGTGTAAATGATGCCCCAGCTCTTGCAACTGCTGATTTAGGGATAGCTATAGGTGGTGCAGGAAGTGATGTTGCCATGGAAACTGCGGATGTAGTTGTTATGTCCTCACACCTTGTAATGCTCGGCCATGCTATAGGACTCTCTCGTGCCACAGTCAGAAACATGAAGCAGAACATACTATTTGCGATTATGGTCGCTGCACTGCTCCTTGCGGGAGTCCTCATACGAACTGTTGATCTTTCGATAGGTATGCTGGTTCACGAATTTTCGGTGTTACTGGTAATTCTGAATGCGATTCGTCTGCTCCGTTACCGGTAGCAGAGCAATAAGCAAACAATTGCTCGCACCCTGATTTCTGAGTATAGTAGGGTTATGAGTTGTCAATGTGCTAGTCATGGTCCGTTTAACTGTATCGATATTGTCCCTATATTTCATCACCTTACGCACGAGGAGATGCAGCAGGTAGCGGCAATTACTGCAGAGCGGAAATTTTCTAAAGGCGATATAATCTATCGCGTTGGTGAAAAACGTGGTGAGCTGTATGTGCTCCATACAGGAAAGGTGAAAGTGTATCGTCTCACTGTTGAAGGTAAGGAGCAGGTACTGAGAATTCTCGGGCCAGGTAACTTTCTGGGGGAGCTTTCCCTCTTTAGTTCGAGCCATCAAACCGATACTGCAGTTGCTCTCGAAGCTACCCACATGTGCAGTATTGAATGGAACCGATTGAAAAAACTTATGGAACAGATTCCCTCAATTGCCTTCAAGGTTATGGAACAACTGAGCGGACGGCTCGAGGAAACCGAAAGCCTTCTTGAGCAGACAAATTTGACCTCGGTTGAGCAGAGATTGGCAACATATCTGTTACAGACCTCAGCAGGAGCCAGCGAATTCTCTCTCGGGCTCTCTAAGGGTGATCTTGCATCGCTTCTTGGTATGAGCCAAGAGACATTGAGCCGTCGGTTATCAACGTTACAGCAAGACGGAATTATTGAGCTTCACGGGCAGCGTGGGGTTACGATTCTAGATAGAGAGGCCTTGGAATTCCTTGTTGATGAATTCTAGCATGAGGTAAAAATGGATGATACGAACAGAGAGGCTATAGCTACATCACTTACTGCCTATGATGTCCGCATATTCCCCTTCCTTCCCTATTTATTACAGGACTTGTGGGAATTAGGGAGCAATCCAAGAGAGATTACTCGACTGTTTCAGCACAGCGCACACCTGAATGAGTGTACTAGTGTCCTCGATTTGGGCTGTGGTAAGGGGGCTGTTTCAATTGCCTTAGCAAAGCAGATAGGCTGTTCAGTCGTGGGAATCGACCTCATGGAACTGTTTATTGAAGAGGCACGTAGACAGGCTCGAGTGCATGGTGTAGAGAAGCTGTGTACATTTTCTGTAGCTGATATTGTAAATGCGGTCACTACACAACGAGGTTACGATGCCGTGGTATATGGTGCTGTTGGCGATGTGTTCCCGAATAAGCAGGAGTTACTCTCACATCTTAAAACGGTGGTTCGGCCGGATGGATTCATCTTGATTGATGACGCTGTTGTACGTGAACAAAATCATGCAGATTGTTTAACGCAGCTTGAGTGGGAGCGGGTAATCAACCAGGCCGGATTACGCATAGTAGAAACAATCTTTACCTCTCCTGAAGAAATGGCTATTTCTAATCGTAGTAACCAGCAAGCAATTGAACAACGTGCACACGAGTTAACGATGCAACATCCAGAAAAGGCAGATCTCTTCGCCCAGTATGTATACGATCAACAAAAGGAGTGTGACGACTTAGAATCTTGGATGCAGGGAGTAACCTGGTTGTTGCAGATTGTGTGATAGAAAGCCTCACTTGATTGTGGTACACTAGCAGTCGTTCTTGCCCTGTGAGGAGGTACGTGAATGAAAGATGGATTTGTCCGAGTTGCAGTAGCTACACCCAAACTTCGGGTCGCAGATTGCACCTTCAATGCTGAACAGACCGTACAGTGTATTGCCGAGGCAGAACAGGCCCAAGCTAGTCTTATCGTCTTTCCTGAACTTGGTTTGAGTGCATATACCTGTGCAGACCTCTTTCTTCAACCAACACTTCTCAATGGAGCTCTCACTGCACTTAAGACAGTTGTGGATACTTCACAAGATAAAGATATTGTAGCTGTAGTAGGATTACCTCTCGTGTGGAAAGGAAAACTCTACAATTGTGCGGCTGTAATCCAGCACGGGTCTGTGCTCGGAGTGGTGCCAAAAACACAGATTCCCAATTATGGGGAATTCTATGAATACCGGTGGTTCACCCGTGCACCCGACTCTATAGGCGAAATCATCCTTTTTGGTACTACCGTTCCCTTTGGAACCGATATTCTATTTAGATCGACTATACTTGAAAACTTTACCATTGCTGTTGAGCTCTGCGAGGATTTATGGGTTCCGAATGCTCCCTCTTTTCGTCATGCTCAAGCGGGTGCCACTGTTGTGGTAAACCTCTCAGCAAGTGACGAACTGGTAGGCAAAGCTGCATATAAGCGACAAATGATAGCACACCATTCTGCTCGTCTGGTGAGTGCCTACCTATACGCAAGTGCAGGTAGCGGTGAATCTACTACCGACATGGTGTTTGCAGGGCACGATATGATTGCAGAGAATGGTATTTTGCTTGCAGAGAGTGAGACCCCGTTTGAAGGTGTTCTCTATGCGGAGATCGATGTCGATAGACTCGCCTCCGAACGGAGAAGAAGTACTACATTTGAACTTTTTCAAGAAAGTTTGTACCGGGTACAAACTTTTACACAGAAGCCTAAAACACTTCAGCTGACCCGAGTCTTTCCTCGGTTTCCTTTTGTTCCTGCAGATGATGCAGATCGAGAAAAGCGGTGTGAAACCATTCGCATGATTCAGGCTATGGGCTTGGTTAAACGTCTAGAACACACAAAAACTACACAAGTAGTCGTTGGAATATCTGGGGGACTCGATTCTACCCTGGCTTTGCTTGTTGCAGTTGATGCGTTCGATCGGCTCGTATTGCCACGAAATCAGATTATTGCTGTTACTATGCCCTGCTTTGGAACCACGAAACGGACAAAGTCAAATGCACGTGCTCTTGCAGAAGCGTTGCAGGTAACGGTGAGAGAAATCGATATTACTAAGTCTGTGAGGCAGCATTTTATCGATATTGATCACGATGAAACTGTTCACGATGTTACTTTTGAAAATGCACAGGCTCGAGAACGAACTCAGGTTCTCATGGATATTGCGAACAAAGAGAGGGCCCTTGTTATCGGAACAGGCGATCTTTCAGAGTTGGCTCTTGGTTGGGCAACGTACAACGGAGACCATATGTCCATGTATGGAGTGAATGCATCGGTACCTAAAACACTCATTCGGCACCTGGTGGCATATCATGCAGAAAAATTTGATTCACAAGAAATTGTACGAGTCCTCCACGATGTGCTCGATACCCCGGTGAGTCCTGAACTTCTTCCTGCAAAAAATGGAACAATCTCTCAGGTGACCGAGCATATAGTAGGTCCCTATGAATTGCATGACTTTTTCCTCTATTACGCCCTCCGATGGTTGTTCTCTCCCTCCAAAGTATATCGATTGGCCTGTCTTACGTTCAGCGATGTTTATGAAAAAGAGACTATACTACGGTGGTTACGAGTTTTCTATAGCCGGTTTTTCACCCAGCAGTTCAAGCGATCAGCTTTACCCGATGGTCCAAAAGTCGGTTCTGTTGCACTGAGTCCTCGTGGAGATCTTCGTATGCCAAGTGACGCCTGTGTTGCATTATGGGAAGATGAATTGAAAAATTTGTAGATTAGATTACTCATTAAGCTGTAGGAAGATGACAAATCTATGATATTTGTAATATTAAACAAATAAAAGAATTACGTGCAAAATTTCAAAAATGATGTATCCTTTAAGTCTCCAAGACTGTTATAGTTACGATACATAACTTATATAACAACACAGAGAGGGGATAATGGTCTTGCTAGTACGTAAGCTGGTGCTTTTTTTCATAATAGGATTGCTTTTTGTACCAACGGCTGTAGGGGCGCGGGATCTATTTGATGCTGGTTTGAGTGTTTCTGGTGTGTATGACACACGCGGGGCAACCGATAGTGAAGATTTTTTTCAGGGAATGGGTAATGGTGATAATTGGACAATAGGGGTAGGAGTACATGCACGACTTTCGATCGTGAATCTTTCTATTTTGGCAATTTTGCCAAATGGTGCCTCCGGTGGTTATGTCGAAATTCTTGCATTGCGACCGAGTCTGACCTTCGACATCCCATTGGTTACAGATCGACTCTATTTACATCTTGGTGGTGGGCTGTCGACCGATTTTTCCTATGAGGAGGGATTGGAGGGAGGAACAGATACACATATTAATGGACTGCCATTGGAATCGATTTCTTTTGGTAATGCAGTCATGTCATCCAGAATTCATGCAAAAATTGGGTTGGATGTATTGATTGGTACGGCAAAATTAGGGATATTCTATATGCATGAAACCGCAGCATCACTCGAAAGCTTGAGCGATGGAAGTGGATGGGCACAGTTGGAACAAACTAGACCCGATAGTAAAATAGGTGTTATGCTTCAACTTGCTTTGTTTTAGAAATTTTTTTAGATGGTTTGAAACTTTTTGGTTTCATAGAGGTTATATTAGTGCAAGGGGGCAGAAAACCCCCTCAGAAAAGGAGAGTGTATCATGAAAAAGACAATCATGATTATTTTAGTGGTACTGCTCGTAGCCCCAATCGGGCTGTTCGCAGGTGTGTTTGATTTGAGCCTTGGTGTATTAGCCCAGAATAAGTTGGCATGGGACGTGAATGAGGGAGAAATAGATCCAGAGCAATTCACGAATATTGATAACTATGCTTTTGGAGCCGACATTCGAGCTAGACTACTTTTTGCTGAAGTAGGGTTTGCAGCACTCTATGAAGAAATTGAAGGAGCTCCTTCTTTCTCTGGAATTGCTACAGCCGGTCTTTCTCTTGATTTGCTCGGCCTGGTACGAGTCGGTTTAGGACTCGGTCCGCAAGTCCAAGTGCAATTCCCTGAGGGTGGAGATCCAATATTCTATGTTGGTGGTGAAAACAATCCAGAAAACTTCGAAGAGGCCCTCATGAATACACCTCTGGTGTGGAGAGCCACTGTTGATCTTAAGCTTGGTAGCGTATTGCTTGGTGTGAACTATATGGTCAATACCAATAACTTCACCATCGAGAACGGCAACTATGAAGGTTTAATACCTACTGATGCATTGTTCAAGTCTGGAAGAATTGGTGCTTCCTTCCTTATTTCTCTGTTCTAAGGAATGCTGATTACTGGTAATAAGCAGCCCCGTGCTGAAAACACGGGGCTTGTCTTTCGCCCGAATGACAGGAGAGAAGTGTGAAAAAATTTTTCATTAGTCTAAGTCTAGTAATCCTCCTGCCTTCATTACTCATTGCGGGTAGTTTTTTCTCCCTCGGGTTCGGGTCGATAAACCAATTTCAATTAGATTTATTTTCCCCTGAAACACAGTTCGCATCGGTAATCGATGTACACAACTGGGCTACAGGAGGGGAGGTTAGAGCAAAAGTCCTCGGGATTAATCTTGAGGGATATCTCCTTATACAACAAGGCGAAATTATTGATGTTACCGAGACGGGTATGCCCGTATTTCAAGATGATATTGCCCAGCGTCTTTTTGGCATGGTAGGACTTGGGTTCAGCACAGAAGTTGCATCATTCACTACATTAAGTCTTGCTGCAGGAGCACTGACTGGTCTCGACATCAGTCAGGATTTCGGAGTCACTTTCTGGATGGGTGAACGAGAGAATGTGTACGGACAGCAGACCGCTGCAGATTTTTTCTCTCAGGTGCCGCTTGCATATAGAGCCCGGATTGACCTGAATTTGGGGAATTTTTCCCTCGGCTTTCACTACCAGGTTCCTTCACAAGGTTTTACCTATGCGAACCGAGCCGATACCTATGCACTCATCCCTGATTGGCAAGCGGGGAAAATTGGTGCATCCTTTATCACCAGATTATTCTAACACAGTTATCACATGGCTCTAGTGGTATGTTCCGAAGTATGGTAAGATATTTCATGATTCCATAAGGAGCCAAACCATGAGGAAATTCAGCTTTTTTGGTTCGCTGATGACCGCAATTCTATTAGCAGTGATCGCATTTTTTATCCTCTATTTCTTTGTCCCCTCACTTAGTGAGGAGTTTTTTGGGTTCAGTTACCAATCAACGCGTGATGCAAAACAATTGAAGGATGCAGTCACAGAAATTCTTGAAGATGCACGTGTACCAAAAGTTGCTATAGACGAATATTTGGCAAGAATTGAATCTCCAGAATTTCAACGGAGTCTCAGTGACGCAGCAAAACAGGGGAAGGATTCTGTGGTGGATTTTCTCTCGAAGGCTGGTGATGGAATCGATTTTGGGAGTTTTGATACGGCTGAATTAGGAAGTAGACTTTCTGAGGGTTTATCAAAGCTTGGAACCTTTTCCTCAAAGCAGTGGAAATCGCTACAAAGGATATTCGCCGGAGCATTGGATAGTTTGTAATGGAAGTAACTTTTCTTGGGACAGGGACCTCACACGGAGTACCCCGAATTGGCTGTTCCTGTCCGGTGTGCACCTCAGCTGACCATAGAAACAAACGGTTTCGTTCTTCAATCCATCTGAAACAGGACTCGTATTCTATTATCATCGACACCGGTCCCGAGTTTCGTCTTCAAGTGCTCCGGAGCCATATTACCCACCTTAATGCAGTATTCTATACCCACAATCATGCTGATCATATGAACGGAATAGACGACTTACGTGTCTTCTCTGAGCAGGAGCCACTTGCGGTATTTGGTCCAAATCAGGTATTGCAGGATATTATCCAGCGATTTCCCTATGCTGTTGGTGAAAATCCTTGGCGAGGAGGATTACCTCAGCTTGTTCTCCATGAAGTTTCCACCTCCGGTGTAACCGTTGGACCACTGAAGTTCATTCCAGTACCGCTTATTCATGGGTGTAGAGAAAATTTTGGCTATCGAATTGGGCAATTCGCCTACCTGGCCGACTGTAAAGAGGTTCCAGAATCGAGTTTACCACTTTTACATGATTTGGATATTCTCGTGCTGGATGCACTTCGATACAAAGAGCATCCAACGCATATGTCGGTCGATGAGGCGATTGCCACAGCACAACGTATCGGGGCTCGAACAACCTATCTTACCCATATGAGTCACCGAGTTGAACATCAGGAGCTGGATGCCTACTTACCAGAAACCATGCATCCAGCCTACGACGGACTTACTATAACGGTATCGTCTGAACCCAAGGGAGTTTTTCATGGCCACTAAGCAGAACCCAACACTTTATATCATAGATGGATATGGACTCATCTATCGATCCTATTTTGCATTTATCAACCGTCCCCTGCGAGATATGGAGGGGAATAATGTTTCCGCACTATTTGGATTTTTCAACACACTTCTTATGCTTATACGAGAATATCAACCCGACTATCTTGTAGTTGCTATGGACACCGCAGCACCGACTTTCAGACATACCCTGTATGAATCGTACAAGGCGAATAGGGATGCAGCTCCAGAAGATCTCCACGCACAAGTTCCCCGTATTGTTGAGATTCTTGAAGCGGCAAATATTCCTCGGATTGGAATTGATGGTTGGGAAGCCGATGATATTATCGCATCGCTTACCACCTGTGCATCAAAGCAGGGCGTTCAAAGTATCATGGTAACAGGTGATAAGGATTTGCTTCAATTGGTTACACCTCAAATTTCGGCTTTGCGTCCACCCAGAAAGGGCGAAAACAAGTATCGCCTTGTTGGTCCTAAAGAGGTTGTTGATGACTTTGGTATACGTCCGGATCAGATTATCGATTATTTAGCACTTATTGGTGATAGTTCGGATAACGTGCCTGGAGTTGCCGGAATTGGACCGAAAGGGGCAGTGAAACTGTTGCAGGAGTACGAAAACCTTGAGGAAATATATGCTCATATTGATGATTTAACCCCTTCTGTCTCAAAAAAACTAGTGAGTGCTAAAGAAATGGCATTTCTGAGTAAGATGCTTGTTGCCTTAAAACATGATGTGGTGGAGATTACAGATTTTGCTACCGATCGCTTTACGATGGATTCGGTTGACTGGTCAAAAGCAATCCCTCTATTTGAGCAGGCTAATGCAAAATCGTTAATCAACGCAATCGGAGCTCCACCACAACCGGCAACCCAGACAATACAGACAACACAGACCAACACTTCTCAAAGCAGCTCACATCAGAATACAGAGCTTGCTAAAAAGGGCTCCTACCATGCCGTTGTCACGCTCGATGAACTTGAGCGATTACTCGAAGAGATGGCCCGTGGCGGTGTTATGGCATTCGATTTTGAAACGACCGATATAGATGAAATGGTGGCAAACCCTGTTGGATTCAGTTTTACCAATCATGCTTATGAAGCCTGGTATGTACCGCTAGTCGCTGATGGTAAGCCCGTTGTTCCTGTGGATAAAGCACGTGAACTGTTACGACACTGTATTGTTGATCGAAGAACAAAGATTATTGGACAAAACCTGAAATACGATGTAAAGGTTCTCCACAGATGGGGAATACAAGGTGCTCATCTCTATTTTGATACCATGATAGCAGCCTGGCTTCTAGATGCTGCAAGCGGTATCTATAATATGGACTATCTTGCTGAACGCTACCTTGCCGGGTATACCACGATCCACTACTCCGACATTGTAGGAAAGGAGGCAATATTTTCCGATCTTCCTTTACAAGAGGCTGTTGCATATGCGGCTGAAGATTCCGACATTACCTGGCGGCTGTACGAACAGTTTTCTCAACAGTTGGATGAACGTAAGTTACGAACGCTTTTCGACACTCTGGAAATGCCCCTTGTAGCAATATTAGCTGAAATGGAACTTCATGGAATTGGTATTGATCGTACCCGTCTCGAGCGGTTCAATGAAGATGTGATTCATCGAATAGACGAAATTGAGCAGCAGATCTACCGCGAAGTGGGTCATGAATTTAACATCAACTCAACAAAACAGCTGCAAGAGGTCTTGTTCCAGGAGAGAAACCTGCCAACTATCAAAAAGAATAAAACCGGTTATTCAACTGCAACCGATACGCTGGAACGTCTTGCAGAACTGGATATTGTACCACAACTCATTTTACAGAATCGTGGATTGGTAAAACTGAAAAATACCTATATAGATACCTTGCCATTGATGATTCATGCAGAGACTCACCGCATCCATACCTCATATACACAAACTGGTACCGCAACAGGACGTCTTTCGAGCAGGAATCCGAATCTTCAGAATATCCCCATAAGGAGTGATGATGGAAGACGGATCCGAGATGCCTTTATTGCAGCAGCCGGGCATACATTCCTTTCTGCCGACTATTCACAGATTGAGTTAGTCGTTCTCGCCCACCTTGCCGATGATCCAGGGCTTAAAGACGCCTTCCTTCACGGTGAGGATATTCACACGCACACCGCCGCCTTGATTTTTGGCGTACATCCCGAATTAGTAATGCCGGACCAGCGAAGAATTGCCAAAACCATTAACTTTGGAGTTATGTATGGAATGTCTGCGTTCCGTCTTGCAAATGAATTACAGATACCAAGAAAAGATGCTCAAACATTCATCGATAACTACTTTGCACGATTCTCAGGGGTGAATGCATTTATGGAATCGGTACGCACCCAAGCCGAAAAAACTGGAAAAGTGACAACAATACTCGGCAGAGAACGTGCAGTACCTGAAATAACGAGCAGGAATAAAATGGAGAAAGCTGGGGCTGAACGAATTGTGGTAAACACAGTAATTCAAGGCTCAGCTGCCGATATCATGAAGCTGGCTATGTTACGGGTTGTTCGTGCTATGAAAGATGAGAAGCTGAAAAGTATGTTGCTTCTTCAGGTGCATGATGAACTCATTTTTGAGGTTCCCGAAAACGAACTTATCACGATGCAAGAGTTGGTGAAACGTGAAATGGAACATGCATACAAACTTTCTGTACCGCTTAAAGTAAGCATGGAGTATGGTGACTCATGGGGGCAGATGCATTGATTACGATTGGATTAACTGGAAAATACTGTGCTGGGAAAAATTACGTGGCCTCTCTCTTTGAGGAGCGGGGGATTTCCGTTATTGACGTAGACAGGCTTGGACATGCCGCACTCGAAAAGTCAAAAGATGAGCTCATAGCCCTCTTCAGTCGTACTATTATAACTCGTGAAGGCACTGTAGACAGAAAACGATTGGGAGATATTGTCTTTTCTGATTCCCGTGCGCTCGCAACACTGGAAGGGACCATTCATCCACATATGAAGCAACTGTGTATTGAACACATAGAGCAGGCTCGGACTACAGGAGCTGCTGGAGTTGTGATTAACGCTGCTTTGCTGAATCGTATGCAACTTGATATCTTGTGTGATACGGTGTGCTTTGTGAAAGCTCCTTTATTGCTTCGGTTTATGAGGGCAATGCGTAGAGATCATGCTACGGTGACATCGTTTATCAACATGACTAAATCGCAGAAGGATATTACTCCGCTTGAGATCCGGGGTGTTCAAAACCTCTATATCATCAAGAATTGGGGACACAGCTCATTTATTCATCGACAAGTTGATGAGTTTTGCGGTAGTATGGGCCTATAGGGAAAAAGCTGATAATGAGAACAACAGGAATCTATATTTTATTGGGTATCACTATCTCGCTTGCAATATTCGTGTTCGCCGGAATAGTCTACTTCAGACCGGCTGTCCAGGAGATGCGATTTGCAGAAACTGCCGCTGCTGCAGAGCGTGAAGAGACAGCTGTAATCACTACTCAATCTCTCCCTCAACAGAAACCGGCTGAGGACATTACCGAGAAAAAGGAAGCTGTCCCGAGTGAAGAATCTGTAGAGGCTGTTCAAGTTCCAGTTCAACCTACCGATGCGGCTACACCAAGTGCACCTACAGAAGACTCTGAAGTTGATGCTCAGGAAATGAGACCGGTAGCAGCTGAAGAGGTTGGAGAAGCTCCTGCAGTGCCAGCATCACCTCGTGTCCCATCGCCTCCCGTTGTTCGTATGACCGTTACTCCGGTCCCTGTACCGGAGACTGAACCGATTGTTGAACAGGCGGTGATTGAAGAGGTGCTTGAAGAACCGGTTGCTGAAGCACCAGCTGTCTCTGAGGAGCCCGAGGTGTATGATATCCAAGTCTACTATAGACCGCCCGCTCCTAAAGCTCTCGTCGAGGCTCAAGCAGTACTTCCCACATTTACTAAGCCAGAACCAGTTGAATATGTATGGACACCTACTACGATTCCAGAAGGACCTACAGAGCACGTGAATCCAGTTGTGTTCACTGAAGAGGCTTTCAATCGTCGTCAAAAAGCAGTGGAAGAGGTCTACGACAAACTCATCTGGGATTAATGCTTATGCCTCGTTTGCTACTGATTCCTGTATGTCATCGTGAGGCTCCCCGCGAGTTACTTTGGACATGAGGAAGAACGCTACGGCCATACAAGCGGCCGCAAAGATAAAGAGCGATCCATAGCCAAAGATATCAATCAGTCCTCCTGTAATCGGTGGTGCAATAATTGAAGCGAGTTGCGAGAAGAAGTAGTACAAGCCCGTGTATATTCCCATATTTTCATAATTCGCCATCTGCCAGAGCATGGGAAACGAGTTGGTAATAACGGTTACCCAGAACATGCCGAAAAGGAACATGAGTGCCCAGAATGGGAGCATCCGCATGGTTTGTGAAATCCCTTCTGCAGTAAAGATTACGCTGTGCACATAGATGAGAACGAGAATCACGACGAGACATACGAGTGCCACACGAATAGTCCGCTTACGCCCATGGTTGTGAGCGATAATACCACTTGGGATTGCAAAGAGTGCATAGGCTATACCAACCATACCAGCTGCAAGGGCTGCGCTTCCTGAGGATGTACCAAGTACTTCAACAGAATATTTTCCCACAAACGGCAGTACTCCCTGGTATCCGATGAACCAGAACAGAAGTGAGGCAAGGACAAATAGAGCACTCTTATCTTTTTCGCCAAAAATATGCTTAAGCGATTTGATTATGGGAACTTTCTCTTTAGCTGCCGATTCGCTGGAACTTCCCCGTTTCTCCTTCACAAAGAAGAAAAGAAGTACTACAGCAATAAGTACGAGGATTCCGGCGAGTGGGAATGCCAGAATATTGTCGGTTGGTCCTTTTCCGGGAAGATTGATTTTTACATTCATGAGCTGAGCCAATCCGATGGTTCCTACAATCGTTGCAACTCCACCCATGGTGTTTATGACGCCATTTGCCTCTGAACGAATTTCCCCTGGGATGATATCCGGCATGAGAGCAACTACGGGACCTCTCACCGATTGTTTGAACACGTTCAGTGCAAATATGAGGATAATGAGTAAAACAAGTGAAGACAGTGCGGCAAATGGGATGAGTCCGAATGCAAAAGCACTCAGAGGAAGGAGGGTTATAATAAAGGGCATACGTCTGCCAATTCTACTGCGGGTACGGTCACTGATTGCAGAGAATATGGGTATAAGGAAAATTGCAAACATATTGTCCAAGGTCATAATAGTGCCGATAACTGCATTCGACGCAATGTATTTTCCAAGGAATATGGGAATGTATGTGTCGTAAAGGGGATCCATAAGCCCCATGGTGAAAAATCCCAAACCGATGAGGAAGGTGGTCAGATAGTACCCCTTCATGCTTTTTCGTGGTTGTGCTTTTGCCATAGATACCTCACAAAAACTGAGTAAGTCCAGTGTATCAGCAAACGGTGTTAGTTGCAAAAGAATTGTGTCAGGAGGTCTGTGAGGGTGGACGTGTGGGTAAATATCTGGTACATCATGCTCATGATTAATCAAGCTGTAATTACTACTCGTGAAGAACTGGAACGTGTTCTTACACTTTCTGAACCTGAGTTGCGTTGGTTCTCTTCCCATACCGATTCTCTTCCATTTCAAATTTCTCGTTATTACCTGAATCTGATTGATCCTTCAGATCCGAACGATCCTTTACGGAGACAGGCGATTCCCACTACAGATGAGGATGTACGAGTGGAGGGGGAGAATTTGGATCCGCTGGCGGAGGTTTCTCATTCAATTTTTCCTCGACTGATACACCGGTACACTAATCGGGTTGCACTGTTGGTCACCGATCGTTGTGTTCTGTACTGCAGGCATTGCTTTCGAAGGCGGTTTACTGCTGGTGGAGAACTGGGTGTCAGCGATTCTGAATTACAGGAAATAGGTTCGTATCTATCTGTGCATCCAGAAATCAGAGAGATTTTACTGACCGGCGGGGATCCGCTTACCCTTTCCGATGTTCGTCTGGAGCAGATTATTACTACTCTTCGGAAGGTTCGAAATGATTTGGTGATTCGTCTGTGTACCCGAATGCCTGTTACGTATCCTGCAAGAGTTACAGATGAATTGGTTGCCCGCCTGAGACCTTTCACTTCTCCTGCATTATTTCTGATGACCCAGTTCAATCATTTTAGAGAGGTAACACCTGAGAGCCGTAGAGCTATTGATCGATTTGTTGATGCAGGGATTCCGGTGATGAATCAGTCAGTGCTGTTACGAGGGGTGAATGATAATGTCGATACGCTGGAGCGGTTGATGAATGATCTCGTGGCTATCCGAGTGAAGCCGTACTATCTGTTTCAGGGAGATTTGGTTGGTGGGACGGCACATCTTCGTGTTCCTCTGGAACAGGGGTTGGAGATTGAGCGGATGTTGCGTGAACGGCTCAGTGGGCTCGCTATGCCGCAGTATGCTGTTGATCTTCCGAATGGCGGGGGCAAGGTTCCGCTATATGGTACCGGGAGGAACCGCCCCGGTGGGTGAGGTTTACCCGGTAAAATAAGCAAGTATGGTCAAGCAGTAGATGAAATATACAGGTAAGGTACTGATGGAGGCTGATAATAATGCGAGATGACCAGAAAGCGGCAGTGCAACGGATGCTTCAGTATATTGACGAGCATCTGTGTGAACCTATTACTCTACTCCAACTGGCACAGGCGGCTTGGTATTCTCCCTGGCATAGTGCACGCATGTTCAAAGAAGCTACTGGAATGGCACCATTTTACTATCTTCGGCATCGTCGTCTCAGTGAAGCTGCCAGGCGACTCCACAGTGATGAAGTGAAGATCGTAGATGTTGCATTTGACTTTGTTTTTGCTTCACACGAAGGATTTACGCGAGCTTTTTCTCGAAAGTTCGGTATGAGTCCGCAGGAATTCCGCCGTATTTGGAAGCTCCACATTATGGATTGGTCCTCCCGTCGCCATACGTCACTGGCAACAAGTAGAAACAAGGAGTCAATTATGGAGACCGTGTTTGTTCAGGTGGTGAATCGACCTGAAAGAAAAGCTGTAGTGAGGTTTGCTCAGAAAGCAAGCGATTATTTTTCCTACTGTGAAGAAGTGGGATGTGATGTATGGGATGTATTAAGTGGCATAAAAGAGGCTCTATATGAGCCAGTGGGCATGTGGATGCCACCGAAACTTCAAAGAATAGGGACCTCTACGTATATTCAGGGAGTGGAAGTACCGCTGGATTTCAATCAGAATGTACCTGAAGGATATGATGTTATAACTCTGCCTGCCTGTAGAATGATGATCTTCCAGGGGCCTCCGTTTGATGATGCTCTGTTTGAAGAGGCTATTACCAATCTATGGGAAGTGATGAAACAGTATGATCCGACTCTCTATGGATTTACATGGGCGGATGACGAAGGCCCCCGATTCCAGCTTGCACCAATGGGATATCGCGGGTACATCGAAGGACGGCCAGTCCGACCGGTAAACTAACGACCACCTTATGGTACCGGGAGGAACCGCCCCAGTGGGCGAGGTTTACCCGGTACCATAAGAGACGATTCGTGATCTCCCCTGTTTTTTCGCCTTGTATAATGCCTCGTCAGCATGACTCATAATCGTATGCTCACTCATTCCCGGCTTCCAAACTGCCAATCCAATACTCACCGAGATCGGACTATCACCATTACCCCTATGACGGAGATTCCCAATAGCCTCCATAATTCTCTGAGCAATAATATTTGCCTGTTCCAGAGTGCAATTGGTAAGCAGAACCACAAATTCATCTCCACCATAACGCGAACAGACGTCTGTAGAACGCGTGTGCTCGCGGATTGCCTGTGCTGAATCTACAAGAACCGTATCACCGTATGCATGTCCTCTAGTGTCGTTAATTTCTTTAAACCAATCGATATCGAGCATGAGGATACAGAACGGGTTTTTCGCAGACGCCTCGATTCGTACAAGACTTTTGAGCCGGAGGGTATGATAGCGGCGAGAAGCTAACCCAGTGAGATAATCGGTATATGATGCTCGGTACATTGATCGCATAGCAACAACCATTGACCAGGAAGTGAGTAAAATGAGTGCAAGAAAACTGCCCAAAATAATCCAATTCATGTGCCTGCTCATGGCGTTTATCGTCTCGGCCGAGAAATCTACACCTACCAGTCCAACGACAGTTTCATCTCTATCGTCGATAATAGGTACATATGCGGTAATAAAATTACCCCAGATAGGGTCTTTGATGAGTTTTGTGACTGTTGGCGTACCAGTTATAAACGATTCTCGTTCCTTCGGTGCCATGGTATCGAGCGAACCAATAGGTGAAAAATCGGGACTGGACGGATTTGTTCCATCAAAAATATAAGCGACGGTCTGTGAATCAATCCATTTTTCGGTGAAAATAAAGTCTGTTTGCGTTTCAGCTTGTACCTGCCGAATAAGAGCATTCATGCGTTCATAATAGGTATTGTCGAATAAGTCGGGATCGTATGCAGAAACCTCAGAGAGCTCTCTATATGCTTCAATATTTTGTGAAATTGCAATCTCAACCATAGTTGCAATTGTAGATGCACGTTGTTGAAATTCTTCAATTACGGAACTTTTATAGGTACGGGAAATAATGACTGCTGGAATTACCATGAGTGCTGAAACGAGGACTAAAAGAGAAATCATTCGTGCAATTTGTGTACCCACTTTTATCTGTTTCATGTTTACTCTTGGTGTATATTTCTCCTCTGTCTTATAAATACTATATTTATATATACTACACTTATATATGAAACGAAACCAAATTTGACACCAATATCAGATATTTTGGTAATCTGCGATACATTCCGACTATCTGAGAGACTACATATGACAGGAAGGAATAAAAAAAAGGTGGAACATGCTGGATGCTCCACCTGTGAATAGTCGGCTTAAAACCTATTTGTTGACCCGCTCGATGTATTCTTTGGTTTCAGTGTTGACTAGGATTTTTTCACCCTGCTTTATGAAGATGGGAACACGAACACTCAGTCCGGTTTCAGTAGTAACGTTTTTTGTAGCACCAGTTACGGTGTCGCCTTTCACAGCCTCTTCTGCCTCAGCTACCTCGAAGACCACCTTGGTGGGAACCTGGATATCGAGAGGTTGATGTTCCCAGAACGTCACTCTGTAGGTTTCACCCTCTTTCATGATGAACTGATAATCCACAAAGGATTCCATAGGTACTTCAATTTGCTCGTAGGTCTCGGTCATCATGAAGTGAAAGTTCTCTCCATCGTTATAGAGATACTGACAATCCCGATCCTCAACAGTTATATCTTCTGCGTTATCTTGTGTCTTCATAGTCTCCCGCAACGTTTGGCCAGTTGCAGGGCTCTTCAATTTGAGCCGAACAAAAGCTGAACCTTTACCTGGATTTACGAATTCTCTCTCCACGCAAATGAAGGGCTGTCCTTTAATCAACAATGCGGTCCCTTTATCAATCTGACCTGCTTTAATCATGCTATACCTCGTACGTAATGCGGAATCGGCATCAATCGCCGTCGGCCATCATATCAGATAGATTAAATAAAATCAAATCCCCTATCGTGTTGCGTCCGGTTTGGAGCATAAGAAGCCGGTCAAATCCCAAGGCAACGCCAGAACAGGGGGGGAAGTCGTCAAACAGCATGGGGAAATCCGGATCAATATCGGGAATCACCTCTCCTGAATGAGCTCTCTGCGATGCAAGAAGTGCATATTGTTGGGTGTAGTACTGTGCCACGACCTCTTTGTCTCGTTCTTCATCATAGCAATTAGCAAGTTCAATACCTCCTGCATAGAGCTCCCATCGTTTTCGGTATGGGCGATGAGGCGTCTGTTTGGCGAGGCATTCTATCTGTTTTGGATATTCGGTAAGCACAAGGGGCTGTTCTTGTGGAAGTTCGGGTTCAACAAAATTCAGGAATATGCGATTGAAAGTCTCTTCCCAGCTTTCCGGGGTACTTGGAATAGTGAGCCCAAGCTGAGTTGCCACTTTTCTGAGGGCTCCTACAGTTTGTGCGGTATCAAGATCAAAATGGGCGTATCGTTGACAGGCTTCGGCAACTGTCATGATTTGGAAGGGGGGAAGCAGGTGGTCCGGTGTTCCTGAAAGAGCTGTTTTTGCAATGAGCTCTTCGGTGATGCCTATTGAATCGGTATCATCTGCACCTACTGTGTAGTATTCGAGCATGGTGAATTCAGGGTTGTGATGACTGCCAATCTGTTCTCGATTTCGAAAACAATGAGAGAACTGATAGATACTCCGTTTGGTCTCAGCAATTATTTGTTTCATAAAGACTTCTGGTGAGGGCACAAGATATAGCTCCCGAGAACCGTGGAACTCACTGATGTACTGGGTTGCAAAATTTGCAATGGTCGGTTCTGGTATGAGGTGTGTGGAGAGTATGGGTGTTTCTACTTCGAGGTAACCAGTAGTGGTGAACCAATCGCGCATTGCCCGCATGAGGGAACTTCGTTGAATAATTGCTTGAATATCCATGCGGCGACTATACTTCGCAAAAGCTGTGTTTGTAAAGGAACGGCTGCCCTCATATGGACATGTGTGGATTGCTTCCGTATACTTGAGCGGATGAAAGGTCATAATTATGATACAGACGATATAATATTTGCGTTGTCTACCCCGTGGGGAACAAGTGCTCTTGCTATAATCCGTGTCTCCGGATCAGGTTGTGTGGATGTGTTAGCCCGATTGTTCAGCCGACCGAGAGCGTTATCTGACAGTGCTTCTCATACCCTCGTTCATGGGCAGCTGCTCGATGACGAATCAAAAAAACCGGTTGATGATGTCCTGATTTCTGTGTTTCGTGAGGGCCGGGGTTTTACTGGAGAAGAGAGCGTGGAAATCTCATGTCATGGAAGTATGGCTGGGGTAGAGACCATCTTTCGATTACTTAAGAGAGTGGGAATGCGTCCTGCAAATCCGGGAGAATTTACCTTCAGAGCATTTATGCATGGAAACTTGGACCTCACACAGGCTGAGGCTGTTATGGAGATTGTCTCTTCGGAGTCGGAGCTTGCACACTCGCTGGCTTTGGAGCGTCTTGAAGGAAGCCTGTTTTCTCGAATTGAAGATATTAAACAAGAGGTGCTCACCGCTCTCAGTGTGGTTGAGGTTCAGCTGGACTATGCCGAAGACGATATTTCTGGAGATACAACGTTTCCGTTGGAGACGGTAATTCGTGCACAGAAACAGATTGAGACGCTCTTGGCAACCTACTCAGTAGGAAAGTTGTACGGTGAGGGAGCTCGTGTGGTTCTCGCTGGTTCGACAAATGCAGGGAAGTCAACTCTGTTCAATCTGCTTCTGAAGGAAGAGCGGTCTATTGTGAGTGATGTTCACGGAACAACAAGAGATTTTATTGAGTCGAAGACTGTGCTTGATGGTATACCGATTCGATTATATGACACTGCGGGGTTACGCGATTCCTCCGATTCTGTTGAGCAGGAGGGGATTCGTCGTACACGGAAGCTTCTTGATCAGGCGGATTTAATACTCCTTATGCTCGATGGCACTGAGCACGATGAAGCTTCGGCTCTCCAGTATAAAGCTGCGTATGAAGATCAGCGGTATATTGTGGTATGGAATAAAACCGATCTTACTGCAAAACCTCCAGTAAAAGGAAGTTTCCCGCTCAGTGCAAAGCGAGGTGAGGGGTTCTCTGCTTTGCGAGATGAGATGATTCGTCGCCTGAGGAAAGATGCAAAACGTCCAGGAGGGCATGATGTGGTGATTGAATCGGCTCGGCAAAGAGACGAGTTAGAACGTGCACAGCAGGCACTATTTCAGGCACAGGAATTGGCACAGCAGAACGTCCCGCTCGACATTGTTGCAGTGGAATTAGGGGAAGCATTGGATGCTCTCGGGTTACTTACCGGAGAAGTCGCATCTTCAGATATACTGGAAAAGATTTTCAGTGGATTTTGTGTAGGGAAATAGCATGGAATATGATGCAATAGTAATAGGAGCCGGTCATGCCGGAATTGAGGCCGCTCTCGCCCTCTCTCGTCTTTCGTATGCAACGTTGCTGGTAACGCAGAATCTTGATGCGATTGGAAGACTCTCCTGTAATCCGGCGATAGGTGGTTTGGCGAAGGGTAATATTGTACGCGAGGTGGATGCACTCGGGGGAGAGATGGCTCATCTTATCGATCAGTCTATGATTCAGTTTCGAGTGCTCAATCGGGCACGGGGACCTGCTGTGCAAGCTCCAAGAGCTCAGGCCGATAAATTTACCTATCATCGTGTCGCAAAAGAGACCGTTGAGGCTCAAAAAGGATTATCGCTTTTCCAGGACACCGTTGTTGATATCCTCTTAGACACCGATGGTGTTACTTGTGTGGGGGTAGTCACTGAAAGAGGACATCAGATAACTGCGAAAGTGGTTGTACTTACTACCGGAACCTTCATGGAAGGGAAGATTTTCATTGGTGAATATGTAGCCTCATCGGGTCGTCTCGGTGAACCTGCGGCAATAGGATTGGGTACGAATCTCCGGAAAAAAGGATTTTCTGTAGAACGGTTAAAGACTGGTACCCCTGCACGAGTGAGAAAATCGACCATAGATTTCTCTGATCTTGAGGTGCAGCCAGGGGACTCTGTCATGATGCCATTCTCATTCGATTACGATACGATTGAAAGGCCGGGTTTGCCTTGTCATGTGACCTATACTAACGAGAAAACACACAAAATAATCCAGGATAATATTGGACGATCTCCTTTGTATGGGGGGAAGATTACTGGAAAGGGACCGCGGTACTGCCCCTCGATTGAAGATAAAGTGGTGAGATTTCCAGACCGGGAACGACATCAGATTTTTATTGAACCTGAAGGTGTGGGGACTGAGGAAATGTATCTGAATGGAATTAGTTCTTCTCTCCCTGAGGATGTGCAACAAGATTTCGTACATTCAATTCGCGGGTTGGAACACGCTGAGATTATGCGACCGGCATATGCTGTTGAATACGACTTTCTTGATCCCCTGCAGCTGTTTCCATCACTAGAAACAAAACGGGTGACAAATCTGTTTGTAGCAGGTCAGACGAATGGAACAAGCGGATACGAAGAGGCGGCATGTCAAGGACTTATGGCAGGAATAAATGCTGCTCAGAAATTAGCGGGTGAACCCCCACTCATACTTGATCGCACTGAGGCTTATACAGGAGTTTTGATTGATGATCTTGTTACGAAGGGGACCAAGGAACCTTACCGAATGTTCACTTCCCGTGCCGAATATCGCCTTATTTTACGTCATGACAGTGCTGATCAGCGGCTCACACCAAAGGGTTTTGCCGTTGGATTGCAGAAACAGGAAGCGATGGACAGACTTGATCGGAAGCTTGCACATATCGATATGGTAAAAGCCCTTTTGCATGAGCGAAAGATAGCCGGAAAACGTGCTGCTACTATACTTAAGCAGCCCGAAATAGAGATGGGGGACTTGTTGGAGGATATTCCTGAGCTCGCTCTCTATGAGCATGCAGTTCGGTATCAAGTAGAACTGGATGTTAAGTATGAGGGGTACGTTAAGAGGCAGGAGCGACAGGTCGATCGATATTCCCGGATGGAACGGCTTATGATTCCAGCCGATTTTGACTATGATCTTGTTGAGGGACTTTCTGCAGAATCTCGTGAAAAGCTTAAGACGATACGGCCCCTGTCTGTGGGGCAGGCAGGTAGAATTTCGGGAGTGCGTACGAGTGATCTTGCCATTCTCATGATAGTTGTTGGAAGGAAGGGCTCTCATGATGATGCCTGATGTTCAGAGCGAACTCACACTCTTCTCTCAGGGGTTGGCGCAACTGGGGATTTCTCTCAGTTCCACTCAGGAAAATCAATTCTCCCGGTATATCGAGGAAATTTATCTGTTTAATTATACCTATAGGTTAGTAGGAGCAGAGGGGCGTGAGTTTGTTATTAAGCATCTTCTTGATTCGGTAGCTCCTCTTGCACAATTCCAGCTTCTGCTCGAAAAGCTGGGTGAAAATGCTGCGATTTGTGATCTTGGTTCTGGTGCAGGACTTCCAGGAATTCCCCTGGCAATTTTACTTCATTCTACTCCATTTTCATTAGTTGAGAGGTCGGGTCGGCGAGCTGGCTTTCTGCGAAATGCGGTGGCCCGGTGTAACCTTGACCCTCGTGTGGAGGTTATTCAAAGTGACCTCTCTGAAATAACTCATCAATTTGAGGTTGTTACGTTCAGGGCTTTTCACCCTCTGACCGATGTTATTCGCTCGATTGGCTCTGTTGTTGCCGAGCATGGCTATGTGTGTGCCTATAAGGGAAAAACAGAGGTAGTGAAAGTTGAGCTTGAAGAGGTAGAGGCCTTAGTACGTGAAGGGAAGGGTGGAAGCAGTTCTGGGTGGAGTCATCAGATTATCCCAATTTCTGTTCCCTACTTAGAGGACGCACGTAATCTGTGTATATTGCAAAAAGGTATTGCCGATAAGTGAGGAGGAACAATGGAAACAGGTGCAGCTATGACAGTGGTAGAGGGGCTTGTATTAGGTATTGTACAGGGTCTCACTGAGTTTTTACCCGTTTCGAGTTCCGGGCACTTAGTTCTGGTGCGAAATGTTCTGGATGTGGGTGCTGTTCCGTTGTTATTCGATGTTCTGCTTCATGTAGCAACGTTGCTTGTTATTGTGTTTCACTATCGCCTGAAAATTTGGAGTCTTTTGCAGACAGCTGGGAGATTCGTTTCAAGAAAGAGCAGAGAAGAGGATACGGAAGAACTCAGATTCATTCTTGTGATAATTATCGCGACGATTCTTACTGTGATAGTAGCTCTGTTGCTTAGGAAGACGAATCTGGATGGGTCGTCGACGTTTGTTGTATCTATTCTTCTACTAATTACCGCTGTGCTGCTCGCCTCAACTACGATTATTGAGCGTTTTATTCGACCAAGAGGCTCATATACGATAGGACAGGGGATAATAACGGGTATTGCACAAGGCTTTGGAACACTTGCAGGGATTTCGCGCTCAGGGATTACGATTACTTCCTCTCTTTGGAGTGGGATGAAACGTGAGCAAGCTGGTGAGTATGCCTTCATTCTCTCCATTCCTGCAGTGCTGGGTGCATTGGTGCTCTCATTGGCAGAAGAGGGAGTGGGGACAATACATGTTGGATTACTCCCTTTGGTTGTGGGTTGTATTGCTGCGTGTATTACAGGAATTGTTGCGTTGAAACTTCTCCTATGGATGGTAAAGCATGCGAAGCTTTGGTATTTTAGCCTTTATTTAGGAGTAGTTGGCTTGTTCGGTCTGATCATTACGGTATAACATGGACTAGGGAGGGTTGCGTTGCACGTTCGAAAATTTCCACTTATTTTAGTACTCATTTGTGTCATTGCAGCACTCATTTTCATACTTCCGCTTGTTGTACCGAGTGAGATTTTCACCATGATTCCATTTCATGAAAATCTTTCTGAGCTGGTTGATACAGTGAGAAGTCACGCCATTCCTCATTTCTCTGGTGGAATACTCTATACCTACGCGATCCCGATTATTCTTGGACTCTGGGCTCTTTTCTTTTTAGTCACGATGCACGCACCAAGTTTTTGGTGGATGGCTCCATACAGCATGGTTGTTGTGTATACTCTGTATCTCTTTACTCAGCTTCGTGCCGGGCAATCTCAACCGGCTCTTTTCCTGGAAAGACTTTCGCGAGAACCCACCATGGGAAGTGTTCTCATTATTCTTGCAATGCTGCTTGAGCTAACGATTGCACTTTTATTTCTCATTGTTTCGATACGTTTGCATCGTCGTTTCTGGAAAGGGAAGAAATCTTCATCATCTGAAAATAGAAAATTGGAGCAGAAGGAACATCGTGCTCAGGAGCGAAAAGCATTGAAGCAGGCTCATAAAGAGCAAGTGCGTGAAGAACGTGATGCAAAGAAATCGGCAAAGAGAGCAAAGAAGGGTTCTTCTCGAAAAAGTCATACTGAGGATAGTGAGGCTGAAGCTCGTGATGAATCGACTATGGTCACACTTCAGCATGATGCCGATATCAGAGAAACAGGCAAATCTTCCTATACATATCCCGACTCAGATAGTTCGAGTATAGACTCAGAAGCACCGCTTGCTTTCCCAGCAGTGAGAGAGATGCCTCGTCTTAAAACCATCGGTAATGAGCCCAAAAAAGAATCTGAATTGTATGTTGGTTCGGTAAAAGTAAAAGATGATGATTCGGTATTGCTTGCCGACACCCCAATTGAAGATATTGATGAACCTGAAGAGGTTCCCGTGGGGAAAACCTATGATCCAATCCCCTCTCTTCGCAAGCAGCTGGAGCAGGACGCATTAACAGCTCCGTTTGAGGTTCCCACCAGTATGCCGAAACCGGAACCTAGTCGGCAAACAGCTAGTCAGAAACCAGCATCACAGAGTTCTTCATTACCTGTTGCTGAGACGAAATCACAGGAACCTTCATCTGCGCATGAGCGAGTTGTAACACAGACTCGGATGGTCGATGATTTTCATAGTGCTGATGATACTGACGATGCAGATGATGATTCCGAAGAGGACATGGATCAGATAAGTGGAGTTGGTGGTCTGGTTTCTTCGAATGCTGGATCATCTGCTTTATTGTCTCGAAATAAATTACGGTATAACTTCCCTTCGGATGATTTACTCGAAACCTATCCGGATCATGTGACCGACATTGATGCAGAGACTCAAGCTGCTGGTGAGAATCTTATTCTTACACTTAAACAATTCAAGATTGATGCGACACTCATGAAGATAGTGAAAGGTCCAACGGTTACCATGTTTGAAGTTTCGCCTGCACCCGGAGTGC
>Ga0334901_1001345_pt1 | contig 26453 bp, 20 predicted proteins | sample GraSluR3_MG_3_FD_207216 | JGI IMG/M metagenome (GOLD analysis project Ga0334901, IMG submission 207216) | Sludge microbial communities from methane-producing bioreactor in Wageningen University, Netherlands - Granular Sludge_15_08-R3 | ecosystem: Engineered > Bioreactor > Anaerobic >... | reverse complement strand
ATATATCTCCCGTAGATTTTCTGCTTACATTAGCAAATATAAGCAGAATTCTGTCAAGCGCCATCTCAACCGCTTCCAGAAATGCCTTTCACCACATGCTCTCCCAAGTTACTGCAATCCCACTTCTTCTGTAGTCGTCTAATGGGAGAGAAGCGGGGAAGGGGTGCAAGTCCTTCGCGCTTCGCTGATGAAATAGCTGTGAGACGAGCCTAGTTTAGCGGCAAGCTCTCCCATCTGCCAATGTAAGATTTCCAGCCATCGGCACTCTTATAGAGCGTGATTCCCGGCAATGCCGGCAGATAGCCCTCGTTTACCAGAGTCTGCCAAGCTGGGGAAAAGATATAGTTTTCCAGCCTGCGTGAGCCGATCCGGGTATGCCCGATGAAGGCATAATCCAGCTCTGTATCCAAAGCCAGAAAGTGATCCAGGATGCGCAGACTATTCTCGTGGTCGTGATTGCCAAGAATGATCAGATCCTTATCCTGCAAGAGCTGGGGATCGATCACCAAAAGCAGTTCTTCATCGGCATCTTCCCAAGCACGAGGATAATCCCTGGCGATGAGTTTCAAGGAGGGGGTATCATCCAATATCTGGTGTACTTGCAAGGCAGTACGGCTATCATTGATGCGGTAGCCAAAGTGTAGAAAGAGCTCGCCTTCAGGCAGATCCGCGGAAAAAACTCCGGCTTGTTTCTTTGAAAATGGGGCATTTATGGTATAAAAGATGCCGTCAATAAAGCGATTGAGGGTAAGCCGGTCCGGACTGATATCCAGCGGCATTCCGTCTTGATCCTCGATATACAGGGTCAGCTCTGCCAATCTGGCATCTTCACTTCCTTGCCCGCTGAATGCTCCCGCTTTGAGGTCGTAATAATGCCATTCATCATCCAGATAGACCAGGATGTTATCCGGCAAGCGGGTAAAATCTGCAGGGATGCCATTGGCGCGCAACATACTGATGGCGAGGATGCGGTATTGATAGTCGGTCAGATACTTCATCTTGGCGGCGATATCCATGCGCAGCAAGCCGGAAAGCGCTTTCCTGGCGTCAATCTCATAGAGCTTCTGCATCCGGTTTAGAACCTTTTTCATGCGATCTCGCGGGGATTTGCCCACGAGGACAAAATCGTCCGGATAAAGCTTTGCCCCGCGGCGGCTGGCCCATGCCCTGGGAAGCTCTTCATAAAACACGGTTGGATAAAAAAGTTGCCGTGGGGAATCCGGATCATGCGCCTGCCAAAACCGGTATAGAGCTTCAAAGAGATCCGCATCTGCCTGCCAGAGAAACTTGGGGTCATAAGATCCCAAAAACTCCAGAAAACCCTGATCCACAGGCTGATGTTTCAGATAGAAACGACGATACTCTGCAAAATTACCGCGGGTATTGAGCGCAATCTCCAGGCTGTCGGCAATGCCACTGGCTGTCACTTCTTCCCGCCAGCTCTGCATGGTGGCTTCCCAAAGCTCTTTGCGATGGCTGATATCATCCCGATAGCTCTGCGGAGCTTCGCCCCGGGCGCTTTCATTGGCAGGATAACTGAGCATAAGATCCAGTTCCAGAGAGTTATCCGACGCCAGTTCCAATTCCGCACTTATATCTGAGGATTCGGAAGCATTGATCGGTAACAGAGCGTGTTTGCCATCTTTGTAAGCCGAGAGAAAGAAATCTCCACTGCCGGCACTAAAGCTGAGCCTGCCGTTTTCATCGGTCTTGAGCACGATGATCGGGCGTAAAGCTCCCCAATTGTAGACCATTACGGCTACTTTGACCTCCGGGATGGCTTCGCCGGTTTGATCGATGCTGCGAATCTCGATATTGCGAGTGCGTTCTGCGGCGTAATTTGGCGTAGAATTGATCACAGCGTCGTAGCGTCCAGAGATCAGAACATCATCTTCATCCGCAGCCAGACTTCCCTGTGCCAAAATCAGGACAGTCTTATCCACCATGCCGCTAAACCAGGTTTGATTTGGAAAATATGCGGCGTCCATGTCTCCGGTATATTGCCAGCCGTCATCAAGCCAGATTTCTGCCCAGGCGTGATTGTTGTCCATATGTGCCCAATATGGCGTGCTGGCAGGGCGGGAAGCCAGCCCCACTGTGCGCGCTGCTGCTACAAAGAGGATCTGCATCTCTTCACAACGTCCCGCCAGAGAGCGGTGAACTATATCCACCGGGCTCAGGTCTCTGCCACTGGTTTGCTCGAACTTCAGCTTTTCCACACACCAACTTGCGGCTGCCCGATAGCGCTGTAAAGGATCCTCAATCGTGATCACATCAGCCAATCCGGCATCCAGCATCTCGCGGCGATAGGGTGTGATGCGTTCGTCGGAAACGCTCTGCTTGGCGATATAGGAGAGGAAAAATTCCGGGCTGTATTGCAACGGCTGAATCTCAAGCAGAGCCAGGATCTCGGAGTAGTTTGAGAGTATCGTAGCGGGATCCGCCTCTGCCAGCTTCGCGTCTTCTTCATAGGCTATGAGAAAGCTCATCAAGATGTCATCTTGCGAAGAGAGCAACTTGCCATATTCTCGCTGTTGATAGCGGGGAAGATTCTCGAGATTCTCTCTTGCCAGGGTGTTTATCTCCAGATACAGTTCGGGGTTTCCGCTGCGGGTTAACTGATCAGGCAACGCGGCATTCAGGCTGCTGCAAAGAAGCAGTAAAAGAATAAACAAAGTGAAAGAGCGCATGGTATCTCCTATCTATAAATGTTCAATGGGCACAAAGGAGCAGCTTATGACAGCCATTAGTTTTTGTAAAGAAAAAACCGCCTCATATGAGGCGGTTTGCATTGCATTAATTTAAGGTTTAGCGATCAAATCTTCTGCGATTAAAATCAGCTTTTTTTGCTTTACGGCATTCCGGGCAGCGCTGGGGCTCGTTTTGAAGTCCCTTTTCCTTGTAAAATTCCTGTTCGCCTTCGGTGAACACGAATTCTTTGTTGCAGTCTTTGCAGATAATGGTTTTGTCGGCCATGATAGGTCTCCTGTGTTTTTTTCGGGATCGAACATTCTTGGGCTTTCCCGAAAAACAAGGAATCGGCTCTTGGGAATGTTGAATCGCTTCTAGTTTAACTATGTTTTAATTATCATTTTTCTGTCAATACATTTTTTTGCACGAAGAGCATTTCCGCGCTTTTTCCCCACAAGAGGGTGGTAATCCCGCCCTTGAGAAGAGCCACCATAGATGTGTATAATATTATCATATCAGCCATATGCGCCACAGCAAGGCAGCTGAGCCGACGATCGCGAAATAATTTAGCTTCGGGAGCAAAATAATGGGCAGGGAGCTGTCTAATTCCCTGCCCTTTTATGTATCTTGAGCTATTAGAAGCTAGTCTTATCCACGAAGTTAAAGTCATCTGCCAGGATCGTGGGAACGATGGCATGTGTTGAGCAGAGTTTTTCTTTGCCCAGAGCCAGAATGCGCTGGGTCATCTCTTGCGGGATCTCGTTGAAGCGCAGGTTGTTCACCGCATGGCGCACCTTCCCATCTTCGAAATAGAGCACGCCGTCACGCGTCATCCCGGTGAGTTCTCCCCGTTTCATATCCACATGGCGGATGTACCAGAAGCGGTTGATGATAAGTCCTCGCGGCACCATTTTCATCATTTCTTCCTCGGTACTATCTGCACCAGGGATGTAGAAATTGAAGATTCTTTTGGGCTCCTGGCCAATCTTTTGTGCCCAATAGCGATTGGTTTCCATGTTTTTCAAGATCCCGGCTTCGACCCATGTGGTCTCGCGCGCGGGCACTCCCTCATAGGAATATCCGGGGGCGATCATTTCTGGACGCTTGAGTGTGGAAAGCAGGCTAAACTTCTCTCCAAAACAGGGTTTTCCCAAGAGTCCGGAAAAAGGCGAAAGCCCTTCATCTGCCTGACGGCGGTTGAGCCCCCATGCCAAAAACCAGATCAATTCTTGCAGAGCTTCCGGACGCAGGATCACAGGAATCTTGCAGGGATCAAAGCTGTGCATATCTGCCAAGGCGGTTGCCTGTGAGGAGAGTCGGTCAAACTCTTGTTCCAGATTGAAGCCGGCAAAGTCTTTTGCTTCATAGCTCACTTTGGTCTCCACTTCCCCTTTTTTGAGGGTCATGGAGTGCCCGAAGCTACTGTGAATATCATGCCCACAGAAGCCAGATTTGCTCAGCATCCAGTTTTTACTGATGTGACGCTCGCACATGCCGGAAACCATGGCATCTTGGGCTATGGCTTTGTCTATGCTCTTTTGCACGATATCCACCATTGCTTTGGGTTCCAGAGCGACCGTGGCTTCGGAGTAGTTTTGCGTCTTGGGTACATCAACCTCCTGGGGAGAGGGCATATGCTCTGGATCCTCAGGTGCCATCCTGGCGATTGCTTCTGCGGTCTTGATCATGAAGTCCAGGTTTTCTTCGTCTGCCTGATTGATCTCACAGGATCCGCTTTTGGCTCCGAAGCTCACGCGCAGTTTGATGCTTACCTTGGGTCCGGCAATGTGTTGAGTTATTCCATTTTGAGCAAAGCGGGTTTCATGGCTTTCATCGAGATCGGCGACTAGGGTATAATCATCTGCAGTGCAGTGATCTTTGATATATTGTTCTATCTTTTCGATGTTCATTGGGAACCTCCCACTCTGATGTTTCTGAAGCGCGCCGGAGCCGATCCATGCGTCATCCGGGCAGTCTGGCTGGGCTGGCCTTTCCCACAATTTACCACGCCAAAGGGACGCCAGAAGCGTTCATCACAGATCGCGTCACAGCTATTCCAAAATTCAGGATTACAGGATTTATACAGGATTTTCTTCAACGGACGATGCAGCTTGCCGTTTTTGATCTCCCAGAAAAAGTCTCCGCCAAACTGGAAGTTCACACGGTGCTGATCGATCGAGAAGCTGCCGCGACCCTGGATGTATACTCCATCTTCGGTATCGGCGATCAATTCTCCCGGAGTCAGCGGCTTGGTGCCGGGCAGCAGGTAAAGATTGGGGATGCGATTGATGGGCTGATCATAGTAATAAGTGGCGCGATTGCAGCCTCGAGAATAGTTCAAACCGATCTCCATGGCGGTATCGCGAGTGCTACCATATTCGTTTAAGATGCCGTCTTTGATGATGTGCCATTTCTGTCCGGGCACGCCATCGTCGTCAAAACCCATGGTGGCAAGGCCTTCTGCCAGAGTGTTGTCTCCCACGAAGTTCACTATCTCGCTGCCATAGCGGAAGTTCTTCAGCTTTTCCGGAGTGGCAAAAGATACTCCGGCAAAATCCGCTTCCCAGCCCAGGACGCGATCGAGCTCGGTGGGATGTCCCACGCTTTCGTGCATGGTGAGCCCCAGGTGGTTTGGATCCAGGATCAAGGTCCTGCGCTCTTCGGGGCCCAGAGTGTCGGCTTTCACCTTGATCAAGGCTTCTTCGGCTATCTGTTTGGCTTTGTCGATGAGATCCAGGCTCAGCACCCATTCCCATCCGGTGGCGCGGCCGCCCTCATCAAAGGTGCGGGATTGGCTATCGGTATCGCTGACCGCAGTTGCCGTGACCATGGGATCGATGAATTGGTATGTGATATCCAGGCGAGTGCCCAGGGTGGAGGCAAAAAGCTTCTCATCCTTGTGCATGATGAGGTAGAAATTTGCCCGACGAATACCTTCATAAGCCATCATCGTGCGGTTTACTTCCATCATCAGCTCCACCTTCTCTGCCAGGGGCACTTCAAAGGGATCGATCTGAACGGGCGTTTTGTAAGATGCGATATAGCTGCGTTCTGGGGCGAGACGCAGTTTCTTCTTCTTGTTTACTGTGGCAGAAAGCTCGGCAATCTTTGCCGCTTTTTCCACCGTCGCCAAGACGGCTTCGTCGCTAAACACATTGTTGTGCGCAAAACCCCACGCTCCATCCTTGAATACGCGGATGCCATAGCCATGCTTGATGCCATTGTGCACGTGTTTCAAGCTGAGATTCTGCAGATAAATCACCTCATCGGTGGTCTTTTGAATGCGGATATCGGCATATTCAGCGCCGAGACTTGTAGCCGCATTCATGGCGAGATCGAGATACTTCATATATCATCTCCTGCTTAGGTTTTTTCGCAATTTATTGTTTAATCAGCATCTGTATGCAAAGCTTACAATCTGTCAAGCAGCAAATCCGCTTTGCCAATACTGCGAGTTATCAGTCGTCCAGCGCTTCTTTTTCTTGCGGATGGGGATCTTGTTCTGGCTCCGGAAGATCCGGCAGCTTCTGCATCCTGCGACGGCGCTTGCGGGCGATAAGCAGCATCACAAAGGGTAAGAGGGCAAAGATCAGGGAATTTGCAGCTACCACCAGATAGAGGTAGCCTTGACGCCGGCTATATCTCTCAAAACTCCTCTGAAAATCCCACAAACTGGTGTGATAGCAGCGTACAAAAGCTTCGTTGAAGCGGATCTTCTGCCCTCTTTTGTGACTCAAGGCCACGTAATCCCAAAAGCTCTGCCAGTTTGGTTTGTGCTTTTCCTGCATAAACCTCACTGCCATTGCGGATGAAGTATAGAACCGCGGCCAATCTTGCCTGTTTCTGGGATACTGATAACCCATGCGAAAAAGATCACTTCGGGGATTGACCAGGCTTTCACGCAGATACAAAAGAAAGCGTTCATAGCCCATCTGCCCGCTAAAATACGTCGCCATACCTTCATGAAACCAGAGAGGAGCCGAGATAAAGAGTTCTTCCAGATACCAATGGATATATTCATGGATGAGGATGTGCAGGTAGTTTTCAGATATCTGATCCTGACTGCGGACGTAGATCACTCCTTCATCACCGCTGAAAAAGGCATCGCTGAATTCGATGATCTTGCCTCTACCCCCGCTAAGTTTTTGATACGCTTCACCACCATGAATGATATACACATTCACCGAGTTTTGGGGGTAGATGCCAAGAGTCATCTGCAGATCACCAATTCGGTCATCCAGAGCCTTTCCCAGAGCCGCTGTGGCATCTGTGGCAGGACGGCTGCTATACAGACGATGATATGAGCTTTGATGGATCAGAGAATGGCTCTGCAGGGCATAGGCAATTCCCCAAAGCATGATCCACAAGAGCAGCAGGCGCGCGGTGAAACCCTGATGGAGGTGACCTGCAGCCGCCCGATTGCTTCTCATTGAGCTATTATCCTATTCCAACGGCTCCCGTGAAAGCATCTCAAAGTAGTTTCCGGCATCCTTTTTTGCCACATTTCCCTCGGGCACAATATTGATCTTCAGCTCGTGTCTGTAGCCATAGAGACTCAACGTGATCTGATCTCCGGCTTTGATATTTTCCGAGGCTTTTGCCACCTTTGAGTTTACCTTCACCAAGCCCTTATCGCAAGCATTCTTGGCAATGCTGCGCGTTTTGGTGAGGCAGAGTTTATTCAGGATCTGATCCAGTCTCATCTTCAGGCTTCCCATCCAGAATATCGCGGATGCGAACCGCTATATCCTTGATTTTAAAAGGTTTCATCACAAAGTCCCTGATCCCCCGTTCACGGGCGTCATCCACAGAAATCAGAGTGGTAAAGCCGGTGCAGATTACGACCGGCAGATCCTTGCGGATTTTTAAAACTTTCTCTGCCAGATCCACTCCGCTCATATAGGGCATGGTGGTATCGGTGATCACCATGTCGATCATTTCCGGGGTCTTGCAAAATTGCTCGTAAGCTCTGCGCGGATCGGTGAAACCCTCCACCTTGTAACCCAAGCGCATCAGACCCTGGCGAAAAACGTTTACCAACGCCGGTTCATCGTCCACAAACATGATGGTCTCATGTCCGGTAAGATCCGCTTCCTGGTTCTCCACGTTTGCAGGTTGATGCCAGGTATCCGGCGCGTATTGCGGCAGATAAATGATAAAGGTGGTCCCTTCACCCAAGATGCTTTCCACCCGGATAGCCCCATTGTGAGCCTGCACGATGCTGTGCACAATGGAAAGCCCCAATCCGGTGCCTTCATTGGCACCTTTGGTCGTGAAATATGGGTCAAAGATATGATCCAATATGCCGGGATCGATTCCTGTGCCATTGTCCGCCACAGTGATCTTCATGTAATTGCTCTGTTCCAATTCCGGAAACGCCTGCATATCTCTGGAGCTAAAACACACCGAATCCACCTTCAGAAGTATTTCGGCACCGTCCCGCTTCAAAGCGTGCATGGCGTTTGTGCCCAGATTGATGATAATCTGATGGATCTGACCCGGCACTGCGATCACATTGCCTCGTATGTCGGTATAGCTTTCCAGGATCTTGATCGAACGGGGCAGGTAGCTGCGAAGAAAGCGCACAGACTCCCGCACGTGATCCACCAAATCCACGACCTCGGTCTTGGATTCTTCCTGGCGTGAGAAGGAAAGTAGATGGGCAATCATCTCTTTGGCACGGCCTGCGCTTTTGAGCACTTCCACCAGGTTTTGTGCAGTATCGCTATCCGGAGCCAGATCGTCTCCTGCCAATTCTGTATAGCCGATGATGGCAGAAAGGATGTTGTTAAAATCATGCGCGATCCCGCCGGTAAGCCGTCCGATGGCTTCCAGTCGCTGAGTGCGCTTTTGCTGCTCTTCTTTCATGATCTCATAGGTCACGTCTTTGCAGCTGGCGATAATGCTGGAAAGTCTGCCATCATTATCGATCACGGGTTTCACCACCATGTCCAGGGTCACCTTGGGACCGTCCTTGCGGATCATATCCACTTTACCGTGCCAGGGTTGAGAGCTTCTCACCCGCATCCAGGATTGCTGCATCTCTCTGCGACTGCCCATTTCAAAGGGCAGATCATTGAAGCTCTGTTCCATAAGCTCAATGCGCCGATATGAGGTCATCCTTTCAAAGATCGTATTTACATATTGGATCGTGCCATCCGGGGTGAAGATCACGATGCCCTCTCCTGCTTGTTCGATCGCCTTAAAGAGCACATTGATGTTCTCGTCTGCCTGCTTTTTGTGCAAGGCATAGGCAATCTGCTCTGAGATGGATTCCAATAGCATCCGGTCTTCCGCATCATAGAGGTCTGCCCGACGGTAGGATTGCAGCACGATGGCTCCGATCACTTTGCCTGAAAGCACCAACGGGATTCCCATGAAGTTTTTACACTTGATCCCGATGAATCCTTGGGTGGAAGTGCGGGCTTCGATCTCTTCCTCGTTCAAAAGCAGAGTTCGCTCTTCGGAGATGATCTGCGCCGTCAGGGATGTATGGTTATCCGCCTCGACCGCGCTGGCATCCTCATTCATCTCATCCACAAGGTAGGGAAAAGTGATCAGATTGCTGCGGTGATCATACAGAGCAATATAGAAGTTTGTCACGTCCAACACCCCTGCCAGAGATTGATGGATGGTCAAAAAGAGATCGTCCAGAGATCCTTCCACATTTACCGCGTGAGAAATCTTATGCAGGATGGCGTTTGTGCGCCCCGAGCGGCGAATCGGGGTGAGATCCGTGAGCAGGATCGCAAAGAGATCCTTGTTCTTGTTCTTGATCTGGATCATATTCAGCTTGTGAGCAAAGAGCTTGTGTCGCCTGTCAAAAAAGCTGTACTCGTCGGTAAAACCAGCGACTGGTGGATCTTTGAGGATTCGCAGAAATTCTTCTTTAGTGATTTTTGGCTCTTCCAATAGCTCAAGCTCTTCAAAAAAACTATCGAAGAAATCCCAAGCTTGACGGCCGACAGCCTCGTTTGCATTATAGCCAGTGAAGGTGCTCATGGCCTTATTATACAGCAGGATCTTGCCGGTGTTATCCAAAAGCATCATGCCTTCGGATGCCTGTTCAAAAATAGAGCGAAACAGCGCTTCCCGTTCTTCGAGCTCCTTGCGGACATATTCCAGACGAGTGGTGTCCTGCATGGCCACAATCACTCTCTTGTAATCTTCAAGATCCTGGCCGGGGATGGTCCAGGATATCTTCAGATATAGCTTATTCCCTTCCAGATCATAATTGATCCCCTGTCCTTCAAAGCTGGAGCGACCCTCGCCGATAGCAACCGTGGACTCCAAAAGGCAATGTCTTGCCTCATCCTTGAAGACCTTATGCATACTGCCAAAGAGCTCTTCTTTGCTTTTTGCTTTATAAGTATGCATGGTAGTTTCGTTGACATCCCAGATCCGAATCAAAGCCAGACAATCCAGAAACTTATCCGGATAGGTTTTGAAATAGGCCCGAATGTCTTTCACACCCTCTTGCTTCAGGGATTTTAAATATGCATGGACCAAAGAAAAATCTTCCACCCACAGGGATACCGGAGACTTCTCAAACAGCATCCGGTAAAAGCTATTCTGAATTTCGTTCATCATCCTCTCACTTTTTGACTATCCAAAAGGCAATCTTGCTTATTATGAGATCAAGCGCTGGGTCTCCAAAGCAATCATCAATTCTTCATTGGTCGGAATCTTAAGAACAGTAATCTTGGAATCAGGTGTGCTAAGCACCTGGATATCGTCCGTAAACCTGGCATTTTCTTCCAAATTCAATGTGATTCCCATAGCGGACATTTTGCTGCAGACCTGCTCCCGCAGGATCGGCATTCTTTCGCCCACTCCTCCGGTGAAGATCAAGACGTCCACTCCGTCCAAAGCTGCAAAATAGCTGCCAATATATTTCTTGATGCGATAGCAATATACGTCGTGAGCCTGGATCGCTCTGGGATTTTTCTTGATCAGGATCTCCTCTTCGATCTCGCGCATATCGTTGGAGATGTGCGATAGCCCCAGCATACCACTTTTTTTATTCAGAATGCTATTCACTTCATCCACGCTGAGCCCCAGGCTCTGCTGCATATGAATCGGGATCGCGGGATCGATGTCGCCGCAGCGAGTGCCCATCATCAAGCCTTCCAGAGGGGTCAGACCCATTGAAGTATCAAGAGACTTGCCGCCATCAATGGCTGTGATCGATGCGCCATTGCCCAGGTGGCAAGAAATGATCTTCAAATCTTTCAGATTTTTGCCCAAATATTCGGCTGCCTTCATGCTCACATACTTGTGGCTGGTGCCATGAAAGCCATAGCGGCGAATCTTGTGATTGTGATAAAAATCCAATGGTAAAGGATACAAATAAGCTTCCGGGGGCATGCTCTGATGAAATGCCGTATCAAAAACACCACATTGCGGACAATCCGGCATTGCGGCATACACTGCTTCGATTCCCTTGAGATTTGCAGGATTATGCAGAGGAGCCAGGGCAATGCACTCACGCATCACCTGGATCACATGGTCGGTGATCTTCACGGCATCGGAATAGTGTTCGCCAGCGTGTACCAAACGGTGCCCCACAGCATCAATCTCATTCAGAGCTGCCAGGCTGCCATTGGTCTTGTCCACCAAGGCTTCCAGGATCATCTGCAGGCCCTGCTCGTGATCTTCGATCACAACTTCGCGTTTCTTCTTTGTATATTTCTCGCTCTTGTAAGTAAACAGGGCGAGATCTTCGCCAATACGCTCGGCTATGCCCTCTGCCATGACGTCACTGTTGTGCATATCTATCAATTGATACTTAATTGATGAACTTCCGCAGTTTAAAACTAATATCTTCATCGATTCCTCATGTTTTTTTACTTACGATGCACACAATATCAAGCGCTGATCTTGTCAAACAAAAACTCAGATTCCAGCACAGGCACATAGGTCGATATCACAGCATGATACTCAAACATGATTCCGTAATTTAAGCTCCATCGGATGCGGATTTAGATATACCTGATCCTCCAAATAGTCTTTTTGATACTTCTTTACATAGTGATTGATCAGGGTTATGGGAACGATCAAAGGAATCAAACCGTCCTTGTATTGCGCAATCAGGCGAATCAGTTCCTGCTTTTCAAAGGCGTCAAGATCGGTCTTGAAATAACCCAGGATGTGCAGCAATACGTTCTGATGTTTGCTGGGAGTAGCCTTGCGCGCTGTAGCCGTCATCAAAAGCTCAAGATAACTCTTCAAAAAGTCCTGCGGATCGTATTGCTTCACGCTCGCCACCAGCTTGCCCATCTCCCGATAATGCTGCGGGGAATGCGCCATGATCAGATATTTGTGAATAGTGTGAAAGCGGATGATCTCCTTTGCTGAGACCGGCTGGGCCAGCATCTGCCACCAACGCTGCATCACAAACACACGCTCAATGAAGTTTTCACGCAGTGCGGGATCATGCAGGCGTCCCTCTTCCTCGATCGGCAGCAAAGGATAGCTGCGCAGAAGCTCGCGCGCAAAGATCCCCACTCCGGTCTTGCCGGCTGCTCCGCCGTGTGTGGGATAGACCTTCACTCGCTCCATCCCGCAGGAGGGAGATTTGCTCTTCAATATGTAGCCACAGAGTCTGAGATCTGACAGCTTGCCCATCGCCTCCAGACTGTAGCCCTGCAGCTGGATAGTCACATCCTGGGAAGTCTTGGTACCCAATGCATGATAATCCTGCTTTTGCCCCACCAGACGAATCGGCTCACGCGGAATCGATAAACCCGATTCCGCTTCGGGACACAGATCAATGTACTCAGCATACTGACCCAAAATCTCTACTATCCAGGAATCATATTTGTGCCCCCCATCATAACGCACCAGCTTCCCCAAAAGACAAGAAGATACTCCCAAACGTAACTTTTCCATCTCTATTCTCTCCTTTTTGCAACTTTATTCTTTGTATCCTTGAAGGCAAAAAGTGTCAAGATAAGATTTCGGAATTGTCGTAGCTCTTGCTGATTTTACAATGCGAAGATAAGATGTTTCCTCACAGATGCTATGGAGCGCGGGCCAGTCACTCCCATTAGACTCCCATTAGACGACTACAAAAGTAATTGGAAACTAAGGAGATGGGGTTTCGAGTTTTCGAGTTTTCGAGTTTTCAAGTTTCGCTGGCGCAGCACAGTGTAGATGCGGCATCCTGCCTTAGTCACCCCAAGAAAACGCTACGCATTTTCCCGGGGACCCCGAAGCTAAGCGAAGCGCAGCTTTGGGGAAATGGTGAATTCCGGTGGCTTCAGCCACCGACAAAATGGGCTCTAGGCATTATGTAATCTAACAGCGCAGGTTCTTTCATTTATTAGACTGGATCCCCGGTCAAGCCGGGGATGACGGCGCAAAGAGAGAGACATTATATTTAGGAGCTTTGGAGCTTTCGAGTTTCGGAGCTTCGTGCCCAGCACGGACTATCCGGAATCTAATGCACAAGCCATGCCCAATGCTGCGTTCTACCGGTGGCTGAAGCCACCGGAAATCATCTTTGCCAATAGGATCCGCTCTGTACCGGTGGTTAAAACCACCGGCTTTCATCTTCGCTGCGCGCGATGTGAAGCAGAGAGCATTTTCCGCGGAGAATCCGGGTCAAGCCCGGAATGACTAAAGTAGGGGTGGCTTGTAGCCGCCCATCCGGGCAGGGGACAAAGAAATGATTCGCAACCCTCTAGACCTTCTAAACCCACTAAACCCTCTAAACCCTCTAAACTATCTCAACCCAATACGTAAAATCTATGGACATATACAGAAAAGCCCCCTGCACAACAGGGGGCCTCTATGCTTATGGTGCGAGGGAATATTATTTCATCATTACAATTCTGTAGTTATAACGCTTTCCGCCGTGCCGCATCAGCGCAAAATACACTCCGCTGCTGAGGATTTGGCCCTTGTCCGACCTGCCATCCCATTTCACTTGATGCCAGCCCTCGGCTTTATCTTCCTTGAGCAGATTGCGCACCAATTGCCCCCGCTGATTGTAGATCTTGATCTCGACCTTGCCGGCTTTATCCACGCCATAGCGGATGGTAGTTTCGGGATTGAAGGGATTGGGATAGGCATCGCGGAAACCGGGAATCGGAACCACATGCGCAGATCCTCCGTTGTTGCCATCAAAATGAATGTTGATCGGACCAAAGATCTGGCTCGAACCGTCATAATCCGTGCTTTCCAGCCAGTAAAAATACAGCCCTGGCTCGAAGACATCCCGATCGTGGTACATGTAGTTCTTGGGCTGAGAGCTATTTGTAGCGGGGATCACCACATTCAGATACACTGCATCTGCTAGGATCTCGCTCTGTCCGCGGTAAAAACTGAAGCCCTGCACATTGGTCTCGGATTGGGTCTGCCATATCAGTTGGATCGAACGACCCTGATGCACGGACGCAGTAAAAGAAGATAGCTCCACCGGGAGGCTGTCATCCTCACTTCTCACCCCAATTTGAAAACTATCTTTTGCCGAATCCCCATCCACCGGAAACTCCCAATTGAAGCGTACCCATCGGCGGGGAGTATTTACGTTGTATGCCGTCAAAGTAATGGGAGTATCTCCCTTATATACTACGGGTTGGGCGCCATGCTGGCTCCAATCAAAGTGATCATCGTCCGCGGCATTCCAATACAGAGTTATCATTTTGCTTGTGTTTGCCTGCTGAGCTACTCCCATGATCTGCCACTTGCGTTCGATGTAATGTGGCCAGAGTTCATCATCGACAACTGTCGTGGCAGAAAATGGATGCAACATCCTGTTTGTGGGGGGGAAACTAAGATATAGCGTTTCCAAGCCATCTACGCCGACATTAGAATAATCAAAGTCCTCAGAATTGACGATGAGATTGGAAGACTGACCAGGGTTGATTCCGCCACTTTCTGGATCAACGTGAACCTTCCCTTTGTCAGAGACTACCATGGTAGTGTTATCACCCAGATCCACCGTGCCATCTATGTTCAGGCTACCTTCATCCTTGATCAGTAAGTTATGATCTGCTCCTCCACTTGTGATCGCCAGGGTTGTCCCTTGGGCTACAGTCAAGCCGGAATTGGCACCGATCACCAGGTTCCCAATCTCCAGATTTTGGTTCAAAGTGACATCACTGCCAATCATGATCCCCAAAGTATAATCAATCTGCGGGGGATTGGAAGAAAAGCCTCCCACGAAGCCCGGGTTGGTGGTCTTATACCAGATATCGTCATCCCAATCGCCATCTTCGACCGTGTAGTAATAATAATCGGGAAGCTCTTGCGCTGGAGTATCTTCCAAGATTGGAAGTCCATCATTGAAGTTCCATACATCAGAGAAATCCCAGTCATCATCAAAGTTTTCGGGAGCGGAAAAATCAATCGGTGCACCTTGGTTGTTTGCAGATCCTCCACCTATGGGATTGATCTCTGGGGGATTGTCTGCTGGATAATAGCAGTTTGGGGCAGAGTTGCCGCCGGTAGTATCAGCCAGAGAATTTGGGAAATTCCCATTGTAGTTGCCGACAATTGCGCCAATACCGGGATTATCACTTTGGTAGTTCTGAGTGACAGAGCCGCTAAAATAGCACCGGGTGACACCGGCATTATCTAAAAAGCCGACGATTCCGCCAACTTGATCTCCGCCGACTACCTCGTTGTAGGCAAAGCAGTCGTAGGCAATGCTGCGTTTCATATAGCCAACCAAACCACCATACCTGATGTTTTGATTAACATTGCTGGGATGGGTGGAGGAAACATTTACGTCTGTCCAACTGTTCCTTATCTCGATCGGACCATGAACTGCATGTCTGCTGATAGCTGCCCCCACCAGACCGCCGGTGGAACCAAATCCTTTTACGTATGAATCAATGTCTCCCTGTACATAGCAATTCATGATGTGTACGGTGCGATCTTTATTGGTAGATTCTGCTCTGCCAACCAGAGCAGCGGTGTTTTTGCGTCCTCTCACTCTGGGATTTTGGATGCCCAGGTTCTTGATCACAGCATTGGCATTCGAGCCTTGTCTTACATGACCAAAAAGGCCGATGTGGTTTTCCCCTCCTGAGAGAGAGTCGTTGTCTGCGGAGGCATTTGCACCACGATTGATATAGAGGTTTTTGATAGTATGTCCGTCACCATTGTAGATGCCGGTGAAGGGCTCGTCTTCGTCGCCTATCGGATCCCAGCCTTTCTCCGCTTCCCAAAGCTTCATCCAGTAGCTGGTATTGCCCGGAGCGATCGCCTCGCCATTTATTGCTTGTACGCAATGATAGATAAAACCTTCCGTATCCGTGACCAGATCCCCTTTTTCATAGAAGATCTCTGCATCATATTGCGGGGCATAAAGATCAAGATCTATATCTGCAGTTTGGATGTATGTGCCCGAGAGATTGTCACGCACTTTCCACAAATCAAGAAAAGTGGCAACAGGTGTCTGAGCCGACAAGCTAACTGAGCCTAAAAGTATCAATCCGAGCAAGATCCTCACCAAGATTGTATCTATGTGTTTCATAAGCATCCTTCCAATGTAAGAACTATGGTACATGTTGCTAAAAGTCAATTTGTGTCTCATAGCACAATCAGTATCCACAAGCCAGAGCCTTAAACCATTGTCAAGCAGAAAGTATTGCAATTACGGAATTAAATGCGTATTTGTAAAACTAGCGGCTCATATCGGGCTCTCACAAAAGCGCTCTATGGCTTTATTGATAAGCCCTGCAGCCACTTGAGCCATCTGTTGATAATATTATACAAAGCTGCAGAATAAATTCTGTGAAAGCTGCCATATTCTCCTGCAGAGATCGGATCTACAGTATCGCATGCGCTGGCATCTGGGAGCTTTGACGTTGTGGAGAAGAATGAAACGCAGATTGAACTGATTTAATAGAGTTTAGGGGTTTTAAGGTTTTAGAGTTTTAGAGTTTTAGGGTTTTAAGGTTTTGGGGTTTTGGAGTTTCGCTGGCGCAGCACAGTGTAGATGCGGCATCTTGCCGCATTAAAGACCAAGCTTCGCCGAAGCTTGGTCAAAGATGAAAGGCGGCTGCTTTAGCTGCCGTATAGCATAGGCAAGCAGTAATATAAGATGATTACCGGTGGCTTTAGCCTCCGGCACTACTGGGGAATGCGGCATCTTGCCACATTTCATAAAACGTCAAGATGACGTTTCCACACTTACCCCACGAAAACACTTCATGTTTCCGCGGGGACCCCGACCAGCGCTTCGCCGAAGCTTGGTCAAAGATGAAAGGCGGCTGCTTTAGCTGCCGTATAGCAAAGGCAAGCAGTAAGATAAGATGATTACCGGTGGCTTTAGCCTCCGGCAAAACGGGCTCTAGGCATTATGTAATCAAACAGCGCAGGTTCTTCCATTTTTCAGACTGGATCCCCGGTCAAGCCGGGGATGACGGCGCAAAGAGAGAGACATTATATTTAGGAGCTTGGGAGCTTTCGAGTTTCGGAGCTTCGTGCCCAGCACGGACTATCCGGAATCTAATGCACAAGCCATGCCCAATGCTGCGTTCTACCGGTGGCTAAAGCCCACCGGAAATCATCTTTGCCAATAGGATCCGCTCTGTACCCTCTAAACCTTCTAGACCCTCTCAACCCTCTCAACCTTCTAAACCCAATCCGTATCAATCTGTGAAATCTGTGGACATATTATGGATTCCGGGTCAAGCCCGGAATGACTGTAGTGGGGCTGGTGGTCACGATATGTGACGACGCGTCTTGGGCTAGTGCATAGATAATTGCACCCGAGCTTTGGGCGGCTACAAGCCGCCCTTCCGGGCAGGGGACAAGGAAATGATTCTCAACCCTCTCAACCTTCTAAACCCTCTCAACCTTCTCAACCCAATCCGTATCAATCTGTGAAATCTGTGGACATATACAGAAAAGCCCCCTGCAAAACAGGGGGCATCTATACTTATGGGGGCGAAGGACTTATTTCATCATAACCAGTTTGCGCTCATAGCTTTTACCCGAAACATTGAGACGGGCAAAGTAGACACCGCTGGTCAGATTTCTGCCGCTATCGTCACGACCATCCCAGATGACCTGGTGCCAACCTTCGTTGTGCTCTCTCTGGAGCAGATTGCGCACCAATTGTCCCCGTTGATTGTAGATTTTGATCTCTACCTTGCCGGCTTTATCCATGCCATAGCGGATGGTGGTCTGTGGGTTAAAGGGATTGGGATAGGCATCACGGAAACCGGGAATCGGGGCTACATGCACCGCGCTTCCATCGGAACCATCAAAATGAACGTTGATCGGGCCAAAGATCTGGCTGGTGCCGTCAAAATCTGTGCTCAAGAGCCAGTAGCAATAGAGACCCGGCTCAAAGATCTCGCGGTCATAATAGATGTAGCTTTTGGGTTGAGAACTATTTGTCCCGGAAATATTTACATTGAGATAGAGGGCGTCTTCGAGGATATCCGTTCTGCCCCGATAGAAGCTAAAGCCCTGCACATTGGTCTCGGATTGGGTCTGCCACATCAGCTTGATCGAGCGTCCCTGATGCACCAGAGCGGTGAAAGAAGATAGCTGTACGGGGAGAGTCTGCCCATCAGCTCTGCCGATCTTTACGGTCTCTTTGGCTGCTTCCTTGGTAGCAGAAGCAAAGGTATAGCTGATGGTGACCCAGCGCGGGTCTGAAGTGAGATTATAAGCTCCAGAATTCGGCTCATATGGCGTATCACCAAAATATACTACGGGAGTAGCTCCATTGGCGCTCCAGTTATAGGAGTTATCGTTTTCTGCAGTCCAATAAAAGGTCATGGATTTCTCTGCACCTGTTTCCTCTGCTGTACCGGTGATGGTCCACTGTCTATTGATGTGATTGGGCATATTGCTGGACTGGACTGCAGTGGAAACACTGAAGGGCTTGATCAGTTTATAAGTTGGGGGAAATTTCAGATATTGCGAAGCAACGGAGCTGAATCCATCCACACCTATATTACTATAGCTGAAGTTATTCGAATCATCAATTATATTTGAGGCAACGCCGGGTTTTATGCTGCCATTATCTCCTTTCGTAAGAATACCTGATGTGTTATAATTGACAGCATAGCAATGGTTTAGCTGTCATATAATCCCTTATGGGTAACATAATGATCACAAAACAGCCAAAATACAGCATAAATGCTTCTTTTCCATCAGGGAATACTGGTATTGTTTTCTTGGTATCAATATTTATCATTTATATATAATAAAGTAAAGTAAAAACAGTAATAAGGCAATATTGGCAGTGGCAATTTGAAATTCTCTAGTGGCAATTCTGGCAATTCTGGCAAGATCCTTTACTGATGCGGGTTTTGCGTGGCAATATGCTTGGCAATATTGGCAATATGAATGGCAATTTGTCAGAAAATGCTTCTTTTCCATCAGGGCAAGATCCCTTATGGGTGAAAAAAAGCCCCGCCTTTTACAGCGGGGACCCGATATCCGTTTTTGTACATACGATCTGCTAAGGCTTCGATCTGGTCGTTGATAGATCCATTTGTTTACCTCTGTTTATTTTTGTCCTCATTAGGGTTGTTGTTGGTTGTTGGTTGAGATGATTCTGCTAGCCGGTTCGGTTTCATGCAGATCTCTACCGGCTGCTCTTTTTCAATCTCTTCTTTTGGCTCGTTTCTCCACTTGCTCACGTTCTTGAGCGCAAAGATCACTTGGTTGATGTTGCCTTCTGACCGGAATCCGGCATGGAATAGCCGGCTTTCCTGAATTGACTTACATATGGTGTAGATCTCGGCAAAGTAATTGTCTCTGCCCAATATCCGGGTGATGGAGTTCCGAGAGATCAGCCGTTCATTGAAGTAGTCTTGCAGCCAAATCCTGCTCTCATCAGCCCGAAACCAGTCCAGCATATCATCAGCCAATGCTTTGATCAATTCCGGTGTCCAGTGCTTCATGGCCTCTTTTTCGTACTTGCCAATGTGGATTATCGCTCTTTTTTTGGCTTTTGCGTTTGGCTTCTTAGTCACTTGATACTCCCGTGCTTCTCTCTATGAAATCCGCTTCCCATGCTTCATTCTGATCTTTGGCAAGCTTTTCTACCATAGTGAGGACTATAGCCCTTGTGTGCAGCGTGATATTTGCTCTGTTAATAACGTCTATACACTCCATGGCAATTTGACAAGCTCTATCCCAGTCCTCTTCAGTTCCGGTCTTAAATACAATTTCTAATGATTTCATTTTATACATCCCTATTGATTAGATAATCGTTCATATCCCAAGCCTTGCCGTTCTCATGCTTTTGCAGTCCTCTGAATCCCAATTGGATGGCAAAGGCTGTCCAGTCAATGTAAGTGCAGCTGTGGATCTGTGAGAGCGCTTGTTTGCCAGCATCGTCTGGATCTAGCGCAAGGATCAGCTTTTGGTTTGGGTGTTGTAGTTTCAAATCATTATACTTTGCTTGTGACAGCAGCCCGGTGGTGGCTATGAAGTTATCCTTGCCCGTCATCACGGCATAACTAAGAGCGTTGATAATGCCCTCAAAGACAAAGATATCTTTAGCCTGAGCAGCATCGCTTCCATAGTAGTAGGTTGACGGCACTCCATGCAGTTTGAAGCTCTTTGCTTCGCCCGCAAGATTCCGGGTTGACAATCCGGCAACCTTGCTGATGGGATTGTCAAAGTGTGGAAATAGAATTGCCGGCATGAAAAAAGAGCAGTATAGCCTTCCATTCTTACTGTAATCCATGAGCCCGGCTGCAAAAAGATCATCAACAGAATACTTTTCCATCAGGGAATCTTTGAACGCCCTTGGGTCGTCAATGCTTCTCAAATCATAGCTGTCAATAATCTGGTCTGTCAACCCCCTATGAGCAAGATAATCTCTGCCAGTGTCGCTCAGTTTCATGCTTGCCACAATATTGAGGTAAAGCTCAGAAAAATCTGCTGCTTTTTTCCCAAAATCCGGTGCCGGTGGCTTTGCAGCTGAAACTGGCTTCATGAGAGGCTTGCTGTGGTCATTTCTGCTGTGTACTGGTGTGGTGAGTCCAAATAGCTGCTTGAGGCCGTCAATCGTGATGTGGTGGCCTTTTAGCGCTAGATCGATCAGGTCGCCCTTTTCATGGCATTTGAAGCAGTAGTAGCGCCCGGAATCGTGATAAAGATAGAGGTGCCCGGTGGTTTCTCCACAGAATGGACAGTTTGCCGTTGCCTTGCCCCGGTGATCCGTGTAAGCCATCCCTATGCGATCTGCCATCTCGGTGATTGTGACGGTGCTCTTAATGGTTTTGAGTGCATCTGCTATCATAGCGCCCTCTTTTCATATTTGCCATGATCAGGCTTCGTGAATAGGTTGCTTTCGTTCAGGAATCTAAGCAGGCTTCTTTGTGGATAGCTGAGCTTTTCAGCCACAGCATAAGCCTCTTTGGTTGCAAAAGCTTCCGGTAATTCCTTGTAAAGCCTCATCTGTTTCGTGTTCAATGATGTAAGCTCTTGCGGCCGCTTCACTGTTGCAAAGGCCTTCTCTGTTTGATCTAGGAAATAGTCGAATAGATCGATAGCTCCCATGACAGATTCCGTGCTGATCTCTGAGGGTGCCGTGCCGTTGGTACAGAATGAGTTTACCATCTCAAGGATCAGCGCAAATCTGCAAAGATAGCTTTCCCATTTCTTGCGAACTCCGGCAAGTAGGTTTGAGGATTCTAACAAATCCACAGCCTTATCATTGTTTTGCCATTGCCATTTTATGAGTGCTCTCCATGCGTTTGGGCTCAATGGGATATCTACCACTTCATCAGGGTTGCTCAAATCTTGTATTCCGGTGACAATCCGCTCGTAGTCTGTGGCTATCGCCTCGTTAAGCTGATACTCTGTCCAGCGTTGTGGTAATGCGTCCGGAAATGCAAACAAGAAACGCTGGGCAAATCCGGAGTCAAAGCGGGATGCGGTTAGCAGATCGCTCAGCTTCTGAGGTTGGATTGTGCCAATGATATTGATGCAACTTCTCCGGGTGTGGATCGCTGCCTGTGTTTTTCGTGAAAAGGATATGCCATGCCCATTGAATAGCGATAGATAGTACTGCTCATCACTGCCTTTATTGTAAGCGTTCATGTTTTTGGTAAATGCCAATATCTCATCTGATAGCACAATTGACCCCTTTGGGTTGAAAGAGATGCTCTCTGCCAAGGCCTCCAGTGTGAAGTTCTTCAGCACTGAGTTAAAGAACTTTGGCCGCTTGCCCTTGCTGTCTCCAGCCTCAAACAGATCCAATTCCTGTTGATATAGCTCAGATCTGCTGTTATCCATTGCAGAGAACGGCCTGAATAGGTGGTCAATGACGTGCGATTTGGATGATCCAGATACACCCACGAGCACCGCCCAAATGATAGCAGGCTCGGTGTGCCTGTTCCTGACCTTGACCCGGAATCCGGCTCCGGTGGCTGTTGATAGTGCCGTGATCATGGCAAGCCCAAGCCATTCATCATTAAACAGATAAGCTCTATTATACTCGCTTAGAATCGATTTAATCCGCTTCGGGAATACGTGCGCTGGGAACTCCCGGTGAGCTTCATCGCCTTTGGTTGCTGTTGGGATGTTCACTTGCTGCCCCCTCTGGTGATCACGTCCGTGGCTGCTTCGGTTTCGATTTCCTCTGAGCTAGATGCCCGGTTCATGCCCATCAGCTCCAGCAGCTCATCTTTCCGGAAATAGAGGTTGCTCCCAAATGGTTTGTAAAATGGAATCTTGCCAAGCCTTACATAATGATAGAGTGTTGAGGGTTTGCGCTTCAGCAGTGCTGCTGCCTCTTTCAGGTTGAGATACTCAGTATCCATGGTTTTTCCTTTGCGCAAGACGATAAAACTCTTGACACAGGATAGCACCATATCAAACTGGCCTTTGGAAAAGGAGCCAGTTATGGTTATCCCATGCCGTGAGCGTTGAATCGCTTGCGGCTTTTTTATTTAGATAAGATCTAATATATTCGCTGCGGATATCTTGTCAAGCAGAATCTGCGTAACTCATTGTATACCAGTATGTTTATCCAGTTTTACATATCTGGAAATAAATTACCTTTGTGTTTGTGGTGCAGTCTCTTAGCAACTACTGGTTTTAAGTCCATACTGATGGCGTCATGTTCGTGTTCACATTCACGCAATACACTGTTATAGAATGCATTACCCCGCAAGCTGACGGCATAAAACACAAAGCGCATGATTTTTTGTTTATTTTCTGAACTAAGTGCCTTATCCAAGGCTTTGTTTACGATATCCCTTATCTGGTTTTGCTCTTGATTCATCCGAGGATCATCCATCCATTCGGTGTCCTCTTGGTCAAGTAAGAGATCCCATGCCATTTCCTCATCATTCTTATGCAGCATATCAGATAAAGCCTCTCGCATTCCAAGCGGGCACTCACTATCTGCCAAAGCCTCTGTAATCGCTTCACGTACTGCATTAGCTGCTGGCTTCATAATGTCAACTAGCCAATCAAAATCACAGGTAGTAGGATAAATCTTGATAATCGGTCTTTTTACAAGCTTGAATCTCTCTGCTCTGTACTTCTTTTGGCAGCCCTTGCATTTCAGATAAACGTCTTTGTCTCCGGTTCTTTCCCTTAGTAAATCTGATCCGCACTTTGGGCATGCCGGAGGCTTATCCGGGTCAAAGACTTTCGGGTGGTTCTTGTCTTCTGGTGTTGGATTGGCTATTACTCTCATGCTTGCCTCGCTTGGCTCAGAGCCTCTGATAGCTTGTCCATTGCCGCTTCTTTGTGTGTGTCGTTCATCTTGGCATATTTCATGGTTGTTTGGATATTCCGGTGTCCCATCACCCCCATGAGGGTGTAAATGTCCATTCCGCCCTTGAGCGCAAGCATAGCAAAGCTATGGCGTGCAGTGTGGAATCCGATTGACTTGTCAATCCCGGCATTGTGAAGCCAGCGCTTCAGGCATCTGCTGATTGTGGTCTTGGGTGGCAAATTGAAAATGTGATCCCGTGCCTCGCCTCGATCTCCAAGCAGTGCAATAGCCCTAGGCAAGAGTTTGTCAATCTTTTGCCGCTTGGTTTTCTGCTGAATGATGGTGATATGCGATTCATTGACGTTCTGCCACTTGAGATTGAGGATATCAGATATCCTGAGCCCGGTGTAGCATGAAAACAGGAATGCCCGCTTGACTTCATCATCTGGGCAAGCCGCTTCCTCTAGTGCCTCGATCTCCGGCAAAGTCAGATAAGGCCTTTCCGTGTCCTCTGTGGTGATGCTTATGCCTGTAGCTGGGTTCTTGCTCAAAATATCATCTCTTACTGCCTGATTAAGAGCTGCTGACAGTTTAGAAAAATACAGCCATGCGGTGTTCCGCTTAAGCCCGGAATCATTGATCAGCCAATTTCTATATTTATCTAGCAGTGATGCGGTGAGCATGGTAAATGGTATCTTGCCCTTTACAAACTTAGCAAAGCAATTGTGCGCAAACTTCCAATTTGAATCTCGCTGCTTTGCCATCGCTCCGAAGTACTCCAGAAAATCGGATCTTTTTTTCCATGAACTCAAGCTGTAGCTGGTGTCCTCAGTGTGCAGCAGCTTTTCTTCTTTATCCCTTATGGCCAAGGCAAGCCTCACAGCTTCATCATCTCTCAATTTGTCACCAGTGATGTAGAGCTTCAGGAATCTGTATTCTCTCCGTCTATCATGCCAGATATCCAGATAAATGGAATATGCGCCCCCGGCAAGCGCCTTTGTTCTCAGCTTGATAGCTCGCTTGTAATTACTCTCTTTGAGCCGCTTAAGTACGGCGTTCTTTTTACTCTCGGCATTCATCTCTTGCCTCCAAATTGCCAGAATTGCCACAAAATGCCAAGCATATTGCCACGCAAAACCCTTTACTGATGCGGGTTTTGCCAATATTGCCACTTTTTCTGGAGTAATTTCCGGAAAAAGCTTGCTTATTTTGTGACTGTGATCACTGCTATATGATGCAAGTATTCAAACGAGTAACAAACTGTCAAGTAATAAATCGTAAAGTAACAAAAATGATCATAAGGCTTATAAGCTATCTCCTATATTTTCTATAGTGCTCTGCAATGCTTTATAGCGTGGTGCTCTTCTTTCGTAAGAGAACCATTCGTGGTGACTTCCAGCGTGGCAGAGCTGCCCAGAAGCAGAGTGCCATTTACAATAATTGTGTCATCAATCACCAGGTCACTATCGTCCTCTGTACCTGTATTGGCTCCATTTTGAACTGTAAGAGTAATTGCATCATTGATCGTCAGACTTCCACCTGAAGTTATGCGCATTTTGTCTACATCCACATTTTGATTAAGAATGATACTATGCATGATCTTGATGCCCAAAGCATTGTACATATCGGGGATCACTGCAGTGTCAGATCCGCCGGTGTAATCGGAATTGCTTGTCCTTTTCCAGACTGAAGTAACGCCGTCCCAGTTGCCCCCTCCGATAGTGTAGTAATAGTATAATGGGAGAGTAGTCCCAATGGTATTTACCAATGTCGGTTCCCAGGGAGATACGGAGGGAAAACTCCAGACATCTGGATCAAAGCCGACGAAATTATCAGAATCGGAGAAATCTATACCGCTGGCGAAGCTGTTTTCAGTCTGTCCTTCAACGGGGGAGACTGTGGGTAAGTCATCGCCAGTGGGATAATAGCAATATTGAACTGTGCCACTTCCTGAAAATCCACCTAAGCCGGGGGGGTAGCATACCCTCAATGGCGCCGACCACATATCCGACCCCTGATGTGTCTTGGGAGACGATTTTCTGGGAGACATTACCTGTGGCATAGCAGCGGATTACAGCGCCGTCAATACTGCAGCCGGCAACGCCGCCCACGCGGTCGCCTCCGGTGATATTGCCTTTGGCATAGCTATCAAAGGTGACTCCGGTCTCATTACAACCCACGATACCACCGTATTTGATGTTGTAGGCATTGCCGTTATCGTCTGGATTGACAGCGGTGTTTTCTTGATGAGTGGACGATACATTGATGTTTGTCCAACAAAACTGGATCACAGGCACCTGTTGGCGGCGATTACTGTTATTCGCGCCCACCAAGCCACCGGTGGCACCAAAACCTTTTACATAGGAGTCAACATCACCATTTACGTAGCAATTGCTGGTAATCACCTTGTAACGTGCATTGGATGGGATCATCACTTTACCGATCAAAGCACCGGTACCGCGCTTTCCGGTAACTTTGGGATTGATGAGTCCTACGTTTTTGATCTCGGCATTGGCATTCGAGCCATTGGTCACATAACCAAAGAGGCCGATGTGGTTTTCGCCGTTTGCAGGTTCTAAAGCATTATTTGTTTGTTCATCTGCCCCACGGTTAATATAGAGGTTTTTGACAGTATATCCGCCACCATCATAAATGCCGGTGAAGGGAGTTGCCTCTGTGCCGATGGGTTTCCAGCCTTTGTCTGCTTCCCACATTTTGGTCCATTTTCCTTCTTCAAAACTATCTCCAGATGTATGTGCTGTCGTGCAATAATAGGCATAACCATTAGAGATAACAATGTCTTTTACAGAGTATTCTTTTCCCGCTTCCCAAGCAGAAGTAGCCAGATCAATATCAGCAGTTTGGGTATAAGATCCGCCAAGGTTATTTCTAACCTGCCATAGTTCCCAAGCATTGGCAACTTCTGTCGCCTGCAATAAGCCCACGCTCAAAAAAAGTAGCATCGCCAGGATAGCTATGCTGATATGTTTTAATATTTTGTTGGTAGTGTCTCAAAGGTTGGTGTAAATTGGATTCAGCCAGATGAAGAAAAAGGTTGAGCCTTATCCCACTCTTTGTTTTGATGGTTTCACCAAAAACTAAT
>Ga0334901_1001343_pt1 | contig 26485 bp, 25 predicted proteins | sample GraSluR3_MG_3_FD_207216 | JGI IMG/M metagenome (GOLD analysis project Ga0334901, IMG submission 207216) | Sludge microbial communities from methane-producing bioreactor in Wageningen University, Netherlands - Granular Sludge_15_08-R3 | ecosystem: Engineered > Bioreactor > Anaerobic >... | reverse complement strand
AGAAACTCGGTGTAGATGATGTGGAGAAGATTCTCAAGCTTGCCTTGTAGGTGGATAGAAAGTTAGATGCGTGGTGGAGTGAGTTTGTTCGATAGTGTTCCTACTGGGCAAACTGCACACCATGCTCTTGGGCGCCATATGAGTGAAAATGCCACACCGAGAAGTGTTGTACTGAGCATCATTGAATAGAAACGGTAGGATAGGTGGAGAAGCCAATCTGGCCCCGTCGCAGAAATAAGCTGTGGGAGAGGCCAGAGAGGTATACCCACAAACAGTCGAATATAGGGCATAGGGTTCATAGCACCAATCCCGACTTGTATGGTACTTCCGGTAATAAACAACAGATTCAAACCAAGATACCACAGCATAATCTTCTTTGCGTAACCGTCGTACCACGAGCGGGGAAGTTTTCTCCATCTTCTGCGAGTCTTTCCGGTCAGCGTAATGAGGCTGGCACGAGGGCAGTACTGGTGGCACCATCGCTTTTCTCCATAGTGCGATAGTATGACAAAGGGGAGAAACATGCACAGCAGAGCAAGCAAGCCAAAATAGATGGATACAAATCCTAATGCGAAATATAGCAAAGTGATGAAATACAGGTTAGGTTTCAGTCCTCTTCGCAAAATTGTGTGATCTTTCGGCATGGTGACTCCTCATGTATCCTCTAGCTGACTCTAGCAGTTTACTGAAAGTCTTTCGGTGATAGAGTCACACAGATATCAAAGAGGTATAAAAAATGCCGTATGAATTCAATTCCATACGGCACCAGTGGGGAAAAGGCTGTGTGAGACTTAAGCTACTTTCTTTGGAAGCTGCAGCTTGGAAATCCAGCGTCCAAGTCCTTTTCCATACGTTGCAGCATAATCAATGGCAGCATACTGCACATATACATGGGGGTTTTTCTCCAACAGGAAATACCAGTGGTTGGAGATTTCAAAGAAGAGCTGTGCCATGGTGTGTTTAGGAAAAGCTGCCAATACTTCCCATCGTGAAATAACTTGCATGATTGGGGAGAAGACATTCTCCATCCATGAGAATACGGCATCGTCCCAGGAAATTGTCCTAGGAATGTTCTGGTTAACCAAATACTTGTGCACTTCTATTTGCTCGGACAGGGCCTGGTAATCTGCTTCGGTAAATACGGAACCAGTACTGGCCAGCAGGAAATGCATTTTTGCGTCGCTGGTGTCATTTTTCATGTGACCCCTCCTATCTAGACTTTTTTTGTGGTTTTTTGTTCCACAACTATACTATCTGCTTTATTTCAGGAAAGAGCAATATGTTTGGATGAAATAATTGAAATTTTTCTTGACAAATGGAGATTTCTATGATTCTTGTCATTCTTCCTGCAAAAAAAGCTTTGCTTGCCAACTGACATTTGGTTTGATACTATGATTACAGAATAGAGGAGGGAGCTATGGAGCTGTTTGATATTGCAATAAAAATGGAAACTGAAGGTGCAGCGTTTTATCGGGATCTAGCGAAGAAAACCAATTCCAATGGATTTCGATCAATTTTTACTATGCTTGCGGAAGATGAGGATCGTCATAAAGCAACCTTTGAAGCTATGAAAGCGAACACAACTGTTCCTGCGAGTACCTCCGATGCATCGGTACGTGCAACAGAAATTTTTAAGCAATTCTCCAAGGATGATTTTCTGCAGGAGGAGAAGCAGCTGTCTGTCTACGAAGAGGCTCTTGAAATTGAGTTAAAGAGCATTGAATTCTATTCAGAACAACATGACCTGGTTTCCGACGTAAAACAAAAACGTGCACTCGCAAAAATCATTGAAGAGGAAAGACGGCACTACGATTTGATTGATGATATAATCGTTATGGTTGAACGACCCGAGACGTGGGTAGAACACGCCGAATTCGGAGTACGTGACGAGTACTAAGATTTCCTTATTCAGTACCAGTTAGAATTATCCCTACTTGAGGTACCTATGGCTATTGATCAGAAACTGCTTTTACAGGCAGCACCGTTGTATGTTGAACGAGAAAATACTGAGTACGTTACGAGCGGTAGTTTGGTTCCTATCACAAGAAAGCGGATTGTCATATTTCATGCATTAGAAGCCTTTCGTATGGTAGAGGGATTTATCGTATTACTTCGAAAAGCTGGAGTACAGGCATATTATGATTGGAATTCGGGGTATGTTGTCGATGCAGAACGGCACAACCCCGAATATGATCTAAAAATACGAGTAGCAAAAGCAGATTTATGTTTCTTCCTCTGTACAGAGAGCTCAGTAACGTCTGAACAATGCCTGAAAGCATACAAGTTTGCATCTCTGATTAATCGTCGTATCTATGTTGCACACACACTATCGGGAGAAACAGAATGGGCTCTTCAAGTCTCCGATATCTATAATCAGTTGGATATTGATCGAGGTCCAGGAGGAGCTCCTCGTGTGAAAGTTTTGAATCAGGAGAGAAGGCGTTTGTGGGTTGCCATTAACTCCGAATCTCAGCTCTGACAGTCCGATCACTGTTAGTTATATAAGAATCCTATAACCTCAATATAATTTCTATAATTTTTTTCTTCCCTAATCCTAGATATGGTAGTACTATAGGATTGTGGGGGAATGGTATGGCAAAGCGTCCTATATGCAAAAATCTTGCCGAATTGGACCAGGAACATCTCAGACAGGCTGTAGAAATTTTTACAGCAAGTTTTTATGAACCACTCTCCTTTATTTCTCCACAGATAGAGATCATTGCCGATATCCTTGAACACTCCTTCGTACCGTCACATCACTTTGTAGCTCTATTAGATGGTAATGTGGTAGGAGTTGTCTCATATTCAACAATCGAAGGTCGCTCGCATAATTTTAGGAAAGAACTATTAGTGGAGAAACTCGGCTTAATCCGAGGACATATCGCATTTTTTAGATTGCGCGGAGTTCTGGAAAAACCATTAAATCTCACCCAATCGCAATGTTACATCGATTCCGTGGCAACCGATACCGCTTTTAGAGGTATGGGAATATCTAAAGAGTTGCAGAAGTATGTATTGCACGTTCTGCCGTATGATGAATTTCTTCTGGAGGTTGCAGAGAGCAACTTTAGAGCTATCCGAATCTATGAGCAGTTAGGATTCACCGTTCAGGATAGAAAACCGCAACGTTCTTTTTGGAAACCAACTTCTGAAGGTGGGAAAGTTTCGCTGCGAAAAGTAATGGAAGTAAGCAGTATTAATGATGGTGATTAATAGAAAGGCCATCACGAAAAAGTCATATATATTTTTTTAAAGTATAGAAATATGATGCATATTCTTTGCTGATTGACACCTAAAACCCCTACATAGTATTATTCCGCCATGGAAAAACATGAAGAGCAACTCACATCATTGCTGAACACCATCCGGGAAGAAAATCCTGTTATCACCCGGTATCTTTGTGATGATTCTCTGAATAATCAGGAGTTGATTGCAGTTCTTCGCTCTCATTATAGCGAGATTATGAAAAGAGATTTTCCTCACGCATGGACCTACTACACTCGAGAAAAGAGTGATTATGATACATTTTTCTCCCTTTCCTGGCGTTCGTTCGCGTTCATTCGAATTATGGATTTTCTCGATCACGAAGGAACACAATTTGTAGATGGTAATCTTCACGGGGGTACAGTAGTTTCCCAGCCGATAGCACTGATGAGTAAACTGCTCCGTGGAGAATCGTGTGAGGCCAATACAGATTTTGTGGTTGATGTGCTGCATCTATTACGCCAGCTCAATGGATTGGAAACTCAAAACATCCCGAGTCGGAATACCGTGTATGAATGGACCGAACGGCACCCATCAGGACTTGATCCGAAGGTCATCGCATGGCGTGCAAAAAATAAAGATCGTATCGTGAAACTCCTGATTAAACGAATCAGGATGGAAAGCGAATCTGGAAAATTCTCCAAAACATACCACTTCAAACATGAAGTTACCGACGCTGAAGCTCGAAGACAGGTACTTACCTGGTGGAAAGAAGATCGGTTTCATTTGCGCTATGCGGTGCGAAATTCCGATGACGTGAACAGATATCTCGATTATTCCATTGATGCAGACACACTGAAGATTATGCACGAAGCAGAAAGGCGAGGGATACCTGTATTCGCAACTCCCTATTTTCTTTCGCTGATTGATACCCGACCGACTGAAGATCGAGAGCATCCATATGCTGATGAAGCTCTTCGGAGTTATCTGTTCTATAGTCAGGACCTTGTAGACGAATTTGGTACAATAAACGCCTGGGAGAAAGAGGATGTTGTTCAACCTGGAGTTCCTAATGAAGCAGGGTGGATACTCCCATCGCACCATATTCATCGACGCTATCCGAATGTGGCAATTTTTATTCCCGATACTATGGGACGTGCATGTGGAGGTTTATGTGCCTACTGCCAGCGTATGTATGACTTCCAGAATGGACGATTCAATTTTGACCTCGACAAACTACGACCAAAAAAAACATGGAAAGAGACGTTGCATGAATCGATGATTTACTTCCGTACCGATGAATTTCTAGAGGATATCCTCATTACCGGAGGAGACGCTCTTATGAGTTCAGTTTCCTCTCTTAAGCACATACTTGATGCTGTTCTGAAGATGGCTCGTGATAAGAAAAGTGATAATGAATTACGTCCTGCAGACCAAAAATTGGCTGAATTTCGCAGAGTTCGTCTAGGAACCAAGCTGCCAGTGTATCTACCTCAGAGAATCACAAACGAATTAGTTAGCGTGCTATCGAATTTTCGTTTGGAGGCTCGAACTGCTGGAATTAATCAATGTATTATTCAAACCCACTTTTCCAGTGCTATGGAGGTTTCTGTTGATACTGCAAAGGCGATTCGGAAACTTCTCGATGCTGGCTGGGCGGTTACCAATCAGGAAGTCTTCACTGTTGCAGCCAGTCGAAGAGGCCACACTGCGAAACTTCGTCAGGTGATGAATGACATAGGCGTGTTACCGTACTATACCTTTACCGTAAAAGGATTCAAAGAGAACCGGGAGTTGTTTGCAAACAATCCCCGATCAATGCAGGAGCAAATTGAGGAAAAATCGGTAGGCAGGGTTGATTATCGCTACCACAGCACACTTCGTTCATTCGTTTCCGATGCTGCTCACATGGTTGAACATATCGACAGCATCCGAGATGCAGATGAAATTCCTTTCCTCGCTACAGATCGAAATACCATTAATCTTCCTGGAGTGGGAAAGAGCAATACCTATCGGACAATCGGTATTACAGCAGATGGTCGTAGGATTCTCGAATTTGAATTTGATCACTCTCGGCCGCATAGCAAGGTGATAGAAGAGATGGGTTCGGTTGTCATTATTGAATCCAAATCGGTTGCAGAGTATTTACGGCAATTGGAATCAATGGGAGAGGACCCGAATGAATATTCGAGTATATGGGGCTATTCCGCGGGCAGGCTTGAACCGAGAAGCCCTGTCTTTGAAGGATTAGTCAGCCCATAAAGGCTCGATTTTACAAATTTTTCTTTACCGATTGCAAATCATTCGATACACTGTTTCCACTTTCACCGAAGGGGGCCTGCGATGGATTTGATTACAAGAAGACTGGCACAGATACGCTATATACCCATGATTAAGACGGTGGGAGTAGACCAAGTGCTATCACTGGGGAGTGCACTAATCGCTGGAGGGCTCCCAGTAGCCAACGTCTCACAACAAGCAGACGACGGTCTGGAGCTCGTTCGAGAACTCACATCAAACTTTCCCGACATCCTTGTTGGAGCTGGTAACGTACAGACCGAGGGAGAAGCTCGCAATGCAATCGAGGCTGGAGCACGATTCGTGTTCTCTCCAATATTCGATCCTGCAATTATCAGCCTCTGCCAACAACAGGGTGTTGCAGTGTTTCCGGTTACTAAGGATGGGATACTTGCAGTGGAGTTGGAGCTCAAATTTCTTGGGTTTTACCCGGTTGAGAAAATGGGTGGCCTGCCTGCGGTAGATTATCTTGCCGACCGTTTTGGATTAAAATTCGTTGTAGCCGGAAGTCTTACCGATAAAACTGCAAATACCTACCTTGAGAATCGTAATGTAATTGCGGTTACCGGCTCATGGATGATTGATCCAATCCTTGTAGCTTCGGAACAATGGACACTCGTGATAAAAGCCCTACGTAAAACTGCTGCACTTGCCCAATTATTACCTGCACGGTAAAACCAAACGTTATGGTTCAAGTAACGAATTATAATAGCTGAGAGCCTCTTGAGAAAAACATACGAAGATAATCTGTACAATCACCGACTCTGGCACACATTCCAGAAACTCATGCACGGTAGAGACGGCAATATGTGCAGCCCTCTGTGCCGGAAATCGGTACACCCCAGTGCTGATAGCTGGAAAAGCAATAGTACGGGCTCCAAGGTCTCGGGCAACTTCGAGAGACCTTCGGTAACATGAAGCTAAGAGTCGGTCTTCCTGAGAGTCTCCCCCATGCCATACTGGTCCCACCGTGTGGATCACATATTGTGCTGGCAGATTATAGGCTTTTGTCGACTTAGCATCACCAACATCACAACCACCGAGTGTTCTACATTCAGCAAGAAGTCCTTTTCCCGCTCTTTGGTGAATAGCACCATCGACTCCACCGCCACCGAGAAGCGTTGTGTTAGCTGCATTAACAATAGCATCTACAGCGTACTGGGTGATATCGCCCAATTGAGCTGTCATGCGACTATCGAACATCGATCTGCTTTTCATACCTATCCTCTCCTTACGAGTATAGTATATCAGTTTTTTCATTTGACAACTGCGTAAAGGTGTGTGACAATGTTCATGGAAACGCTTCCACGATTATGGGTTGTTCGTGTCAGCTTACCAGATTTCACATCTATATCGTTGGAAACGCACACAGTAATATCAAAGCTTGATACACAAGCAGGAGGAGAGAAGTATGAAGAAAGTAGTACTTGTATTACTAATGGTCCTGTTGATCTTACCGGCAGCTTTTGCTGGAGGCCAAGCCGACAAGCCCGACACAGGTAAAAAAACCGTTAACGTGTTTGGTGCCTTTGTTGATGAGGAGCAAAGAAGATTTGAAGAGGCCATTAAGCCATTTGAAGAGAGAACCGGCATCGACGTCATTTATGAAGGTTCAAAAGATTTTGAAACTCTCATAAGTGTTCGTGTAGAGGGTGGAAATCCTCCCGACATTGCCGGACTTCCTCAACCTGGGTTAATGACAAATTTTGCTTCACAGGGAAAGTTGGTTCCTATGTGGGATTCGCTGCTTGAAACCGTTAATACCAACTATGCTCCAGTCTGGAAGGACTTAGGTTCGTATAATGGTGTACCTTATGGTGTTTTCCACCGTGTAAATGCCAAGAGCTTCGTGTGGTATCCTAAAAAAGCTTGGGCTCGTGAAGGATACGAAGTTCCTACAACCTGGGACGAAATGATTGCACTCATGGATAAGATGGTTGCAAATGGTCACACACCATGGTCAATCGGAATTGAAGCCGGAGGAGCTACCGGATGGGTAGGAACCGACTGGGTTGAAGATGTTATGCTCCGTATTGCTGGACCCGAAGTATACGACAAGTGGGTCAATCATGAAATTCCATTCAATGCCCCCGAAGTCAAAGAGGCTTTCGAAATCATTGGTAAAATCTGGTTGAATCCAAAGTATGTCTATGGTGGAACCAACACAATTCTTACACAGAGTTATACCGATTCACCACGTACCATGTTTGACAATCCACCAAAATCCTGGATGCACCGTCAGGGCAACTTTGTTACTACCTTCCTTTCCGAAGATGTGCAAAATAACCTTGAAGAAGAGTTAGGTGTATTCCCACTTCCTGGAATCGACGATGAATTCGGAATTCCAGTACTCGGTGGAGGTGATCAGTTTGTAGTTTTCAATGACAGACCTGAAGTCCGAGAATTCATGGAATTCCTTGCAACCTGGGAATCGGGCGAACTCTGGGCGAAAGCTGGTGGAGCAATTTTCCCGTATCTCAATCAAGATCTGAGTGCGTATGAAAACGACATTGAGAGATCACTGGCAGAAGCATTGGTGAATGCGAAAGTATTCCGTTTCGATGCATCTGACCTCATGCCGGGACAAGTTGGTGCAGGTTCTTTCTGGACTGGAATTGTTGACTGGGTCAATGGCAAGCCATTGAATACTATGTTGAACGACGTAGAAAGATCCTGGCCGAAATAAGCCAAGTCATGCCGTGTCGATGGAGAGTTTTTACTCCATCGGCACACTATATGCATATATCGCATAGGAGTCAGACATGACCACAACAGATATTCGAAGCGAAAAGAGAGGGGTTCTTGCCTCTGCACTGATTACCTTGGGAAGATTAGGAGTCTCCCTATTCGTCCCGATTGTTGCGTTTGGGATTCTATGGGCAGGATTTATTTTTCTCAGAGACAGCAACGCATCACAGGCAGTTATAGCAATTGTCGCCATCATTTGGGGAGTCGGCGGTGTGGCAATGCTCTTCTGGGTTACCGATTGGCTCGTAAATAGAGCTCCCTTATCGGTTGCAAAGAAGCTCCAACCCTTTGTGTTTGTTGGACCTGCGCTTGCAATCCTGGCATGGTATCTTTTTGTTCCCACCATGAGATCACTCTATTTAAGTTTTTTTGATGCCCAGTCGAATAATTTTGTAAAGTTGGATAACTATATCTTTGCATTCACCGATGCGAAGATGTTGGAATCTTTCGTTAATAACCTTATGTGGATAGTACTGGGAACAGGTGGAGCCGTCGGCTTCGGCCTCCTGATTGCTCTTATGGCCGACCGTGTAAAATTAGAAAAAGTGTATAAGAGCCTTATCTTTATGCCCATGGCTATTTCATTCGTTGGAGCGGGTGTAATCTGGAGGTTTGTATATGCTTACAAACCAGCCGGAGAGGACCAGATAGGTCTGTTAAATGCAATTGTTACCCTGTTTGGAGGAGAACCGCAGGCCTGGTTTACCATGGCAGGGTGGAATAATGTATTTCTCATTGTCATACTCGTGTGGCTGCAAACGGGATATGCCATGGTAATAATCTCTGCAGCACTAAAGGGTGTTCCTTCATCGATTATTGAAGCAGGACGTATTGATGGTGCGAGTGAAATTCGCATAATCAGAAGCATCATAATCCCCTTCATAGCCTCTACATTGGTTACAGTCTCGACCACCATAGTCATCATCTCTTTGAAAATCTTTGACATTGTGTTCACGATGACCAACGGAAACTATGGAACAGAGGTGATTGCAAGCATGCAGTATAAACAGATGTTCCGATTCTACCATTACGGCCGTGGTTCCGCTATAGCCATGGTTTTGGTAATCGCTGTTATACCTGTTATGTGGTACAACCTGCGACAGTTCAGCAAGAGGGAGGGATTCTAACATGACTTCAATTGCACAAAAAAAACAGAATCGATGGAATCTCGTGGTGAATCTGATCCTTCTTGTCATAGTAATCCTCTGGAGTATTCCCATTATCGGATTGCTCATATCGTCTATCCGCCCTCAAGACGACGTTCTCTCAACAGGGTGGTGGTCTGCATTTAGCGAGAATAGTGGATTTACGCTGGATAACTACAAGCGAGTTCTTGGAGGCAGCGAACATACCTTTGTGAACTCAGCAGGAGACACAGTACGTGCCAGTGGCGATAATTTAGGACGGGCGTTCATCAACAGCTTCACCGTCACCATTCCTTCGGTAATCATTCCAATCCTTATTGCAGCAGCAGCAGCATTCGGATTTGCCTGGATGATATTTCCAGGAAGGAAACTCTTTTTCACCATAGTGGTAGCACTGCTTGTGGTTCCCCTTCAGATTGCACTTATTCCAATTCTGAGAGATTATCAGAGTCTGGGACTTACCGGATCGTACCTTGGTATATGGCTTGCACATACCGGATTCGGGCTTCCCCTCGGCATCTACCTTCTGTATAACTACATTTCCACTATACCTCGTGATGTGTTCGAATCAGCATTTCTCGATGGTGCACGTCCTATGGTCGTCTTTGCCCGGTTAGTTCTTCCGCTTTCGGTTCCTGCTATTGCATCTCTGGCGATATTTCAGTTCCTCTGGGTATGGAATGACCTCCTTGTTGCATTAGTATTCCTAGGTGGAACCAATGATGTTGCCGTGCTTACGCAGAGACTGGCAAACATGGTGGGATCTCGAGGTCAGGATTGGCACCTTCTTACTGCAGGAGCCTTTATTGCCATGATTGTTCCCCTGCTCGTGTTCTTCGCATTACAACGCTATTTTGTTCAGGGCCTTATGGCAGGTTCAGTAAAAGGGTAAGTACATGGTGTTAGATACATGGAGTCTCATAGAGACCGGGTTTCACGAAGAACAGCTCGCCCGGTCCGAGAGCCTATTCTCTATTGGAAATGGGTATCTCGGATTCAGAGGGTTCCCCTGTGAACGAGAGCCCGCACATCATGCAGGTGTGTTTATCAACGGATTTTATGAACTCTCTCCCATACACTATGGAGAGGATGCCTATGGCTTCGCCCGATGGAATCAGACAATGCTCGACCTTCCCGATGCCCGCTATCTTTCACTCATCGTCGAGGGACAAAGGGTGCGAGTTTCGGATGAATCTGTAACCGATTATCAGAAGAAACTCGACTTTCGTACCGGTATACTCGTGGAACGAATGAAGTTGAAGACCGAGAGTGGACATACAGTAACTATCAGCTGGGAATCGCTTGTTTCCATGACATCAAGACACATTGGAGCTGTAAGGCTTACTGTTACTTCCGAAGCAGATGTTTCACTCACCATACGTTCAAGTATCGCTATGCCTCAGGAAAGAGCTATGTCGGGTCTGGATCCACGTGTAGGCACCATGCTCACTAAGCCGTCACTTAACTGTATTGACAGCAGATACTTTACCGGCATAGACGACGAACGTCCTGGATTCCAGGCGTCCTTTAAAACAGTCGAAAGTGCATTGCATCTTGCATGTGGAGCCGTTCATACCAGCTCAGCACCTCTTCAGGCAAAACAGTGTTCCCACGAGTCAGGTGGTTTGCCAACGCTGGAGTATACGTACACAGGTAAGAATCTGACATTCACAAAATATTTTTATTATCATACATCAGGTCGAGCTGGTGAGGAATTGCCTCTCGAACAGGTGCAAGAGCACAGAAGCAAGGCAGCACACAGTACATGGGAAGAACTCGCCGAACAGCAGAAACGCTATTACAACCAATTTTGGCATCACGCCGATGTAGGTGTCACAGGTGATGATAAATTACAGCAAGCTCTTCGATTCAACCTATTTCAATTGAACCAGTCAACCGGGCGGGACGGTATGTCTTCTCTCGCCGCTAAAGGACTGACTGGAAGTGGCTATGAGGGGCATTATTTTTGGGATACCGAAATCTATGGTATGCCATTTTTTAACCACACACAAAGCTCTGTTGCCCGTTCGCTCATTACCTATAGGATTTCCACCATCGATTATGCTCGCTCGCGAGCACGTGAATTACATCAGCGAGGTGCTCTATTTCCCTGGAGAACGATAAACGGTCTCGAGGCCTCAGCCTATTTCCCCGCAGGAACAGCACAGTATCATATTAATGCCGATATTGCCTATACAATTCTCCAATACCTTGAAGTGACCGGAGATGATTCAATTCTTGACGAAGGTGCAGCTGAGCTGCTCATTGAAACTGCCCGATTGTATTTGGACCTTGGATTCTTCAATCCTGAGAAGGGTGGACGCTTTTGTCTGAATGAGGTTACTGGTCCTGATGAATACTCAGCATTGGTAGACAATAACTGTTATACCAATGTGATGGTGCAGCATCACTTTGAAGGGGTCGTAAGTCTTGCAGGCTATCTCAGAGAACACCGTAAACAGGTGTGGGATCGCCTGGAGAGCACTCTTTTTGTTACCGATGAAGAAATTGATCTCTTTTCACGAGCTGCTGAATTGATGTACATCCCATTTGATCGAAAGAGAGGCATACATCCGCAGGATGATTATTTCCTGAACAAGGAACCGTGGGATACCGCGAAGCGGGGAGAGATTCGTCACCCTATGCTTTTAAACTACCATCCATTGGTTATCTACAGACATCAGGTGCTCAAACAAGCCGATACTGTGCTCGCACTTCTGCTGCAGCATCAGCGGTTCCCCTGGTATCAGCGGAAGCGTGATTTCGATTTCTATGAACCGCTTACCACTGGTGATAGTTCCCTCTCAGCGTGTATTCAAGGAATAGTCGCCTATGATTGTGGGTATCTCGACCTGGGGAATGAATATCTGCGGCAGACCGCACTCATGGATATTGATGATTTACATAGAAATACTAAAGACGGTCTACACACTGCAGCAATGGCCGGTTCATGGATGGCAATGGTTTACGGCCTTGCCGGGTATCGTATGATGCATGCAGTACCCACCTTCCGCCCTCAGCTTCCACCTTCTCTTGAGCGACTGCAATTTAGTCTTACTTTCAAAAAAACAATCCTCACAGTCTGTATAGAGCAGGATATGACAACCTATTGTACTGACGGAGGACTTCTTACGATACAACACCGCTCTGAAAAGTTCATCGTAGGAGAAAAGCCTGTACAACTCTCAACAAAACCGCACTGTAAAGCAGTGATTTTCGATCTTGATGGCGTGGTTACCTCAACAGACGGACACCACTATCGGGCATGGAAGCGGCTTGCTGATGAGAACGGGTGGGAGTTTGACGAAGAGGTGAATCAGGGACTTCGAGGTATATCCCGAACTGCTTCGCTTCAAGTTATTCTCGATCACAATAACGCCGCTGTTCCTCCTGAAAAGATAGAGGTGCTGACTTCACAGAAGAATGAGTGGTATAGGGCTTCTTTGGAGGATTTGACTCCGGAAAATATTCTTCCAGGTATTCCAGAACTTCTTGTTGCATTAAAACAGCGGGGCATACACACAGCGATTGCCTCTGCAAGCAGAAATGCTCCATTCATACTGCAACGACTTGCTCTTGCTGATTCATTCGATGTTGTGGCTCCTGCAGGCGAGGTGGTATGTGGAAAGCCCGACCCTGAAGTATTTGCTCGAGCAGCAGACCTGCTGGGACTCTTTCCAGAAGAATGCACCGGTATTGAAGATGCTCCAGCTGGAATTACTGCTATACAGGCTGCACGGATGCATACAGTTGGGGTAGGATCTGCCGTTCATCCAGACACCTGTGCACATCACGTATCCGACACGACACAACTCACCGTAGATATGGTGCTCTTCTAGCGGCTGTATACTCACGACGTATTTTGATATGATAGTGCGTATATGCTCAAGTAGTCATAGAGTCATGTATTCATGTGAAGGAGACACCGATGAAACTCGTTTTAATTGGAGCCGGCAGTGCACAGTTCGGTCTAGGAACTTTAGGAGATTTGTTCCAGAGTAAACAGCTGTATGGTTCAGAGATTGTGCTGGTAGATATAAACGAGGAGTCCCTCGCGGTTGTACAAAAGAAGGCAGAAACCTTTCTTTTAGAGCATCCTCTTCCCTTTACGGTAAGTTCAACGACGAATCGGGCAGAAGCACTGCAAGGTGCCGATTTTGTAGTCATTTCCATTGAAGTTGGCAGTCGATTCACGCTATGGGATGAAGATTGGACTCTTCCGCAACAATACGGTATTGCGCAGGTGTATGGTGAGAATGGTGGAGCAGGAGGAGTTTTTCATGCACTTCGCATTACGCCGGTTATTATTGAAATTTGTGATGATGTAGCTCACTATTGCCCGGATGCGTGGGTGTTCAACTATTCAAATCCCATGACAGCGATCACCACTGCAGTATTGCGGAAATATCCCCATATGCACTTTGTGGGACTGTGTCATGAAGTACTTTCTCATGAACGATATCTCCCACTTATCCTCGAAACCCCGTTTGAAAATCTTGAACTCCGTTCGGCGGGATTGAATCACTTCAGTGTTCTGCTAGAGGCCAGGTATCGAGATACAGGAGCCGATGCTTATCCCGATATCCTCAGGAAAGCACCCGATTTCTTTGAGCGTGAACCTGGATACTCCGATATCCTTGACTATGTCCGTCGTACAGGAGAGGCTCCAAAAACTGAAGGGACGTCAGAACGCTTTGTACTCGATATTGAGCGAAGTGGTAAAAGTTGGGCTGATCGGACACTCTTCAGGGAAATTTTGGAGACATATCATTTGCTCCCCATTACAGTCGACAGTCATCTTGGGGAGTATATCTCGTGGGCACATGAGGTTGCTGATCACAAAGGAATAAAGGATTTTTACACGCTTTATCAGCTTGAATTAGCTCAGATAAAACCGAAGATTGAACTACGCAGAGATGAACGTCTCGTGTTGATTATTGAGGGAATACTTTCAGACAGCGGATACGAGGAGCCAGCGGTAAATGTGTTGAATAATGGCCTTATACCAGACATTCCAAGCACTATTGCAGTTGAAGTGCCCGCAAAAGTGCATCGTTCAGCATTGAAACCTGTGAGATTTGATACCTATCCAAAGGGCTTCGGAGCATTACTGAGAAGTTATTCAGGCACCTACGATCTTACCGTGGAGGCAATTCTTACGGGGAAGAAAGAGTATGTGATTCAAGCACTTCTTGCAAATCCGACTATCGGGGTGTACCGAAATATTCGGGAGCTCGTTGATCTCATGATAGAACGCCAGCAGCCGTGGCTTGGGTATCTCTCCTGACTCAACTGTTTCGGTCGAGCAGTACTGGACTTATCTGATGGCTTATAGGACTGGGGTTCTCGGGTGCTTGAATAATCTTCATAATAAGGAGAGCAGCTTGAGTCCCGATAATCTCAGGTCCCTGACTCACAGTTGAGATGTTCATGTGCTCTGTGGCTCGAACTCCGTCAAAACCGATAACTCGAATGGAAGATCCTTGTTCGCGAATTGCACGTGTGACTCCAACTGCAATGTCGTCGCAGTAACAGAACACGCCATCCGATTTGCCCTCAGCAATGATTTCTTGACCGACACGATATCCATCTATCTCTGATAACTGTGCCTCATAGGTTACACACTCGGTATACCCATGACGTACAAGCTCTTGGGAGAATCCTGAATGCCGATCTGCATTCGCCTGTGCAGGAGGGTCTACAGCTATGTAGCTTGGGTGGGAAACACCTTTCTCAATCAGGTACTGGGCTGCAAGGCGTCCACCTTGTAGGTTGTCTGTGTACATGCAATGTTCATCTTCTCGTGGGTAATCAATATAGAGGTAACGTACATTGCGGCTTCTCAAAAGTTCCCGTTCTGTGTCATCAAGCTGGAAAGCGAAAATGAGGAGGGCAGAGAGTTGAGCATCAAGGACCTTCTGGATTACCTTTGGATTGTGTTTTTCATAGTTGAATATAAGAAGGTCGACACCAAGTCCACGAAACTTCCGATAGATATTTTCAAAGATTTCAAAGAAGTAGTGGTTTCCAATATCGGGGAGCAATAATCCCACAGTAGTTTCAACACTGTCGTTTCTGGCAAGTTTGCTTGCTGCTCCGCTGGGTGTATACTGTCGTGCCTTTACAATATCGAGCACCCGTTTACGAGTCTCTTCTGAGACATGAGAACTATTGTTGAGTACTCTGGAAACGGTACCAATACCGACTTCAGCCTCTCGAGCAATATCCTCTATCGTAGTTTTATTTCGTCCCATATAAAAAATGTAGAGCTTTTCGCTGAATCAGTCAATAAACGGGCTGGTTATCACCAGACCCCGTTTTTTGTTTATGGCAGAGGTGTAATGAGCCGGAACCTTGCTCTCGGTGAGGATGTGTTTTCCTGCTCCTGCAACTTCATGAGACAACAGGAGAGCAATTCCGCAATCGGCACTAATCTCCGTTGGTGTGGGAATTACTCTGAACGGGACCTGGTTCTGTTCAAGGAGATGCTGGGCTTCGATTGCACGGTGAGTGGAATGGAAGGTGAGAATAACTACATTCATACCGAAATGACAATATCTGCGTGAAAGAGTCTTTCTGTGATGTCGTACATGGTACATACCGAACCGACCTGAAGGCGGTCTAACATCCCATAAAAGTCGAGACAAGTGCCACACACGAGAATTTCCACTCCCTTTTCATGAAGAGCCTTGAGCGTCTCTATGGATTGGGAATCTTCAGTGGCCATCCGAATACCCGAGTTGAGCATGAGGATGGTTTGCGGAAGTTCTTCTCGCTGATCCACAGAGTAGAGGAACATACGCAGAAGATTCTTACCTAGCGCAGCATCTCCGGCACCCATTGTATCGCGTGAAATATAGAGAACTTTATTCGTACCGGGTACAAACTTTTCTTGGGATTTTTTCTCGCTCTCTTGTTGAGCATCGACTTCGCCTTCTCGGGAGAACTGTACGTGGTAGGTCTGATTTTCTTCATGGACTTCGGTAGCAAACCCTTGTGTCTTTGCCAGTCGCTTTAGGTTTTCAACCGCTGGGCGGTTATCAACATACACAGTAAAGTGTGATTCCTGAGCATCTATAAGTTTCTTCGCCATAATGAACGGGATGGGACAGGCTTTTCCTGTTGCATCGATAATCTGGGCCACAAGTTACCTCCTAAATAATTGAGACTGATTGCCACATTCCATGCTGGAGTACATCGAGAGTTCGGTATCCTGCCTGGACGATTTGATCGTCGGCTTGAGCAAAATAGAAGTCGATGTGTGAGCTTTGATGTGCATCAGAAGTGAGGATAAGGGGAATATCTAATTCTGCACATGCATGAATGAGTGATTGCGAGGGGTATGTTTCAGAGATGGCTCCGCGTGCAATTCCTCCTGTATTCACTTCGATTCTCACCTTTCGTTTCTGTGCAGCTTTGAGCATGTGATGTACCATTTTTATATACCATGGTGATTGCTGATCAAAATAGGTTCCCTTTCCGTTATGTTTTTTTATGAGATCACAATGTCCAAGAATGTCGAAGGTATAGAGGTGCATCATTCTCTCAACGAGAGAGAAATAATGAGCTGCGAATTTTTGCATATCACCAGCGAAATTATCTTGCAGAAGCAGGTCAAATTCTTCGATTGGGCCATCGACCGAAAGATAAGTTCCCGTTTGTGCATGGTTCATAACGTGTACTGATGCGATGGTGTAGTCAACTTGATTAAGATACTCCAGTCCGACGAGTTCTTCGGTGTCTTCGAGAAAGTCAAGTTCAAGTCCTATATAGAGTTCAATTCGATCACGGTATAGGGTTCTGAGACGGTTGATTTCTTCAATATAATAGGGGAAATCCTCTTTTTTGAGGTGCCATTCATCATTGAGCTTTCCCGGTGCATGGCAAGAGAAGCCAAAGGTGGTGAAGCCTTTGGATAGTGCACTGAGCACATATTCTTCCATAGTCCCTACACCATCATCCAGACCACAGTGAGTGTGAAGATTGCTGAGTCCCTTAATGCGTTCCATAGAAGCACTATAGCCGAATTATTGCTTCTAGAGAAGAGTATTAGGTGCCTGGTACGAAATCAATTTTGTATATGTTTGGTCATTTATATATATTCTTTTCCCTAAAAACCCGCATCATACTATGAAAATTCCAAAAAAATGGTACCAGGTTACTGTATACTTCATTGTAATTTTGGTACCCAAGGAGACATGAAATGATTAGTGGAAGCAACATAGATCGAATACCGTCACAATTGACCTATGGAATGGTAGGAGGTGGGCCTGGAGCATTAATAGGGGAAGTCCACCGAGCAGCTATTAGACTCGATAATCATGCGACCCTCATAGCCGGAGTGTTCTCTCGCGAGGAAAAGAAGAGTAGAGATTTTGGCCAATTGCTGGGCATTGATGAGCAGCGTCTCTATTCAAGCTATGAAGAGATGGCACAGCAAGAATCGGCACGAGATGATGGAATTGATTTTGCCGTAGTTGTTACCCCGAATGCCTTTCATTACGCCGCATGTAAAGCATTTCTCTCACGTGGGATAGATTTGGTGTGCGACAAACCGCTCACTTTCTCTTATGAAGAGGCAAAGGAACTGGCCGAAATAGCTGAACAGAATAACCTGCTGTTCGGCGTAACCTACACCTATACAGGATACTCTGCAGTGAAGCAGATTGCACACCTGATTGCCTCAAAGGAGATTGGCGATATCAGGTTTGTACATGCTGAGTATATTCAAGAATGGCTTGCACAGCGAAGTGAAGACACAGGAAACAAACAGGCTGAATGGCGTACCGATCCTGCCCTCAGTGGTAAATCAAACTGTGTGGGAGACATTGGCTCGCACGTTGAGAACATGGTGGCTACTATGACTGGGCTTCGTATTTCACGATTAAGTGCACGACTCGATACCTTTGTTCCTGGCCGAACCCTCGATGACAATGCATCGGTCATGGTCGAATACGATAATGGAGCAAAAGGATTATACTGGGTGAGCCAGGTTGCTATAGGGCTCGATAATGGCTTGAGAGTCCGCATCTGTGGTTCCGAGGGGACCATTGAATGGTTCCAAGAGGATCCTGATCACTTTAAACTCATGAAATTGGGAGAACCTGTGCACATCTGGTCGCGTGGACGAGATACATTCTCTGAAACTGCTCAACGCTATAGCAGACTTCCTGCCGGGCATCCAGAGGGTGTTTTCGAAGCTTTTGCAAATATCTACCGAGCATTTATTCATGCCCTCTCTGAGAAGAAGCAGGGGAAAAAATTCCAGAATGACCAACTTGAGTTTCCAACAGTGCAGCAGGGGGCAGAGGGAGTTCAATTTATTAATGCATGCGTAGAAAGTTCAGAAATGGGGTCATCATGGGTTTCTCTCTCAGTGTGAAGCAAGGGTGTACGGATATAGGTTAGCACGCTATACTACACACAAGGAGACGGTTATGGTGCATGATGGAATATATCCCATGCGCAAGGCATGGTACGCAGGAACCTGGTACGCAGCCGAACCCGACAGCTTACGAGAGACCATAGAGCACGCAATCGACCAGGTTAAAAAGGATGATAGTGCCTCAAATCAGAGAGGTGCTATTCGATTTGCAGTGCTGCCGCATGCAGGACTTGCATACAGTGCACGTGGAATTGCACACCTCGTAGTGCATGCTCCACCCACAATAGAGCGAGTGCTCATTATTTCACCCTCTCACACTACAGTGCTGCCAGAGAATACGCTCTCCTTCGGACGGTTCTCTGGATATGAGACTCCGCTTGGAACGTTGCAGAGTTTTTCTACAACACTGGAATCTGAAGGTCCCGATGTCTCGCATGCTATACAACGAGAGCATGCTGTAGAGATGGTTCTTCCTTTCCTCTCCTTTTTGCAGCAGAAGCAGGAGTCTCCCATTCATGTTTCTATGGCACTCATTTCACAGGTGACTGAAGCAGCTCACGCTATGCGACTAGCACAAAGTATTGTTGCAGCACTCGGAGAGGAAGAACTTGAAACAGGAAGAACCCTTGTGCTGTCATCCTCCGATTTTACTCATTACGGACAGCGATTTGGTTATGCTCCATTCGGTGTTCATGTGGATGACAAAGTTGCTCAGAAGGTAAAAAAGGAAGATCTCGTTGTGGCAAATCAACTGTCTCGTTGTGAGCTTGGCCCGATTTTTCTGTCGCAGCGGATGAGAAAATCAACCATCTGCGGCATTGGAGGAGCAACGATTGTAAGTGGGCTTGCAAAGTATCTCGATACCGTTGGGTGGGTCGCCGATTATTATACCTCACGTGATGTTTTGGGTTCCGAAGCAACCGATTTTGTAGCCTACGGCACCGTGTTGTGGAGGTAAGTATGCTCAGAAACGAACAGAAGCTTTTACTATTGATAGCACGGGAATCGATTATGGAATCATGTACCGGTACCCGTTCTACCACCTATGAGAAAATTTCCAAAAATCCTCCTGAAGTCTTCACAGGATTAGAAGGTGCCTTTGTGACCATTAAACGGAAAGGAATATCATCGGGATCACCCGGATCACTACGTGGATGCATAGGAAATATTGTTGGTGAACCGCCTCTTTATGAATTGATTCGTCGACTGGCTCGCGAGAGTGCATTCCATGATCCTCGATTTCCCGCTGTTCGATTGGAGGAGATGAATGAACTTACCATTGAGATTTCAATTCTATCAGTACCGATCACCATTGAACAACTAGAGGAAATTGTACCAGGAAGGGATGGTGTACTTCTGACTTGTGGTTATAAACGGGCGGTCTTTCTTCCACAGGTAGCTACTGAGCAGGGTTGGGATAGAAATACCATGCTGAACCATCTTGCTATGAAAGCAGGTCTATATCCTACAGCTTGGAGACAGCAGCAGTGCGAGTTTAAAACATTCCAAGCGGAGATTTTTGAGGAGTCGTGAAGTGTCTGATGCTCTGCGTTGTGATTTTTGCTGGCACATGTGTGAACTGAAGGAGGGTCAACGGGGAATTTGCGGTATTCGTGAGCATCGCGATAATCATCTGGTGACTCGTGGTTGGGGCGATATCGTCGCTCAATCCATAGACCCAATTGAAAAGAAACCAATGTACCATTTTCTACCAGGAGCACGCACGTTCTCGTGTGCGTTGTTCGGATGTAACTATACCTGTTCGTTTTGTCAGAATTATGCAATATCACAAAAACACTATTTCTTTACCTCATCCCTACACAGAACTCCAGAGCAGTTAGTTGAGGATTTTGATTGTTCTGGGAGTCCCATTATGAGTTACACGTATAGTGATCCGGTAGTCTGGCAAGATTACATGCTTGAAGCAGCTCAACTGGTTCATGCTCGAGGCAAACTGAACTGTATGGTTACGAATGGGAGTTTTTCGAACACGGCATTGGAACGGGTACTTCCCGCTGTTGATGCCTTTAATATCGATGTGAAAGGTGATGATGCCTTTTATAGAACCTACTGTTCGGGTTCACTGAAACCTGTGCTGGATTCTGTTGAGCGTATAGCAGCTGACAGCAACACAGTTTTAGAGGTTACTACCCTTATTATTGAAGAGGTACACACGGAAGCTATGATTCGCCTCATGGCTGAACAGCTGGTAGAAAGGAGGGTAAACGTTTGGCATCTGAGCAGATTTTTTCCGCAGTTTAATATGAAAGACTATCGCCAGACGTCGGATACCTATCTGCAACGGATGCTCGCTATTGCACAAGAAGCCGGGATTCCCTATGTGTATGCAGGTAACAGTGCCCTCACTGAATGGGATCGTACGATATGTCCATCATGCAAGACGGTGCTCATACATTCACATTCGTATTCAGGAGAAGCTGCCTCTGATGCTGATGTGCATATAGTAAATGGGCGATGCAGTACATGTGGATATCCAATTTATGGGAGATTTAATTTCTCACAAGTTCAATCTGGATAAGGCTGGTGTAGTCTCCAGTCGTATACGATACCTGTTCATAATTCATCTGAGCTATTCCTAATTCAAATGAATCCTGCCAAAATCCGGAAATACCCTTCTCTGAAACAACTACTGAAAAAGCTCTCTCTTGAGATCCATAGGTAGGTGTACCTTGAATATCAGTCAAGGATCGTTCGGGAGTCACAAATACTTTATAGGGTATTGAAATGGCAGAATTACCCGTCTTGAAGAATGCAAATTTGCCGAATGGATTTTCGCCGGGGCTTATCAGGATGGTATACCCAGAATCTCCATCGTCATCAGAAAAAAAGTTCACCATACCCACTTTTAATTGTGATTCTGTGGTTTGCAGGGCAGGGACATCAATATTTGATGCTGATGTGTACCTTTCAACAAGAAGGTCAGTCTGCACAAATTGGCCTCCGCCACCTTGATTAATGAAGTGACCGGTCATGGTGTAGATTTCATCACCTACGCGTTTGCGATTTGCTTCGTCATTGTAGTTGTAATAGAGTTCAAAACGGAGAACTGAGTAATAGGTTCCTCGATAGGGAGTGGGTTTTCCCGGGTGTGTGGTTATATCGATTAAAAATGTATAGGTAGGATAGCTTCCCCAAGTAAGTGGGATAGGAATCTCTGCAGGGGACTCAGTAAGCCCCATTTTATGTGGGATAGATCCATTTTTCATGACATCTATGGTTATGGGGAACGTCTTTGTGTCGTCGCCGACGAGAGTGAATTGAAAGGTGTTCAGTGGAGAAGAGATTACTAAAGTAAGTTCTCCTGACCAAGGGTTTCCATAGCTGTCGAACCCATGGTTATCGTAAAAGTCTTGACCGGGGAGGACTTGAACCTGCCCAAGATAGGCGTTGTTATTGTAATCGGTAATATCCCAATTATTATTCTGTGTATTAATATCCTGTTGAAAATCGACAAGAATCTGTGAGGTGTCTAAAGCGAATACAGCTGCTGATATACTGCATAAAAACAGCATCAATATCAAAGTGATGAACCGATTTCTCATGCCATGATTATAGTATGTTTATACAAGGTTGTGAAGATGAAACATCTCGTTTTCATTGAACCATTGGTTGTGTAAGACCAGAACTGAGGTGGATTACGATTAATCCTTCTTCAACTCAATTTTTATGAGACTCGTATAATCTCCTGCAGTAAAGGAAAGATTATCATAATTCATGTTTGTAATACCCACTTCAAAGAAATCCTGCCAGAATCCGGCAGCACTTCGAGTGGTTACCGGCACAGTAAAAGCACTAGTCTGTGACCCATAGGCAGGTGTTCCTTGAAGGGTAGTTATGGCATGTTCAGGGGTCACAAACACTTTATAGGGGATAATAGTTCCTGAAGTTCCGACTTTATGGAATGCGAAATCCCCTAACGGGTCTTCCCCTGGATAGATGTCAATCGAGTAAGAGCTGTTGTTCTTTTTATCAGTTGAGGTGAAATGCACCGATCCGACTACCAAAGAACTCCCAGTGGTTTGTAATGTGGGGATATCTACTCCTTCTGCGGTTGCATATCGATCTACCCAGAGATTAGTAAACACTTCATTTCCACTACCGCCGCCACCACCATTGCCACCGGATCCTGAGCTCGGTTCTACAAAATAGACGAGGATGTTAAACAGGCTCTCTTCCAGAAGAACCTCGGTATCAAGTTCGTAATCAATATAGATAGCAATATTCAGAGGTAGGAAGTAGGTTCCCTGGAAATAATTTGGATCATCAAAGCGGGGTTGCACGGTAATATAAAATTGAAAAAGCGGTCTTCCTGCTCCCCAAGGAACAGAATAATTGAATGCTGTTTCATCAGTGTCGGCACGTTCCATGAACGCCCCATTTAGCAAAAGATCAACCCAGGCATTGAATGTTTTTGTACTATCTTCCACATGCCGCAGATAAAATCCATCAAAGGGTGTGGTAATTACAATTTAGAAATTACCGTTCCACCCAGCACCGTTCCGACTATAAAAATAGTTGTCCGGCCCAAATTGCACCTGGCCAATATATTTGTTCGTATGGTTGTATCGTAAATCTGTATTATTATTTGCGAACCAGTCTTCCTGTTGAAAATCAACAAAGTACCAGCTTGGCTGTACGTCCGCATGAACAACGGTGAGCCCCAATAGTGACATAAGTATGAGTAGGAGTATCATTCTCCGTATCTTCATACTAAGACTATAATACACACAATATGTTTAGGAAAGGGGAAAACGAAAAATTGTCACGGTATGGTTCTCTTATGTCATATGGTGTTGCGAGATCTGCGGGTTTTCTCAATAATTCTGTGATACCGTTCTTCGACCTCGGTAATGACATCATGCCAGCTCCTGTAGAGGGTGGTACGTGCCACTTCTCCCGCTTTTTTACATAATTCAGGGTGTTGGATAAGATGCATAAGCTGTGCAGCATATGCTTCTGCAGTATTCGGAGCAATGAAACCATTATGATCATGATGTGTAATACCGGCAGTACTTGATCCTTCAGTATTGAGCAGTGGTAATGAAAATGCTGCGGCTTCTCGGAGAACCAGTGCTGCGGTGTCGTACTGTGATGGGAAGAGGAATAATGTGCTTGCTGCGAGTAGTGCCTTGAGCTTCTCTCGATCAGTAATCTTGCCCATAAAGGTAACGTGAGGTGTAAGATACGCTTCATCAATTTTCTTTTCAAACTGGTGACGGTCTGGACCGCTACCGACAAATATCATATGGAACGTCCCGTGGTTTTTATGCACTCGGTCGAGTGCGTCTATCATCAGATCCAAATTCTTTTCATGTTTGAGTTGTCCAACATAGATGAGCGTTGGAACATGTGAAGGAACCTTGGTTATCTCAACTCCTTTCTTCTGATACGCATGAAATTCATCGGGAGTGGGTAGGATAAAATCACATCCATTTGCAACAACTTCAACCGAACCATCGAATCCATAATCATACAGTTTCTGTTTACTCCACTCAGTGGGAGTCCACACCTCATCAGCTGTCTGATAATGTCGTAAAATCATCCTTGTGAGATGATCTGCCATAGTGTGGGAGTGTGTAGTACCGTAAAAATCATCCTTATAAAGAGAATGGAATGTTGTTATGAGGGGAATTTTCTGGCTTCGCACCATCTGTTCTGCGAATCGCCCTAAAAAGAACGGTGAGTGAGTATGAATGATATCGAAGGGAATTGATCTGACGCGATTACGAAATTCGGTATTCTGGACCACTAAGCCATACGGCTGAATACCAGGAACTGGAACCATGGGAGCCCGTATCGTGTAATCAATCTGTTCCTGCTCATCATATTCCTCTCCCTCCTTCTGCAAAGAACCTGAAACTACAGCATAGGTAGTATGGCCGCGTGAGAGGAGGAGTTCAGCATAACTTTTGACGACAAATCCCACTCCATCCATAAGTGGAGGGAAGGCATCTGAAAACTGACCGATAACAAGATTTCCCATAGCATCAATCCTTCGGGAACTTTACACCCCTATAGATACCATAACGCTGAAATCTCATACCGGCCAGTCTTATTGTGACAGTAACCAATGTTACCGTCCCTTCTTGTTCTTCCTTTTGAATCCACCAGGTCTGGATTTTGATGTTGAACTTTTTCGAGTTCCGCGTGAAGGAGCAGGACGATCCCAACGACTTGTGGAGTCTGCTGATTCGTAACGGTCATAGGAGGGCCGGCTGTCGGCGTATACCGGACGTTCGGAAGGACGTTCACTTCTCCCTTTGTATCGCTTACCCGCTAAGTGCTTGCCATTCGGATTGTCTGGTCTTGCCTTTGTAACAATCGGTTTACCATCATTCTCCAGATGATCAAATGATCGAAGAATGTGGCGTGCAGCATCGGCAGGAGCGGTGACAAAGGAAAAATTTTCCATTACCTGTACTCCGTCGAGCTCTCGATCGGTAACTTGTGCATGTTCTTTAATGTAATCGACCAGTAATCTCTTTGTCATGCCGGCTGATCTGCCTTTTGCAATGAACAGACGTATGGCATCAGCATCATCAACATCGTCTCTACGACGGTCCCAGTTATCACGCTTCCCGTAACGGTCATCTTTGCGGTTTTGGGTGCCTCGAATCTCCATTTCTCGTTGTGAACGGTTCTCAACCTGCTTAATACGTGTATAGGCCTGCTCGTTCAACTGATTTCCATAGTGCCGTGCCAACAGAGCTGCAACCACCGATTCTGGCTCGTGGATATCAAGCAGATCCTGGGCCATGGGAAGGTATTCATCGTACCCTACTGCACCAATATTTTCAGCAATGGCATGAATGATTCGTTCACGTTTGATTGCAATAACTGTTTCGATATCGGGAATTCTTTCCTTCACAACCTCAGCATGAACCATACGGCGAATATAGGTGAATCTTCGCGATTCACTAGGGGTTACAAAGGTGATGGCAGAGCCGACTTTTCCTGCACGCCCGGTTCTTCCAATTCTATGGATGTACGTCTCCGGGTTTTGTGGAATTGTGTAGTTCACTACATGGCTCAGATCCTGCACATCAATGCCTCTGGCAGCCACGTCAGTGGCAACTAGGATGCTGATTCGCTTCTCTCTTAGTTTATGGAGAATAAGTTCGCGTTGTTTTTGAGCAAGATCGCCGTGAATTACTTCAGCATTATAGCCTCGGTCTATCAACATGCGTCCAACATCGTCACTCTGCATCTTGGTGCGGCAGAATACCAATCCATAAAAATCGGGAGCTATGTCGATGATTCTACTTAACAACTCGATTTTGTCGCTTTCACGAACTTCATAATAGTGCTGATCAGTGAGCGTTGGGGTTCCCGACTCCTGACTGGTCTCAACCAACTGATAGTCGTGCATAAATCGCTCTGCAAGTTTGAGAATCGGCTTTGGCATGGTTGCACTGAAAAGCAGCATCCGCTTCTCTTCAGGTGTCTGTTCCAAGATTGCCTCAACATCCTCTATGAATCCCATATTGAGAATTTCATCGGCTTCGTCGAGCACGACAAATTTCAGAGCACGTAAATCGAGCGTACCCCGTCGAATATGATCGAGAACGCGTCCCGGTGTTCCTGCAACCACTTGTACACCGCGTTTTAGGCGGCGAATCTGCAAGTCCATGGAGGAACCTCCATAGACAGGAAGAATGTGAAGATCCCGATCCCCGCGCAGCGA
>Ga0334901_1001342_pt1 | contig 26490 bp, 11 predicted proteins | sample GraSluR3_MG_3_FD_207216 | JGI IMG/M metagenome (GOLD analysis project Ga0334901, IMG submission 207216) | Sludge microbial communities from methane-producing bioreactor in Wageningen University, Netherlands - Granular Sludge_15_08-R3 | ecosystem: Engineered > Bioreactor > Anaerobic >... | reverse complement strand
CGGCGACGACCGGCGAGGGGATCACGTTGACCGTCTGCCCGCCGCACTCCCAGAGGATCTCGCCCGTGTCGAGATCGTACGCGACGACGCGCCGGCTCGCGCTGACGATCAACTGCCTCGTGCCCCGCCGATGCACGACGACCGGGGTCGACCAACTGGTCGCCTCGTCGCGGTCAACCTTCCACCGGCTTTCGCCCGTGCGGGCGTCGAGCACCTCGAGGAACGAGGGCCCCTCGTGGTCCCAGTTGACGGCGAGGGAGTCGCCGTCGATGACGGGCGAGGCGCCTTCGCCCCATCCGAACCGCGTGATCATGTCGCCCAGATCGCGCTGCCACACGAGGTTGCCCTCCAGATCGTAGCAGTAGATGCCGCGCGAGCCGAACGAGGCGTAGACGAAGCGGCCGTCGGTCGTGGGCGAGGCCGAGGCGTAGCCGTGGTCGCGATGATGGCCCTCGTGGGGAACCGCTTCGGTGGCGACCCGCTGCCAGCGCACGCGGCCCGTCGTCCGGTCGAGACACAGGACCACGAATCGGTAGTAGTGCGCGGGAGGCTTGGTCAGGTAGCCGCCGGGCGGCTCGACATCGGGCCGCGGGAGCGGCTTCGCCGGCCGGTCGGTCTCGACGGCCGTCGACACGAAGACGCGATCCTGCCACACGATGGGCGACGAGTTGCCGCTGCCGGGAATCCGCACCTTCCACTTGACGTGGGTCGTCTCGTCCCAGGTGATCGGCGGGTTGGCGTGGGGCGCGACGCCGTCGGCCGCCGGACCCCGCCAGCGGTGCCAGTTGCGGTCTCTGAGCTGGGCGAAGTCGTCGGCCGGGGCGGTCGTCGCGAGCAGCGAGGCGGCAATCGTCAGGATGGTCGAGGCTTTCATGCGGGGCTCCGAATCGGGGCCCGGCGGTGCCGGGCCGTGAAAGGCAATGGGCCACAGAAAAACGGCAGGAATTGTCGAGGCGGGGGACCGACACTTCCAGCAAGGTTCGGCGAGGCGGTCAACTCCAGTCGAGCCCGTCGGGAAGCTCGTTGAGATTCTCGCATCCGTCGGCGGTGACCACGACCAGGTCTTCCACGCGGACACCTCCGAGGTCTCGGCGATAAAGCCCCGGTTCGATCGTGACGGCGTCGCCGACAAGCAGTTCGGGTCCGCCCGTGTCGAGAAGGGGTGGCTCGTGCACGTCGAGCCCCACGCCGTGGCCCGTCCCGTGCGTGATGGCGCAGTACGAATCGGGCGCGTCGTCGCCGGGGAGCCCGACCGAGAAGCCGCGGCGGGCGATCGCCGCCTTGGTTGCGGCGTGGACCGCCTCGCCCGTTACCCCGGCCCGCACGGCCGCCGTCGCGGCCGCCTTGGCCTCGCGGACCGCGGCGTGCATGTCGGCGACGGCGTCGGGGATCGCCCCGTGGACCACGGTCCGCGTGCAGTCGCCGCAATAGCGGGTCGGGCGGTTTCGGGGAAAGACGTCGACGATCACCGGCTCGCCGGTCCGCAGCGGCCCTGAGCCCAGGTTGTGGCAATCGGCGCCCGCCGGCCCGCCGGCCACGATCGGCGCCGGCCCGCCGAAATCCCGCTCGAGCAGCCAATGATCGATCGCCGCGCGCACGCGTTCCGACGTGAGCGTCGCGCCCTCGTGCGTCAACGTGCCGTCGCGCGCGGCCTCGGCCGACGCGATGAGGCGGCAGGCCATCGCGACCGCCCCCTCGGTCACGCGCTGCGACTCGCGGAGCCGGGCGATCTCCTGCTCGTCTTTCGCGCGGCGCTGGCGAACCCCCATCTCCAGATCGCACGCGACGGCGATGCCCGCCCGACGAACGATCTCGGCAAAGATCAAAGGCAGCGTTCGATCGGCCACGACGTGGGTGACGCCCGCGCGGCGCAGGCACTCGGCGACCGCCTGGGCCGTGGCCGTCTCGCGGTCGCCCGACAGCCCGCCCTCGGGCGCGTAGTGGGCGGGGCAGGCCACCCGATCGACCCGGGCCTTCGCACGGGCGCGATCCATCTCGATGTCGCGAAGGATCACGATCGACTCCCGGGCCGCGCCGTCGCCCGGCATCTCGATCCAGGCCACGGGATCGCCGACCGAGAAGCGAATTCTCCAAAACAGCGAGCTGTTGATCTCGGGGATTCCGGCCATCAGGGTGGCCCTTCGCTCGGGCGGGTCGGAAAGGTTCGACATGGGAACTCCTTACACGGGGTCGAAACCGCGCGTCGGGCGATTCGAAGGGGCGTCTTGCCGGCGTTCCATGACATGCTTATAGTACGGTAGTTGTGACGGCCAGAAAAGGCTCTCGCGGCCGGGATCTCGCGCACCAGGCCGTATCCAGCGGGATATCGGGCGGAGTATTCGAGGGTGTGCCGACAAGCTGGTCCGATTGACAATGCTTCAAATCGAGTTCACGCAGGAAGCCGTTGACGACCTGCGATCGTTCCGGAAATACGACCAGCAGCGGGTCATTGCTGGCATCGAGAATCAACTCCCAATCCAAGCCGCCCAACCATCGCGTAACCGAAAGCAGCTACGCCCCAATCAACTGGCGGAATGGGAACTGCGAATCGGTGCCTTTCGCGTCTTTTACGATGTCGATGTGACCGTCGGTGTGGCGAGAATCGTGGCGGTCGGGTACAAACACGGGGACAGACTTTTCGTGCATGGTCAGGAGTACGAATTGTGAAGAGATTGACCATTCCTCCGCAGGCCACCGAGGTCAACGCCTTCCTCGATCAGGCACGGGATGAGGACATCTTGGTGCGCATGGCTGACGGTACCGAGTTCATGGTGACCGTGGTCGATGAGTTCGATGAGGAGGTCGTCCGGACGCGACAGAACGCCAAGCTGATGGCGTTACTCGATCACCGGTCCGAGCAGAAGCATACGGTTCCCCTGGCGGACGTCAAACGCCAGCTTGGGTTGAGTGAATAGCGTGCACGAACATCTCATCCGGCTGGCCCTTCAAGAAGCCGAACAGGCCCTGGCCGAAGACGAAGTGCCCGTCGGCGCGGTCATCGTCTGCGGTGATCGCATGATTGCCTCGGCCCACAACCAGCGCGAGCAGCTTCGCGATCCGACGGCCCATGCCGAGATGATCGCCATCACGCAGGCGGCCGAGGCGCTTGGGTCGTGGCGTCTGGAGGGATGCACGCTTTACGTGACCCTCGAGCCCTGCCCGATGTGCGCCGGGGCCATTCTTCAGGCGAGGATTCCCCTGGTCGTCTACGGCGCGACCGATCCGAAGGCCGGGGCCGTTCGCTCGCTGTATCGGCTCCTCGACGACGCGCGGCTCAACCACCAGTGCCAGATCGTCGCCGGCGTGCTGCCCGGGCCGTGCGGGGCGATCCTCACGCGGTTTTTCCAGCAACAGCGGGCGCTGGGCAAGAAGTAGGGGAGGTCATTTCCGGCGGTCCGCCACGATGTCCTGGGAGCGTCGCTGCGCGTGACGATCGACGCCCGCGTCGGCGCGCCGAAGGGCGTGGGGCAGGCGGCCTCGTGGCACCCCATGCCCTCGGCGCCGCACCGGCTCCCTGCTGCTTGACATGGCCGGCGGCCCCGCCCTACGATGGGCACGTTGCCGCCGGCGACTTCAGCGGCCGGTTGACGCCCCGGGCGGCCTGAGAAGGAGGGACCTTTCCGATGGCGCTACTCGCACAGGCCCACGTCGAGTTTCCCGACTACGTGATGCTCGTCGGCTACTTCGTGCTCATGCTGGGCATCGGGGCGTACTTCTACCGCTACATGCGCGGGATGAAGGACTATTTCAGCGGGGGAAACACGATCCCCTGGTGGCTCAGCGGGGCCTCGTTCTTCATGAGCAGCTTCAGCGTGTTCGCCTTCGTAAGCTTCTCGGCCCTGGCCTACCAGTACGGCTGGGTGGCCGTGACGCTCTACTGGGTGACCGTGCCGGCCACGATCTTCAGCGTGGTCCTGTTCGCCAAGAAGTGGCGCCGGGCGCGGATCGACAGCCCCGTCGAATACCTCGAAACCCGGTACAGCTTCGGCTTGCGCCAGCTTTTCACCTGGCAGGGGCTGCCCGTCCTTATGGTCGACGACGCGTTGAAGCTGATCGCCATCGGCAGCTTCATCGCGGGCTGCCTGAGCCTGCCCGAAATCCCCGCGCTGGCCGCCCTCGGGCTCGAGGAGCCCGTCCGATACACCATGGTGGCCTCCGCGCTGATCATGCTCTTGTACACGCTCATGGGCGGGCTATGGGCGGTGGCCGTGACCGACTTCATCCAGTTCGTGGTGATGGGCGTTGCCGTGCTCGTCGTGCTGCCGCTGTCGATCCAGAAGGCGGGCGGCCTCGAATTCGTCTTCGATCGCGAACGCCTTCAGTTCGTCAACGTCGAATACAACTGGGTCTACGTCGTCTTGCTGGCCTCGCTGTACTGCCTGGCGTGGAGCAGCGTGAAATGGCCCCTCATCCAGCGATACTACTGCGTGCGCGACGAAAAAGAGGCGGCCAAGGTGGGCTGGTTCGTGGTCGTGCTGAACGTCATCGGCCCGCCGCTGATGTTTCTTCCCGCCATGGCCGCCACGCAGTTCCTCGGCGATCTGGCCGACGACAAGCTCGTCTATCCCCGGCTTTGCGCCCTGCTGCTGCCCGCCGGCATGTTGGGGCTCGTCGTGGCCGCCATGTTCTCGGCGACCATGTCGATGCTCAGCAGCGACTACAACGCCTGCGCCGGCGTGCTGACCAACGACGTCTACCGGCGCCTGTTCCGCAAAGACGCGTCGCAAAAGGAACTCGTTCTCGTCGGGCGGCTCATGACCCTGCTGGTGGGCGCCTTTGCGCTGGCCGTGGCCCTGGGGTTCGGCGGCACGTCGGGAGAAGACCTCTTCCGCTACATGGTCACCCTGTTCGGCATCGCCACGGCGCCCGTGGCCGTCCCCATGATTCTCGGGCTGCTTTCGAAACGCGTGACCAACGCGGGCGCGATCGTCGGTTTCCTGGCGGGGCTGGCCGTGGGGCTGGGGCTGTTCTTCCTGTTTCACTTCGCCCTGCCGGCAAAGACCGAATCGGCGCTGGTCTGCGGAATCACCTGGAACCCCGTGAAGGAGGAGGTCGTCTTTCCCGCGACCGCGTGGTACGCCGAGACGCCCTTGAAGAAGGAGGTGTTCCTGTTCACGGCCAACGCCCTGGTGACCCTGATCGCGATGCTCGTCGTGAGTTGCATCAAGCCCATGAACGCCGCGGAGCGAGGCCGGGTCGACGCGTTTCACGATCGGCTTCGCGTGCCCATCGGCGCGTTGGAGGAAGATCGCCTCTCGCCCGACACCAAGCTGCTCTCGCCGTTCTTCATCGTGGGAATCTCCGTGGTGCTGATCGGCGTGCTGATGCTGGCGGTTCAACCTTGGGTGACGGGCGGGCTGGCCTTCGGACTGAACCTGGGACTGGCCGCCGTGCTGATCGCCATCGGCGGGCTCATGACCTGGTACAGCCGCCGCGGCAGCGAAACATGACCGCATCCGCCATCGACCGGATTCACCGCTCCCGTGTGCAGATCAACGCGGCCCGCGGCGGCAGCGGGGGGCCGATGATGGAACGCTGGGGATGACGGAGTGATGGAAGAATGGAATGGTGCCCGGATGGGGCCCATCGTTCCATCACTCCAACACTCCACAACATGCACGCACGGCCCGAAGAAGTTCCAGCGTAAGACTCGAAGGTTCGAAGCCCATGGCCGATACTTTGGCGATTCACGGTGGGGCTCCGGTGCGAACCGAGCCGTTTCCCTCCTGGCCCATCTTCGGCGAGGAAGAGGAGCGTCGACTGGTCGAAGTCGTGCGAAGCGGCCGATGGGGCAAGATCGGAGCCGAGCAGGTCGTCGGCTTCGAGCGGGCCTTTGCCGCGTACCACCAGGCCGGGCACGGCATTGCCGTGGTCAACGGAACGACCGGTTTGCGCCTGGCGCTGTTGGCCATGGGAATCGAGGCGGGCGACGAGGTGATCGTGCCGCCGTTCACGTTTCTGGCCACGGCCTCGTCGGTCGTCGAGGTCAACGCGACGCCGATCTTCGCCGACATCGACGTCGACACGTTCAACGTCGCCCCCGAAGCCGTCGAGGCGGCCGTCACGTCGCGAACCCGGGCGATCATCTGCGTGCACCTCGGCGGTCTGCCGGCCAGGATGGACCCCATCATGGAGATTGCCCGGCGCCACAACCTCACGGTGATCGAGGATTGCGCCCATGCCCACGGGGCCGAGTACAAGGGGCGGCGCGTCGGCTCGATCGGGCATCTGGCGGTGTTCTCCTTCCAGGCGTCGAAGAACCTCAACAGCGGCGAGGGAGGCATCGTGCTCACCAGCGACGACGAGCTGGCCGCGCGGCTCTGGTCGCTGCACAATTGCGGGCGCCGGCCCGGGCACGCCTGGTACGAACACTTCCTTCTCGGCGGGAACCACCGGCTGAGCGAGTTCCAAGGCGCCGTGCTCCACGCCCAATGGGAGCGGTTCGAGAGCCAGGCCGCCACCCGGGAGGAAAACGGCACGTATCTCGCCGAGCGTCTGGCGCCCATCCCCGGCATCCACCCCCAGGCCCGCGATGCCGACTGCACCCGGCACGCCTACCACCTGTTCGCGCTGCGCATCGATGCCGACGAGTTCGGCCTCGCGAGGGAGGTGTTCTTGAAGGCCCTGAACGCCGAAGGCATCCCCGCCGCGGCGGCCTATCCCGTCCCGCTCTACCGCCAGCCCGTGTTCGAGCAGGCCCGATTCGGCCCCTACACGGGTTACCGCAACGTTCGGCCCGACCTCGACTACCGCGAGGTCTACTGCCCCAACTGCGAAACGATTTCCTTCGCCCAAGGCGTCTGGCTCGAGCACCGCCTGCTCTTGGGCACGCGCAGCGACATGGACGACGTGGCCCGCGCAATCCGCAAGGTCTACGACCACCGCGACTGCCTCAAGTAGGTCCGCCCGATCCGGCCTCGGGCTCGGTTGGGGGCGTTTTTCCGATTCGGGGCTTGCTTTCTCCGCCCCGCATGCGAAAATGGCTTAGAGAGTCAAGAGTTTCCCTCTTGGGCGACGATTCTTACCCCATGAGCGCTTGGGCCAACGATTTCCGGTTTTACTTTTACCCGCGGGGTCGCGGGCCCGGAGATGGTTTGTAAGCTCAAGTAACTAGCGTCGGCAAACCAGAGCCCCGAGACCCGCAAGGATCTCGGGGCTTTTTTTGTTGGATTGCCGGACCCATTGCCGCACAAGGAGTTCCGACCATGATTGTCGTGATGAAGAAGGGGGCGAGCCAGGAGCAGATCGATCACGTGATCCAGCTCGTCGAGGAGCTGGGCCTGAAGTCGCATCCCATCTACGGGACCGAGCGGACGGTGATTGCCGCGATCGGCGACAAGCGCGACGAGCACCGCCAGTCGCTCGAGATCTGCGCTGGGGTGGCCGAGGTGGTGCCCATCCTGGCGCCCTACAAGGTGGCGAGTCTCGAGGTGAAGTCGGAGCGGACGGTGGTTCGGGTGGGGCCGCTGAGCGTCGGGAACTGCCACCTGGGCATCATCGCCGGGCCCTGCTCGGTCGAGAGCGACGAGCAGACGATCTCGACGGCGCGGGCCGTGCAAGCGGCCGGGGCCACGGCCCTTCGGGGTGGAGCGTTCAAGCCGCGGACCAGCCCTTACAGCTTCCAGGGGCTCAAGGAGGAGGGGTTGAAGATCCTCGCCGCCGCCCGAGAGGAAACGGGCCTACCCGTCGTCACCGAGGTCATGGCCGCCTCCGACGTACCGCTGGTGGCCCGCTATGCCGACGTCCTCCAGATCGGGGCCCGCAACATGCAGAACTACCGCCTTCTGGAAGAGGCCGGGGCGTCGGGCAAGCCGGTCCTGCTGAAACGGGGGGCCAGCGCCACGATCGACGAGCTGCTCCTGGCCGCCGAGTACGTGCTCAACGCGGGCAACCCGAACGTTATGCTCTGCGAGCGGGGAATCCGCACGTTCGAGACCCACACGCGGTTCACCCTGCCGCTGGCGAGCGTGCCCTACCTGCACGAGCGGACCCATCTGCCCGTGATCGTCGATCCCAGCCACGGGACGGGCCACACGAGCCTCGTGCCGCGGATGGCCGCCGCGGCCATCGCCGCGGGGGCCGACGGTCTGATCGTCGAGGTTCACCCCGATCCCGAGCGCGCCATGTCGGACGGCTACCAATCGCTCACCTTCGCGCAATTCGGCGAGACCATGCGACTCTGCCGCCGGGTCGCCGAGGCGGTCGGCAAGGTGATCGAGCCCGACGAAGCGTGCCCGGCGGGCGTCAGCCCACCCCTTGCGAGTGAAAGTCGCGATTTCCCAGGTAGTCGAGAACTTCCCGAGCCTCGCCCCACACCTCTCGCATGAAGTGCTCGCCGAGGAACTTGCGCACGGCCGCCTTCTGCTCCCGGTTCAAGGAGCCGGGACCGACGACCTTCTTGAGAATCCGGTCGTCGCCCAGGTTGATCTCGGTCAGGGCCCAACGCTCGGCCAGGGCGTAGCTGCGGATGCCCGCCAGTCGGAGCTGATCGTCGACGCTCTCCATGATCAGTTCGACCAGGGTGTAATTCCCCTGGGAAGGCAGAAGATCGGCGTTGCGGTTGGCTCGGACGTACCCCACGTTCGTCTTGAGCATCCAGCCGTTGCCGTTGTCCTCCCAGAGGGCGAAGATCTTGGTCCGGTCGCAGATGAGATAGCGGTTGAGATGATCGAGCCGTTCCGGTCCCTGGGCAACGGGCAGGGGCGGCTGGTCGGCCACGTGGACGCTCTGGCCGGGGATCGCCTCATCCAGGCCGATCCGCTCCTCGTCGGGGGCATCGCCGACCCATTCCTCGGGGCCCGATTGAGGAATCTCCAATAGCGTGCCGCACTTGGGGCACTTGCGTTTCTGGCCCGAAAGCTCGGCTTTCGCGTTGAGCTTGGCCTGACAGGTTGGACATTGCAGACGGATCATCGAACGCCTCCTGCCGTCCGGAGAAAGGTGCCACCGGCCCGAACGTTCCATCGGTCATCGTAGCAGGTCGGTTCGCGGGGGTCAAAGTCACGGAACGGACACCCCTCTCCGAGGGTATTTTTTCGGGATCGCGGCCGTCTCGCGTGGCCCGGCCGCTTCCCCCGCGCGAGGCGGGTTTGCCGGTCCAATTCGCCGACTGGAAGGGGGGATTGTTGCATAAGATGGACCGATCGAGTAATCTGAATGGACTGCGAAGAAAAGACAAGTCTTGCCGTTGCGGGCAGAACGGTTCGCAGTCGCGGGCAGAATCGGCCGAAGCGACAGAAGGGTTTTTGTTTGTACCGACGTCACGCTCGTGGTAAGCTGTTCAGATTGGCTAGCCGGTAAGGTTCTTGCCCGGGGAGAGCAATCGGCGGACGTTCTTGGGGATATTGCCGCCGCCGAGTCTTCGCGGGCCCCGCCTTCCGTCGTTCGATTTGAGGCTGCCTCGACTGGCGCCCCGTGTTGCGCCGTGAGTTGACCAACGTGATGTATGCGTAGCGGGAGTTCCCACCGCCGTGCCATCGGATCGCTTGCCCGGAACTTTTTTTGGCCCGCCGAACCTGGTCGAGCTGGTGCGCCATCGCGCGGCTTACCAGCCCGACGACGTCGCCTTTACCTACCTCGTCGACGGCGAGAATGAGCAGGTGCATTTGAGCAACGCCGAGCTGGACCGCCAGGCCCAGGCCATTGGAGCCTGGCTGGAGTCGCTCGGGCTCGCCGGAGAGCGTGCTCTGCTGCTGTATCCACCGGGACTGGAGTTCATCGCGGCGTTCTTCGGTTGCTTGTACGCGGGCGTGGTGGCCGTGCCCGTTTATCCTCCGCGCCGCAATCGCTCGCTGGCGCGGATCCAAGCCATTGCCGACGATGCCGACGCCAAGGTGGCCCTGACCACCGACGTCGTGCTCCAGCGCGTCGAGCCGCTCATCGACGACACGCCCCACCTGAAACAGCTCACCTGGCTCGCCACGTGCCACGTGCCCGAGGGGATGCACGAACGGTGGCAGATGCCCGACATCGACGGCGACACGGTGGCCTTCCTGCAATACACGTCGGGCTCGACGGGAACCCCGAAGGGAGTGGTCCTCAACCACACGAATCTCATTCACAATTCGGCGCTGATTGCCCATGCCTTCGAGCACACTCGCTCGAGTCTGGGCGTGTTTTGGCTTCCCAGCTACCACGACATGGGCTTGATCGGCGGGATCTTGCAGCCCCTGTACGTGGGACGCCCCAACGTGCTCATGTCGCCGATGGCCTTCTTGCAGCGGCCGTTTCGGTGGCTCTCGGCCATCAGTCGGTTTGGCGGAACCACCAGCGGCGGCCCCAACTTCGCCTACGAATTGTGCGTCCAGAAGATCACCGCCGAGCAGCGGGCCCAGCTCGATCTGAGCAGTTGGGAAGTGGCTTTCAACGGCGCCGAGCCGGTTCGCGAAGAGACCCTCGAACGATTCGCCGAAGCCTTCGAGCCCTGCGGGTTCCGTCGCGAGGCCTTTTTCCCGTGCTTCGGCCTGGCCGAGGCTACCCTGATCGTCTCGGGCGGCTACGCCAAGCGGCCCCCCGTCATCCGCCGATTCGACGCCCAGGCCATCGGCGAGGGAACGGTGCGGCGCGCCGCACCGGGCGATCGAGGCGCTCGCGCGGCGGTCGGCTGCGGCGAAACCATGCCCGACCAGAGGATCGTCATCGCCGATCCCGAGACCCTGGCGAGTTGCCCCGACGGCCGCATCGGCGAGATCTGGGTGCGCGGTCCCAGCGTGGCCCAAGGATACTGGCGCCGGCCCGACATCAGCCGGAAGGCATTCGGGGCTCATCTGAGCGACACGGGGGAAGGGCCCTTCCTGCGAACCGGCGACCTGGGCTTTCTCGACGACGGCGAACTGTTCGTCACGGGCCGGATCAAGGACTTGATCATCCTTCACGGCGTGAATGTCTATCCTCAAGACGTCGAGCTCACCGTGCAGCGGAGCCATCCCCGGCTCCGCCCCGACAGCGGGGCCGTGTTCGCCGTCGAGGCCGAGGGCCGGGAGAAGCTCGTCGTCGTGCAGGAACTCGAACGACGCGCCAAGGGCGACCTGAGCGACGTCTTCCAGGCGATCCGCCGGGCCGTTTCCGCCGAGCACGAAACGTCGGTCGATGCGATCGTGCTGATCAAGGCGGGCAGTATTCCCAAGACCTCCAGCGGCAAGATCCAGCGCCATGCCTGTCGGAAGGGCTACCTGGACGGCACCCTGACCGTCGTCGAGCAGTGGCCCCAACCCGTCGAGGCAACCGCCGCGACCGTTGCGGGCGCCAACGGCGTGGACAAGCCCTCCCAGCCCATCCCGCCCGCTGCGAACGCACGTCGCAACGGCGGTCGAGGGGGGGATGTCGCGACCAGCATCGCGTCCTGGGCCGACAAGGGAGGTTCCCTCACGTCCGAATCATCGAATCGGCTGGGAACCGAGCCGGGAAACGGTCGGTCCGCGCCCGAGGCGCCGATCCCACCCGAATGCTACCCGTTCGACAAGTACCCCGGATGCGTCAAGGTGCGGCCGAGGTCCGCGTCGGAGCGACCCGCGTTTGCGGCTCACGAAGGGGTCGATTGTGACCCGGCGCTCGCCGGCGTTCGGGAGATAATCCGCTTCACCAGCCCGAACTACCTGGGAATGTCGGGAGACCCGACCGTGCTGCAAGCGGCCCAGGAGGCGATGTCCCGATACGGGACGAGCCCATGCGCCGACGGTGCGGCGGGCGCGCAGAATGCTCTGAACGTCGAGCTGGAGCACACGATCGCCCGATTCTTGGGAACCGAAGACGCCCTGGTGTTCGCGGGCGGGTACGCAGCCAGGCAGCTCGCGCTTGCCCACCTGTCCGGCGCGGAAGATCTCATCCTGCACGAGGCCGCGTGGGAGCCGATCGGCGGCCTCTCCCAGGCGCGCCGCGAGCGGTTCGGCCCAAACGATTGGCGGGCCCTGGAACAGTTGCTCGATCGACATCGACGGCGGCGCGGGCGGGCAATCGTCGCGGTCGACGGGCTGAACACGTCCAGCGCCACCGCGGCCGACTTGCCGAGGCTGATCGAGCTGATCCGACGGCACAAGGCCCGGCTGATCGTCGACGAAACCCACTCGTTGGGCACTCTCGGCCTGCACGGGCGAGGGGTGTCGGAGTACTTCGGCGTCGATCCCGGCGAAGTCGACGTCTGGACCGGTTCGCTGGGCGCGGCGTTGGGCAGTTGCGGCGGCTATGTGGCGGGCAGTCGCGCGGTGGTCGACGGCTTGAGGCGCGCGGTTGCCGGGCGCGGTCACGAATTCGGGATCGCGCCGCCCAACGCCGGGGCCGCGTTGGCTGCCTTTCAGTTGCTCGAGGCGGAGCCGGAGCGCGTGGTTCGCCTCCACGAGCGATCGCAGCGGTTCGCGGCACTTGTGCGCCAGCGAGGTTTGAACGCCCGAACGTGCCCCCATTCGCCGGCCGTGGTTGTGGTCCTGGGCGATTCGGTCGAGACGTCGGCGGTGTCGCGCGCGATGGGCGCCCGAAGAATCCACGTCGAGACCGTTTTTTACCCGACCGTCGAACAAGGCACGGCCCGATTGCGGTTCCTGCTGACCTCGATGCACCGCGATGAAGAAATCGACGACGCCGTGGACGTCTTGGCCGACGAAACGGCGACGATTGGGCGAAGGCACGATGCCGGCGCAAGCCGGTTGACCTCGTCCATCGGATCGGGCCGGGCCCATTGACCGCCCGTCCCGCTTGAAAGAACCGTTGCGTCGCAGGTCGCTCGACGTTACAAAGAAAATATCAGGGGCGTGCTTCAGGACGCGACGATCTCCTTGAGACGTCGAGAGGGTCAGGTTTTCGGTAAGGGGTCAAGATTGCTTACTGAACAACAGATTTCGCAGAGCTGGCGCAAGCTGTTCAAGAACAGCGACCTGGATGACGAGACGTTTCGCAGAGCGGAAGACCTGTTGGACGGGCTGCGGCCCGAAAGCCCGTTGCGGCACCGCTTGGGCGCCGAATTGAAAGAACTCCGAAGGCTCAGGCTTCAGAAGCAGACCTGAGCGAGCCCGGCATTCCATCCGGCCGACGAGTCTCCCGCTCACTCCCGCGAGGGAGGGGGCTGGGTGGCCTCGATTCTTTGACGAGGGCCCGCCCGAATTGCGGCGGGCGTGGGCGGGCGCTCCCCGTTATTTCGCGGCAAGAAAGCCGAACCGGGCTCGTCCCCCGCTTTCGGCTGAAAGCTGCGGACAAGCCCGGCGGCGAAACCGTGGCGGATTGGCGGGGATCCTACCGGTTGAATTCGAAACCGAAGTTGAAGCCGTGCATGAACAGACTCTGCTCGTTGTTCGAGAGGTCGAGGCCCATGTAGGGCACTTCGTAGTTGATCGAGGTCGACGCTCGGGCGACTCCGTCGATCCAGAAGCCCGTCCAGCCGACCTGAGCCGAGAAGGCCCGGGTGAACTGGTATTTCAGATCGACTCGAAGCTCGGCTCCCGGGCTCCACACCTCATCGTGTCTGCCCGAGCTGAACTGGCTCCGCGGCATGTTGAGCACGGGAATCGGTAGTCCCTCGCCCGCGTCGGCCGGGATGTACTGGGTTGCCGTGACGGGATCGAGTTCGGAACCGAGCACCCCCTGCTGCGAGTAGTTCTGGTAGTTGCAGCCGAAGAAGCCGCGGGCCTCGGTCGACCAGGTGAGGCGGCCCGTCTGCCGGAACCAGCGGAACCCGACCTGCGGGCCCACGATGTGGTTCTCGACCTTGGTGTTCCAGAAGCTGTCGGCGAGCGACGCGTAGGGAATCCGTTCCTCTTCGTCTTCGGGGTCCTGCCGCATTCCCAATGCCTGGACGTTGAACTTTTCGTCGAACTCGAGATAGCGCGCCCCGAGGAACAGTTCCAGGATGCCGCCTCGACGGCAGGGGTGCATGCGGTACATGTAGTTCAGTTCCGTGCCCCAGGTCTCGATCACATTGCGTGCCATCAATTCGTCGAAGACGATCGGCAGGTCGTCGATGTACACCATGCGGCTATCCCCGTCGTCGGTCACCAGCTCTCGCACGTGGGGGTCGCTCCAAATGGGATCGTTAACCGGCGGCAACTCCAGCCATTCGTCGATGATGCCCGTAACCCTTCTCTGCGGGGGTGAGCCGAACGGAGGATCCTGGAACACGACGTTGGCGTTGTTGGCCCAGAAGGTCTGCGTGTTGTCGTTGAGCCGGATGACGTTGGCCAACCACCCGTGGTGGCCGCTGACGTAACCGAACTCGTAGCGCTGTCCGCCGTCGTCCGTCGCCCGCAGCACGCCCGTGTCGACGGAGTTCCCTTGGACAACCTTGGTCGGCGGCCGGATCGACATCTCGTTCAAGTCGACCTCGCCGTCATCGTTCGCGTCGTTCCACTGGAAGACGGCTTGTGGGTAGAGGACGACTCCGTCCTCTCCCTGCGTGTTTCCCTGCGACCCGACGGTCGTGGTGTCGGCCCGACTCCGCCACCACCACAGGCCGTCGAAGCGGAAGAAGGCTCCCTCACTGGGGCGAGGGCCACCTCCGTACCCGCCCAACTCCGCCGGTGCGAAGAACTGGCCGTCCTCGAGTCCCTGACCGAGGGCGGGCACGGCTGCGAGAAACGCCACTAACCACGTTGCCAGCAATGTCTTGGTTCGATTTTGCGACATGGTCCAATCCACCTCGGTAGGCGCTGAGGAAGTGCGTCGAGTCAGACTCTTCCCCGTGGAGAGTCCGCGAAATTCGGTTGTGACGATAGTATCGGACACGCCAGTCGAACCAGTTGAGTAAGAAAGATAAACCTTGCCGAAAACCATCGGTTTGCCCCGTTCCCGAGTCGGGCAAAGGCAAGATGGGCAGAACGGGAAGTCCAGAGGGGGCGGGAGGGCCGAGCCCCGATCCGCCCCCCCCGCAAGCCGCGCCTACGCGCCCCAATGCGTAATCAGGAAATCGACCTCGGCCGCGACGTCGCTCGTGTCGCCATCGCCGCTCAGGCTTGCCTCGACTCGCGAAAACGCGATCGCCAGATTGTCGAAGCCGAGGCCCGCGTTGGAGAGGCGGGCCCAGTTGTCTCGCGCGCGCAGCAAGTCGTCGAGTGCCGAATCGTAGAGCCAGGCGACATCGGCCCCGCCCGGCGTGGCGTAGCCAATCACACGCCCAAACGACTCGGCGCGCGACAGAAATCCCTTGCCCCAAAGGACGCTCGCCTCGGGCCGGGCCTCGAAGAAATCGTCGCCCTCGGGGTCGTCGTACAGCTTGGCCACGTCGCCGCCACCGGGCGTGGCATGGGCGTGCACCTCGGCGAACGACTTGGCGCGGTTGTAGAAAGCATCGCTGGAGAGCACGGCGTAGCCCGGCCGGGCGACAAACGTGTCGGGAGCGGCCGGATCGTCGTACAGAATCGCCACGTCGTGCCCCCCGCCGCTGGCATAGGCGGTCACATAGCGAAACGACTCGACCCGATACGAGAACCCGTTGCCGACCAGCGACGCATGATCGGGCGCGGCCTCGAAGACGTCGTTGCCCGAAGGATCGTCCAGGAGCGTCGCCGAATCGCCTCCTCCGGGAGTGGCTCGGGCGACGACCGTCGGAAAGCCTGCCGCCAGGTTGTAATACCCCGCGCCCTGCAGCACCGAGTAGGTCGGTTTGGCCGTCAGCGTATCGGGGCCCGCGGGGTCGTCGTCGAGTTCCGCCCGATCGTCGCGCCCGGGCGTGGCATAGGCGTACACCCGGTCGAAGGCCTGGGCCCGGTTCGTGAATCCCTCGCCCGAAAACGTGGCGTCCTCGGGGGTCGCCTGGAACCGATCGTCGCCGTCGGGATCGTCATAGAGCTTCGCCAGATCGCCGTCGCCCTTGGCCGAAATACCGTCAATGTGCTCGAAGCCCGACGCGCGGTGGTAGAAGCCGTCGGCGTAGCGGACGCCGAATCCGGGCCGGGCGACAAACACGTCGGCTCGGCTCGGATCGCCGTACAGTTGCGCCAGATCGCCGTCGTTGCCGTAGGCGTAAACGTTACCGAAGGCATGGGCGGTTTTCGAGCCCCCGTCGCTCGAGAGGACGGCCTGTGCCGTGGAAGCCGCGAACGTCTCCTTGAGTTCCGCGTCGCCATAGAACCTGGCCACGTCGCCACCGCCCTCGGTGGCCATCGCGTGGACCTGGTCGAAGCCGAAAACGCGACTTAAGAATTCGCTGCCCTCCAGCAGGTCATATCCGGGTGTGGCCACAAAGGTGTCGGCTCCGCCGGGGTCGTCGTGGAGTCGAGCCACATCGTTGCCGCCCTCCGTGGCGTACGCGTAGACGTAGCGGAACGACTCGGCCCGCCTCGAAGAACCGGCGCCGTCGGTCAGCGTGGCCCACTGCGGAGTGGCCTCGAACCGATCGTCGCCGGCCGAGTCGTAGAACCTGGCCACGTCGCCGCTCGCCCGCGTCGCGAAGGCCCGGACCTCGCCGAAGTTCGACACCCGGTTCGAGTAATGCCCGGAGTAAAGGGCGCTGACGGTCGGCCTGCTCACCAAGATGTCGTACCCGTCCGGGTCGTCATACAAGAGGGCGACCTCGTTGCCGCCGGGCGTCGCGTAGGCGTTGACGTAACGAAAGTCCTCGACGCGGAGAAAGAACCCGCTGCCCGAAAACTCGGCATACGCGGGCGTCGCCTCGAACAGGCCGTCTCCCGTGCGATCGCCGTAGAGGCGGGCCGAGTCGGTGCCGCCCCCGCTCACCGCCCGCGCCGATTCGATCTGCCCCGCGGTCACGCTGAACTCGGGGCCGACGTACCGGGCGAAGTCCGGTCCCAAATCGACCGACTCGTCGCCCGGGCCGCCGTGGAACACTACGTAATCGCTGCCCGCGCCGCCCGCGAAATCGAGCCGACTCAGGCTGCCGGAGTCGATTTCGTACGATACGCCGTTGATCGTGATGCCGATCGAGGCGGCCACTCGGACCTCGAGGTGATCGTCGCCCTCCGTGCCGTGCACGTAGACGAGGTCGTCGTGCTCCTCGACGAGGTTGACGATACGCAGCCGCAGGTCGCGGGCATCGCCGGCCAAGCGCAGGAAGTACACCTCGCCCGGCGCGCCCGCCTGCCAGTCGATCCGCGCGCGGGCCCCGGCAGGGGTCGAGGCGGCCACGGGGGCCTGGGCGGCGTCTTCCCGGTAAAGGGTCAGTTGGGCCTCTCGGCCGGCATCGGCCCAAGTCGCCTCGAAGGTGAGCCGGCCCTGCCGGGCCGTCTCGAGGCGGTACCAAAGCTCTCCCGACGCCGGCGCCAACTCGCTCCGATCGACGAAGTCGACGGTTCCCAGGGGCTCGACGATGACGAATCGGGCGGTGTATTGGTCGTCGGGGCGCTCGCCGGGAACCAGGTCGCCGTCCTGATCCAGGGCGATCCCCGCGGTATCCAGGATCGCCGGACCGAGCGTCAGCGCGTACTGCCCCGGGGCCGACTGGGGGGCGAACCGGATCTCGAGCGTCTGCGCGTCGAGCCAGGCGTAGCCCGTGGGAACCATGGCGCCATCGGGGCCCTCGAACGCCACCACGTCGTCGGCCAGCGAAAAGGACTGCGTGTCCATGGGACGGTCGAACGCCACGCGGATCGACTGCACCGGGGCGACCACGCCGAGGTTCGGCTCGTGTCCGGTAATCCACGGGGGGGCAACCGTATCGGGCTTGACCCGCAGGGCCCAACCGAGCAGGGTCCCCTGATCCCGCGGGGCGTCGTCGGTGACCTCCAGCTTCCACGTGCCCGCGACGCTCCTGCCGTTGACCACCGACAAGCGCCCCTCCGGCCGAAATCGGCCGGTGAACGGCGCCATGCCCGACGTGATCGGATCGGCCGCTTGATCGTCGAGGATGGTGCCGATGAATCCGTCGCCGCTGCCACCCACGTCGGTGAACAGCTCGATCCTCGCCCCATTGGGTGCAATCAGGTACACGTCGAGATCGGCGTCGTAGGTGTGGGCGATGTCGATCTCGACGTCCAGGTCGGCGATGACGAACGAGTCGTCGACGACCAGGGTCGAGGTCGTCGTGCCGTAGTCCTCGATCGCGATGGGCGTTCCGCTCGCCTCGTATCGAAAGCCCGCCAGCAGGGTGAAGTGGGTCAGGTAATCGTCGCCGCCGATCCCGTCGCCGTTGCCGTCGAGGGGCTTGCCGAAGGTGTCGGCAAGACCGCCGCTTCGGGCCCGGAATCGATAGGTCCCCTCGGGCAGATACGACAGCCGGGTCTCCACGGTGACGGCCAGACCGCCATCGTGGATCGAAACGTCCAGCGGGTACTTCACGTCGTCGGCGGTGCCGAAGACGCCGTCGGGCCCGGCCTCGCGCAAGTCCCAATTGTTCAAGTCGCGAATTCGCTCGGGATCCATCGTCTTCGAGAAACCGACCTCGACGCGGCGCAGGGGCCCCCAGGTCGTGCCTCCGTCGGCCGGCAGCGGTGTCACGCTCTCGATCTGCGGAGCAAACTCGGGGCCCCGCTGGATCAGAATCCCCCACTCGTTGAGCGTGCCCTGGTCGAACTGCCCGTCGTCGGTGATCTCCAGGGTCCAGACTCCGCTGGCGTCGGAGCCGTCGACCGCCGAGAGCGACCCCGCGGGACGGTATCGGCCCGTGAACGGTGCCGACCCGGCGCCGATCGGGGTGGCCGCCTCGTCGTCGAGGATCGTCTGGGTGAAGTGGTCGCCGTTTCCCCCCACGTCGGTGAACAGCTCGATCCGCGTGCCGTCGGGGGCGATCAGAAAGACGTCCAGGTCGGCGTCGTAGGTGTGCGTGATGTCGACCTTGACGTCCAGATCGGCGATGGGAAACGACTCCTCGACGACCAGCGTGGACGTGATCGTGGCGAAGTCGACGATCGCGCGGGGCACGTCGTCCGACAGGTAGGCTTCGCCCGCCGGTATGGTGAAATGCACGAGATAGTCGTCGCCGCCTTGCCCGTCGCCGTTGCCGTCGAGAAGGGCCCCGGACGGATCGAGCAGTCGGCCGGCGACCGCCCGAAAACGGTACTTGCCTTGGGGCAACCGCGCGACCTCCAGATCGAGCGCGGCCGTGAGGCCGTCGACATAGGTCGGCTCGGTTCGAAGCGGGTATGGCACGTCGTCGGCCGTCTCGAAGAGCCCGTCGGCTCCGGCTTCCAGCAGCTCCCAGGCGTCCGGGTCATTTGCGGCGGCCGGGTCCATCGGCTTGGAGAAGTGGACTTCGAGCTGGCCGATGGCTTGCCAGGATTGCCCTCCATCGCGCGGAAGGGGCTCGACGACGCGAATTCGCGGGGGTAGTTCGGGACCTCGCTCGATGGTCAGGGCCCAGCCCAAAAGGACGCCCTCGTCGAGGCTGCCGTCGTCGTGGATCTCGAGCGTCCAGACGCCGGCGGCGTCGCTGCGGTCGAAAGCCGAAAGCGCCTCGTGGGGGCGATATCGGCCCGAAAAGGGCGCGGCGCCGTCGGCGATCGGCGTCGGGCCCTCGTCGTCCAGGACGGTCTTCGTCAAGTTGTCGCCGCTTCCCCCGACTCCCGAAAACAGGATGATCCGCGTGCCCTCGGGGCCGACCAGGCGTGCCTCGAGGTCGCCAACGTAGGTGTGCGCAACGTTGATTTCGACGTCGAGATCGGCGATCGCGATCGACCCGCCGACCACGAGCGTCGAGACGATCGTGGTGAAGTCGGCAATCTGCTTGGGGACGTCGTCGGCCACGTAGCGTTCGATCGCCGGGTCGTCGATCAGGAAGGCCCCCTCGTAGGCGGCGGCCGGGACGCCGAAGCGATCGCGAACGGCCCCGGCCGGCAGCGAGTAGGTCAGGCGGCCCTCGCGAGGCAGCCCGGTCACCGAGTAGGCGACCGAGTCGTCGTCGAGCACGGTCGCCTCGTACACCGAGCCTGCGCTGAGCAGCAGGTCGTCGGGGCCCACGGTGGCGGCGTCGATCGGCTCATTGAAATGGAAAACGATCTTGCCCGGGGCAAGCTCGACCACCTCATCCTGGCCAGGCACCGTCGAAACAACCGCCGGCGGCAGCAGATCGTAGTAAAAGGTCGCCTCCCAGGCCAGCATAGGATCGCCGTCGGCGGCGCGAAGAACGGCCCCCTCCGCAATCGCCATGGTCTGAGCCCCCTGGCCGACGACGGGCGAGTCGTCAAATCGGAAGACGACCGCGCGAGCGTCGACGGGCGCGACCGCATCGGCCGCGATGCCGTTGACCAGCAGGTCGGGCGCGTCGATCGTCGACGGATCGTAGGGATGGGTGAACCGGACGGTGAACTCCCGGGGCGGGCTCGAAACAATCGCCTCGGCGGCCGGCTCGCTCGAGGCGACGCGGATCGACAGGGCTTCGAGCGTTCCCCGGGCGTTGAGCCGACCGCCCGTGGCCACTTGCCCCGCAAGCCCGACGACCGGATCGACCCCGGCGAAAAGCGCCCGGCGAATCGCGTCGAACGGGGCCATGGGAACGACCGACCAGGCCAACGCGGCCGTGCCGGTCACGTGGGGAGCGGCCATGCTCGTGCCACTGTGGGATCCATAGGCACCCCCCGGAAGCGTGCTGACGATGTCGGCCCCCGGGGCGGCGAGATCGACCGAGCTGGCGCCGAAATTCGAAAACCCGACGAGCAGATCCAGGTGATCGGTGGCGGCCACGGCGATGACGTTGTCCAGATCGTAGCCGGAGGGGTAGTGCGGCTCGACGTCGGTGTCGACTCCCCCGTTTCCGGCGGCGGCCACGAACAGCATCCCGGCGTCGCGGCTGGCCAGGATGGCGTCGTACATCGCCTGGCTGGAGATCCCGCCGCCCCAACTGTTATTCGTGATCCGCACGTCGACCCCGTAGAGCGTCTTCATCATCGTGGCGTAGTTCAACGCCCGGACCGCGTTGGCGGTAAAGCCGTTTCCGTCGCCGTCGAGGAACTTCAGGGCCATGACCGAACTCGACCACACAACGCCCGTCACGCCGGTGCCGTTGTTGCCCGTCGCGGCGATCGTGCCGGCCACGTGCGTGCCGTGCCCGTTGTCGTCCATGGGATCGCCGTCGCCGTTGACGAAATCGTAGCCGTATACGTCGTCGATGAAGCCGTTGCCGTCGTCGTCGATGCCGTTGCCGGGGATCTCGCCGGGATTCGTCCAGACGTTGGCAACCAGATCGGGATGGGTATAGTCGATGCCGCTGTCGATCACGGCGACCACGATCTCGGCGCTGCCGGTTGCCAGGTCCCATGCCTCGGGCGCGTCGATGTCGGCGTCGACCGCGCCGCCGGTCTGTCCGGTGTTGTGCAGACCCCAGAGCTGCGAGAACCGCGCGTCGGACGGGATGGCGTCGATTTCGAGAACCGCGTTCGGCTCGAAATACGACACGTGCGGATTGGCCTTTAGCCAACTCTCGATCGCGGCGGGCGACGCCGATTCCACCTCGAGCAGCACCATGCCCCGCAGTCCCAGGCCGCGGACCGCCCGCGTGGTGAACCCTTCGCTCTGGAGCAGCGCGGCCGCAGCCTCGACCGAACCGGCTTGCAGGGCGGCGTCGGCCGAGAGTTGGACGATCCACTGGACCGTCGCGCTTTGCGACGCCTCCCGCGGCAACGGCCCGACGAACGTCGAAGCAGCCTGAGGCGGGAAGGCGACCGGGGCGGCCCCGAGGTCGGCCGAACCGACCTCGGCGAACCACACGGGGTCGACCGACCCCTGCCACGAGGCCGCGGAGGAAACCTCCCAGCCCCCCGCGACGCTCAGCAGCGCCCGCTGCTCGAGCAACTCGCACCGAAGCCGGCGTGGCGTCGCGGCCGGTCGTCTCGCATCGTGCTGGGCGATCCTGCGCCGAGGCCGCTCCGTGGCGGAGGCTCGGCTCGTGTGGTTGCGGGGGAGCTGCATCGACGCGCTTCCTCTCGATCCGTTGCCCGTATCCGGCGTCTTGCCCGTCTCTGCTCGACTCGATCCATTATTCCGGCCCGCGCCGGCTCGGTCAAAGGATCGGGTGGGGCCCGTGCAGCCTACCGGCGCGTCTCGGTTCGGTCCAGACCGGGAACGGGGCGGAGTTGCCTCGCGGGAGGCGACAACTCCGCCCCGAATGGTCGGTCAAGGTTTCCGGCAGACTACCAGTCCAGTTCCATCTTCAGGACGTAGTCCAGAGCATCGGCATTGATGTTCCGGGTGTCGCTGGGATTGCTCGAGTGGGCTTCGACCTCCTCGAAGTCGCGGACCAAATTCAGGTAGTCGAGCCCCTCGTTTTTGATGTACGCCCAGTTGTTGCTGGCGGCGAGCAAATCGGCGTACTCGTCGAGAGCCGAATCGAGAAGGATCGCTCGATCGTGGCTCGTCTTGGTCGCCGTGGCCCGGACGTAGCTGAAGTTCGTCGCCCGGGTGTAGAACGTCTCGCCCTGGAACACGCTGTAGGTCGGCGTCGCCAGGAAGGTGTCCTTCCGGTTCGGATCGTCCAAGAGGATTGCCTGGTCGCCGCTTCCGGCCGTCGCGTAGGCGTACACGAGATCGAACGACTTGACCCGATTGAAGAACCCCGACCCGTACAGGTAACTGTCGCCGGGCTTGCCCACGTAGGTATCGGCGCCGTTCGGGTCGTCGTAGAGCTTGGCCACGTCCTTGTCGCCGGCGGTTCCATAGCCGTAGGTGCTGTCGAAGCCGGCGGCCCGGTTGAAGAACCCTTCGCCGTACAGGGCAGCGGCAGTGGGGCTTCCCGTGAAGACATCGGGCTTGCCCGCCAGGCCGTACAGCCGGGCGGAATCTCCGTCTCCCTTCGTGGCATAGGCGTAAACCTGGTCGAACGAAACCGCCTGATGGACGTAGCCGGTCCCGTACATTTGCGCGTAGGTGGGCTTGCCCACCAGGGCGTCGGGGGAACCGGCGCGATCGTAAAGCCAGGCCACGTCGCCCTCGCCCTTGGTGCCGTAGCCGTAGATCGACCCGAACGAGGCCGCATAGGTGTAGTACCCGTCGCCGGTCATGGAGCCGTAGTCGGGCTTGGCCACGTAGGTGTCGGGCGACGACTCGCGACCGTATAGCCTGGCGAAGTCCTTGTTGCCTGCCGTGGCGTAGGCGGACACCGAGTCGAAGCCGATCGCGCGGTTGTAGAAAGCCGGCCCGGAGAACGCGCTGTCGAGGGGTTTGCCGACGAAGGTGTCCTTGCGCGAGGGATCGTCGTACATCTTGGCCACGTCTCCGTCGCCGGGCGTCGCATAGGCGAAGATGCTGTCGAAGCCCGCGGCACGGTTCGAGAACCCGCTGCCCGAGAGCACGGTGTCTCTGGGCCGGGCGACGAGCGTGTCCTTCGCGCCGGCTTTGTCGTAGAGCCGGGCGACGTCGCCGTTGCCCGCGTTGCCGAAGGCGGTCACCTGATCGAACCCGGTCGCGCGGAAGCTGAAGTTGCTTCCGTACAGCGTGCTCGAGGCGACGTTGCCGACGAAGACGTCGGGCGTCGACGGATCGGCGTACAGCAGGGCCGTGTCCTGGTTGCCCTTGGTGCCGTACCCGTAGACGTTCCGGAACGACGTGGCCCAGTTGTTGCCGAAGTTGGCGTAAGTGGTCTTGGCCACCAGGGTATCCTGGGCGTTCGGATCGTCGTACAGGTAGGCCGTATCGTTTCCGCCCGGGGTGGCATAGGCGAGCACGGTGTCGAACGAGGTCGCCCGGTAGAAGAACCCTTCGCCCGAGAGTTGGCCGTACGCGGGCTTGCCGACAAACGTGTCGTCGGTGTGCGGATCGTCGTACAGCCGGGCCTTGTCGCCGTGGCCGGGCGTTCCGTAGGCGTAAACCGTCGGGTAATCGACGACCGCCAGCTTGTATCCCGATCCGCTCAGGGTGGTCTCGGCGGGGGTAGCGTACAGGTAGTCGATCGCCTTCGGGTTGTCGTATAGCCTGGCCACGTCGTTGCCGCCGCCTCCGTGGGCGGTGACGTACGCGACGTTCGACGCCTGGACGCCGTAACGGGAGGTCGTGAACTGGCCGTAACCGGGCCGCATGACGACCGCCTCGTCGTTGGGGCTTCCGGTGAAGATCACCGTATCGGTGCCCCCCAGGCCGTCGAAGCGGAGCAGGTTGGTGTTCGGCCCGATCGTTTGCACGACGCCGTTGATCTTCACGATCGAGTTCGCCAGCGTCGTTCCGGCGATCACTTCGAACACGTCGTTTCCGGCCGTGCCCCGGAGGTCGAGCGTGGCCGGGGTGACGACCGTGCTGGCCGAGTCGCCGGCATAGTAACTCCCGCCGCCGACGCCGACGTCGACCGACGTGCCCTGATCTTCCCTCGGGGGCACGTTGACGGGGTGCAGCCGCTGGTAGATGCCGTACCCGTCGGCGTCGGGCCCCATCCAGACGATCACGAAATCGCCGTCGGCGTCGAGGGCCACGGCCGGACGGAACTGGTGGCCCTCGATGTTGGCGTTCACGCGGAACTCCCCCTGGCCGGGGAACCGGGCGGTGCCGTCGGCCCGATAGGCCCGGGCGTAAACGCCCAGGTCGGCCAGGCCGGGATTGTCCTGGGCGTCGGCCGCCCAGGTGACCACGAAATTGCCGCTGTTGTCCATCGACACGTCGGGCTGGTACTGCCAGTTGAGCGTCGTTTGGTTGACGCGGAAGGCGTTGGCGTCCAGGGCGGTGCCCGCCGCGTTGAACCGGCGAGCGTAGACGCCCCATCCGCTGCCGTCCTGCCCGAAGCTCGCCCAGGTGACGACGAAGTTGCCCACGGGATCCACGGCGACGGCCGGCTCCATCTGGTCGTCGCTGGTGGAGGTGTTGACGAGGAACTCGCCGCCGAGCTTCGCGCCGGCCGCGTTGAAGCGCTGCCCGAAGATGCCCCACTCGTTGTCGTCGGCCGGGTGCCGGTACGCGGCCCAGACGACGACGAAGTTCCCGTTGTTGTCCATCCCCACGTCGCTGCGATCCTGGCGATTGTTCCAGTGGCTGTTGACCTGGAACTCGTCGCCCTTGGCCTCGCCGTTGAAGCGGAACTGCCGGGCGAAGACGCCGTCGACGTCGCCGTCCTGGCCGTAGCTGGTCCAACTGATGACGAAATCGCCGCTGCCGCTCATGCCCACGCTGGGCTCGTTCTGCGCGTTCAGGTGGTACTGGTTCACGTGGAACTGGTCGCCCAGGGGCACGCCGAAGGCGTCGTACACGCGGGCGAAGATGCCGACCTCGTCGAGCCGGCCCACCTGATCCCGCTCGCCCACGCCCGACCACGTCACCACGAAGTTGCCGTGGCGGTCCATGGCCACGTCGGGCTCGCCCTGGATGCCGTCGCGGTAGGTGTTGACCACGAACTGGGCGCCCCGGGGGCTGCCGTAGCGGTCGTAGCGGCGGCCGACGATGTCGTTGTTCTCGACCCAGACGATCACGTAGTCGCCCGCGTCGTTTGCCGCCACGGCCGGGTCGATCTGGTTGCCCGCCTCGTTGACGTTGACCTGATCGTCCTCGTCGTCTTCCGTGGGATCGGTGGGAGAATCGGGATCGTCGTCGATGCTTCCCAGCACCACGAACTCGCGGTTGAAATCGCCGCCGGGCGTGCCGTCGTAGTTGCCGTCGAGCCGGTTCCCGAAAAGGTCTTCCACCGTGTCGCGGATCGCCAGGGTGTACCTTCCCGGCGGCAGCGGCTGATTGCCGGGCACGTTGGGGTCGCCGTCGAACGTGACGATCGCCTCGTACTTGTTCGTTTCGCCGGGAAGGATGGCCGGGCTCGTCTTCGACGTCTGGTTGAGGCCGAATTCGACCGCGGCGATCGCGCCGGACAACGGCCTCCCGTTCTGGTGCAACGCCCAGTTGCCCCGGGTGAGAATGCTCTCGAGGGCGTAGTCGTTCTCGGCGAAGAGATCCTCGCCGAAGCTGACCAGGAACTGGGTGACCACGTTGGGCAGCTCGGCTCCGTTGGTGACCCGCTCGAGCGAGAAGGTTCCGCCGTCATCGAACACTTGGAGCACGTCGGCGATAACCGGTCCCGCGTCGTCCTTCGATTTCTCGGTGCGGAGGTGGAAGACGCCCTGGGTGTCGCTCCGGTCGGCGTAAGGCTGTTCGCCGTAGCCCGACCAGACGAACACGGCGTCGCCCGTGTCGTTCAACGCGACCGAGGGCGACCGCTGGTCGCCGGCCCTGGTGCGGTTGATCGCCATCTCGCCGCCGAGTTGCCCGTAGACCCCCTGGTAGGGGCTCGTGCCCATCTTGTAGTTGGCGACGTACCGTTGGGCGTAGATGTCGTAGCTGCCGACCGTCGACGGGGCCAGGGAGCTCTCCCACACGATCGTGAAGTCGCCGTCGGCGTCCATCGACACCTGGGAGCGCTGCTGGTTGCCGTCGCGGGAGGTGTTGACCTGGAACTCGTTGATGGGCAACGGCAAGCCGGTGATCGGGTCGAGGCGGTCGGGGTCGGTGGCCACCGGCAAGCCGGTCACCGGATCGACGATGTCGACTTCCGTTCCGTCGGCGTGGTAGCGCTTGGCGAACACGCCCTGCTGGCCGTCGTAGCCGCCGCCGTACCCGTCGCCCACCCCGTCCTGGCCGTAGCTGGTCCAGGTGATGACGAAGTCGCCGTCGGCGTCCATCGCAACCGACGACCACTTCTGGTCGTTGGCGATCGTGTCG
>Ga0334901_1001337_pt1 | contig 26582 bp, 14 predicted proteins | sample GraSluR3_MG_3_FD_207216 | JGI IMG/M metagenome (GOLD analysis project Ga0334901, IMG submission 207216) | Sludge microbial communities from methane-producing bioreactor in Wageningen University, Netherlands - Granular Sludge_15_08-R3 | ecosystem: Engineered > Bioreactor > Anaerobic >... | reverse complement strand
AACCGGTGGTGCTATGATCTATGCCGGTAATATGGCAGTTGAGCAATCCAACAGTACAAGAAAAAACTACTACTGGGAAATCTATTCGATAATGGGAGATCCCTCTCTGACTCCCTATATGCGTGAACCACTGGAGAATGTAGCTACATATCCCCAGCAGATCTTTCTGGGTCAGAGCCAGATACAGATATCAGCTCAGCCATATTCTTATGTAGGGCTTTCCATGGATGGAGAGATCTACGGTGCAGCCCTGATTGATGAGAGCGGTATGGCCACGATGGAGATTGATCCATTTATGTCTCCAGGTATAGCGAATATTGTTATCACTCTGCAGGATCATGAGCCGATAATCGAAGAGATCCAGGTCATTCCGAACGAAGGGCCTTATGTTATAATGGAAGATTATGAAATCGAAATAGAAGGAAGCACAAGTACTGTCCCACAATATGGCGATATCGTCAATCTTCACATAACACTGGAAAATGTTGGAATCGAAGAGGCAACTGATGTCTCAGTTCAACTGTCAACAGAGGATACATATATAACTATCGTTGACGATTTTGAACAGGTCGGCAATATTCCTCCTGAAACATCTCAGACAATAATGAATGCTTTTCAATTGACAATAGCAGATGATATCCCGGATCAGCATCAGGTTTTCTTTACCCTGACAGCCACTGGAGATGGAGATGAGGAGTGGCAGACTCTCTTTAACTTTGTTATTTCTGCACCATCAATGGAGATAGAATATCCGATAGTAGATGATTCCTTACCTGGTGGTGATGATAACGGTGTTATGGACCCGGGAGAAACCGTTCTGCTGGTTTTCCCGATTTCAAATAATGGTCATGCTGAGTCACCGGAGACGACAATCAGATTTACGAATAACTCACCCTTCCTGACTCTTCTGAGTGATGAGTATATTAATGCAGGTTCTATTGAAGAGGGAGAGACAATTATGGCAGAATATACTGTCGAAGTTGATCCAGACGTTCCGGAAGGTAGTAACGTAACTGTTGGAATTAACGTTTTTGCTGACTCGTATTCGGTTCAGGAATCAATAACCATGCCTATAGGCTTGATAATAGAAGATTTTGAAGATGGTGACTTTGAATCCTTTCCCTGGACTTTTACCGGAAATGCAAATTGGGTAATTGACAGTTCACAGAGCTACAGTGGAAATTATTCTGCCCGTTCTGGCTCAATAAGCCATAATCAATCGAGTTCGATGGTTGTTTCTATGGATATCCCGGTATCTGGCGAGATCAGCTTCTTTTTGAAAGTTTCGTCTGAAGCAAATTATGACTTTCTCCGCTTCTATATCAATAATCAGTTACAGGATGAATGGGCCGGTGAAGTTAACTGGACAGAGGTGAGCTATCCTGTCCAGTCAGGCAATAATACATTCCGCTGGACGTATATAAAAGACTATTCGGTATCTGGAGGTTCTGATTGTGCCTGGGTAGATTACATTGTATTCCCAGCTTCCGGGATCACCACATCAGGACCAATATTCAGTGTATATCCAGAAGAGATTGATTTTGGTGAAGTTCCGCTTGGCCATATTGTAACGAACGAATTTGTTATTACAAATTTTGGTGATGAGGACCTTTCTGGTGTTATCTCAACTTATGAAGGCTTTACTCTTCTTGATGCTGGTATGAGAAGAAATCAAGAAAACAGTTTTGTCGAGAATAATTCACAACCAGATAAGAGTATTGTTTCTGATAGAGTGAGAACCGGTTCATTATCGACTGCAGTGAGACAGAACAGGGATGATTATAATTATTCTATACCACCTGAAAGCAATCAGACATTTGTTTTACAATTCCAGCCTGAAGTTGCTCAGGATTATAGTGGTCAGATTATGATCACGAGTAATGACCCTGAAAATGAGATAGCATATATTGATGTAACTGCTGTAGCCGCAGCTTGTATGTTCCCTCCAACTAATCTTGAGGCGTCTGTTCAGGGTGGTTCTATCTTTCTGGTCTGGGAAGAACCGGATATGGAGGAAATCCGTTACAATAGTAATGAAAACGGTATCATTGAATCCCGTAATAGAGAAGAGAGAAATCTATTAGGATATAACGTCTATAGGGATGATGTAATGATCAATACAGAAACTGTAACGGAGACAGATTACGAAGATATCGTCACTGAGATCGGTTTCTATTCTTATTATGTAACCGCATTGTATGAGGTTGGAGAATCCGAAGCTTCAAATATTGTGGAGGTTGAAGTTACTGTCTCGGTTGACGATTTGACTTCACCTTTCGTCAATGAGTTACGTCAAAACTATCCTAATCCATTTAATCCTGAAACGACTATCGAATTCTCACTGGAAACACGACAGAGAGTTAAAATCAACATCTACAACATTACCGGACAGCAGGTCAAGACAATTGTCGATGATGTGCTTGATGCAGGTGAACACCGAATTGTCTGGAATAGTGTCGGTAGTAATAACAAGAAGCTTCCAAGTGGGATTTATCTTTACAGAATGACTACAGATAAATATAATGATACACGTAAGATGATATTATTGAAATAGATTAGAGCAATAAGTAGTTTAATATTAAGAGAAGGAATTAATCTGGAGGAATCAATGAAGAGATTAATGATAAGCCTGATAATTCTAATGACGGCTTCATTTATGTTAGCAGAAACAATTGTTGTTTCTCAGCAATATGATAATAGGGTATCACTCTTGTATAGTAATGAAAACAGCACGGGTATCGAACAACTGGTTGGGAGTTTCGATAGATATCCCGTTGAGATCAACGAAGATACTTATTATCATCTTTCAATAGGGAATGAACCGAGTGTCCTGGAAGAGGGCTATCCGGCGCTACCTTATGTAACCAGCAGTATAATTATTCCGGACAATGCTCTTACTGATGTAAGGGTAATCAGTAGTGATTATACTGAATACTTGATGGACATTGCTCCATCTAAAGGGCCTCTTACTCGTGATCAACTTCCGAGTGAAATTCCCTATAGTTTTGCAGAGGTTTACCGACAAGATGATTTTTATCCCGGAAATCTGGCAGAGCTGGGAGAACCATATATTCTTAGAGACTTTCGAGGCCAGGCTGTAAGAATCAACCCGTTCCAGTATAACCCGGTAACAGGTGTATTAAGAGTACATCATAGTATTACCTTAGAAGTGAATTCTATAGGAGTTGATGACCGTAATGTTAAACAACGAACGAGAGATGGTTATGCTCGAGAATTCGAGAGTGTTTACCAGAACCGTTTTCTAAACTTCCATACTACCCGTTATACACCGATAGATGAACGGGGCAGATTAATTGTTATTGTCTATGATGCATTTGTTGATGCAACGATGCCATATGTAGAATGGAAAAGACAGAAAGGTATTCCCACAGAAGTTTATCCTGTAACAGAGATAGGCAATAATTCAACGGCAATAATGAATTTCATACAGGCAGAATACGATCTGGATGATGGGCTGATGTTTGTCCAGTTAGTAGGTGATGCAGCTCAGGTAGCAACATTTACTTATGGAGGACGCGGGTCTGATCCTTCATATACACTGCTGGAAGGGAATGATCCTTATCCCGATATGTTCATTGGCAGGTTTTCAGCAGAATCTGTCGCTCAGGTAGAAACTCAGGTAGAAAGAACTGTCCATTATGAAAGGGATATAACTACTAATGATACCTGGTTGAGCAGTGCAATAGGCGTTGCTTCTAATGAAGGAGCTGGAATAGGGCATGGCGGTCTATCTGATATACAACACTTGAACCTAATCAGGGATAATCTTCTGGACTACACTTATGTCCATGTTGACCAGATATATGCCCCTTCTGCAACAGCTGCTCAGGTAACTACTGCTCTGAATGAAGGACGAGGATTTGGTAACTATACAGGTCATGGTAACAATACATCCTGGGGGACCACAGGATTTTCTAACACGCATGTCAATGCTCTTACTAATGATTATATGTTACCATTCTATGTATCTGTAGCCTGTTTGAACGGGAATTTCACCGGGACAACCTGTTTTGCTGAAGCCTGGTTACGTGCGACCAACAATGTGACAGGTGCACCAACCGGTGCTTTAGTATTTTATGCTTCGACAAGAAGCCAGTTATGGCAGCCTCCGATGTCTGCTCAGCAGGAGATAACACAACTACTGGTCAATGATCAGAAGAATACAATAGGTGGACTTTTCTTCAACGGTTCCTGTCAAATGATTGATGACTATCCCTCTACGAGTGAGGGACCGGACGAATTCAGATACTGGCATATTTTCGGAGATGCTTCTCTGCAGGTCAGGTCAGACATTCCCCAGGAGATATCAGCAAATCATCTGAACGAGACATTTATTGGCCTCGATTATTTTGAAGTTCAGACCGATACTCCCGATCTTCTCGTATCAATTACTCATGAGGGAGAGATTCTCGCTTCGGATTATACTGGTGCAGATGGGAATATAACACTGACTTTTGATGAACCACCACTGGAACCGATGGATTTAACTCTAACGATTACTGGTTATAACAAGGTAACATATGATACGACAATAACGGTTATCCCAAGCGAAGGTCCCTATGTAGTCATCCAGGAAGTTAATATTGAAGGTTCTGATGATAATACTGCCGATTATGGTGATGATGTATCTCTCAATGTACGGTTAGGTAATGTCGGGATAGAAACAGCTTACATGGTTGAAGCAACTCTGATGACGGAAGATCCCTATATAACGATTGAAGATAATCATGAAGATTTCGGACATATAAGTCCTGAAGGTAATGTTTTGAAACTGAACGCTTTCAGTTTGTCAATTGCCGACAATATCCCTGATCAACACAGAGCTTACTTCACCCTGGAAATAATCGATAATAATGATAATACCTGGACTGGTAGTTTCAACTTCCTCATCAATGCACCGATCTACGAATCGGGTACCTATACGCTTGACGATTCTGAATTTGGTGATGATAATGGTTATCTCGATCCAGGAGAGACCGTGGAGATTACCATTCCAGTATCAAACCTCGGTAATGCTTTGAGTCCAGAAACTACTGTGATTTTAGTCAGTGGAGGTCCTGATATCATAATAACCGGTGATTATATCATGGAAATCGATCCAATAGAACCGGATGACACTATACCCTTATCGTTCACTTTGGTAGCATCACCAGAAATCGAAATCGGTTCAGTCTATAATCTCGGATTACTCATAACAGGTGGAGAGTATGAATATCAGACGACCTATATCTTAAATGTTGGACCAGTGATTGAAGATTTTGAAACGGGAGACTTTACAGCACACGATTGGACATTCAGCGGAACTCAACCCTGGATGATTGTTTCTAATGAAGTTTATGAAGGGAGCTATGCTGCCAGATCAGGAACGATTACACATAGTCAGTCATCTTCTATGAATTTGACAATCGATGTCGCTGTGGATGGAGAAATCAGTTTCTACCGTAAAGTATCTTCGGAGAATAATTACGATTTCTTTAAGTTCTATATTAACGGGAGTATGGTTGGTCAGTGGTCCGGTGAGGTCCCCTGGTCACAGGTCTCATATCCTGTTCAGGCAGGTACCAACACCTTTACCTGGACATATGAAAAAGACTTCATTGTTAGTGCTGGTTCTGATTGTGCCTGGGTTGACTTTATAGAATTCCCCTCCGCTGGAGAAGCTCTGGAAGGTCCCGTATTTCTAGCCAATCCAGTACTTATCGATTTTGATGTTGTTCTTGTCGATGACATTGCAGTGAAAGATTTCTGGATCAGAAACTTTGGAAACGAAGAGATGACTGGTACCATAGAAACTTATGAAGGTTTCGAAATATCAGAGATAATTCCTGAAACACTTAACGGCCCCACCAGATCTGATTCTGACAGGATATTATATGAATTCACAATACCTCCTGAAGGCAATATTCAGTACAATCTGATATTCATGCCAACAGAAGCAATGGATTATAGCGGTGAATTGCTTATAACAAGTAATTCAGTAAATGTAACCGATGCCGAAATCAGTATTATGGCCACCGGTTTCATACTTATTCCTGCTGAAGACCTAACACTTGACCTCGCCGACGACCATGTTATCCTAACTTGGATGGAACCAGATTTTACCAGAAACACCAGAGGGTTACATCAGGCTAAGAGTGATGGAAGTACCAGGATCAATCGGGATGTGGAGATTCTTGGTTATAATATCTACAGAGATGGAGTGATGATCAATGAAGAACCGGTTTCTGATATCATCTATCTGGATTATGATATCGAAGCAGAAGAAACATATACCTACTATGTAACTGTGGTGTATAACCTGGGTGAATCAGAACCATCTAATGAAGTAGAAGTATTCATAACATCTGTTGAAGATGAGTTATTCAATGTACCTCATAGAACAGAACTGCACGCTAACTATCCAAATCCGTTCAATCCATCGACGAAGATCACCTTCTCAATCAAGGAGAGAGATAGAGTGCAGATAGATGTTTACAACGTTCTTGGCCAGAAGGTTAAGACACTTCTGAATGATGAAAAAGAACCGGGATTACATTCTGTTGTCTGGTATGGCAAAGACGATTCCGGTAGAAATGTTGCCAGTGGTATCTATTTCTATCGTATGACCACAAGTGATTACAATCGAACCAATAAGATGATCTTCCTAAAGTAAGATCATCCTGGAGATAAAAAATTAAGGGGACTCATATGAGTCCCTTTTTTTGTTTGAATATCAGTTCATTTAGTTATCCAGTTGAACTGAATGAAACTCAACGGTGGGTCGGTTACTGATCTGATAACTGAAGGTTAATGTTTGACTTCATGTCTACCAGGTATTGTGTTCTTAATTACTGGTTCTATGATTAATGCTGAGTTATTGTGCTCTTTAGATACAGCCTAAATCTGTCGGGAGAGTCCATTACTTATGTAATTCAATCAGTTGCTGTCAGGTCGGTATAAGTCATAACTCTTTTACTCTGATCATACCAGGCATATTTAATTTCGCCGGTAAAGATTGTATGGTCTCCACTTCTCAACTGGGAGATTACTGCACATTCAAAATTTGCTGCTGCATCTCTGATGACCGGTAATCTGGCAAGTTTACCCGGGAAATAGTTAAATCTGCATTCAGTAAACTTATCGATGTCGCGGCCTGACAGTGAGCCGCAAAGCTTAACAGCTTTTCGCAGTTCGGGAGAGGGGAAGCAAAGGTTGAAATAACGAAATGCTTCCAAACATTCATGCGAATAACGACTATGACCGATCGATACAGCAAACATTGGCGGTTCAATTGAGGTTCTCATATACCATTCAAGAGCTATGGCATTATGCTTCCCGGCATGATCTCTGACAATGGCAAGAGCAATTTTTACCGGATCTCTTATATATTGTATGACCCTGGAAATGTCCTCTTTTATCATAAATAATAAAGTTTCAGAAATAGAAGTACTAATTCATCTGCATCATGGCCATAAAAGCACCCCAGAAGAGAATGGCCAGAATGGCATAAAACAGAATGATTATCAGCGTCCAGATGAGTGTAGCCTTTGCCCAGTTTGCTTTGCTGAGATTTATGTTTCCTGAAAATGCCCAAACAAAAAGCATAATGATATTAACCAACGGAATAGCCATGAGAAGGAGGGTGATCATCCATTCTCCGACCGATACCGGACCTTGTTGATAACCTGTCCTAACTTCTTGATAAACAGGTTGTCTCTGCTGATTCTCGTTCATACATCTACCTCCCTGGTATTGTCTGTCCTTCAATTACTGACATAGAGTGTATGCATAGCACTCTATATCCTAAAATAATAATGTACATCTATCCACTCAAATATCATATCTGTCAAGAAAAAGATATCCTTCTAAAACTTGACAGGTAAGACTACTCATGAAGATAAGGATTAACTGCTAATTTTTGATATCTGAACTACTGATGTGATTTGTATCCATTGATATAGACGGGAGAAGCAAAAAAATAGTTTGTATTGACAAATTAGCTCAGTATCAGTTTGTTATTTGATATCATTGTATGCGATAATAAACCGTTGAAGAAGGAGATTGCAGTAAATGAAGAAGAGTAAGAAAAAGCTCAAGCATGAGATGGTATGCAGTAAATGTTACAAAGAGTTACAATCGAGTGATTTGTTTTGTCATGAATGTGGTGAGCCGACCAGGGTATTGAAGGAGGATCTTTCAGCCAGGAGAAATTGGCAGGCGACTTGGGCTGATTTCAAGGATCATAAAGGAGATAGCTATCCCTTTGCAATCTTCTTTGTTTTCGTTGTCCTGGTTCCTCTCTTTTTAATTGTCTATTTCCTGCGTGATTCATATCTGATGACCAATCTGGCTCTGTTATTTATCCTTCCTCTGGCTTTTATTCCCTGTGCTGTTCCCATTACGAAGGAAGGAGTAGCTATCACAATCGGAAACTACTTCCGAAATCTGAAATATTATCCAGTATTATTCTTATTTGTTCTGGTAAATATTGTATATTTCTTTCTGCTCAAGCTCATTACAACCAGTGTAGATCCAATCTTAAACCTCGTCAGATTGATAATGGTTCTCTATTGGCTGGCAATTGTTGTTCCATATCCTTATCTCCTGTGCAGGAAAAAGGTCAATCCTCTCAAGGGTTTACTTTTAGTATATCGTGGAGGCAAGGAGACTCGCTGGCAGCAGTTTTTTACTTACATATACCTTGCTCTTGTTAATGTTCTTGGTTTAGCTCTGCTGGGAATAGGGCTTCTTGTTACAATACCCTATACTTTTACAGTTCTGGAGCGATTTTATCTTCAGATGGAGCGGCTTGGGTTGTTTGATCAGGAGAAAGGTCAAACAGTTTAAATGCGAGATGTGTCAGGGTGCATAGCTAAAAGAGACATGTGTTTGATTGAGCAGTCAGATAACCAAAAAGATTCTCTCTCTATTTTTACGATCCTAATCTGCTTAGTGCTGTTTATATATCAGCCCGTTATTCTTTCTGCAGGGATAGAGATGGCAGAGCCGGAGTATAGTTATCGTGAGTTTCTCAATAATGAGATAGAATATGATTTTCTAACACCACAGGATATTCCGGCTTCTCCCAGGTACATCAAATTTTCCTGGCAACAGGGCTATTTCCCAGAAAATTATCACTATACTCGGATAATTGTCCAGGATTCGATTTTTTCTGTTGCTGGTAGAGCTTATTACGGGGATAAGTTTTATCAGGGTGGTGCTTCTCTGAAAATCAAAGAAGAGCATACTCTGACTTTTGACCATTACAACTGGAAACACAAAATGGGGCCTGGAATAACCGATCTTTCTTTGAGAAACAGAATCAATTTATTCCAGAAGAATAACTCTCTTGTTTTATCGGATAGCAGTGTAAGATATGTTCTCACAAATCATGATGAGAGCAGGGATAATGATGTTTGCCAGGATTATTCTTTCTCCGGGAATTTAACATATTATCGAGAAGAATGGGCTTTTTCGGGGATGTGCGATCTACCTTATCAGCATGAATGGGAAAGATGGCAGTTAGGTTCGGTATCTTACAGGATATGGGATGCTCCCTTCCAACGGCAGCAGGACATGTTATTGTTGGGTGGTGGATTGACCTATAGTGCTTCAGATTCCCCTTCTCTATTTCCACTCTTAGTACTCAGGTATAATGTTGCAAACAGGTTTATTCTCAGAATGAGGCTTCAGGAGGTCTTTTCTGAGTATCCACTCATCGATTATTTTGTGGGAAACCCTCTATTGTGGAGGAGTTCAATTACCGGGTCTCAGTCTTGCTATACTCCTCAAATCTCACAAAGAGTCAATATTGGTTCAGAACTGATAACCGGCTCGTTACTACACGAGTTTGATTATGATTATCAGGTCAGCGATGCTAGTTTTACTTATTTCTGGGATTTCTATGATGAGGAGGAATATTCTTATATCATACAACCAGATGATAGGAAGAAAATCAAGCAGATAATTTCATACTCATTATCTGTCGGTGGCACTAAATTTGATCTGGCTCATCAACCCGGTAGGAGAATAGCATTTGAACCCTATTTAACAGCTTGTCTCTCTCAACAAATAACCTGCAATATTTTTAATGAGTTCCTCCTATCCCTGACTTATAAGCATGATGAGAAATTACCAGCCAGGAGTAGCTTTGATACTGTTAAGCTATCAGAGGAGAGATATTTTATCACACAATTACGTTACAGATATACAAAACTAAAGAGTCTGACTATCGAGAGCGGTATGTCATACTCTAATATAGATCTAAATGGGTCATATATGAAGGCTGTCCCAGAGTTTTACATCAGAATATATTACGGAAAGGTTGATAATGAGAGTTCATATAGATAGAATAAAGAGTTACGATTCGGAGAAATTGGAGCAATATTTCTCCACTCTGTTTGACAGGGAAAAGTTAGGGGATAAGCTACGGGGTAAAGAGTCAGTTTTATTAAAGCCGAACCTTCTGGGAGGGCACAAACCGGAGAAAGGGGTAACAACACATCCAGTAGTAATGAGGAGTTTGATTAGAGTCTTAAAAGCTAAGAGAATCAGAAATATTCGGATAGGCGACAGTCCCGGTGGAACTGCCCGTATCGAATCGGTCTATGAGATAACCGGCATGAAAGCTGTTGCTGAAGCAGAGGAGGTTGAACTGCTTAATTTCGGGAAATCGGGAGTGAAGAGGTTGAATAGAGACGGATTCGAGCTTTGGATAGACTCGCAGGTCCTGGAAGCACCGGCAATTATTAATCTTGCCAAATACAAGACTCATAGCTTGACCATGTTCACTGGTGCGGTTAAAAATCTTTTCGGAACAGTACCCGGGTTAAAAAAATCAGATTATCACAGACTATATCCCGATCCTGAAAGATTTGCCGCTATGCTTGTTGCTCTTTATCAACAGCTACGTTCTCAAGTAGTCCTTAATATTGTTGATGGTATCTGGGGTATGGAGGGTGAAGGTCCATCTTCAGGAAAACCCCGACAGTTCGGAGTTATGTTTGCCTCGGAATCTGCCTCTGCTCTCGATTACGTTGCTGCCGCTATGATGGGTTTCAAAAGTAAAACTATCCCCACTGTCATATACAGTATGAGAAATGATGATCTACTGACTGATGATATCGAAATCGGACAGGAATGGGAAAACTTTGTCTTCCCTAAAGTTAAACGAGGTAGAGGTAGTCTATACAGTTCCTTCATCAATCGGGTTCCGAAGTTTGTCCGAAAATTGTTCTACCGACTCTATAATTACTATCCCGCCTTTAACAGCAAATGTCGGTTATGCAGAATTTGTGCTGAAAGTTGTCCCGTTCAGGTGATAACGATTAAAGATGGTGCTTCCACACCAGAGATCGACTATTCACACTGTATCAAATGTATGTGTTGTTATGAGTTCTGTCCCTATGGTGCTGTTTACATCAAGAAAACACTTTTAGCTAAAATCATATTGAGTTAGACTGGAGACGTATGAGCGAATATTTCAGATTTCAGAATAGCGGATTATCAGAAGCTGATTGGGACGATTTTGTCGAGAAGAGCGATAACGGAACTCTCTTTCATAAAAAAGCTTTTCTGAACTATCATCAGGAAAAAAACTTTAATGATGCTTCATTGGTCTTTCTTAAGAAAGAACGGATACTGGCCCTGTTCCCGGCAACAATCATTCAGCGTGATGGGATCAGGATTTTCTCGTCTCATCCTGGAGCCTCCTGGGGTGGTCCTGTCTATCACAGCCCTCTTTCTTATCAAGATACTAAGCGGATCAGCGAAGCGATTATCAGGGAGGCAAAGAAACTGGATTGTCTGAGGATAGAAATTACCTTGCAACCTCGAATCTATCAGACAATACCTTCGGAGTATTTTTCATTTATTCTCCTTAATCGGGGATTCGTCTATCAGAGAAGAGAACTTAACAGTGTAATTCGGCTGGATCTGATTGACGATCTTCTCTGGTCCATAAACAAGTCAGCCAGAGAAGAGGTGTCCAAGTCAGAACGCCGTGGAATTGAAATTAGAAAGAAATCTGATGACTGGGAAGCATTTTATGCGATACTGACTGGATTTTTAGAGAAGAAAAAAAGAAAGCCTACTCATTCATTAGAAGAATTAATGCTATTGAAAGATAGATTCGCTGATGATATAGATCTTTGGTCTGCCTATAAGGATGGCCGGCTTGTCGGTGGGAGATGTAACTGGCAGGTTAAACCCGGTATCTGGTTGTTCTTCTATTGTGCCTATCTGCCTGAAGAAAGATCGAGCGGTATTCTTACCAGGCTCTATTATGAATGCATTAACGACTATCATAAAAAAGGTGCCTGTTACATCGACCTGGGCACCAGCAGTATTAACATGAAAGCCAATGAAGGACTCCTGGCCAATAAGGAACATTTTTTAGCATATGGGATCTTTCGTGATACACTGGACTATGAACTTTAAAGGCAAAAAGGGATGTTCATGATATGATGAAAACGAATCCGCTAAAAATTCTTCGCGTTGCTTTAGATAATGTTGCCGGTTTCCCCTATGACTTTTACAGGATGCATAGCGAATGTGGAGACAAAGCCCGGTTGGTTACTCTGCACCGGAATCTATTTAACTATCCTGAAGACATCTGCCTTGATCTTCCCCTGCCGCGGGGCTCTCTGGCAAAAAAATGGAGAAGAAAGAAGGAGCACGCTCTTTATAAAACCAATCCGCAAAAGAGTCATTATTTTAAACCGAAGAACATTGCGGAGAAGCTCTATTTTTCACTCGAGTACCTGACTCGCAAGGGTAAAGTCAGAAGAGCAATCAGAGAGTATAATCTTGATGATTTCGACATTATCTTCTATGATTCGGGACTCGATTTTTACCGGAATTCAGCTCAGGCCAAAAAATGGAAAGCTGCAGGTAAAAAGATTATTCTCTGTTACTACGGAAGTGATCTAAGATTGAGGGGGGTGATCAGAGAAATGGAGGAACTGGCGGACATCAGTATAACCGCTGAATATGACCATCTAGCTCTCAAACCCGAGTTGGAATTCATGTTTTATCCCTACGATACCTCTGAACTACCGGAAAGAAAGGAAAAGAATGATGATGTATGTAGAATTGTCCACTCACCAACAAACAGAAGATACAGAGGAACAGAGACGATCATTGAGGTGATAGAAGAGTTGAAGAAGGTACGGGATTTCGAATTCTATCTGCTGGAGAATATGCCCCGGAGTGAGGTACTGGAGATCAAGAGCCGTTGTGATATCGGGATCGAATGTACAGGAGAGTACCTGGGAATAACCGGTTACGGAAAATCAGGCCTGGAGATGCTGGCCTTAGGTGCTCCGGTTATAACTTCTATGACTGAAGAATATAGCAGATGGTTACCGGAAAATCCCTTTGTGGTTGCCAATACCAGAGAAGAATTATATAATAAATTGCTGGAACTGATCGATAATCCCGACTTGGTACAGGAGAAGGGGAAGGCGAGCAAACTATGGGTTGAAAAGTATCACGGTTTCGCCAATGTCAACAGGATGCTTTACGACCTTCTGACTAAATACGGGATTATTGAGAATGACAGACTATCATCGGGGAGCAGGTAAAAAGAAACAGTTACCTGAGCAGGAATGAGAAGCCTTTATAAAGCAACATTTTTCTATTTCATGGGAAATATTCTTACGCGCTTTAGCGGGTTTATTCTTATCCCTCTCTATACCAATATCCTCTCCACATCAGAATATGGTAACTACGGACTTCTCATGGCCGTGTATGCCATACTCAATGTTCTCTATCAGGCTGGTCTGTTTCAGGGATTTATCAAGTTCTTCTACGATAAGGGGACAGATCCCAGTAGGGTGGTCTCGACTACACTCAACACAATTATTCTTTTCGGCTTTGTTGTAGCGCTGCTGCTCTCTATATTCTACCGACCTTTAGCTGTTCTGACAGGTATTAGTATTGATCTATCTTCACTGTTATTGATCATCTTCTGGTTGATCCTTTTTGATACTCTGGCTTACTTCGGCCTCCATTTTTTGAAGACGAAAAAGATGGCCAGACATGCAGTATCGTATTCTCTGATTACTGCAGTCGCCAACCTGATTCTGAATATTATCTTCCTTGTCGTATTAAGGCTGAATATCCTGGGAATACTACTCGCTCAGGGGTTGTCCAATCTTCTCCTTCTCTCTCTCACTTTCAGGCATGTCAGAAGATATTATCTGTTGCTGATTGATTGGACTTTACTCCGAAAACTTTTCTCGTTCTCACTTCCTCTCGTAATTGCCGGATTTTTCGGGATTATGATGAGTGTTGCTGATCGTTTTATCATCGATTACTTTATGGACAGAAGTGAGGTGGGTCTCTATAGTCTGGCCTATAAGCTGGGTCTTTTAATGAATGTGTTTGTCATCGCCTTTCGGACTGCCTATCTACCGCATTTTCTTAGTATAGGGAAGCCTGATCCCGGTTCAAGAAAAGAGCGAGAAACCCTGATATCGGAATTGAGATTAACTCTCATCAAGTTTATCGGGTTGATCTCAATCCTTTTTCTTGCAGTCGTGATCTTACTGCAGTATCTTTTCAAGATAGAAATCGCTGGATTTTTCTTAATCAATCCGGACTACATTAAAGCTGCTTATATAGTTCCCTTTATTCTTTTGGCTTATGCCTTCAATGGCCTGGCTGCTTTCTTTTCGCTGGCACCCTATATGTCAGGTAAAAGTTTCCATTTTGTTATCACCGACGTCATTGGTTTTACTGTCAATATTACTCTTAATTTCCTGCTCATACCTCACTATGGAATCATGGGAGCTGCTCTGGCAACGCTTGTAGGTTACTACTCGGCTTCCTTATATATGTATTTCGTATTTACCGCCGAGTTAAAAAAGAACATCTTTGGAAGAGAGGTCATTGCCATCATCACAGGTTGCCTGATATCGCTATATGCTGCCTCTGTGAGTAATCTCTTACCTGTCAGGTTACTACTGATGCTGCTCTTCATGATTTTCTGTCTCAAAATCAGCAAAATGTCTCTGAAGAGTTTTTTCCGTTTGACAGTAAAAGAGCACAAACATAATTGATTGATTAGTATTTAATATACAGGATAAGAAGATTCATTAGTTGACCTTTTACTCCAAAAAGTAAAAGGTCAGAAGGGAAGTATATGATAAAGAATAAGAAAGTCTACATCACCGGCGGTGCCGGGTTCATAGCAAACACGATAATTAAAAAACTGATCGAGAATAATACGATCATTGCCTACGATAACTTCTTCAGAGATACGATTAGCAATACTGATCTGGTCAGGCATCCCAACCTGCAGATAATTAGAGGGGATGTCCTCGATTATCCCAAGGTGGTAAAGACTATGCAGGGAGCTGACATAGTTGTTCATTGTGCCGCTATTGCTGGTATCGATACGGTGATAAAAAAACCTACGGAAACGATGCGGGTCAATCTCATTGGCACGGCGAATGTCCTGGAAGCAGCAAGAGTTAATAAAGTATCAGACCGTTTTCTCGATTTCTCAACTTCTGAGGTTTTCGGCAGCAAATCATTCAAGTCGTCCGAAGATGATGATATGGTAACCGGTTCTGCTGGTGAAGCCAGATGGAGCTATTGTGTCAGTAAACTGGCAGCTGAACATCTTACCGTAGCCTACCACAAAGAATATAACATCCCCTCAGTCATCGTCCGGCCTTTTAATGTTTATGGGCCAGGACAAACAGGTGACAGTGCTATACTGAGATTTATCACTCGTGCCCTGAAGAACGAGGATATTACTATCTTCGGGGACGGAACACAGATCAGAGCCTGGTGCTATATCGATGACTTTGTCGATGGTATAATGAAGTGTCTCGAGATCCCTGAAGCGATTGGGCATTCCTTTAATATAGGGAACGAACGGACCGTATTGACCATTTATGGCCTGGCTCAGACGGTGTGCCGCGTACTTGATTCCAGCTCGAAGATCACATTCAAACCAGCTCTATCTGCTGACATTGAACTACGTGTCCCAGCTGTAGAGAAGGCCAGAGAACTCCTCGGTTTTCGAGCTGTTGTAGAACTTGAAGAAGGAATACAGAGGACTGCTGAATGGTTGAAAAAAAGATTAGACTGACCAGACCTTCTCTCCCTCACTCAGCTTATGATCAAATCCGGGAAGTGCTGGATAGCGGCTACTGGACGCAGGGTGAAAAGGTGGCTGAATTCGAGACATTGCTTGCAGATTATCTCGGGATAGGAAATGTTATAGTTGTCTCCTCTGGAACGGCTGCCCTTCATCTCGCACTCCTGGTTCTAAACTTGCAGGAAGGTGATGAAGTCATTATACCTGCTTTCTCATTTGCCGCTACTGCAAACGTCATCAAGATTTGCGGTACCAAGCCCGTTTTCGTTGATATCAATAATAATGACTGGTGTCTGAATATAGATTTACTCGAAAGAGCTATCACGCCCAGGACGAAGGTTATCATGCCTGTCCAGGAATTTGGTGGAATGGCCGATATGGATGCTATTTCCGCTCTAGCCGATAAATATAGCCTCCATGTCGTTGAGGATGCTGCTTGTGCTCTCGGTAGTGAGTATATAGGAAAGAAAGCCGGTACGATCGGTGAACTGGGTTGTTTCAGCTTTCATCCCCGCAAGATAATCACAACCGGAGAGGGAGGTGCTGTCGTTACCAATAATCCTGATCTGGCGGATAGACTCAGAATGCTCAGAAACCATGGTTGCATTGCTGGAACTGGAATAGGCCGGAAATATGCTGGTAAATCACGAGGAGGACGCATCGATCAGTTTATACTTTCGGGATTAAACTACCGGATGACCGATTTTCAGGCTGTTCTTGGGTGTGAACAACTGAAAACAATCGAGACGACGATAAAGCTGCGTCAGAAACAGGCAGAGATCTATTTCAAGCTACTTTCCGGGATCAGTTCACTCCAGTTACCAGAGAAAGATCTGAGTTTCAGACATACTTATCAGACCTACCATCTCCTGTTAAAAAAGGGTAAAAGAGATGATCTGATTGATTACCTCCGCGACAGGAATATTGAGAGTAATATCGGTGCCCAGTACCTACCTGGCTTAGCCTGTCTCAAGGATGATATTAATCCGGGGATAACCTGGGAAGAATCACTAAAAGCTTATCAAAATGGTATCGTTCTTCCGATAGGAGGCCACCTCACAGAGGAACAATTGGAAAGGATAAGCAAAGCGGTGAAAGAGTTTATCGATGAGCAAAACAGAGTTTGAAAGAATTCGTCGGTTATTAACCGAAACGATAAAACTCTTCGATTTAGATCTATGTGGGATGACAGTCCTGACTGAAGCTGCTAGCGGAAACTACTATGTTACTCCGCTCATTGCTGCCCTGGCAGGAGCAAAGGTCTATGCTATCGCAAGAGACTCGGAATTTGGGGAAAAAGAGGAAGTCGGCCGCTATGTGGTTGCTCAGGCTGAACTTTTTTCTGTAAATGACACCATTGAGATCATGTATCAACTCAGTGATAGGATAATAAATAAGAGCGATATTGTTACCAATCTTGGCCTTCTCAGACCGATAGATTCACCTTTTATCAGGGCTATGCACGACAGGGCGGTCATTACCTCTATGTGCGAAAACTGGGAAGTGAGAGAGAAAGATATAGACCGGGTTGAATGCCGGAAAAAAGGCATACTGCTCGGTGCGGTCAATGAGGAATCGGAGATAAGAGATATTTTTCGCTATGTCGGATATCTCGCCTTTAAACTGGTGCTGGAGACCGGTCTGGAAATTCTTAACAATAGATTTTTCATTATCGGTTCTGATAAATTTGGAAGAACAATTACCTCGGTTCTGAAGCTAAACGGAGCAGAAGCAGATCTGATCGATACCGAGACTCTTAACAGAGAAACACTCAGTCGTCTGAGAGATCCAGAAAAGTATGATGCTATAATCATAGCCGATTATACCTGCAAGGAATCTATCATTGCTCAAAGAGGTAAGATTACTGCTGAAGAGATCAGTGAGTTTTTCCCGGCAGCCAGAATAATCCATCTAACTGGTGAGGTTGATACTGACTATCTGCTTCAGAATGGAATAACCTGTCATCCAACCAGACAGGGATTTACCCGAAGAATGACTGTCACACTCGATTACCTCGGTATGCAACCTCTCATTGAACTGCATACTGCCGGGTTGAAGGTGGGGGAGATGCTATGCAGAGAACGGAAATTAGGTCTTCAACCTGAAAAGATTCGACGAAAATTTACCAATCACTCACTCTGCCAGCTTCTTGACTGATAAAAATCGGATCAGAAGACAATTTCTTGTATCGACTCTTTAGAAAACAACAGCTCAAAATTTCTCTATTATTATTGATGAGGATGGGAGTCGGATGCAGCCGACTCCCATCATCCCTAACAGAATCAGAGAATAAAAAAAGAGTCCCCAGGAAAGTGGGGACTCTCACTGTCATCAGATTAACGTCTTACTCGGACAGGTAACTCGGTCAATTCTGGAGTTCGTTCCGCCATGACTCTATAAAAACATCTATCATCGGACATCACTTCACTGTATTCTAAAGAAGTATCATCGGGACGAATTACCTTGTTATCCGGCCCCGGTGTGAAATAGGGCTCGGAACTGCGATAGATATTGAATGTCGTTACCCAGATTGGATAAGTCCAGGTAAGGTGAATTGTTCCCGTTGATTGAATACATTCAATACAGAGGTCAGCGATGTCTGGCAACCCATGCCAGGTAATAGGAATTGGACCGTAAGTATTGTTTGTTTCATCTGTTTCGTTAACCTCCTGGTCTGTATCGATCTGTAACCAGGAGTTCCAATCTCCGGGATTAAAATTCTCTACTATGAAATCAAATACTACATCTTCACCGGGAGGGAGAGAATTAATAATCGTATACTGCTCCCCTGCTGTCAAGGGTAACGGTGGTGAGGTGAGGTTGTAATACAGATCGAGATAGACACTGGTTGGAATATCGACAAAACCTGTATTGAGAATAGTAACAGTTAGAGTTGATGAATCTCCGGCATAAAGCGACACATCAGACCATACTGCATTAGTTATCAGCAGATCGAGGTCACTTGCTGAAGTCCAGAATATTCGATCATATGGATCATTCTCGTAAGCAGCACCCTGAAACTCCCCGGTTGAATCGTGGAAGTTCACTAATCCCTGATCTGCTGTCTTTTTGACGTTGTTTGCTCCGGACCAGGTATTAGTCGGGAAGTAGGCATTCTCAATCGTCAGATCCTGGCTATTGTTGAGCGTCAGGAGTGTTCCTCCAGAAATACCGTTTCTAAAGATAGAATTATTAAGAGGATAATCCAGGTCAACTATAGAACCATTCATGATATTCAAACCCTCTGGTCTCATATTCTCGAAGATGGCATACTCAGCAGCAATAGTTCCTCCAGATTGAACATTGAAGAAATAGTAGCCAGTAACACCACTTATCGTTGACATATTGCCGTAACTCCCTATTACTTCCAATCTGCCGGTGTTATTAACATTCAGGAAATTATCATTACCAACAGAAAGCGTTGAGCCTTCTAATACCTTCAGGGTCGAATTATTGTTCACATTAACGCTGCTGAGACAGAGCAGATCATGTCCATTTGAATTAAATATACCGTTATCGATATTGATACTGCCTGTTACATTGAGGTTATTGCTTAGATATACCATGTTTGATCTGTTATTAAACATCAAATTTGAGAGATCGGCTATTTCCGGGTCTCTCTCCCTCAATGATGTTTCGGTCGAGATAACTGTTTCTCTCTCCTCAACACCTCTCAGTGCTGTTTTGTCAATAGTGAGGTTATACAGATTGTTTGGAGGAGCAAGCTGGATGCCGGTATCGATCGAACCTGTCATAAAGAAGGTTCCTCCGGCAGGATTGAAATCAGTGCGGCTACAGGTCAGGTTGCCAACAGTCTTTATTATTCCTCCTGCTAAATCATAACTCAAACTATAGGAGGGAGAATCGAATAGATGGATACCACGATCCTTGAAATCGAGAATCCCTGAACTACTCATCGTTATCGAAGCATTAGCTGCATAAGGCCAGTATGAGGTGGTTGTTCCACCATAGACATTCATTTCTCCACCTGTAATAGTGATAGCTCCATTCAGGTCAACGTATCCATCGAGATTGGTCAGATTGATTACCCCCCCTGTCTGGCATAGATAGGAACCAAAAATCCCATTATTGATCAGATCCAGAGCTGTAAAGGTCCCGTTTAATACCTCTATACCACCTGAGATCCACTCATAATGGTCGGTTGTAAGAGTGGTGCCTGAATTATTGATACGAAGTACATTACCAGGTTTGTTCAATACTATAGTATTGAACTCTTCAGTATAAACACAGAATTGTAATCCTGAGCCAGCGAAAATTACCTCTCCGTTTCGTTCGTTAAAGTGTGCAGGGCCAACTTCATTGATCCAGTTACCTTCGATTGTCACAGTTAAGTTCGATTCAGAAACATCAAATATTCCACTCTGAATTTTCAAGAAACCTTTAACAAGCAAATCATTATAGAGGATAACACTCAGAGGATAATCCATGTTCACAATGAGATTTCGGAACCAGTTACCAGAAGATACATTGAGTGAATAGTTAGCACCGGCATAGTTTTGATCTATTTGAACTGTTCCACCGGCTGGTTGGAAAGTTCCTGGCTCAACTGCATTGATACCGGTACAGATAATCTCTCCTCCTGAGATGTTATTGACAGAGCCCGGCATAACAGTGAGAGAATTGTTAACGGCATGGAATGTTCCACTGATGATAGTTAAGGTTCCATACAAGAGTAAATTTCGTGGTATAGAGAAATCGTGATAAGTAAAGCTTCCTGTTCCAATCGCGAGATGACTTGTAGGATAGAGAGCGGGTTTTCCCAGCACATCTACTGTATTCGAATGAACATCGAGTTTTCCGGAAAGACTGATATTACCATCAACGTAAAGATTCCTACCACCAAGATCGAGTTCATTACCTTCGGTTACGGTTAAACTACCAGCTATATGAAGGTCTTCTGTACTGGAACTTAAAACGGTGTAAGCAACACCCGGACTGGAACTGCCAACGATGAGATTACCAAATTGCGTACTAGGACTGGCCAGATATATTGATCTGGCATATACAGAAGTCAAATAGGTAGAAACTTCAACAGGCAATACCATGGAAGCACCATTGTAAACATACCATCCGGAAGAGCATTCTATCTCTCCTTCTGTTAGCTGAGCTGTTCCTCCATCATTCCAGATGAAGTTGTTTCCTGACGATATCTTACTGCTTGAACTGTTAGACATCAGAGTGGCACTAACTCCAACGTTATTGGCAATATTCGCCTCATGTCCGTTCAAGTTAAATGTTCCATCTACGATCTCAAGATTTCCAGTAGTGTTCAGTTCAGTTGTTAGAGAAACCGTATTCGCTCTGGTTTCTTCTAAGAGGGTACCATCTCTGTCCCTGATGAGCCTGGAAGTAGAGTCGAAAGTATCACTACTTCTGGCAGAAGATTTATCTATGATCAGGTTATGAAGAGTTCCTGCATTCATGTGAAGGGTTGCATCGGTAGATGAATACATCACTAAAGAACCCCCGGACGGTGTAAAATCATTAAGATAAGAGCTGAAACTTTTTGCCATCCTGATAGAACCACCGGTTATGTTCTCAGTTAATGATCCCGAACCGGAATGTATCTGTAATCCAGTATCATGAAAATCAATCACTCCGTCTGACATAGTTAGGGTTACAGTGTTAATGTAAGGCCAGTATGAAGTACCACCACCTCCATACAGATTCAATACTCCACCACTGATATTGAGATTACCCCTTAGATCAAAATACTGAGAAGTATCCTGATGAAAGTTAATTGTGCCTGCAGATAGATTGATGGTTCCCATCAAACCGGAATCATAAAGATCAAGAGCAGTGAATGTTCCTCCGTTAACTGTAAAAGTACCGGATGTCCAGTTATAAGAATTGCAGCTCACAGTATAAGCGCTGGGGATGATTAGTTGTCCGGTGCTGCTCTTATTTAATTCTAAGTTGTTAAACGTTTCACCGTAGATATTACTGACACCTGTTCCTTCAAATACAACCAATCCTTCTCCTTCAATAAATCCAGCACTCCCGACGTAATTCCACCATCCACCTTTCAGGTTGATTACATCTGGAGCAACGAATACTCCTGACCTTATCCAGAACCAACCATTGATAATTAAATCTGAACTGGCTGTTACTGTATTGGATCTGAAAACTTCCGTTCGCCCTCCCTCTCTGTCGGTTTCATAAATCGTTCTCGTTATATTATCAGTCCGTGTCGTATATTTATAGATCTCCAGATTATGGAAATATGAACCGGTAAGATGAGAAACTGTGGCATCTACTGAACCTGTAAGCGTTATTGTTCCTCCGGAAGGGGCGAAGTCGGTACGGTTAACGGTAAAACTTCTCGCTACTTTTATCTCACCACCGGTAATATTTTCCGTAAACGAATAACTCCCTGTTGTGGTGATAAAAACCCCCTGATCATGAAAAACAAGATTTCCACTACTCATTGTAAGCGATGCATTACTGGAATATGGCCAGAAGGAAGTAGTTGTGCCACCGTAGACATTAAAATCACCTCCATAGATATAGAGATCACCATTGAGATCTACCCAGCCACCAGGATTATGAAGATTGATCGTTCCACTCGGATTGAGGTACCAGGCTCCTTTTATACCATTATCAAGTAACTGATTGGCCGTAAAGGTTCCGGTCAATACATCAACAGCTCCAGCAGTCCAATCATAAGAAGCACAGGTGATAACAGCAGACGAGTTATTAACCCTCAAAGCACCTCCCGATTTGTCGACCTCTATGATGTTGAAATTCTCTGTGTAGTTGCAGTACTGATGCCCTGTTCCATTAAAAATCACTCTGGACGTATTCTCATTAAAAGCATCAGGACCTGCTGCATTAACCCAATTTCCGGCAATCTTGATACTATAGTTACCCGCATTAAAAATACCGCTCTCGATTAATAGATTACCCTTAATACTTAAATTGTTTGCTAAACTCAATGTCCCGGCCTGGCTGGCAGTTAGATGATTGACATAGTCTGTTGAGTTGGCCAGAGATACTGTCTGATTAGAGCCATCAAGCACGAGAGTTCCATAATGCCACTGGAAAGCATTAGTAGTGGTGTTGTAATTCGTAATGTTCCCTTTTATGATCGTATTTCCCGCATACCAGTTATATGAAGACTTGCCAGCATAGTTCCAGAAACTACCGTTGATAACAAGGTCCTGAGTAGAGCTGCTGTGGATTATAAAAGCCTGTGGATTGGATACATTTGCTCTTATATTGTGTATCCGGGTGTTTGCACTATGATTATACAGATTTGATTGAGAAGAACCATTGAAATCCAGGTATCCCATTGCTAATTGAACATTCGAGCCACTCTTGAATGTCATATGGCTTCCGCAATAGATCTCGGCACTGGTAGCCGTTATGTTAGCTGTAGAACCACTTTCCCAACTAATTTCTCCAGAAACTACCAGATCGCCAGAGTTATTGTTCATATTCAATAATCCAATGATTACCGCCTTGTTACTGACTAAAAGGTTGTATGCACCTACTGTCACAGATGCACCGTAGCCTATGGTCAGATTGCTGCAGTATCCATTTGCACTTGATGTGACAGGGTAATTGGTGCAACCTGAAGGTATCAAAACATCCGAACTGCTGTTCGGTACCGATCCCACATTCCAATTGGACGAGACTGACCAGACACTGGAAGTATTACCGGTCCAGATGAATCCCTGATAGATAGTTCCAAGATATGTTACCTTGTTGAAGGCGGTTACCGTAATTGTGTATTCTACTTGAGAGGAAGGAGTCCCTGCCAGGGTGATAGTTACGTTACCAGATGAATTGGTATATCCCCTTCCATGAATAACATCATTACGGGTTATTGCTACCAGCGCTCCCGGAACACCGGTTGAGACATAAACTGAACTGGTACCGATGGGGATATGATTTGGATGCGTAACTGTCATAATACCAGGATATTTTGAGCGGACGAGGAGAGTAGAATCCCCAAAAAGGTTCCAGGTTTTAAATGTTGAGACAGCTCCAGTACCGTAGACATCGAGCATTTTACAGGAGCCGTTAAAATAAAGGCCACCGGTAGTCGTTTTGGATTCTGCAACCAGCAAATCGGTTACTTCGTCCTGAGCTCGCATTGGTGGGTTCCAGGGCTGGCCGATAGAGCTACCGTAAAATGCTATCGCACCCCCATTACTTCTCCGTAACCATGCTTCAGCAAAACAGGTTGAACTCGTGAAGTTACCATTATAACAAGCAACGCTCATGATAAAAGGAGTCATCGGAAAATTTGTCAGAGTATTAACCTGAGTATTGGAAAACCCTGTAGTAGTCCAACTGGTTGTAGAACCATGTCCTGCATAGTTGACGAATCCACGTCCGTTAGTAATTGCAGTTGTTACCTGAGCAGCTGTGGCTCCAGGGTCATAAATTTGATCAACTGTTGTATAACCATAAGCGATAAGATCATCACGAATAAAATTCATATGTTCCCAATCGTATTCTCCATTATCACCAGGACCTTCAGCAGATGCGATGCCTGTAGCTCTCCTCGGCCAGGTAGCAGTCGAACCGAGAATCTTCTCATAAGTTATTACTTTGTTAACCTGAGCAGTTACATCAGCTGCATCAGAGGCTGAAAAACGACCGATGAAAATGTCGGGATAGTTATCGCTTCCTGCAACCAGAGAGAATCTCGGATCGGCTCCTCCACCACTTTCGAAAAGTGTCGGAATGTGATTATGATCACCAACGATCTGGACAAACGTCAGATTAGGATTGGTGGTATAGTAATTCTGGATATAGGTCTGTAACTGTGCTGCTGTAGTTCCAACCGAACTGAAGGGAAGGAGAATTGTTGGAATTCCTTTCTGTCTCTTCCAACTGAAATAGGGGGTGATAGCATCCAGAAATGTATCATGATAGATAATTAATAGTGTGCCAAATGAATCACTTATCGGCGTATAGCGATTAGTATCCCAGTTAAGAAAGTGGTTTTCATAAATCGGTAGAAATCCTCTTGATACTTCAGAACGAGGTGTTGTAAGAATATTCCGGTCGTCAATCCCATCGGAATATATACGTACCTTGAAAGAAGTGCAAACCCTCAGTATCTCCTGTTGAGGATTAAATTGAAAAGGTATTGTCTGGATCGTTATACCGCGGAACTCTCTTAAGATGTAGGGCTCAGAAAGTGATACAAAATCAGCAGGATAAAAACTGTCTTCCTGATACATTGTGTTGAAGGTATAAGGGATATCAGAAGGATCAACCTCTCGCAACAACAACCCTTTTGAAGGTGCAACTAACATATCAAATACCTGATATTCCACATCGAAGATTTCGAACTTAACAAGTGAGTTGTCCCCAATAATAATACTACGGTTATAATTCGGAAGCTGAGGAAAACCTTCGTCGAGGGTTAATCCCTCTTTCTCTAAGAAAACATGATACCATGTTTTTCCGTTAATCTCTACTGCAGTTCTGTTGAATTGACGAATATGATACTGTAGGAAAGTCTCATCAATCCCTGATCTCAATATCTCAACAGAATTACCCCCTTCTGAAATATTGATTATTTCTCCTGAAAGGATTGCAGTTAATGAAATAAGTATTGCCAATATAATGATAAAACGACTCATATAAATCTCCTTGATAAAAAATAAAGGAGGATCAACAATGATCAGACTGTCATTGAAGATCCAGAAGATGGTGAAGAATATTCCAACAAAGAAGTTAAAAATGCCGATTAAAGAAACTGCTGTCTAGACTGCTCTAATAAGCGTTTATAATGATGGTGATAATTACTAAAAAACCCTGCTATGACACCTGGAGATTGATTAAACTGATTTGCACACCAAAAAAAATCTAAAATATGTCTCATCTGACATACCCCTCAAAACACTCAGTAAATGTTAAAAAACAGTTACCATCCGTAACTTCGGAGAAAATATCATTTCTAAGTTACCTATACACGGAGTTTTATGATTCTGTCAAGAAAAAAGGAAGGTGTGGATTTCGCTCAATATTAAGGAATTGTTTCGGATTAAATTGAATTGTATATACTGTGTATCAGTCCTAAATATGAGCAGGTTGGATGGATATGTAATATGTGTACAATATAGAGATAGATCAGGACGAATTAGAAAATAGAGATTCCAGACACCTGAAAATTCCCGTTTATCATATCATTGAGAGAGATAGTAATTTTTGAGCGTTAAATATGATCGAAACACGATAGAGACTGACTTAAGCGAGATAAAATAATCCTTGTTTTTCTACTGGAATCGATTATATTTTCAAGTAGCGAAGTTTTTTTTTCAAATAACTATTGACAATAAAACCGAGCTAAAAAATATAGCAGAACCTGATGATTTCAGGTTGATCTTTAAGAGGCAAATATTCGTGGAGAGTGAGCAAGGAGAATATTTTTAAAAGAAATAATGGAGAGTTTGATCCTGGCTCAGGACGAACGCTGGCGGCGTGGATT
>Ga0334901_1001334_pt1 | contig 26636 bp, 25 predicted proteins | sample GraSluR3_MG_3_FD_207216 | JGI IMG/M metagenome (GOLD analysis project Ga0334901, IMG submission 207216) | Sludge microbial communities from methane-producing bioreactor in Wageningen University, Netherlands - Granular Sludge_15_08-R3 | ecosystem: Engineered > Bioreactor > Anaerobic >... | reverse complement strand
CAACGGCTTCTTAGATACTAATATTTTTTATATCCACAAATTCGAGCTCAGTACGCTATACAAAGGAAATGGCGTAACCTAGTGTTTATAAGGGCTACGCCATTTTTGCTTCAAAACTCGAGATTTTTAGTAATTACTCCCTTAATATATCGTAAGTCAAAAAAAATGTCAATAAGCAATCCGCCTAGGAAAATGTTCGAATTGTCTGAAACCGTTCCTTTTCAGCTTCAATTTTACCTTCATTTCCAAGAACACAGCAAATAGGTTGAATAAAAATCTTTTGGTACATTTCACGATAATTTTTTAGTTCCTCTAAGGTCGTATCAAGAATCTCATGTCGATTCTTTAATACATCTTCATGCCGTGTCTCCGAGAAATATAAGGACATCATTTTATCATTTTCCATGGCCGGTGTTAAGGGTCGATCAAAATTACTTATGGTTCCAATGATATACTTGGTGAGTTCTTTCGCATCTAAATCAAGATTTTCAACAAATTCCGAAGTTGTTTGATAAACATCCAATGTTTTTGATAAGTTCGGATCTCGATAGGATGAAAAAGTCATCATTCCGTTTCGGCTAACTCCCGCAAATCCACCATAAGCACCGCCCTTAATACGTACCTGATTCCATAGGTAGTTTAAACTAATAACTGTATTAAGTACTTTTAACGAACCGGCATAGTCAAAACCATGTTGTTTGAAATTGGCTGCCATTGCTACATATTGAACGTCTGACACCGTCTTAATACCTTCATTAATGGGTGTTACTAATTCTATATTTGCCTTTTCCATGGTTCTTTTTTGGTTTGGCAGTGAGAAGACAAATGCATTCGTATGATTAAAAATAGTATCTCGATAACCTTTCGTTCCAGTTAGAGCAAGGGTTAATCCATCATTCGTGATAATACTGTCTAACATCTTCTCCATGAGAATTCCTAGGTCACTTAATTCATCATCAGATCTTTCTTGCCACTTGCAAACCTCATCATAAAAACTAAGGCCTTGAATATGCTCTTTATAGCTTGCACTCACACTTATATAACTTTGTGCACGCAAGGTAGCCGTACTATGTCCACTTGATTTTAGACTCATTTGAAGTCTTGATTTTATTTCATTTAGCAACTCTCGTATACGTTTCACTTCATCAAATCGCGTCTCAGATATGATTTCATGAAAGAGATTATACATGGTTCCAAGTTGATCTACAAAACTTTTCCCAACAACCTCTAACCTTGGTGAAAAATATTTTACAGAATCTTTGTGTTCATATACAGATAACTTTACATGGATACCACCGGTGCTTTTATTGATCTGGTCCGCTAATAAACCATAATGGTGTTTTTGTGTACTGAGTTGAATCAAAAACTTCGTCAATAAGCTTAAGATAGGAAGTTGTTCTTCACTGACATGCGAAACATCAAATGCTGCTTTAACATAGACAATATCGGAGCTATTAGCTTCTCTAAATAGAACCTTTGTATCATCAAGCATATCTGTTGAATACACAAATTCTTTTTTATCTCTAGGAATATCCTCCAAGGTTAATTGAGGAAGTTTTTCTAGATTCTCTTTTGTATCCGGTGCATCTTGAAAACGAAGTAATTCATGGGTATAGTCGTATAAAGCTTGTCTTTGTTCTTCATTTAAACTATCTTCATATGTTTTTAATTCCAAACGAATGGCTTCTTCTTTTTTCGCATTAAATTCTTTATTGGGTTTTAATGTTAAATACACTTTATGCGGATTGTCCATAAAACACCGCTGAATCAACTCTTCAAAGTACCCATTGGATGCCTTTGTTTTTAATGTTTCAAAAAGTGTTTGATAATCAAAATGAACAAATGGATCTTCATCGTATAGCCATGTTTCCAAGGTTTTCATAGCATAAATTACACCTTTGGGATAATGTCCGAAGTCTGCTTCTTTTACACGGAATTCAAATTTGTTAATAGCCGCTTGGACTTTTTCTTTATTAAAGCCTTCACTAACAATGCGACGAAATGTTGTCTCGATAACCTCAACAAAGGCATCTTCTTGATTATAGTCGCTGTTTTTAGCAATAATGGAAAAATTGCCTTCCCGTTTACTGTCATCAAAGCTTGAGAATACATCTTGACCAATACCTGCATCAAGCAAGGCTTCTTTGATCGGCGCCCCCGGTGCATCAATGAGCAAATACTCCAAAATATCAATTGCCATACTCTCTATCACATGCTTTGATTCATTTAATAGTACGTTGTAACTTAAGTAGGTTCGCTTATCTGTCGGTTCATCTTCGGATACCGGATAATCGCTGACTGCTTTTTTCGGAGCATCATAGCGTTTCATTAAGGCAATCGATGAATCCACTTCTCGATAATCAAAATTTGATAGATAGGCACTATCTAAGCGTTCAAGTTCTGTTTCAATGTTTACGTTTCCATAGAAAAAGATATAGCTATTGGATGGATGATAATAGTTGCGATGAAAATCCAAAAAATCGTCATAGGTCAACTTTGGTATATCAATAGGATCTCCACCGGACTCAACCCCATATACATGGTCTGTAAACACTTCCGCTTGAATCGATCGTAATAGGGTCTGCTCCGGAGAAGAAAAAACACCTTTCATCTCATTATATACAACGCCTTTGTATTCAACACTTCCATCGAGTTCATCTAGTTCATAATGCCAACCTTCTTGATCAAATGTCTTTTTTTCACGGTAAATATTCGGATAAAAAACAGCATCTAAATATACATCCATCAAATTATGAAAATCTTGTTCATTGACACTGGCTACCGGATACATGGTTTTATCCGAAAATGTCATTGCATTTAAAAATGTATTTAAGGATCCTTTGGCTAATTCGATAAAGGGATCTTTGACCGGATATTTTTCAGATCCACAAAGAACAGAATGCTCTAATATATGCGCAACCCCAGTACTGTCTTTGGGTGGCGTTCTAAAGGATATTGAAAACGTTTTATTGTCATCCTCTGTTGATATAAAACAAATTTTTGCTTTTGTTTTATTATGTTGATAAATGTAGCCAATACCTTGTAAATCGTCTAGTTTTTCTTCTTTTAATAATGTATAGCTCATCGCGTTACCTCCCAATTGCACCCATCACTTAAATAACGAGTTATTTTTTCGAGTTCCCTTTGGTCGACTTCATTAAATCGATGTAAAATCGGACTATCGATATCAAGAACTGCAACCACTTCGTTTTTGTTATAAATCGGAATAACTATTTCTGAATTTGTATCCCCGTCACATGGAATATGTCCTTCAAACAGATGTACATTATCCACACGCTGTGTTTGTCCGGTTGAAACTGCTTTTCCACAAACACCTTCACCGACTTTTATACGAATACATGCCGGTTTTCCGTGAAATGGGCCTAATACTAATACATCTCTCTTTAATAAATAAAATCCTGCCCAGTTGACATTTTCCATTGTGTTATATAATAAACTGGCTACATTTGCAAGATTGGCAATAAGATCTTCTTCACCATACATAATACCTTGTATAAAATCATTTAAAGATTGATAAAATTCTTCTTGATTGCCATTGGCCATTGATGAAATATCAAACATAGTGTATTGTCTCCTTTATGTAATATATTGGTCTATTATATCATTGAATATAAAGTAAAAAAAGACCATACGGTCTTTTTTTACTTTGATGAGGGGAGTATAAATAATTAATAAGGGTTATAGTCTAGTCATTAATGTGCTGGCGCACTAGAAGGGATGACTAGCTACATCTATAATCTATCATATTTTTTTATTCATAACAAGCCTTCAAGAAAAATTTAATCATATTTTCAATTTTGGTCTTTTTGTTCATTTATGACCATTTATTTTAGTGTCTAAAATGACGCATTCCGGTAAAGACCATAGCAATTCCATGTTGATCACATGCATCAATGGACTCTTGATCTCGCATGGATCCGCCCGGTTGTATAATACATTTTATACCGGCTTTCGCCGCAGACTCAACAACATCTGAGAAAGGGAAAAATGCATCTGATGCTAAAGCTGCACCTTGTAAGGATTCTTGGCCTAATGCTTCAAGCGCATGATCGATAGCTTGATCGGCTGCCCATATACGATTCACTTGTCCCGGTCCGACACCGATAGATTGTTTATCTTTTCCTATAGCGATACCATTTGATTTCGCATATTTAACAATCTTCCACGTGAACTTTAAGTCTTCCATTTCTTCATCTGTAGGTTGACGCTTGGTTACAACCGTTAATTCATCACCAAAAAGTTTGGAATCAATGGTTTGCACGAGAAGACCACCACTCACTTTTTTCAAATCATAAGCTGTCTCCGGTTGTTTTTCTTCAATGTTTTTCAGCTCGAGAAGTCGAATATTTTTCTTTTGCTTTAATATATCTAAGGCTTTTTCAGAATATCCAGGAGCAACGACAATCTCAATAAAGATTTTGTTGATTTCTTCAGCTGTCTTTTCATCAATCTCACGATTGGCAACAACAATACCACCAAAAATTGATTTCGGATCGGAGCTATAAGCTTTCATATAAGCCTCGTAGATATTTTCTGCACTTCCTACACCACAAGGATTGGCATGCTTACATGCTACAACCGTCGGTTCATTATACTCTTTGGAAAGTTCTAGAGCACCATTGGTGTCATTAATATTATTAAAGCTTAATTCTTTACCATGTAATTGTACAGCATTGGTTAGGAATCCTTTTGTGTTACCGATTTCTTTATAGAATGCAGCCTTTTGATGTGGATTCTCCCCATAACGCATATCCTGGACTTTTTCATAGGTCATGGTAATTTGCTCAGGCAATTCTTCCGCCTTACGTTGCTTGCGCATATAATTTGCAATCATTGTATCATAGGCAGATGTATGTTCGAAAACTTTGCTGCTAAGATAAAAATTCGTATCTTTAGATACTTTTTTATTTGCCTTGATTTCATCAAGTACACGATCATAATCTGCCGGATCAATAATCACCGAAACATCTTGATAGTTTTTCGCAGCAGACCGCAACATGGTTGGGCCACCGATATCAATATTTTCAATCGCTTCTTCGAGTTCTACCCCTTCTTTTAAAATCGTCTGCTTAAAGGGATATAAGTTGACAACGACTAAATCAATAGGTGTTACACCTAATTCCTTAATTTGATTCATATGCTCTGCGTTACTTCGCATAGCCAAAATTCCGGCATGAATATGCGGATCTAATGTTTTTACGCGTCCGTCAAGACACTCCGGAAATCCTGTAACTTCACTAATTCCTATGACCTTTAATCCGGCCTCTTGAAGCTTTGCTTTGGTTCCTCCTGTTGATATAATCTCCACACCAAGGTCCGATAATTTTTTTGCAAATTCCACAATTCCTGTTTTGTCTGATACACTGATTAATGCGCGCATAATTGCTCCTTTCAAAATAGCTAAAATATATTATAAATAAATAGGTCTCTATATATGATGGTGGTAAGTTCGTGCTATAACTTCTAACTGCTGTTCTCGATTTAACCGATTGAAGTTCACGGCATAGCCTGAGACACGAACGGTAAGATTTGGATATTTGTTTGGATGTTCCATTGCATCTGTTAATGTCTCCGGATTGAGCACATTCACATTCAAATGATGGGCTTTTTTGCTGAAGTAGCCATCAAGAATACTTACTAGATTATGGATTTTATCTGCACCGGTTTTGCCTAGCGCTTTGGGATGGACTGAAAATGTGCAGGATATACCATCTCGACATGCATCATAGGGAATCTTAGCTACGGATTCAAGGGATGCTAATGCGCCGTTTGTATCACGTCCATGCATGGGATTTGCGCCCGGTGCAAAGGGTTGACCGGCCTTACGTCCATCCGGTGTCGCTCCTGTTTTCTTCCCATAAACAACATTGGATGTTATGGTTAAAATACTTAAGGTGTGTATGGATTCTCTGTAGGTTTCATTTTGACGCAAGGCATTGATGAAATCTTGTGTAATCTTTATTGCGATTGCATCCACCCGGTCATCATTATTCCCGTATTTTGGAAAATCCCCTTGAATATCAAAATCAACAATCACTCCATCGGCATTCTTAATGGGTTTGACTTTTGCGTATTTGATGGCACTCAGTGAGTCTGCCATAACGGATAATCCGGCAAGTCCAAAAGCCATAAAACGTTGAACATAGGTATCATGTAATGCCATCTGCGTTTTCTCATAGGCATATTTGTCATGCATACGATGAATAATATTCATGATATTCACATAGAGCTTAGCTAACCATTTTTGATAGATTTCAAAGCGTTCCATAACGTTTTCATAATCTAAAAGGTCGTCATCCACTGCTTGCATTTGAGGACCGAGCTTGTATCCGTGAAGTTCTTCCTGACCACCATTTAATGCTAGTAGAAGAACTTTGGGTAGATTACATCTTGCACCGAAATACTGCATCTGCTTACCGATTTTCATAGCAGACACACAACAAGCAATCCCATAATCATCCCCATAAATAGGTCGCATCAGGTCATCATTTTCATATTGAATGGCATCTGTATCAATCGAAATCTTAGCGCAAAATTCTTTAAAGGCTTTGGGTAACTTTTCTGACCACAGTACTGTCAGATTTGGCTCCGGCGCCGGATTTAGATTATATAAGGTCTGCAACATTCGGTAGGACGTTTTGGTAATCAAGGGGCGTTCATCTTCAGTGAGCCCGCCAACAACTTCGGTGACCCAATTGGGGTCGCCGGCAAAAAGCTCATTATATTCCGGCGTACGCAATTGTCTAACCATTCGTAACTTAATGACAAAATCATCAATTAACTCTTGAGCACGTGTTTCATCTAACTCGCCGCGATGTATATCTCTTTCAATATATATATCAAAAAAGTTACTCACACGTCCAAGGCTCATTGCTGCACCATTTTGTTCCTTGACTGCACCTAGATATCCATAGTAGGTCCATTGAATCGCTTCTCTGGCGTTTTTCGCCGGTACACCAATATCATCTCCATACATTTTGGCCATTGCTTTTAGTTTATTCAAAAAATCAATCTGACGATGAAGTTCTTCTAGTAATCGTATTCGTTCTTCCGTCATTTGTAAATCGCTGATCCGATTTTTATCATTGACCTTATCTTGAATAAGGTAGTCAATACCATATAATGCAATTCGTCGATAATCACCAATAATTCGACCTCGTCCATAGGCATCCGGTAATCCGGTGATAATTCCGGCCCGACGAACGTCTCGCATTTCTTCATTATATACTCTAAATACACCGTCATTATGGGTCGTTTTATAGGCAAACTCCTGTTCAACCTTCTCACTCAACTTATATCCATAGGCTTCACATGCTTTTCTGGCCATACGTATGCCACCAAATGGATTTACACCACGTTTTAAAGGCTCGTCGGTTTGTAATCCGACAATCAGCTCATCCTCTTTGCTAATATAACCCGGATGAAAAGTTAATAATGAGGATACCGTCTCTGTATCAATATCAAGCACACCCTCTTTATCTAACTCCTGTTGGCGCAAAGCTTCATATTTTTCATAGACTCTGCGAGTTCTCGCTGTCGGCCCACACAAAAAGTCCGCTTCCTTGTCATATGGCGTGAAATTCACATGTATAAAGTCCTGTACATGAATGGTCTGGTTCCAATGTCCCGTTTGAAAATTTTGCCATAATTCTTTTGTCATAAAACACAACCTTTCCTAAAATAAATCATAGAATCCGAAAAAAGACCACCTGAACAAAAAAGAACAAGTGTCTTTTTCGCCCAGGCGGTCGGCATATTTTTTTCTGTACTCCCGTAGGGTTCATTCCCTAATCCGCCAGTCATACAGAATATTATTATTTTGAATTGTAATTACACACTAAATATACACGATCTTCTTATAAATGTCTAGAAAAAGATGAATTTTAGTATGAAAAGAATCGTTAAGACATACATTAATGGATGTAGATCTTTTCTGTTTTTTGAAACCGCATTAACAATCGTATAACTAATGACTCCGAAAGCTATACCTTCAGAAATACTATACATAACAGGCATAACGATGATTGTTAAAAAGGCAGGAATACCTTTTGTTGGATCTGCAAAGTTAATCTTCATCACAGATTCCATCATATAAAAACCAACGATAATCAATGCCGGTGCTGTCGCAAAGGATGGTATAGATGCAAATAAAGGCGCAAATGGCAATGCCAATAAGAAAAGTATGGCTGTCGTCATTGCTGTAAGACCTGTTCGCCCTCCATCAGCTACACCTGCTGCACTTTCAACATACGTTGTTGTTGTTGAGGTCCCCACCATTGCTCCGAAAGTGGTTCCGATAGCATCTGCAAGTAATGCCTGCTTAGCTCTTGGAAGTTTGCCTTCTTTATCTAAAAATCCGGCTTTTGAAGAAACACCAATAAGGGTTCCTAGTGTATCAAATAAATCTACAAATAAGAAGGATATCATGATAACCCAAAAATCAAGGTTGGCTAATGCCGCAAAATCAAATCGGAATAACAATAGGCCACTTGTTTCAATCGGTGCAGCCACTGCACTTGGTATCACTGAAAATGTACTTTCCATATCCGGCACATACCAACCCGTTCCTTCTGCAATCATTGCTAAAACCCATGTGATAATAATTCCAAACAAAATGGATCCTTTTACTTTTTTAACAACAAAAATCGCTGTAATAATAACGCCGAGTAAAGCTAATACAACAGGTGCTTGTGTAATATCTTTTGTGATTGAAACTAATGTTGCATCGTCATTAACGACAATTCCGGCATTTTGGAAACCAATAAATGCAATAAACAAACCAATTCCGGCACTAACTGCATATTTTAAGGTCATTGGAATTGAATTAAACAAAGCTTCACGTACATTGACAAAGGTTAATATAATAAATATAATACCTTCGATTAAGATTGCTGTTAAGGCTTGTTGCCATGTTAAGCGTCCCGCGATTACAACCGTAAAAGCAAAAAAAGCATTTAACCCCATACCAGGTGCTAATGCAAATGGATAATTCGCAAGTAAAGCCATAGCCGTCGTACCAACAAAGGCAGCGAGTGCAGTTGCTACAAAGACTGCATTAAATGTAACCTCGTCTCCGATCTTACTGAGAATATCCGGATTGACAATTAAAATATATGCCATTGTCATAAAAGTAGTAAATCCTGCTAGAATTTCCGTTCTAACATTTGTGTTGTGTTCTTTGAGCTGAAACATATGATACCCCTTTCATGTAGTAAAGTAGTAATACTTACAGAGTTATTCTACAGAGTTTGAAATCTACTGTCAATGACTTTCAAACATTTTGGCAATATACTCAATAGCCATCGACAATACACGGACAAAATCATACCAAATACACCAAAAATATGTTATAATGTAGGAACAAAGCGACTCTGTCGCGTTCCGCTTTGCGGATTGTTCACGAAGGGAAAGATCCTTGACGCTTTCTGCTATGTTTCAAGGCAGAAAGCTAAAATAGGACTTTCCTGTAGTAGGGACAAAGCGACAATAGCAGAACATGAAAGGAGGAATTTCAATGAAAAAAATCGTATTCGCCGGAGGCTGTTTTTGGGGTGTCGAAGAATATTTTTCTCGCAGGCCCGGTGTTTTATCGACAAAAGTCGGTTATGCCAACGGAACGGTTAAGAACCCGTCCTATGAGCTTGTATGTTCAGGAACAACCCAACACGCAGAGGCTGTTTATATAGAATATGACCCTTATACACTTTCCTTAGAAAAATTACTTGATGCCTATTGGCAAATCATTGATCCCACTGTACTCAATCGTCAAGGCAACGATGTGGGTTCTCAATATCGCACCGGAATTTATTATGTTGATCCGGAAGATGTTGACATTATCCAAGAAAGCCTATTTAAGGAACAAAACAGTTATTCTGATCCGATTGTAACAGAAGTCAAACCTTTAGAAAACTTTTTTGACGCTGAAGAATATCATCAACGTTATCTCAAAAAAAATCCCAACGGATATTGTCATATAAAGTTGGACTAATTCCTAGAAACTATTGACATTCAGCGCATTACATTATACTCTATAAAAGGAATTTTTTGAACTTATGTTACTCTAATTAGTAAAGGATAAATTATGTCAAATATAAACCAACATATTAATGAAATCAAAAAGCGCCGTACCTTTGCGATCATATCCCACCCTGATGCTGGGAAAACAACCTTAACAGAAAAGTTTTTGCTCTATGGGGGCGCTATTCGTGAAGCGGGATCCGTCAAATCACGTCGTTCCAACAAACACGCAGTATCCGACTGGATGGAAATTGAAAAACAAAGAGGTATTTCTGTAACCTCTTCTGTTCTTCAGTTTAATTACGACGGTTATTGTATTAATATCCTTGATACCCCCGGGCATCAAGATTTTAGTGAGGATACCTATCGAACGCTTGTCGCCGCTGATAGCGCCGTCATGGTTATCGACTGTGCAAAAGGTGTCGAGGCTCAGACAAAGAAACTTTTCCAAGTCTGTAAATTAAGAAACATACCTATCTTTACCTTTATCAACAAATTAGACCGTCAAGGTCTAGACCCTTACGAACTTCTTGAAGATTTGGAAAATGCATTAGGTATACGTTCATGTCCTATGATTTGGCCCATCGGAATGGGAAAAGATTTTCGAGGTATTTATCATCGGGATAAGGAAGAAATCCAGTTATTCGGTGCAGGTAATCACGGACAATCCAAAACAGAAAACACATTTATTAAAATCGATGACGAACGCACGGAAGATCTCTTAGGTCCTGCCCTATACGAACAGTTATTAGAAGATATTGAACTTCTTGACGAAGCGGGAGACCCCTATGATCTTGATAAAATTCTACACGGTGACTTAACCCCTGTATTTTTTGGTAGTGCTTTGACCAACTTTGGTGTCGAGCCTTTTCTTGAGGATTTTTTACATATCAGCACCCCTCCCATGGCACGTAAAAGTAATGAAGGTCCCGTGGATCCAATGAGCAACGATTTTAGTGGCTTTATTTTTAAGATTCAAGCAAATATGAATCCTGCGCATCGTGACCGAATTGCTTTTTTACGAATTTGTTCCGGAAAATTCGAAAAAGACATGATGGTAAACCATGTACAAAACAAAAAGAAAGTCAAACTAGCTCAACCACAACAATTTATGGCTCAAGATCGCTCCATCGTTGATGAAGCTTATTCCGGTGATATCATTGGTATCCATGATCCGGGCATTTACAAAATCGGAGATACACTTTCTGCAAGTTCAACCACCTTAAAATATGCGGATATTCCTCAATTTGCTCCTGAGCATTTTATGCGTATCTCTACTATAAACGCTTTAAAGCGAAAGCAATTTTTAAAAGGTATTCAACAGTTATCTGAAGAAGGCTCTATCCAAGTTTTTAAGCGTCCTTTCACCGGTTCTGAAGAAATCATCATCGGTGTTGTCGGTGTCCTTCAGTTTGAAGTATTAGAATATCGTTTAAACAATGAATATAATGTTGAAATATCAAAACATGCACTTCCACACAAATATGTTCGATGGATTCAAATGGATGATTTTGATGACCAAAAGTTAAAAACTTCCATGGATGCTATGCTGGTCTATAGCGAAAAAGAACAACCGGTTCTTCTCTTCCAATATGAATGGTCTATTAAGCAAACCTTAGATAAAAATAAAGGCTTAGCATTGCTTGAAACATCGTCATCTTTTGAGTAAAAACATATTTTTCTACTTTCTATTTACGCCGATTTCTGCTATCATATAAGTGTAAAGGATTTTTATAATTCAAAAAAATGGAGGTTTTAATATGTCAGATCAAAATAATGTAAAAGAAGTGTTCACTCAAGAAGATATTGAAAAAAACAAAAACATGGGAATTATCGCTTACATCATCTTTTTTGTTCCACTCCTCGTTGACGGAGCCAAAGATTCACCTTATGTGAAATTCCATGTCAATCAAGGTTTACTCCTTGTTCTTGGATATGTAATTCTAGGTATAGGTGGTTTTATTCTTGCTTTTATTCCTTTTATTGGTCCTTTGATTGTATTTGCATGTTACATTGCACTCATTATTTTTCATCTCATTTCACTTATAGGTGCAGCTAACGGTCAGGCTAAAAAACTTCCCCTTGTCGGAGATATTCGACTCATCAAATAAAATTATAAAGCGCACAAAAAAAAGATTGATCACTCATAAGAGTCCTCAATCTTTTTTTTAATATTTTTTTATAATATTATAGTAACTTCTCAATATCTTTGGCAAGTTTTTCCGGTTCAATCGTTGGTGCATAACGTTTTATAACCTTACCTTCTCGGTCCACTAGGAACTTGGTAAAATTCCATTTAATCTTGGATCCTAACATGCCACCCTTTTCTTCTTTTAAATATTTGAATAAAGGATCCGCATTGTCTCCATTCACATCAATTTTATCAAATACTTTGAAGGTAACTCCAAATCTTGATTCGCAAAAGGTCTTAATCTCTTCAATCCCACCGGGTGCTTGATTGGCAAATTGATTACATGGAAAATCGAGAACTTCAAAACCTTGGTCTTTATAGTCATCATATAGTTTCTGTATCCCACTATATTGAGGTGTTAATCCACACCCTGTTGCTGAGTTAATAATAAGTAAAACCTTACCTTTATAGGCATCTAATTTCACATCTTTACCTTCTGAGTCACGTACACTTATATCGTATAACATTTTACAACCTCCCTTGACTTATTAAGTTTAGTATAGCACAGTTGGCAAGTTATGTAAAGCTTAATTTAATTGTGCGCAATTTATAATAGGACAAAATACTTACCATTTTTCTTACAAATTATCTGATTTTTCTCTTTACTTTTTCTTAATGTGTGATATAATTAGTTTATAGAAGAAATTAAGAAACACTTCTTCTTACATACCCTATTCACTTATTACCATTGATGAAATGTTTTAAAAGTAATTGGTATCAAGTAGTAGTATAGAAGTTGGGTATAAAAGATACCTAGTATCAAAGTAGTACAACACCAAGTAATGTGTTGAAGTAGTAAAAGAATCATTGTAATATGCAATACTTTTAGAGTCGTTTATTTAGAAGTAAATTTTTAAAAGTAAATTTTAGAAGTATATGTATTAAGTAAATGTAGTATTTATGCTTTGGAAGGAATGAACAAGCAATTAGTATATGTATAATAATAAGTTGAATATGGTATGGTAAAAAGCCGATGGTTAGAAATTAACGTATCGGCTTTTTATAATGTCTAGATTTTTATTTTTAATTAGTCCACCAAATATATCTGGCTTCCCCATAGACTTTCACCGTTATTAGCTCCAACTGTAAGGGTCATTGTATTAATTTTATTGTGCTCGTCGTATTGTTTTAATGCAACTCCTGTGTATTCTACTTCACCAAGTGTAATGCGTATCTTTGCATCATCTTCTAATGTCCACTTTCCTTCTAACTCACCTGTTAACTGGCCATCTTCTAGCAATCCAACCACAAGGGATTCCTTAACATCTGCAGATATATCTCTCCCATGATTTACAAGTTTATAGGCACCTACAATATCATTTTCTTCAACAGCTTGTAGCGTTTCCCCAGTATAACGATAAGGCGCAATGACCGGCCAATCTTCATCATTCATAAAAAATTGATGGACACGTACATAATGCGCTTCACCTTTTCTTGGGAATCTGGAATGAAAAAGAATAAAATATTTGTCTTCCTCTTCTTCATAATATGCTGAGTTATGTCCTGGGGATATATATCCATGAGACTTCTGCCCCACTTCACCTTGGATGTGTTCAAATTCAAAGTTTCCTAAAAGTTTATGTCCATAGGGTGCATAGGCCGGATCATAAAAGATCTGTCCCTCGACTCCCTTGGCTTCAATCATATCTTGACCTTGGCTATCAAGGTAAGGACCATCCGGTGTCTTTGATCTCGCAACCCGAATATTATAGCCACCATTGGCATCAAGACCACCATAGGATAAGAATAAGTAGTAGTACTCTGTATCTGGGCTATATAAAATATATGGACCTTCAATTCGAGCATGGTAATCACCTAGTAACTTCTGACCATATCCTTGACCTTTTACAGGAAAACCTGTCTCTGAATCCATCTCTAATATAAAGATACCGCCCGAATAGGACCCATAAACCATCCAAAGCTTACCTGTATGGTCATAAAAAGTGTGGGGATCAATGGCATTGGGATGATGATTGGCATTATATGGGCTTCCGTCATTACTTTCTCCGCTCATACCGGATTTTAAGAATATACCTAAATCTTCATATGGACCTTCGATATTGTCTGACTTGGCGACTCCCATTGCTGATAAAGGCGAATCGCCTCGACAGGCATTATAATAGAAGTAAAATTGACCGTCGTCTAATTGCTCAACATCCGCTGCCCAAAATGTATCTGTTTGAGCCCAGGTCAAAGCTTCTTCTAATGTATTCTTTGCATCCGGAAAAAGTTTATTCCCTGCAACACTTCGAGTTATTTGTTCGAAGTTCATCAAATCTTGGGACTTTGCTGAAGCTAAATGGGATCCAAAAATATAATAGGTATCTTCTACTTTAACCACTGATGGATCATGTACCGAGACTTCAGCAAATTCAATCTCTTTTTCTTCTCTTACTTCACCCGTTTTTGCCATATTAAGAAGCTCTTCTCGATCCATTGACTTTGACCTTGTGCATCCCATAAGCAACAATCCCCCCAATACGAAAACAAACATTACCTTCAACTTAGTCAACATACCTATCTCCTTTTTTGATATTTTACTTTAGTTTTAATTAAATTATTTTAACATTATTAAAAACAACTGTCAACAGGCTTGTCTTTATACAACATAAAAGGACAAAAAATCCGGTAGCATAAGCTACCGGACCCTATAATCGTTATATTTAGTTTTCATGAATACAATTAGAAATTTTCGCTTCGTTGTTCAAAGTAACTTTGCTCATAACCACATAACGGACATACTTTTGGTGCTTTTTTGCCCATGACGAGATGGCCACAGACACGACATTCCCACATGATTTCTTCGCTTTTTTCAAATACTTGTTGCATTTCAACATCATTAAGAAGTTTACGATAACGGTCTTCATGAGCGTTTTCAATAGCTGCTACTCTTCTAAACTTAGCCGCTAACGACTTAAATCCTTCTTCTTCTGCATCTTTTGCAAAGGTTTCATACATATCTGTCCACTCATAATTTTCGCCTTCAGCTGCAGCTAATAAGTTTTCAGCTGTTGATCCTAAATGACCTAATTCTTCAAACCATATTCTTGCATGCTCTTGTTCGTTACGGGCTGTTTTTAAGAAAAGATCTGCAATTTGCTCATAACCTTCTTGTTGTGCAATTCTTGCAAAATATGTGTACTTATTTCGCGCTTGGCTCTCACCTGAAAAAGCATCCATTAAGTTTTTTTCCGTTTTTGTTCCTGCGTATTTGTTTTCTTCTGCCATGATCATATCTCCTTCATTTTTACTTGTTTTTAATACATTCAGCAATTGCCGAACACCTCTCACTCTCTATTTTAATCGTTTTTCAAGAAATTATCAAGACTTAATTTATAATTATTCTCTTTTTGTAATCATTTCAAAAACTCATCCACTTTTTTATTAAAGACTTCATGTTCCTTATTGGCAATAAAGTGATTACCCTCGATGAATTCTAGGAAGGCATTGGGAAGGGATGCGTAAATTAATTCTGTATGTTCCTTTTTTATCATATCCTTTGTCCCCACTATGACTAGCGTTTTGACTTGAATAGAGGCTAGCTCACTCGGATTCACATTGGGGTCATTGACCATTAACTCGAACAGTTCTATCCTTTGCTCAGCTTTTTTGCTGATTGGGGCAAATAAGTGTAGCAGTTTGTATATACCCGTGATAGGGAGCTGATAAATAGCTTTTACCCCACTGGGATTAAGATTTGAACCATTGAGAATGAGGCGATTGACACACTGGGGATATTTTAAGGCAAAAAGCATAGCGATGTTTCCACCATCTGAAAAGCCTAGAATATGTGCTTTTTCTATCTGATGGTCTTGAAAAAAATCATATAAGTCATCGGCAAACTGACGAATGGTAAATGGAACTTGCCCACGAGGACTTTTCCCATGGCCACGGGTATCAATAGCAATCACTCGATAGGTGTGTTTAAAATATTCGATCTGGTGCGTAAAATATGTTAGGTCTTCTCCGTTTCCATGGAGTAAAACAAGGGGTAGACCCCTTCCAACATCGACATAGTTTAGATTAATCTCCATCTTCCATCTCCAAAAGTTGCTTAACTATACGGTCATGACCTTCGGGTAACTCATGGCCTAATCCATCAATCCATTGTTTTCTCACGTCAACACCTTGTTCTTTTAGATGTAGATAGAGTGCTTGACTTCGTTCAAAGCAATCCTCATCTTCTCTTCCGCAAATGATAAGGACTTTAGTCTTCAACTCTTTTACTTTTGTCGTCAATGTCTCTAGTGAATCATCAATCATCGGAATCCATGGTGACTGCAATATAATTGTATTGCAGGGAAAATCATAGTCTAAGATAGCTTTTAGAATAACATTGCATCCTGATGAAAATCCACATAAGCCGGACTCTTGATAATCAGACCATTCTACTGCATCAATTACTTTTTTTAGTTGGGTGGAACCTGTCCCTTCATCTTCCCATCGATAAATTCCACAAGAATCAATTTCCTCAGATTGGACATATTCGACTTGATATCCCAGTTTCTCTAAAAAGGCCCAGTCTTCTTGACTGTCCTTGATACTTTGTTGATTGCCATGTAGGGCTAAAATCAGGCGTTCCTTTTTCTTTTCATTCCATGTGGATAAAGTCTGTGTATTTTCCATTGCCATATGATAGCGCTTATCGGAGATTTGCTTAGCTGTTTTAAAACGGTCGGTGTCTCTGATGGAATCTAAGTCCTCATCTTCTAAAACTTCCGGACGATACCAAAGCTCTTTGCCGATAATCGCTTCCTCTAGATAGTGAAGCGCTTCATTCGGTTTATCATCTAATGCAGCTAAGCAATAGAGATAGTTATAATACTGAGAACTTAAGGTATCAAAATCTTGCTTATGTAATTGCAGATAATCATAGGCCTTGTGAATTCCTTGATTATCAAGTAGCTCAAGGGTTTTGTTAAGTATTTTATTCTCTTTCATTGTGACCTCCTTTTAATCTGTTTTCAGTGTAACAATAATCAGTTCCGGTCGATTGTTGACGCGGAGGGGAATAATACTGTTTCCTAGTCCCCGGCTGACCACCATCTTTGTGTTTTTTCTCTCATATAAACCTTGCGAATACTTTGGAAAAAGTCCTTGATCCGGTGCGACCAGACCTCCAATAAAGGGTAAACGTACTTGTCCCCCATGTGCATGTCCGGATAAGATTAGATTGATATCATTTTTCAAATAGGCACCAAACAATTCCGGTCGATGTGACAATAAAACCATATAGTCCTTGTCATCACTCACTATCGTTTTCAGTTTCTCATCCATTTGTCTTGCATTTCCGGTCATATTGTCAGGATCTGCTACATTGGGATCGTTAACACCCAATAAATGTATGACATCCGTGTCACGTTTAATCGGAATACTTTCGTCATCTAATATGGTTACACCCGCCTCAATCAATTGTCGTCTCAACTCGCCATAATGATGCGATCGCGCTTCATGATTGCCGGTAACGTAGTATACCGGTGCTATTTTAACAGCTCCGTTAATAAATTCCATGGCTTTTGCAAGGTCCGTTCGGTTGGAATCAATCAAATCTCCTGTAACTGCAATAATATCCGGTGATGCACTTTTGATGTCTTCAAGAAGATCCTCTTGGCGATTTCCAAAACTCGCATTATGTAAATCAGATACTTGAACAATGGTAAATCCGTTAAAATTATCAGGTATTTTTTCACTATGAATGTTGATATATGTCGATTGTATGGACGTATTCCCCCAATGTAAGCAGATGGCAATGATTATAATAGCAACGAATACAATTCCTATCTTTTTATTCATTCGTTGCTTTCATGATAGTGAATAGTTGGTCCAATTCATCCTTGCTCAATGTAATTCCTTTGCTCATCTTTTCATGTTCCGGATCCCAATCCCGTATATCATACTTCGCTTCTCTGTCATTCCAGCTAATAAGATTGATTTCCTTCTTCCATCCTTTTGCATTCTCTGAAAGAACGCCTATATGTTTAATGATTTCAAACTTTATTCCTGCCATGTTTTCCTGCCTTTCATTTTAGATGATTTTTCTTTAAAGAACTTGCTTGCTTATTCATTATTATATTCGTAAATTTAAGTAAAATCAAATGATTATGACATTATAATGACCTTTTCACTGAATAACTTCAAACAAAACTCACTTTGCCGATGACTAGGACTTATAAACGTTATATGTTCATTATCTCCCACTCAGAAAAAGCTTGTATAAAAGCGCCAATACCTAAAAGATTATTCGTTACTTTTCTTTCACTAATATAATATTTATAAGTCCCATCTCTATAAGGGCTACCTCCTAGACCTGAGCAATATACTGTATCTATTAAATCTAAGTGACCTTCTTCGTCTTCTCGTACAAAGTTTCGGATAATTCCATGAATTGCTTTTTCAACAACCGGCTTATAAATATGACTAATATAACCTTTTCTAATGGCTTTTGCTATTGCATATGTAAACATACACGTACATGATGATTCAATATAATTACCTTCTCTGTATTCTTGGTCTAAGACTTGGCTCCAAACACCTGTCTCTTTCCCTTGAACTAAGGCCACAGATGCATACATACTTCGAGCAATTTCAATAATCTCAGCCCTATTTTTATGATTTTCAGGTAAGTAATCTAACACGTCAACAAGGGCCATAGCATACCAGCCCATCGCTCTGCCCCAAAAATGAGGTGAACATCCTGTTTCCTTATTTGCCCAAAATTGCTCTTTACTTTCATCATATCCATGATAAAGTAAGCCTGACTTTGGATCTTTAGCATGTTTATTCATTAATATTAATTGTTTAGCTACATCATCAAAGTCATTGACATTACCAAACATTTTTGTGTATTCAGCATAAAATGGCGCACCCATATATAGTCCATCAAGCCACATTTGGTGTGGGTATATATCTTTATGCCAGAAGCCACCTTCACTTGTTCTGGGCTGGTCATCTAGTTGCTTACGTAAGGTATCTGCAGCAAGCTTGTATTTATTGTCTTTTGTCATTCTATATAGATGTAGTAATGTTTTACCATTATTAATATAATCAATATTATGCTTATTGAAATCGTAATATTTAATTTCTCCTGCTTCATTAACAAAGTAATCCATATTATCTTTCATATAGTTAAAATATTTATCATCTTTTGTGGTTTCGTAGGCTCTTTCAATTCCTCGACATAAAACGCCATAATCATATGCCCATCTATCACGTAATTCCGGGGATTTATGTATGACTGATTCCGTCATTCTTATAGACCATTTCCTATGATTTTTGATTGCATTATTAACGCTGAACAAAGCTAATTTTGCATATAAGTCTTCAAGTATAAATCTTGCATCGATGTTTTTATAAACCCTAATATCTCTATTTTTGTTATGATGAATATAATTCATATTTTCATCATAACTAGGGGCAGGTTTCATAGAATACTGTCCACAATCATCAAAAAGAATTAAAGCAATCGCTGGAGAATCCCCCAGAATTCTAAATTCTGTTGGTCTTTTTATAGACGCATTATTAAACTCAATAACACTGTCACATAAATACTGCCCGATCTTGCCATGCGGCTTTACTCTGGCTTCTAATTCAGCGAACGTAACCGGCATCATACGATAAACATTTCTAGGAACTTGCCACACTTCTAAGCTTGATTCAAAAACAATATTAGCTGCTAATGGATCATTCGAAAGATTATACTCCCAACCACCTTGTGGCCAGTCTCTGCCGCCTATCCATATAGCTATAATATTTTTTTCTGTAATACTGGGTTCCATTAATAATGCTGCGGCCATATCCGTTAATGGACCAAGAAAAGTAATATATAATGGCCTAGTATCCTCTTTAAGGGCCTCTTCAATTATTAACTTTGCCCCCTCTGATTCTATTGCGTCTTTATTACTACTTAAAGCATTTTGGGCACCTTTATAAACCAAATCCTTTTTATTCATGTCCATTAAGTCCATAAGCTTAATAATCTCATCATAACTGTCTATCATAGATTGTTTAGATTTTTGATCACCAAAATGTGCCGCAATTATTCCTCGAATATCAAAGGATTCAGTTAATAAGGCTTGCACTATTGCAAATTGGTCATCCACTTCATTTTTGGCATCAGTATTAATAATAACTCTACTTTTCTTTTCATTTGGAATATTAAAATTTGACATATTCTTTCTCCTTGTTTTTTATATTCAAATTATCGTATGAATTTCACTTAATTCCAATTAATAATTAAGCAATTTTAGATTTATATTGACTTAATCCACTTAATGTTTTATGGTTACACTATGCTTATAATAAAGGAGTCTAAAGCTATGTCTATAACAGGTAAAGAATTAGCCAAAATACTTAATATATCAGAAGCTGCTATTTCAATGGCACTTAACAACAAACCCGGGGTTAGTACTAAAACCAGAAAAAAGATTTTAGCGGTTGCAAAAGAGCATAACTACGATTTTTCCAATAAAACATCATTCGTTGACGCAAAAAAAGCGAAAGGAACTGTTCATTTCGTAATATTCAAGAAAAATGGTGCGATTATTACGGACAATTCATTTTTCTCCCTTATAACTGAAGGTATTAATTATGGCTGTGAAAAATTCAACTATTATTTGAATGTAACCTACTTTTATTCAAGTCAAGATATCGAACAACAATTAGAGACTTTAGTACGTCAGGGTTGTAAAGGAATTATTTTATTAGGTACAGAAATAAAAAAAGAGGATTATATCCCCTTTTCTAAACTTTCTATACCTATTGTTTTAGTTGATAGTTATTTTACAGATATTATAGTTGACAGTATTTCTATTAATAATACACGTGGGGCCTATCTTGCTACCAATCATCTCATTCAATCAAACGGCCTTCATCCAGGTTACTTACGTTCACTTTATTCTACACAAAATTTTTATGAACGAAAGCTAGGTTTCTATAAAGCTCTTAATGCTAGTGGTTTTTCAACCTCTAATACAATTACTCATAAGCTTACGCCTTCTTTCGAAGGCGCCTATGCCGATATGCTAAGGCTTATCAGAAAAGGAGAGCCTGTCGCTCATAGTTATTTTGCGGACAATGATTTAATAGCAGCTGGTGCACTTAAAGCATTTAAAGAATCAAATTATAGAATACCTGAGGATATATCCATCATAGGTTTTGACGATATTCCTCTTTGTTCATATATAGAACCTAATCTGTCAAGTGTCAACGTCCCCAAAAAATACATCGGTATAACAGCTATGAAAAGACTGGTAGATTTAATGTCATCTGAATATAATTTACCCCTAAGAATTGAAGTTGAAACCGAAATAATAACTCGTGATAGTGTCTTGTACAGGTCATACTAAGGTTTATAACCAGGTATTGCAATATAAACGATAAATGATATAATTATTATACGTATTTTTTTAAAAATATCGGAGGTGACAATGTTGAATCTGCAACCTGTTTCACTCTTTAACTCACTTGCATCGATTATTAAATCAATTGATTTATATAATTATATTCTGAAGGACCATCATCGACGCTGTTCGATTATTGCCTATTATATCGGCAATACTTATGCAGAAAAGAGCATTAATCTTTCTGAGCTAATTTTGGCAGCATCCCTTCATGACATTGGGGCTCTTAATGTAAAAGAAAGGGATCAACTACTTAAACTTGATGTTGAAGAACCCTCACATCATGAGCAACTTGGCGCAAAAATACTGGAAGGTTTTGAACCCTTTGATCAAATACGCCGGATTATTTTACATCACCATATCCGATATATTGATGTGCAACAAGGCTTAACAAAAGCAGAGGATGTTCCGTTTGAATGTTATATTTTACACTTAGCTGATCGTATTGAAATCATGACCAATGGTAAAAATGATGTAGAGACAATAAATAAATTAAAACTTGAAATTAATAACCGCTTTGGAAAAGTTTTTCATCCTGATCTACAGAAAGTATTTAATCAAATTATTGACGACCGCTCCTTTTGGATAAATATAAATAATCAATCTTATCAAGAATTAGTACATGGGTCAATAAAAAGTAAAACACATGACTTGAATTATGTCGATGCCGAAAATCTTGCTTTGATTTTTGCAAAGATTGTTGACTATAAAAGTCCATGGACAAGTACACATAGTCAATCCGTGAGTGCCATTGCTTATCGATTAGGTAAATTTGTCGGTTTAGATCCTGATACATGTTTTCAACTACGCATTGCCGGTTATCTGCACGATATAGGAAAAATAGCAACTCCCACCGAAATTCTTGAAAAGCCAAGTAAATTAAATGGGGAAGAATTTGATACAATTAAAGAACACGCAATGTATACCTCATTAATCCTTAAAGATATAGAAGGTTTTGATGATATTGCTACTTGGGCATCTTCACATCACGAAAAGCACGATCATTCAGGTTATCCTTTACACCTTTCCAAAGATCATTTTTCATTACCTATGGAAGTTTTAGCCTTTGCTGATATCTTCACTGCATTATCCGAAGACCGGCCTTATCGACCTAAAATGTCTAAAAAGGATATTAAGAAAGTTCTAAGTACATTTGTACCTGAAAAGTTAGACATAAATGTCTATGAAGTTCTATTAGCTCATTTTGATGAACTTTATGAACTACATTTAAAAATCTTTAATAGTATCATTTCTAGTAGAACTGATTTCAAGTAAATTCAATACGATCAACTTCAACAGTTAATGTGTCAGAACGTTTATACACTTTATTTTTATATAACTAGGATTTATGAGCCCCTAGATTCACATTTGGGATATGGTGCTATTACTTTCATTAATACTGATCGTATAAGTTACTCACTCCAATAATCTCGCCCGCGTCTGAAATTCCAAAGACAATTTCACCACTTCTATAATTTGCAAATGCAATAACTGTTTTTAAAAATGTATTTGAAACACTTTGTTTGTATTCTAATTCATCTCTTTCAATTCTTCCCATTGTTAAATCCTCCATATCAATATTATACCAAAAACTGTTGCGTTGCATTTTACGTTGCGATTTGTAACGTATATAATTGCTTGTATTCAAGTATGTTTGCGTCATTTTTAAAGTAACCATCAAAAACCTAGAGTATCATTGATTAAAATCATAGATGCTCTAGGTGGCTAAGGGCCATACTATTGCTAAAAAAACAGTAGGAAATTGTATCGAGAAGCATGAAATTACCATATTTCCCTTAAACGATTCGCTATTTGAACTCTTCAATGAATTTTGACACTGCAGTGTGAAACACCTTATTCTTCTTCCATGCCAAGACGTGTCCTGTTTCTCTGGTTGGAGAAAAAGGAATGAATGTCAAGTTCTCCAATGGTCTTATTGTAAAAGCACCTTCAACTGCAACTATGTAAGCCCTTATCTTTTGAAGTAATAAAGTGGTATTTGTCAACAGATTTTGAGTTGCTACGATATTAAGTTCTTCAAGCTCATGACCTAACCAACTTTCAAGTTCTTTTTTAACGATATCACGATTTGTTACTATTAAGGGTAAATCCAGAATATCTTCAATGGATATGTTACTCTTTTTTGCTATAGGATCATCTGCATTCGCTATCAATCCCCACCTCTCTTTAATTGGTAGTTGATAAAGCTCATATTTTGCTGCTTCAACAGGTTCAATCAATATGCCCACATCAATAGTTCCAAGATCTAGCTTCTCTTTAATATCATCACTAAAACCATTGTAAAACTCAAAGGTGACTAATGGATATTTTTTCATAAATAAAGCTACCATTTCCATTAAATATTCAGCTGCATTGGTTTCTACACATCCAATAGTCACAATTCCTGCAACGGTATCAGATTCATTTTGAACATCCCGTTCCGCTTTATCCACTAGCCTGAGAATTTCTTTCGTTCTTTGAAGATACAAAAAGCCTGCATCTGTCAACGTTACTTTTCGTTTGCCTCGAATCAAAAGAGTTGCCCCTATTTCTTCCTCAAGATCCTGAATTTGACGACTTAATGTAGGTTGGGTGATATTCAGTTTTTCAGACGCTCTTGTAATGTTTTCTTCCTTTGCTATCATAACAAAATACTTCAACACTCGTATATCCATATGACCTCCATAATTGCTACTCGTAACTTATTATAACTTTTCTTTTCTTAACTATATACATGCGAAGAGAAGATTTTTGCCACCAAGAATCGCCGATTTCTTTGGCACATACATCTTTATACATTATACTTTCCATTCTATTATTGTTAACTAAATAGGTACTTTGATTTATGTGATAATTCATTTCAACATCTCCTTTTTTTGACAATTATTTTTTCTGTTTATAGTTTATCAGGAAACATTAATTATGTCTAATACCTAACTTAAATCATTTATCATGCTTGTATTGTATGATAAACCTGAATTATTCATCCAGCCATGAGCAACCTTAAAATCGACAGTAGGCATCTTTTTTAACCGAGTATAGTCAGTAATGGCTTATGGTGTCGATTCACATCTTTCGCATGCTCATCGGCATCGTCATCTTCGAAGTAACCGGCGATGATCTGATACACCATTTGATAAAGATTCTGGTCATCCTTATGGCGACGACTGATCTTATCATCCGTCTTGAAGTTGCTGACATGATTATGAAATCCAAACTTGTGGGCGAATTCCTTGCTGAGAAGTAGCCCGGAATCGGAAGATAAATCGCCTCCATCGAAATTTATTTTGATTTTACTATTGCTTTCTAACTGAAGTCCATCTAAACCAGACATATGAAGAGTTTCTCCTTTGTTTGATTTTGGTTTGGTCACTTAAATTTTAACAAAGTTGGAACTCTTTTTCTATTGTTTTTCTTCACTTTTTAAGTGAAGAGCAAAAGTAATCAAAAACGCAGTAACAATGCGGCGTCAAACGCCGTTAAATGAAACTAGATGAATAATTCAGGATAATACTTATTCTTTTATAAAATCACCAAAATAATCATAGAATAACTCATCCATCCAATCCCCAAAGCCCCAACCAATTCCTGTTGCATCATTCATTATATTTTGGCAGTCTTCTAAATATTTCTCTTCTAAATTGTTCTCGGCAATTAAATATAAAGCTTTCTCATATATCTTGGAGATATTATTGTAAAATTGTTCATCAATATCTCCATACGAATTTGTAAAATCAACTCCATTTTCAGCATAACATAAGAGCAACTCAATAACATTGCTTTTCTTTATTGCTACTTTTTCAAAATCAGAGATTAATTTCTTTAGCACATTATAATTCAGTACATTCATACCTCTACTTGGGAAAAATTGTTGAATGACTTTATCTTTATATTCTTCTAAAAGAATTTCTTCATTTTGTGGATTTAACTTTATTGAATAGATTTCCTGAACTTGCTTATTAGTTTTAAACAGCTCAACGATTTCATCGATAAGTTCTTTCTCTGATTTTCCTTTCAGATATTTCTTTAGATCTATAATCTTAGCTCGTTTCATTATTATCTCCAATCTTCATTAGCATTATTTCAAGGCACCATATAATTCATTACTCAACATACCACTTACAATCCGAATAACTGAATCTGATGACCGATTACCAGCCAGCAAATCTACTCCACCATACCAAACTATTTTATCATCAAAAATAGCTAATTTATAATTTAGCCCTTCTATTTGCATAACATTTATTCCATTGTTTTCTAATTCAGAATATATCTTATGCATGTTAACTTTTGTTTTCTCATTATATTCTTCAATTTCTTTAATACATACCACAACACGAATACCTTCGTTATGCTTTCTAAATAAAATCGCCTTAATAGATTCGAATTTTCGTTTTTGAATAAAAGGGGCAGAAATAATAATCACTTTTTTACTTTGCTCAATATCTATAAGCAATTCTTTAAAGTAATTATCTCCTGAGAATATTTCATCCCCGACATTTTCATTCACATCCCCAGGTTTAATCTTATATCCAACAGCCTTATATGCTGTTAATCTCTTTGAATACATTTTGGCCATCTTATTAATATGTACATCTACATAATCATATACACGAACTTCATTTTTACCTTCTGATTCTCGGTTAAGTCTTCCGGCATATTATGTAATTGTACCTTTCCATGCAATCGGCATTGCTAGAAATAAGGTATCAAGCCAAGGGACATCAATTTTCCCAGTTAAGTGATGTTAGAATAAATTACGGACAAGTTAAATAGAAGAATTCTTAAAGATAATGTATAATAAATTATTATTAAGGAGGTTATATTTTATGTCAAATAAACGCAAACAATTCAGTGCCGAGTTTAAGCAAGATGCTGTTAATTATTATTATTCTTCCGGTAAATCTCAAGAAGATGTCGCCAAGGAACTCAAAATTGGTGCTTCGACACTTTCTAAATGGGTTGCTAATGCACGAGAAAATGAGGGCATTGTTCAACATCGAGGTTCT
>Ga0334901_1001329_pt1 | contig 26662 bp, 19 predicted proteins | sample GraSluR3_MG_3_FD_207216 | JGI IMG/M metagenome (GOLD analysis project Ga0334901, IMG submission 207216) | Sludge microbial communities from methane-producing bioreactor in Wageningen University, Netherlands - Granular Sludge_15_08-R3 | ecosystem: Engineered > Bioreactor > Anaerobic >... | reverse complement strand
TCCACAAGCCCAGCGGGGGGCGCGGGTATCCGAGGTCCGCGCTGGTCCGTATAGGATGCCATCAGAGAACAACACACCTTGGGGAAGAGCGCTGCAACCACTCGGTGGAAAATCAATGCAAACGCCCCCATTTTGCCGTGCCACCGCGGGGGGCTACAGGGTGCCTCGTTCGCTCTGCCACCTTTGTTGCGCGGTCGCTCGTGTCTAGTGCGCACGCACCGAAACCGTCCCCTCGCGTGCCGTCTTGAGATGGTGGAAGGATTTCCCAAGAAACGTTGGAACAAAACGCTTGGCAATTCTTCTTCCGGTGCTAGAATACGCGAATGACGGTTTTTAGTGCCTGGTTTGGGTGCCGCACGTGAATCGCCCGTCTCCTTTCAACTAAGCGACGGGGCGGGCGGTGGCGGATCCAATGCCCAGAGGTCGATACCGTGGCTCCCGATGAGCGGACGAACCCGTTGGTCCGGGAAAGCCGCCCCCCGCGGCTGTTGTTCGCCTCGTATCACGGCTACATCGACCCCTCCAGCGGCGCGGCGGTCGCCACGCGCGACCTGCTTGCGCTGCTGGGCACGCGGGGGTGGAATTGCCGCGTCTTCTGCGGACCCGCGCTCGATTTTGAACAGCAGCTTCTTTCGCAACGTGTTGTCGTCGACGACGCACCACAAGGTCTGCACCTGAAGGAGGATTTCGCGGGCTTTGGGACGCCCGTTCGTTGCCAATACGATTCGTTTCGTTTACCTTTCGGGAGGAGAAGCCATGGCTACCCGTTCGTACCGTTCTCGTCGTCGTTGCGATCGGCGCCTGCGCGGGCTTGGGCACGGCCTGGGCGGCTCGCGATTCACGCGTTTCGCGGTCGAGGCCCTCGAAGCGCGCGCCGCTCCCAGCGATTCGTTCGCCGCCCTGCTGGGCGTGGGACTGGCCGCCGCGTTGCCGCGTCACGACGAGCTCGGCGACCGAGGTGACGGCCAACTCGACCAGGTTCTTCTGGGGGGGCTCCCTGCCCGGCAAGAGAGCGTCGCCACCCTGGCGCCCGCCGAGTTGCCGCTGGCGCTGCGGGCTCGGATCGAGAACACGCCAGAGTCGTCGGCGTCCGTCCACGATACCCTTGGGGCCAGCTCGCAGGAACAGGAACCTTTCGACGCGACTCGGCGTCCGACCCGGTCGCCCTTTGCCGGGCTGTCGGAAGGCCTTCTCGACGACCTGCTGGCCTTGCCCTTCGGCACGGCGGTTCACTCGGGCGATGACCCGTCGGCCGGGCCGGGCGGCGGCGGGTCGTCGGGGTCGCTTGCCGACCTGGCCTTGGAGAGCATGGGGTCGGGTCACGATTCGCGCTCCCCCGTCCCCGAGGCGACCGGTCTCGGCCTGACGCCTCCGCCACGCGCCCACGGCGCGATCCGTCCCTTGCGATTCGGCCAGCCCGGCGCAGGAATGCGGCCCTCCGACGGGCAGTCGGGCGACGGCGCCGTGGTGCTTCTGGGCGACTCCGGCGGCGGCGACTCGGGAGGGTCGGGCGGCAACTCGCCCCCGGTGGCCGTCGACGACAGCTTCTACACCCTGCACGACCAGGCGCTGAGCGAAAGCGCCCCGGGCGTGCTCCACAACGATTGGGACCCGGACGGCGATCCCCTGACCGCGTCGCTCGACACGGGTCCGTCGCACGCCGTGTCGTTCACGCTCCACGCGAACGGATCGTTCGAGTACGTTCCCGAGGCGGGCTATGTGGGGCTCGATTCCTTCACCTACTACGCCCACGACGGCGCCGAGGCGAGCGAAGAGGCGGCCACCGTGACGATCGAGGTGATGAACGCCGCCCCGATCGCCCTGGACGACTCGTACTACACGCTGCACGACGCGGCCATCGAGGAATACGCTCCCGGCGTGATGCACAACGACTACGACTCCGACGGCGACCCGATCACGGCGGTGCTCGACGCCGGGCCCGCCCACGCGGCCGCGTTCACGTTCGACTCGGACGGCGGTTTCTACTACGAGCCGCAGGCCCTTTGGAGCGGCATCGACTCGTTCACCTACCACGTGACTGACGGCATCGCCGACAGCGGCGTCGCCGAGGTCACGATCGAGGTGATGAACGCCGCCCCGATCGCCCTGGACGACTCGTACTACACGCTGCACGACGCGGCCATCGAGGAATACGCTCCCGGCGTGATGCAGAACGACTACGACTCCGACGGCGACCCGATCACGGCGGTTCTGGACAGCGGCCCTTCGCACGCGGCCGCGTTCACGTTCGACTCGGACGGCGGTTTCTACTACGAACCCCAGGCGCTGTGGGCGGGCACCGACTCGTTCACGTACCACGTGACCGACGAGCTGGAAGACAGCAACGTGGCCACGGTCACGATCGAGGTGATGAACGCCGCCCCGGTCGCGGTGGACGATCCTGATCCGCAGTCGGCATACTGGACCGATGTGGGGACACCTCTGATCGTCGAGGCCCCCGGCGTCCGTGTCAACGATTGGGACCCCGACGGCGACGCATTCACGTTGGTGCTCGACACCGCGCCGTCCCACGGCACGCTGGAATACTTCAACTCGGACGGCTCCTTCAAATACGTCCCGAGCGGAACGTTTGCCGGCACCGACAGTTTCACGTACTACGCCAACGACGGGTTGACCAACAGCGACCAGCCCGCCACGGTCGAGATCGACGTCTTTCGCATGAACCTGACGATCCACCACGGGCAGTACGGTGCCGACGTCCTCGAGGCTGAAGAGATGACCGTTGGCGCGTTCACCGTGGCCAACTGGAACGATACCGACGGCGACGGGGTGCGCGACGACCAGGACAACGACGGGGTAATCGCCACCGCGGCCGGGCGCGACGAGATCGACTTGATGGAACTGGTGATCGACAAGCCCACGCCCGACAGGGGCGGTTGGGTAACGCTCACCGCGTCGTACAACGTGCGCCTGTGGAACGAAGAGACGAAAGTGACGGAAGTGGTTCTCGACGCCTACGGGAACGTCGAGCTCCTTACGTCACAGCTTCCCATGACGCTCTACGTCGAAGTGACTTCCCCGAGCACGTCGCTGCGGGACGTGATCATCACGGCCGACTACCAAGGGTACGCCAGCGACTCGGTGGCGGCCACGGGAATCTGGTCGAGCCTGACGGCGGTTGAGTACGGCGACGCGACCTACGCCGACATGATTCAGCAGTCGCCGTGGTCGGAAGTCGAGGCGGGAAAGCCCCCGCAACCGAAGATGGAAGAAGTCGGAGGTACGGGACTCCTCCCTATTCCCACGACCGTCGAGGGTAGTGATTTCGTGTGCAACGCCGTGTGGATGTGCTTCACAGTCACTCCGCCAGGGATTCAAGACGAAGCGGCCGTGCATTTTGATTTGACGAGGCGCATTGAAAGGAAGGTCTGGGCGCTCGATGCGAGCAAGTCGGTCATCGAGCACGGCCAGAATCCCCTCACCGTGTCCTTTCCGGAGGACGACAATGAGGAGGCCAACGACGACTCGTCGCTTGGAGAGGATGAAAGCGACGAACCGAACGACAATGGCCACATGTTTACGCTCGACGCGCCAGGCCCTCAGGCTACGGTGCCTGCGGTGCCCGGCGGAATCGTGTATTTCGTCGACCGGTTCAACGCCGAGGAGTTCGTGCGAGTGGGGATCAATCTTTTGTTTGGCGGAAATGGCGTAGCCGGCAGTCGTTGTTCCGGCAAATACGATTGGCACGTGACACACACGCTGGTCGACGACGGCACGGGAGAGTTCACGCGCGACGCGACCGGCAGGAACGAAATCGGCCCAGGCCATATCTCGGTGGATGACTATTATCCTTGGGACGATACCTGATCGCCAGTTCGATTGGTTTCGCGTAGACGAAGTTGCAGGGCGGCATCTGCGAGCAGACTACCGCGGATCATCGCCACGCCTTCTTACCGGCTGCCCGTCACTCAACCAGATCCTCGGGAGGACTGTCAATGACTTTCACTTTCTTCGGCCCATCGTTTTGCATCCTGCTCGCGATGCCCTCGGCGGAGACCTCGCCTGGCGAAGAGGCTCGCGCGTGGGGGCGCGAACGGTATCGCTGGATTCGTGAGACTTTCGAATCGACCGCCGTCGATTCGGTTCTCGACCGACGGAGAGCCAGCAGGCGGATTTCTCGCGAGCGCGGCGCCGCGGAAAAGGCGCTGGTGGATGTCCTCGGGCACACCGACGCCGACGATGTGAAATCGTTGATAATCGAGCTACTTGCCGAGATGCGCTCGGAGCGGGCGGTCTGGCCGCTGATCAGGGAAATCCGTCTTAAGCACCCTTGGGGCCCGACGCGATGGCAGGTTCCCATGGACGAGTGCACCGCCGCCCGGGCGCTGATTGCGATCGGGCAGCGCTCGGTGCGGGAGATCCTCGAGAACCGAACGCGAATGCCCGCGACCGACGACGAGTTGAAGCTCTTCGCCGGGGTGGTCTATGGGCACTATCTGTTCGACAGCGCCGTGGGGCGCTTCCACATCCAGCGGGTGCTCGACGACGTCTCCGCCCAGGCCCGAGGCGAGGGCAAACGCAAAGTGTCGCCCGACGCTCTGGCCACCCGGCAACAGAACCTCACCCGGCTGCTGGAACACTACGAGGCCATCGACCGCGGCGAACTGTTTCCGGCATTCGGGGGAGGAAGGTGATCGCTACCGTTGCGGCCGTCGCAGAGTCTTGAGCCAGTGAAGGAGCCTTGTGATGCGGAAACTGTTGCGGTGCTGCGTGTTCTGTCTACTTCCGCCGCTTGCGCTCGTCTTTGGTGCACCACGAGGGCGGGATAGCGTGTCGGAGACGCGAAGCCGGTGTCTTGAATCCTTGCGATCCCCCTCTGCCGACGAACGTCTTGCTGCGCGCCTGCAACTCCTCGCCGAGCGGAGGGCCACGATCGACTTTCTCACGAAGCTCGCGGGCGATCCGTCGTCGGACATTCACATCGACAACGCGAGGGGACCGGCCATCCAACTCTTGGGCAAGTTGCGTGCGTCCGAGGCGAGTGAGTTCCTGGTCGAACATGTGCTGGACCAGCCGCCCGGCACGAACGTCGTGGATGAATACTTCCCGCTGAACGGCTTTCCGGCCGCCCGGGCTCTCTTGGAGATCGGCGAGCCGGGCGTACGCACGATCCTCTCCCTGCGCAAGGGGAACGCGATTTCGGACGAGGAACTGCTGCTGTTCGCGTGGATCATTCGCCTGCATTATGGGCCGATGCGCGAGGAGGACGTGGGGCTCTACCGGCTGCGCCGCCTTCTCGAGAAAGAGAACGCCGAACGGAAGGCGTGGGCCGAGAAGCGGGGAGGCGAGTTCCGGCCGTCGACCCGCGCGGTCAACCTCGCGCGATTGATCGAAGTGTACGAGCGGATCGAGCCGACCGACCACGCCACGTGGCCGAAACCGGCCCGTCGGTCGACGGATCCGGCACGCGATGGTTCGAAGAGCGTGCCGTGAGAGGCGTGACGCGCCGCTGGCGGGTCGGCGCTGGGCTTGTCCGACCGTGCAAGAGTTGTCGTTTTTCCAAACCTGAGAGGGGCGAAGCAATCAACAGACCCATTTCCATAGGGCAGTCATGTTTGCCGACCTTCATGCCATTCTACTGCTCGCGGCACTGATCGTGCCGCTGGTCGCGGTGGCCGTGAGCCCGGCATGGCGGCCGCGGCCTCTGCGCGTCGTGGCGGTGGCACTGCTGCCCATCGCCGTGGTGGGGCTCGCGTTTCTGAGTCTGCTCAGCGCCAGGGGCACCGCGGTGGCCGAGTGGCTCTTCCCGCTCGTTGGGATGACCGTCGCCGGCCTGTTCGTCAAGAGCCGGCGCGCCTTCGAGGTCATGCGATGGGGTCTTTTCGGCCTGGCCGTCGTGCTGTCGGTCCACGCGATGGCTTTGAGAACGCACGGCTATGCTTCGTCGCGCGCGTCGCGAATGTACCAGGCGTTCGAAAAGGCCCGGCTGGCCGGCGTTGCCGAGAGGCTGCAAGCCGAGTTGCCGGCCGATGCGGAATTGCCTCCCGGCCCGGTGAGCGACGTGCTCGGCGACCCCGCCGCCGCTTGTTGGGAGCGGAAGGCGCTTCGGCCGCTCTGGCACACGTGCTTCACCGGCCTCCACGAAGTGATCCGCACGCCGGGTGCGGTGTGGTATCCCGGCGGTCCGATCGCCAGGTCAGCGCGCCGGCTCGAGTGGCGGTCGGAGAATGCAACCCCCGGCCACGAATAGCCGTTGGACACAAGGTCACGAACGGCGTGAGGTCTCCGCCGCCAAACGCCGGGCCCCCGCCTCATCCTGAGGAACTCGGAAGACGGCAACTTGAGCGTGGCCAACTGGAACGACACCGGCAGCGACGACCAGGACCACGACCGGGTGATCCGCGCGGGCCAGGTGCTCTGCCACGGCTCGCGCGACGAAGTGCTCGCCGATCCCGAGGCCCGCAAGTGCTATTTCGGCGAAGACATGGACCTGGGTCTCCCCGAAACTCGCCGTAGCACGTAGACGCCTGGGCCCGGGAAGCCCGGGCGGACCGAGCGGGGCGGGACCGCCGCGTTCCAGGCCAAGAGATGGCGCGGATCGCGATGGGTGGCCACAGGCTCCCCAAGAGATCGCTGCCACGGAAGAAATCGGCCAAGGAACGGCCGCCTCCCGAGTCTAAAGGACATGGAGAATCGCCGTGCGACCCGCACGGCCAAATCGGCGTGCGGCCTGCGGAGGGAGCATGAACTGCCGGGAGGCCGTTTCACCACGCACCGACGAGCAGCTTGTGGCGGCGTACCAGCAGTCGGGGTGCCGTGAGGCCCTGGATGAGTTGGTGCGCAGGCACCTGCGCAAGGTCCGCGCCCTGGTGCGCCCCATGGTGTTGGATGAAGCGACCACCGACGACGTGTGCCAGGAAGTGTTCCTGCGCGTGGTCCGCAGCCTGCCGGGGTTCAACGGACGGTCGCGCTTCTCGACCTGGCTTTACCGGATCACGCTGAACGCCGCGCGCAGCCACCTTCGCCATCGGCCCGGCCGTGAACTGCGCGGCGACCCGTCGCAACACGCCGGCCGGCTGCCGGGTGCCAGCGCACCGGCCGAGCCCGACGCGGCCCTGCTCCGGGCCGAGCTCGAGACCGAACTGGCCGCGGCGCTGGCCGACCTGTCGCCGAAGCTCCGCGCCGCGATCGCCCTGACGAGCATCGGCCGGATGGCCGCCAGCGAGGCGGCCGCCGTCGAGGGCTGTTCCACGGCCACGATGTACTGGCGGATCCACAAGGCCCGAAAACTGCTCGAACGACGCCTCGGAAAGTATCTGTCATCATGACGCGCTGGAACCAGAAGCTCGACGATCTGCTGGCCCAGTGGGCCGAACGGCGCGGGCCCGACGACGATCGCCTCGCCGCGACAATCCTCGCATCGCTCGCCGAATCGAGCCACGAGTCGGGCGCGAGGCCGGGCGAAACCGAGGCGGGCCCCGTGCCAAGCCGCGCGGGATGGGGGTTTCGACTTGCGCTGGCGGCCGCCGCGGTGCTGGCCCTGGGCGTCTCCCTGGCCTGGTGGTTGTGGACCGAGCCCGCGCGAACGGCAAGGGACCAGCTCATCGCTCTCGCGGCCGAGCCGGCCGCGCTGCGCCCCTGGCAAAGCGTCGCCCGGGGCGAGTTGTTCGTCGAGGTGGGGCGGCATTTCGACGGCCAGTTGGCGTGGCTCGCCGAATCGGCCGACCAGGTGCGCATCGGCCTTCGCACCGAATCGGGCGGGACCCCGACGGCGGCGCGCCCCGACGTTCCCGCGGTCGCGGTCCGCCTGGTCGTGCTCCGCCGCGACGAGTCGAGCCCACACTGGTCGCACGTCTGGTCGCTCGATCTGGTCGCGCAGGGCGAGGAAGTCGTTTCGCTGCCGTCCGGTCTTGGAGGATGCCCCGAATTGACGCTCTGGACGCACGTCTTGCCCGACGGCATGATCGCCGTCGACGCCGACTTCGCCCTCGGCGATCGCGCCCGGCTGCGATCGGTGCAGAGCGGAGTGTACCGGTCCGGCGTGCCCGCGCTGGTTTGCTCGAAGCATCACCACGGGGCCGAGTACCGGGTGTTTCAAACGGCCGCCGTGTTGCCGCGGAGAATCGGCTGATGGCCAGAAGCGCACCGGCAAGTTGCACGCTAGGTCTTGTGGCGCTGGCGTTCGGGTCGACCACGCCGGCCGTGACGGCCGAACGGGGACCGACCGCGCGAGTCGCCGTCGAGGCGTGTGAAACGTGGTCGGGCATCTTCGGCGGCTCCGAGGTGAGCTTCACGTATCGGGTCGCGTCCGACGCCCCTGTTGCGGGCGCGTTCGCCTGGGTGCTGACCGTCAACCGGCGCACGATCGCCCGGGGCGAATCGCCGCTGGCCGTTGCGCGCGATCGACCGGCGCGGGCGACCGTTCGGCTGGCCATTCCGCCGGTCAAGGAAGGCGTCGTGCTCGCCGGGGAGTTGACCGTTTCGGTCTATGCCGAACGGAAAGCGGCGCGGGCGCCCGTTGCCGTCGATCGGAGGACCGTGTCGATCTGGTCGCGCGACCCCTGGGCTCATCGCAGCGCATGGCTCCGCGAGCGGCACATCCGCCTGTTCGACCCCCGGGGCGACACGGCGCGCGTGTTCGACGAGGCCAACATCCCGCACCACCGACTTTCCCGCTGGGAGGGTCTCGGGTCGATTCAGCAAGGGCTCGTGGTCGTCGGCAGCGGTGTATCGCTCGATGAGCATCGGGATCTGGCCGACGAGCTGTTCGCCCTGGGCGCGCGGGGGATTCCCGTGGTGTGGCTCGCTCCGTCGGCCGGGCGATTCGATTTGCCGGGGACGGCCGGCTCGAGGCATCCCATGCCCGATGCCTTGGCCCTGAAGGGCCCCGGCGTGATTCGTGCGTTGGACAAGCGCCTCGACGCGGACGGCTGGCCCCCCGACGGAACCATGAACGCCACCGGCCTGGCGCTGCGGACGGTGGGCGACCGGGTCGTGGCCGAGGTGGTCGAGCCCGGGCATGCGTGGCCCTGGCTCGAACTGCGATGGCCCAAGGCCGGCGCCGCCGTCGTGATCTGTGGTTTCGCGATCGTCGAGCAATGGCACGCCGGTCCCGTGCCCCGCCATTTGCTGGCGCGTATCCTGGAACACGTAACCGAGGAAAAGGAGCTCGAACCATGAGATTCCTGGCAAGTCGCCGCGCGATCTCGGTCGCCGTGGCCTGGTCGGTCGTGGCTGCCTTGGCGGCCGGCGAGGGCCGACGCCCCAAGAACCGCAACGTCGTGCCCGCCGCAATCCTCGCCTTCGTCGAACGGGGCGATGACTTGAACGGGCTGGGCGGCAAAGTCACCGACCTCTTGTTTGCCGACCTGGTGGGACGGCCCGAGATGTTCCTCGTCGACCGCGACGACCTCCAGAAGCTGCTCGACGAGCAGACCTTGAGCGCCTCGGGCTTGGTGAAACCTTCCGAGGCGAATCGGCTCGGGCAGCTCACCGGGGCAAAGCTTTTGATTACGGGCTCGGTGATCCAGGTCGACGCGAGTCTGTACCTGGTCGCGAAGATCATCGGCACCGAGACCAGCCGCGTGCGCGGGGTGTCGGTCAAGGGGAAGGTCGGCGACGATCCCGGGCGTCTCGTGGCTGAGCTGGCCGGCCAGATCGCCCGCACCGTGGCCAAGGAAGCCGGCCAGCTCGTCGCCCCGGACGTCGCGCCCGACGATCGGATTGCCCGGCTGCGCAGCCGGATTGGGCGCGGCGAGCGTCCGGCCGTGCTCGTCGAGATCGGCGAGCGCCACGTCGGGCAGCCGGCCCACGATCCGGCGGCCCAGACCGAACTCGCCCTGCTTTGCGAGCGAGTGGGTTTTTCCCTGATCGATCCCGACCGCGGCACGCCCTCCGAGGCCGACGTGCTCATCACGGGCGAGGGCTTGACGGAGTTCGCGGCCCGCCACGGCGACCTCGTGGCCGTCAAGGGCCGCCTCGAAGTCAAGGCGATCGATCGGCGCACCGGGCGCATACTCGTCGTCGACCGTCAAACGTCCGTGGCGGTCGACTTGACCGAGCAGATCGCCGGCAAGACCGCCATGCAGGATGCCGCCGCGGCCCTGGCCGAGCGTCTGCTCCCGGCGATTGTCGAGGCCAGGGCGAAACGAGAGAATCGACCGTAGGCCGCGCCGGAAGCCGATCACACCACATGCGGGAGGCCGTGATGCACCGGACCGTTTCGGGCCGAGTCCGCCGCGACGCGACGGGCAATCCTGGCACAGATGACCGGGCATTTCGCGCTCGGTTGTTCCTCTTCATCCTGCCGCTATGGCTGCTCGCCGCGGGCGCCGAGGCGGGGGAGGATCGGGCGACGACGGAATATCGCCGTTGGGCCGTCCTCGCCACGGAGCCGCTCGAACGGACCGGCTTGGCCGATCTGGTCACCGCCAAGCTCAGCGCCCAAGCCGACATGGAACTGGTCGAGCGCCAGCAGTTTCTGGCAGTCGTGGGCGAACAGCAGCGATCCGCCTCCCTGGCCGGCGCCGCGGCCGGCGAGCGGCTCAAGCTGGGCAACCTGCTCGGGGCCGAAGCCGTCGTGCTCCTCTCGGGCGAGAAAAAGGGGACAGGTCCAATTTGCCGGAACGGCCCGGAGGGTGCTCCGCACAAATTGGAGAAAAAGGGGACAGGTCCAATTTGCCGGAACGGCCCGGAGGGTGCTCCGCACAAATTGGACCTGTCCCCTTTTTCGCACCCTGCCGCTGTGGCGCCCGGCTGCGAGTCGACCTGATCGCGTGCGCGGACGACGATCTCGAGGAGTGGGCTGCCGTCTGCGTGGCCCGAATCGACCAGACCCGCCGTCACTTCGCGGGCGGCCTCCGCCAGGTGATCGGGGTGACGCCATTTCTGTCGAAGAGCCTCACGCACGACCACGACCACTTGCAGGCCGGCTACGCCTACCTGCTGCAAAGCTCGCTGATGAGCATCCCCGGCGTGGCCGTGGTCGAGGTCGAGGAGGGGCGGGCGATCGGCCGCGAGCGGGCGTTGGCCGGCGCCGATCTCGAGGGGCGGCCGGTGCCGCTGTTTGTCGAGGGCGAGTACGAGGTGTCGCTCGCTCCGGCCGACGTCGAGCCGACCCTGCGGCTTGGCGTGCGGGTAACCGACGGCAAGACGGTCCGCATGGAGTTCGCGCGCGAGGGGCTGGCGCCGGCCGAGGTGCCCGACTTGCTGCGCGGACCGATCTGCGCAGAGATTGTGCGCCTGTTCCAAAAGGAGCCCGGGCCCGGTCTGACGCGCCGGGAGCAACACGCGATGCTGACCCAGCGGGCGCGCAGCTTCTCGCGTTACGGCGGGCACGAGCAGGCCGTGGGCTTGCGGGAGGCGGCGCTGTTGCTCGAGCCGGACGATCTTTCCACGCGAATCGACGTCATCGGCGATTACCTGCGTTGGCACGAAGCCCGCGTGCGAGCCGCCAAGACAGAGCGCGGGAAGATGCCCGACGGCCGACTGGCCCCGGTCGCGTTGCCCGACGCCGCGATCGAAACATTCCGCGCGACGCACCTGGCCCACTTGCAGATCGTGGGCAATCACATCGAGTATCTGATGCGCCGGCGCATGCTCAACCCCCGGGAGGCGAACGGGCTGATTCAGGAGGCGATCCGGATGTCGGGTTCGACGGTGCCGGGAGGTTCGCCCGAGTCGGTTTCGGCCGAAAGGGCGATGCGGCTTCGCGCCCGCAAGAGCCTGATTTGGCGTTTGTACCCCTTGCTTCCGCGTCTCGACCCGGCTCTGCGGGAGGGCAAACAAGAGGTGCGGGCCGAACTGGCCGGCCCGTATTCCGTGTTGATTTCCCCGACCTTTCGGGGCCACGACGCGTACAAGGTGAAAGCCCTTTCGCCTTTGCGCCAGTATATTCTCTGGACCGGGGATGCGGTGCGCAGCATCTTTTCGGTCCCGGCGTGGGCCACGGCGGAGGCGGGTCTCGGCGACGAGTGGCTCGACGACCTGTTCCGCTTCGTAACCGAAGTGGCCGAGGGCCATGTGCCGCTGCCGGGGCTGGCCATCCTCGCCGCGCATCGAGACTCCGCACTCAAGAGGGCGCTTGCTGCCGGTCGGCTCGATCCGGCCGCCGCGCGGGGCTTTTTCGAGCGCCTGGCCGAAATGGGCCGGCCGGCGGACACTCTGCATGCCCGGTTGGGCATGCTCGCGCTGCGGATGCACGGGTACGGCGAGCCGATCGGCGGAGAGGAAGCACGGCGCGAAATCGATGCCCTGAAGGCCCTGGTGCGCGAATTGGACTCCGGCGCCGACGGCTATTCCCAAATCGTCGCAGGTTTCGATACCTCCCTGGAACAGTTGAAGGACCTCGTCCGCGTTGACCAGCAGAAGGGGCATCCGCCGCCCCGCAATCCGGTGGCCGAAAGCCCGGCCCGGCTGCGCGTGCGATTCGAGCCGATCGAAGCGACTCGGCCGGCGTGGGACGGCTTGAAACGCTGCGGCCCGTCGCTCGACGTGGCGTGGGACCGCTTTGCCGTGTTCGTGATTCCCGAGGCCGGGCGCGTCGAGAAAGTCTTCACCGTCCCGCCCACGAAGGAGCCTTGGGGCGACGCTTTCCGATACCGGCCGAGCGACGACCACGTGCTCGAGCCGGTGTTCGACGGCGGAGCCCTCTGGATTCCACGCCGGCTGTCGGGGGTCGACGTCGTCTCGCCCGCGGGTGAAGTCCTGGCCCACGTCGGCCGGGACGAGGGTCTGCCGCCCCATGCACCCGATTTGAACCTGGTCCTCCACCCCATCGAGCCGGGCCGATGCGTGGTCATCGGGCAGTACGGGCGCCAGCAGCGGGTCTGGTTCGCCCTGGTTTCGCGATGCGTCGACGACGGCTCGACCAGGCCCCGGGTCGAGGTGTTTCACGTCGCCGGCAAGCGGCCTGACGAGAACGATCCCTTCGGGATCTTTCACCCCGCCTGGCTGGCCGAGTGCGCGGCGCCGGGCGACCGCGCCCGGCGCCTGTTGCTGGTCGGTCGGGGCGACACGAACTACGTCGTGCGGCAAAGCCGCATCCGTCCCTTGGCCATCGACCTGAAGAGCCTGGAAGTCTCCGTATATCCGATCGCGCTACCCACGCTGAGCACCGACCGCGTGAGCGACGACCGCACGCGGGCCGTCGTGCCGATGTCGGCGCGCGCCCCGCGGGTCCTTTCGCTCGTCGAGGAACACACGACCGAGCCGCCTCCCGACGATTCGTACGATCCCCGGTCGCTGCCACCGTGGTTCTATGGCACATCGATGTTCCGGCACCAGGGCGCGTTCTACCAGTTGGGCCAGCGATGGTATCGCGTCGACGGGCGAACATTCGAGGTCGAGGAGGTCGAGCGGACCACATTCATCCACCAAGAGCCCTTCAACCGCTACGCGGTGTCGGCCCATCACGGCCTGGTCGGCTGGGCCTGGAAAGGCCGGCTGTATCGAGCGGTGATCGAGCCGCGGCCCTCGGCGGACGACGACCTGGCGGTGCGCTATCGGCACGTGCCGGCGCCGGCCCGCGCGCGCCACCACGCGGCCGTCGAGGCCATCCGTCGCCTCGGTGCAAGCGCCGGATCGCGCTGGGGCTACCGAGACCAGGGCTATTGGCAGAACACTCCCGTCTTCAATTATCCGAACGATCCGATCGCCCGACGCACGCCCGACGAATACCAGTGGCGCACGATCGTCTACCTGTCCGACGCATGGCGAGGCGGCGACGCGGGGCTGGAGCATTTGGCCGATCTCCATGATCTCCGCGACCTCTATCTCGTGGGGGCCAAGATCACCGACGCGGGGCTGCGCACCATCGGCCGGATGGACACGCTCGAGTCGCTGTACCTCGTCGAGACCGGGGCCACCAGCGCGGGGCTGGCCCACTTGCAGGGCCTTCACGGCCTCGTCTATCTCCGTCTCGAAGGTACGACCGGAGGCGGCGAGTTCGACGCCTCCGGATTGCACGCGCTGGCCGGCCTGCCGAACCTCCAGCGGCTGACGCTCTACGGGGCGGGATTCGACGACGCGACTTTCGCGGCCCTCGAGAAGCTCCCCAAGCTGCGGCGCGTCGCACTGTTGAATACCGCCGTCACCCAACCCGCGTTGCAGGAGTTCAAGAAGGCACGAAGGACCGTCACCTTCCTGCAGGTCAAACCCTCGGTGGCGTGGACCTTTTTCGACTGAACGATTGAGCGCCGTGATGGCCCTCGATCGGACGGCCGGGGCGTCGGCCTCGGGGCTACTCGGGCGATTCCTGTCGCGCCTTGCGTAGATACTGCTCGAGGATGATCGGCACCTGGTCGGGGGTAACCCGCGCGTGGACGTCGTCGTCGACCGTGAGCACCGGGGCCAGGCCGCAGGTGCCGATGCAGCGGCAGCCTTCGAGGGTGAACACGCCGTCGGTGCTGGTCTCGCCGAATTGGATTCCCAGCTCATCCATGAGCTTCTGGGCGACCCGGTCGGCGCCCTTCACGTAGCAGGCCGTGCCCAGGCAGACGTTGATCATGAAGCGGCCGCGGGGCTCGAGCCGGAAGAAGTGGTAGAAGCTGGCCACGCCCGCCACCTTGGCGGCGGGGATCTGCATCAATTGGGCCACGGCGTCCAGATGCGCGGGAGCCAGGTAGCCGTGCCGACTTTGGATCCTGTGCAGCACGCCGATCAATCGGCTATGCGGCTCGCCGCCCCGGTTGCACTCGTCGATGCAGGCGACGATCTCGTCGCCCAGCACGCGGCGGGCGGTGGCTCGGACTTCCTCCCAGTTGTCGGTGGTGGTGCTCATCGGACGCCTCGTGGCAGTCGGGCATGGTAGTGGGTGTGCAGGAGTTCGTGGGCCCGCTGCGAGCCCGGCCCGCCCAGAAACGCGCTGTAGACCTCTTCAACGGCGGGGTTCTCGTACGACTTGCGGAGCTTCTTGCCGCGGTCGATCGCGTAGAGCGCCGAGGCGCGCTTGCGGAGCAGCTCGGGATCGAGGACCTTGACGCCCCGCGGCGGATAGGGCTGGCCGCCGCCGCCGATGCAGCCGCCGGGACAGGCCATGACCTCGATCACGTGGAAGGCGTCGGGGTGGGCGATCACCTTGTCCAAGAGGACCTTGGCGTTGGTCAACCCGTTGGCCACGCCCACGTGGATGTTCCGCTCGCCGATCGCGACAAAGGTCTCGCGGAGCCCCTCGACGGCCCGGACCTCGGTGAACTCGAGCCGGTCGGCGGGCTTGCCGGTGACCAGCTCGCTGGCCGCGCGGAGCGTGGCCTCCATCACGCCGCCGGTGGTGCCGAAGATGTCGCCCGCCCCCGAGGCAAGCCCCAGGGGCGCGTCGAACTCGCCGTCGGGAAGCGTGCTCATGTTGATCCCGTAGCACTGGATCATCCAGATCAGCTCCCGCGTGGTCAGCACCGCGTCGGTGTAGGGCATCCCGTTGGGCATGTCGTGCTCGGGGCGGCGCGATTCGTGCTTCTTCGCCACGCAGGGCATGACGGCGACCATGTAGATCTTCGCCGGATCGATGCCCTGCTTCTCGGCGTAGTAGGTCTTGGCCAGCGTCGAGAGCATGCTCATGGGCGACTTGCACGTCGAGGCGTGGGGGATCAACTCGGGATAGAACTTCTCGAGGAAGTTGATCCAGCCCGGCGAGCACGAGGTGATCATCGGCAGCGGCGCCGCCCCGTCGAGCCGGGTAAGGAACTCGTGCGCCTCTTCGACGATGGTCAGGTCGGCCCCGAAATCGGTGTCGAACACGGCGTCGAACCCCAGAAGGCGCAAGGCCGCGATCATCTTGCCCGTGGCCGGCGTGCCGGGCGCCATGCCGAACCCCTCGCCGATGGCCGCCCGGATCGAAGGGGCCGTCTGCACGACCACGTGCAGCTCGGGATCGGCCAGGGCCTTCCACACGTCCTCGGTGCTGCTCTTTTCGAGGAAGGCCGCCGTGGGGCACACGTTGATGCACTGCCCGCACTGGATGCAGACCGAGTCGTCCATGTCGGCCAGGTGGGCGGGGCCGACAACCGTATGAAACCCCCTGCCATGCTGGCTCAGGTTGTAGACGCCCTGGATCTCGGCGCACACACGCACGCACCGCCCGCAGAGAATGCACTTCTCGGCGTTTCGGACCACCGAATGGCTCGAATCCTCGATGGGAAATTGCTTGCGCTCCCCCTCGAAGAGCCGCTCGCGCACGCCCATCGAATAGGCGAGGTTCTGCAGTTCACAGTTGCCGTCGCGCTCGCAGGTCTGGCAGTCCTTGGGATGGTTGTCGAGCAGCAACTCGACGATGTCGCGCCGCGCCCGGCGGATCGCGGGCGAGTTCGTCTGAACCTCCATCCCCTCCCAGACCGCCACGCTGCACGCGGTCATGTAGTAGCCCATCCCCTTCACCTCGACAATGCACACGCGGCACGAGCCGGCCAGGCTCAGGTCGGGATGGTAGCAGAGCCGGGGAATGTAAATCCCCAACGTCTCGGCCGCCTCCATGATCGTCGTGCCTTCGTCGACGGACAGCGGCGTCTCGTCGATGGTCAGGTTGATTTGCTTCTTCATGGGAAAATGATCGCGGAAAAGGGCAGTGGTCGAGGGAGAGGCGTGGAGAGGAAGAAATGGGAGAGAGAAAACGGGAACAGGAAAAAACGGAAAATGGAAAGGAAGAAAGAACAGGGAAGAACGCGGGGAAGATGAGCCAGGAGAGGGGACCGGGCGCACGGTGAAGCTGACTTTTCAATCGATTCCGTGAGCCGCTCTTCGCCAGGCATGTTCATCCTCCGTCGTTCTCTTTCCTCTTTTCCCTCTTCCAATTTCCCCTTTTCCCTTTCACTCCTCGCGCCCCACCTTCGCGTCTTCCTCACTGTTTCTTCAGAGCCGGTCGACCGCGTTGAATCGGCAGACCTCGAAGCACCGGCCGCACTTGATGCACGCGAGCTGGTCGATCACGTGGACCTCGCGGCGATTGCCCGAGATGCACGTGACCGGGCAATTCTTGGCGCACACCGTGCACCCGACGCACTTCTCTTCGTTGATTTCGTAGCGGATAAGGGCCACGCACTTCTTGGCCGGGCAGCGGTGCTCGGTCACGTGCGCGCGATACTCGTCGCGGTAGTGGGCGAGCGTGCTCAGGACGGGATTGGGGGCCGCCCGGCCCAGGCCGCACAGCGACGCCTTCTTCATGAGCAGGCCAAGCCGCTCGAGCTTGTCGAGATCCTCCTCGGTTCCCTTGCCGGCGGTGATGCGATCGAGGATCTCCATCATGCGCTTGGTGCCCTCGCGGCAAGGGGTGCACTTGCCGCACGATTCGTCCTCGCTGAAGGTCATGAAGAACTTGGCGATGTCGACCATGCAGTCGTCTTCGTCGAGCACGATCATGCCGCCGCTGCCCATGATCGAGCCGGCCTCGGTGAGGCTGTCGAAGTCGACCTTCAAGTCGATCATTTCGGCGGGGATGCAGCCGCCGGCCGGGCCTCCGGTCTGAATCGCCTTGAGCTTCTTGCCGCCCTCGACGCCGCCGCCGATCTCGTAGACGATCTCGCGGAGCGTGATGCCCATGGGCACCTCGACCAGGCCGGTATGCCGGACCTTTCCTGCCAGAGCGAAAACCTTAGTTCCGCCGCTCGACGCGGTGCCGATCCGCGAGAACCATTCCGCCCCGTAGTTGACGATGGCCGGCACGTTGGCAAAGGTCTCGACGTTGTTGATGACGGTCGGCTTGCCCCAGAGCCCGCTCTCGGTGGGATACGGAGGGCGAATTCGCGGCTGGCCCCGCTCGCCCTCGATCGAGTGGATCAGGGCCGTCTCCTCGCCGCAGACAAAGGCCCCGGCCCCCAGGCGGATCTCGAGGTCGAAATCGAAGCCCGAGCCCAGGATGTCCTTGCCCAGCAGGCCCCGCTCGCGGCACTGGTCGATGGCGTTCTGGATCCGCTCGATCGCCAGGGGATACTCGGCGCGCACGTAGAAGAAGCCCCGGGTCGCCCCGATGGCGTAGCCGCCGATGATCATGCCCTCGACCACGTTGAGCGGGTCGGACTCGAGCATGCTGCGGTCCATGAACGCGCCGGGGTCGCCCTCGTCGGCGTTGCAGATGAGGTATCGCGTCTTGTCGCGGGCGGCGGCGGCCATGGCCCACTTCTTGCCGGTGGGATACCCGCCCCCACCCCGGCCCCGGAGCTTCGAGGCGGTCACCCGCTCGATCACCCACTGGGGATCGCCCCGGTCGAGAACCGCGGCCAGCGCCTGGAACCCCCGATAATGGAAATACTCGTCGATGCTCGTCGGATCGACCACGCCGTTGTGACGCAGCGCCACGCGGGTCTGCCGGTTGAAAAAGGCCACGTCGCCGTAGAGCTCGAAGAACTTGCGGCCGATCGTCTTGCCCGGCACCACGAGGCGGTCGACGACCTTCCCGCCCCGGATGTGCTTGTCGAGGATCTCGTCCAAGTCCTCCTCGCCCGAAATCCGGTAGAGCACCTTGTCGGGACGCACCAGGGCATGGGTCCATTGGCCGACCTCGCCCGTGCCGCAGGCCCCGAAGCAACTTGCCCGCATGAAACGCACCTGGTCGGGCGTGATGCCCTTGGCCTGAAGGCGCTCGTCGAGCTGCGGCCCGAAAACGCGGCGGCCGGGCCCCCCGCAACGCACGCTCGCGCAGTAAAGGATCTCGTGCTTCGGGACCTCTTCGATGGGCCCGTCGAGCACGCGGTCCAGAATCGGCTCGCCGCGCAGGATGTGCGACGTGAAAATCGCGTGGACCGAATCCCGATCGACGCGCTCATACTTGATCGGCATCCGGCCGGGCAGGAACACGGCCACGATCGGCTCGCGGCTGCACCGGCCCGTGCACCCGGTCTGGTGCAGCAGGATGTCGTCCCGCCCCGAGGCCGCGACGTGCTTGCGGAACTCCTCGAGCACCTCTCGGGAACCGGCGGCGTGCTCGCAGGTGGCCGACCCTACCTGAATGCGGATCCGCTCGTCGCCGCGGCGCTGGGCCAGGGTCTGTTCGGCCCGGGCGGCCAGAGACTCGTACTGCTCGGATATGCTGCTCACCGGTGCCCCCAACTTCAAAAGTCGAGCAGGGAGAAATCGGCACACGCGGCGCCCGAAGGGGCTGCCGTGCCGAAGCGAATATCGTATTTCACCAGAACCAGCCGGGATTACAAGCCCCGCGCCGAAGGCATGGGCACCCCGAAGCCCCTCCGGCGATGCCCCGTCAAACCGTTTCCAGGACCTCGGCCTCCTTCGACGGGCCGCGGATCAGCAGGGTGCCGACAATCGTCAGGACGATCCCCAAGGCCGACCAGGCGTTGAGCGATTCGGCGAAAAAGGCCAGACCGGCCAGGGCCGCCATGGCGACCTGGGAGGCGTTCAGCACGTTGGCGTGCACCACGGTGGTCAAATGAAGGCCCTTGGTAATGGCCAAAAAGGCGATCAGGTTGAACGTACCCGCCGCCAGCATCCAGGCGAGCTGCTCGGAGTCGGTCTCGACGAGCGTCGCCGCGCCGAGCCGCCAGAGACTCAGCGCGCCCAGGCTCAGCACCCCCATGCCCGTGATGACGAAGACGATGACGGTGACCGGCACTCGGGCGGCGGCCGTGCTGCGGATGACCGTGCTCAACGTGGCATACATCAGCCCGGCCAGACAGGCGGCCCCGACACCGGCCGCCACCTTGACCGGCCGAAAGGCCCCGTCGACCGGCGCGCCCATGCCCGCAGTGCCAAGGTTCAGCAAGATGATCGCAACGATCAACAAAAGAATGGCGGCCCCCGACCGGCCCGGCACCCGTTCGCCCAGGAACACCACCCCGAACACGGCGCCGGCCGTCAACATCACCCCGAAAACCGCCGGCATCGTGATCGCCAGCCCCACCACGCCGAACGCCCACTGAACGCTGAGGTTGCCGATCAACTGGACGCCCAGCCCCGTGAGCACCAGGATGCCCAGCGTTCGCATCGACGGCCAGGCGATGCGCCGGCGGACCCCCCCGACCAGCAGCCACGGCCCGATCACCGAGACGGTGACCACTTCCTTCATGCAAGTGACCCACATCTCGTCGGCCCCAAGCGCCGCCAGCTTGCGCAGGCAAATGTTCGCCGCCGTGTACAACAATGCCGACACGACGCAGCATGCCGTGCCGATGACGGCCGGCTTGATAAGCGACGGGTGGGCAAGGGGCTCGGCAGAGGCGTTCACGCGATCCATTCTACGACCGGCCGATCAGCTTCGGGAGGGGTCATGGATCCCGAAACGCCGCAAACGCAGGAGTTGGCCACTCCGCCAGCCTCGCCGTCGCCTACTTGTGGAATCGCTGGACGACGTGACGTTCTGGTGGGAATGGTCGGTTGGATACCAAGCCCCCAACGAATCGTTGACTGTCAGGGTAGATTTATTACAAATTCGATCGGCATTGTCTGCTTTTTCGCGGTGGCGCCGCGGTGACCGAAGGAATTTGCCGGTCGACAGCCGGTTCGGCCGGCCGTAAGCTGTAGGCGACGATAATTCCGGTGGCGATCCCATGGCGATGGCCCTGCCACGACACTGCTCGCCTTGCGCCGACGCTCGAGTTGGGTCCGACCGGGTGGCGGGCTGCCGGCGAAACAACTTGAGGAGGCGGAACCATGAACCTGCGGTCTGCGCTCGCCGCGGTGGCGTTTTTGGCGCTGCTCTCGGGCGGGCTCGTCGCGGCGGGCGAGCCGACGTGGAAGGCCGGCACGGCGCGACTCAACATCACGCCCCAAGAACCGCTCTGGATGGCCGGGTTTGCCTCGCGCGACCGTCCTGCCGAAGGCAAGCTCCACGACCTTTGGGTCAAGATCCTCGTGCTCGAAGCGGCCGACGGCCACCGGGGCCTGATCGTCACCAGCGACGTGTGCGGAATCTCGAAGGTCACCTACGAGACCGTTTGCCGAGAGCTCGAAAAACGCCGTGGTCTAAAGCGGCCCCAGATCAAGTTCACCTACTCCCACACGCACAGCGGACCCGCCCTGCGCGAATGTCTGCAGGACTATTACTCCTGGGACGCGCCGGCGCGCGACCGGGTCACCCGGTACACCCTCGACCTCGAAAAGGCCGTGGTCGGCGCCGTCGCCGAGGCCCTGGCGAGCATGAAGCCGGTCACGCTTTGGGCGACCGAGGGTTCGGCCGATTTCGGCGTCAACCGCCGCAACAACGACGAGCGCCGCATCGACGAGATCCTGGCAAGCGGCGAGCCGCTCAAGGGGCCCGTCGACCATCGCGTGCCCCTGCTGGCGGTCCGCGGGCTGGACGGGAGCCTCGAAGCGGTCGTCTTCGGCTACGCCTGCCACACCTCGATGCTGGCCGGATACGAATGGTCGGGCGACTACGCCGGCTTCGCCCAGCTCGCCCTCGAACAAAGCCGGCCCGGCGTGCAGGCGATGTTCTACCAGGCATGCGGGGGCGACCAGGGGGCCATGCCGCGACGCACCGTCGAGGCCACCCGCGACAACGGGCGCAAGCTCGCCGCGGCCGTCGACGAGGCCCTGGGCAAGCCGATGCGCCCGGTCGCGCCCACGCTCAAGACCGCGTTCGCCTTGGTCAATCTGCCCTTCGAGAAGACCATGACGGCCGAGCATCTCGACGACTTCGCGAATCGGGGAGCCCATTATCGGCGCTGGGCGCGCCGCATGCTCGAACGGCTCGAGGCCGGCGAGACGTTCCCGAACGGCTTTCCCTACGCGGTTCAGGTCTGGAACCTCGGCGCCGACCAGCTCTGGATCAGCCTGGGCGGCGAGCCCGTAGTCGACTACTCCCTGAAGTTCGCCGAGATGTTCGGGCCCACGACGTGGACAAACGGCTTCACGCACGATCTGACGGCCTACATCCCGTCGCGGCGCGTCTGGGAGGAGGGCGGCTACGAAGGGGGCTACCTGGGCGAATATGGCCTGCCCGCCATGCGTTGGACGGCCGACGTCGAAGACCGCATCACCGCCGCGGTCGAGCGACTGGTCGAGCAGGTGCGGTAGGCGCAGAGGGCGGTCGACTCGCGGCACAACGTCAACCGTTCGAGGTCAACCGTTCGAGCTTTCCGGTCGCGTGCACCGCCTGCGCGAATGGCCCGGCGACGTGGGTGGGGCACGACGGACGAAGATTTCGGGAGCACACCATGAAACGGACGCGTACAGGTTATCTGATGACCGCTGCCGTGCTTTGCTGCGCGAGCGTGGCGGCGGCTGATTTCGAGGTCAAGCAGTTGCGGTGCGAGTATCTCCGCGATCCGCTCGGCATCGACGTGGCCCGCCCTCGGTTGAGCTGGATCGTCGAGTCGGACCAGCGGGGCCAGCACCAGACCGCCTATCGCGTGCTCGTGGCCGCCAGGGGCGCTCCGCCGGGCGAATGCCGTTTTCGCCGGGCCTTCACCCTGCCGGCCGACCGCAACGTGGCCCGGGCCGTGTGCTTCTTCTCGGCCGACAACGCGTACGAACTGTGGGTCAATGGGAAGAAGGCCGACCGGGGGAGCAATTTCCACAGGGCGGGTGAATCCGACGTGACCGGTCTTCTCGAGCCCGGCGCGAACGTGCTGGCCGTCGCCGCCACCAATGCCGGCGACAGCGACAATCGGGCCGGGCTGGTCGGCGTGTTGATCGTCGAGTTCGACCAGGGCGATCCCCTGGTCGTCGCGACCGATCGGCAGTGGAAGGTCGTCGACGGCGACCCGCCCGACTGGAAAGCCGCCGGGTTCGACGGCGGGCCCATCCGTGCGAATAACGACTACGACGGCGAGGAGTACGACGCCCGGCTTGAGATGCCCGGCTGGAGCGAACCGGGGTTCGACGATTCGGCGTGGCGGGCCGCCGCGTCGGTCGACGCGCCGGCCGGCCGGTTGGCGGCCCAGATCAACGAGCCGATGCGCGTGACCGAGACGCTCGATCCGGTGGCCATGACCGAGCCGGAACCTGGGGTTTACGTTTACGACATGGGCGAGAACATCGTCGGGTGGGTGCGGCTGGCGGTCCGCGGCGAACGGGGCGACCAAGTGACGCTCCGCCACGCCGAGACGCTCGACGAGCGGGGGATGCTTTACACCCAGAACCTGCGCAGCGCCCGGGCGACCGACACGTACGTGCTCCGCGGCGACGGCGAAGAGGTTTACGAGCCGCGGTTCTCGTACCACGGGTTCCGGTTCGTCGAGCTTCGCGGGTATCGCGGCACGCCGACCCGGGAGACGATCGCCGGCCGGGTGGTGCACTCCGACGTCGCGCCGGCGGGAAGCTTTGCCGGTTCGCACCCGCTGGTGAACCGCATCGTCAAGAACGTCATCCGGGGCGTGCGGGGCAACTACCTGAGCATTCCGACCGACTGCCCCCAGCGCGACGAGCGCCAAGGCTGGCTGGGCGATCCGGCGGCGCGTTCGAAGGGCGAGAGCTACATGTTCGGCGTGGCGGCGTTCTACCGCAAGTGGCTCACCGACATGCAAGACGCGCAAAACGACGAGGGCTGCGTGCCCGACGTGGCGCCGGCCTTCTGGCCCTTCTACAGCGCCAACGTGACCTGGCCCAGCGCCTACCTGCTCGTGCCCGACTGGTTCTACGATCAGTACGGCGACGCGCGCCTGTTGGACGAGCACTACGAGAGCATGAAGCGTTGGATCGCGTTCATGTCGCCGTTTGCGAAGGGCGACCTGGTGATCTGGCTCTACGAGGGCCTGGCCGGCATCCAGAGCGATCCGGCCCGGCCGGGCTTCAAGCACGTCGTCATGCGGCCCCAGCCGGTCGAGGGCCTCGAGTTCGTCGAGGCGCGGCATCGCTCACCTTACGGCCTGATCGAAAGCCGTTGGCGCCGCGAACGCGGGGCCCTACATTGGGACGTGACCGTGCCGGCCGGCGCCACGGCGACGGTCCACGTGCCGAAGCTGGGCAGTCCCAGCCCCACCGTCACCGAGGGCGGGCAACCGGCGGCTGAAGCCCCCGGCCTCCGGTTCGTGCGCGACGAAGGCAATTGCGTAGTCTACGAAACCGCCTCGGACAAGTACTCGTTCGTGGTGCGCCCGGCAGAAAGCCGCTCAGGGCCGGGCGACCAACAGGCAACCCAACGCCGTGGAGATCGCCGATGAGAAAGCTTCGCATTCTGCTGGTTGTCGCCCTGCTCGCGTTCTGCGGCGCCGTCGCCGCGGCGGCCCCGTGGCAAGTCGGGCTGGCCAAGACCGAGATCACTCCCCAAAGCCCCGTCTGGATGGCCGGGTACGCCGCCCGGACGCATCCCTCCGAGGGCACGGTGCACCCACTCTGGGCCAAGGTCCTGGTCATCGACGGCGAAGGCCGCCGGGTCGCGATCGTCACGGCCGATTTGATCGGTTTCACCCGGGATGTCTCGGATGCCATCGCCCGGCGCGTCGCCCGGCAGACCAGCCTCGAGCGCGGGCAGATCGTGTTCAATGCGTCCCACACGCACTGCGGCCCGGTCGTGCTCGGCTGCGCCGACATCGCCCATCACATGGAGGCCGACGACGTGGCCGCCGCAAAGGCGTACCGCGAGTGGCTCGTCGAGCGGGTCGTCGAGACGATCGTCCGCGCGGCCGGCGCCATGCGGCCGGCCATCCTGACCTACGGCGAGGGCGAAGCGACCTTTGCGTCGAACCGCCGGGCCAGGCGGGGCAAGGACTTCGTGATCTCGCCCAACGCGGCCGGGCCAGTCGACCACGTGGTTCCCGTCCTGCGCATCGGCGACGAAAGCGGAAAGCCGCTGGCCGTCCTGTTCGGCTACGCCTGCCACAACACGACGTTGGGCGGCGACTTCTACCAGTTCAACGGCGACTACGCGGGATTCGCCCAGATCGACGTCGAGGCCCGGCATCCCGGCGTCACCGCGATGTTCATGGCCGGCTGCGGCGCCGACTCGAATCCACAGCCGCGCGGCCAGCTCGAGCTGGCCGAGGCCCACGGCAAGGCCCTTGGCGCGGCCGTCGACGAGGTCCTCTCGAAGGATCTCGCGCCGATCGCCGGCCCAATTACCGTGGCGATGGAGCGCGTCGATCTGCCCTTCGTCGACCCGCCCACCAAGGAGGAACTCGAAGCCGGGCGCGGACAAGGGACCGTGTACCAGCAACGGCTGACCGAGTTGCTGCTCAAGCGGATTGCCGAGCAAGGGCACGTCGACCGCGCGTATCCCTATCCGGTTCAAGTGGTCCGGTTCGGCGACGACCTGACCCTGGTCGCCCTGGCCGGCGAGGTCGTCGTCGACTATGCCTTGCGGCTGCGCAAGGAGTACGAAGGCAAACGGCTCTGGATCGCCGGATACTCGAACGAGGTGTTCGCCTACTTGCCCTCCGAGCGGATTCTCACCGAAGGGGGCTACGAGGGCGGCGGCGCCATGGTCTACTTCGGCTGGCACGGCCCGTTCCGGCCGGGTGTCGAAGACCTCGTGGTGGGCCTGACGAAGAAGCTTGTGGACGGGGGCAAGTGATAGTGAGGTGGGTTCGCATCCTGGAAGGAGTATCCCAATGAATCGCTTTGGTTTGAAGTGCCTTGTCGGTGTCATCGTGTTCCTTGGTCTGGCCACCGCGGCCCGGGCGGCCGAGCCGTATCCGCTCGCGCCGCCGCCGAAGTATCCGCCCATCACGCTGTCGACGTGGTACGAAGTCGACCCGAGTTGGCCTCAGCGTCCCGAGGGGATGCCCTGGGGCCGCACGCCGGGGGTGTTCGTCGACGACAAGGACCAGGTGTGGCTCTTTACCCGGGCGAACCCGCCCGTCCAGGTGTACACGACCGAGGGCAAGTTCGTTCGGGCGTGGGGCGAGGGCATGATCGGGGCCACGCCCACGAGCCTCGGCTCCCATCAGATCAAGATCGACCACGAGGGCCTGGTCTGGCTGTGCGACACGGCCAACCACGTCGTGCTCAAGTGCACGCCCGAGGGCAAGCTGCTGGCGACGCTGGGCACGCCGGGCCGCTGGGGATGCGACGAGCGCCACTTCAACCGACCCACCGACGTGGCGATCACCCCGGAGGGCCGGATCTTCGTGACCGACGGCTACGGCAACGCCCGCGTCGTCGAATTCGACGCCCGGGGCAAATTCGTCAAGCAGTGGGGCACGCAGGGCACCGGGCCGGGCGAGTTCAGCCTGCCCCACGCGATCGGCTTCGACTCGAAGGGCCGCCTCTACGTGGCCGACCGCAACAACGCACGCATCCAGGTGTTCGACCAGGACGGTCGGTTCCTCGACCAGTGGCAGAACATCATGGTTCCGTGGAGCATCTGGATCACGGCCGACGACCAGATCTGGGTCTGCGGCTCCTCGCCGATGCGTTGGGCCGACGAAGACATGCCGCTGGGTTGTCCGCCCAAGGATCAGCTCGTCGTCCGCTTCGACGCGACGGGGCGCGTGCGCCAGCTCTGGACGTTTCCCAAGGGCGAAGACGGCGCCGAAAAGCCCGGCGAGCTCAACTGGCTGCACGGCATCGCCCTCGACCGCCACGGCAACCTCTACGCCACCGACATTATCGGCGAGCGCGCCCAGAAGTTCGTGCGGCGCAATTGAGCCGGCGGGCGCACCGGTCGAACGCTACTGTTCCTCGCGCCGCAGCGTGAAGCCGGTGTAGTGCAGGCCCGACACGTCGTCGACGAGCACGGCGCCTCGGGGGCCGAGATACTGCTCGATGACCTCGAAGGGCGGCAGGGCATGCTTTTCGAGGGCCAAGTTGAGGGTGCTCAGGAAGGGGTTGCGCTGCCCGCCCCGCCGCATGCGCTCGCGCGACTCTTCGGCCAGCGCCG
>Ga0334901_1001328_pt1 | contig 26676 bp, 22 predicted proteins | sample GraSluR3_MG_3_FD_207216 | JGI IMG/M metagenome (GOLD analysis project Ga0334901, IMG submission 207216) | Sludge microbial communities from methane-producing bioreactor in Wageningen University, Netherlands - Granular Sludge_15_08-R3 | ecosystem: Engineered > Bioreactor > Anaerobic >... | reverse complement strand
GACGGCAAGCCGGCGCCCCATTCTCCCCTCCGATGGGGCACGAAAACGCGAAAAGCCGCCAGTTGGCGCCCACTTTTCCCCCCCTTCCAACGGGCCCCCCTCCTTCGCGTCTTCGCGTGCCCACTCCCCCCTCCAACGGGGCCCAAAAAACGCGAGAATCCGCCGGTTGGCACCCACTTTGCTTCGAATAAGAATCGAGAAGGCCTGAGCGCCCCGTTTACCGGCATTCGCCGCTAGGCTGCAAGGAGAAACCGATGATCAAGCTCACCGAACGGCCCGAGTGGCGGAAGCTCGAAAAGCACTACGAGAAGGTGAGATGCCGCCACCTGCGGGACCTGTTCGCCGACGACCCCGGCCGGGCCGGCAAGCTGACGATCGAGGCGTGCGGCCTGCTCGTCGATTACTCGAAGAACCGCGTGACCGAGAAGACGCTCTCGAAGCTGGTCGCGCTGGCTGAGGCGGTCCAGCTCGGCGAGGCGATCGAGCGGATGTTCGGCGGCGAGAAGATCAACGTGACCGAAGACCGGGCCGTGCTGCACACCGCGCTTCGCAACCGATCGAGCCGGCCGGTGCTCGTCGACGGCCGCGACGTGATGCCCGCCGTGCAGGCCGTGCTCGGCCGGATGGCGACGTTCGCGCGGAAGGTCCGCACGGGCCAGTGGCAGGGTCATACGGGCAAGCCCATCCGCAACGTGGTCAACATCGGCATCGGCGGTTCCGACCTGGGCCCGATGATGGCCTGCGAGGCGCTGAAGCCTTACTGCGACCGCCGGCTTACCGTGCGGTTCGTGTCGAACGTCGACGGTACCCACCTCGCCGAGGCGACGCGCGACCTCGACGCGGCCGAGACGCTGTTCGTCGTCGCGAGCAAGACGTTCACCACGCAGGAGACGATGACCAACGCCCGCTCGGCCCGGGCGTGGCTGTTGCGCGAGCTGGGCGAGCGGTCGCTGGCGGCCGAGCCCGAGTCGGCGGCGGCCAAGGCGATCGTGGCCCGCCACTTCGTGGCCGTGTCGACCCAGAAGGACCTGGTCGAGCGGTTCGGCATCGACGCCGAGAACAACATGTTCGAGTTCTGGGATTGGGTCGGCGGCCGCTACAGCCTTTGCTCGGCCGTCGGGCTGCCCGTGATGATCGCCGTCGGGTCGGACAATTTCCGCAGCATGCTCGACGGCTTCTACGCCATGGACGAACATTTCCGCACGACGCGCGACTTCGCGCGCAACCTGCCCGTCGTGCTCGGGCTGCTGGGCGTGTGGTACAACAACTTCTTCGGCGCGGCCAGCCACGCCATTCTGCCCTACGACCAGTACCTGCACCGATTCGCCGCGTATTTTCAGCAGGGCGACATGGAGTCGAACGGCAAGTCGACCGCGCTGGACGGGTCGCCCGTCGAGTGGCAAACCGGGCCCATCGTGTGGGGCGAGCCGGGCACGAACGGCCAGCACGCCTTCTACCAGCTTTTGCACCAGGGCACCAAGCTCGTGCCGGCCGACTTCATCGGATTTGCGAAGAGCCACAATCCGCTGGGCGACCACCACGACAAGCTGATGGCCAATCTCTTCGCCCAGACCGAGGCGCTCGCCTTCGGCAAGACGGCCGACGAGGTCCGGGCCGCGGGCGTGCCCGAGCGGCTCGTCGCCCACAAGGTCTTTGAGGGCAACCGGCCCACGAACACGATCCTGGCCGAGCAGCTCGATCCGAAGACGCTCGGCAGCTTGATCGCCCTGTACGAGCACAAGATCTTCGTGCAGGGCGTGCTTTGGGGCATCAACAGCTTCGACCAGATGGGGGTCGAGCTGGGCAAGGCGCTGGCCGGCGAGATCCTGCCGATCCTCCGGGGAGAGCGCCCGCCCGAGACGGCCTCGAACGGGTCGACCGAGCAGTTGGTGCGGTGGTATTTCGAGAGGAAACGACTCTAGGAGAATCGCATGGCTACGGAGCTGACCTGGCTGGGACACGGAAGCTGGTCGATCGCGTCGGGCAGTCACCAGATCGTTTTGGACCCGTTTCTCGACGACTCGCCGGTGGCGCCGATCAAGGCCGACCGCGTCGAGGCCGACTTCATCCTCGTCTCGCACGGCCACTTCGATCACGTGGCCGACGTCGCGAAGATCGCGAAGCGCACGGGGGCCACGGTGATCGCGAACTTCGAGATCTGCCAGTGGTTCGCCGACCAGGGGGTCGAGAAGACCCACGCCATGAACCTCGGCGGCGCCTACCGGTTCCCCTTCGGGCGCGTGAAGATGACCATCGCCCATCACACGTCGATGCTGCCCGACGGCGCCAACGGCGGCAATCCGGCGGGGTTCGTGCTGTTTCTGCCCGAGGGAAACGTCTACTTCGCCTGCGACACGGGCCTGTTCGACGATATGAGGCGGATCGGCGCGGCGGGGCTTGCCCTGGCGGCCCTGCCCATCGGCGACAATTTCACCATGGGCCCCGACGACGCCCTCGAAGCGGTCAAGCTGCTCGAGCCCGAGCGGGTCGTGCCGGTCCACCGCGACACCTGGGACCTCATCGCCCAGGACGCCGCCGCCTGGGCCGAACGGGTCAGGGCCGAGACCCGCGCCGAGCCGATCGTGATCGAGCCCGGCGGAAAGATCGCGCTTTAAGCGAGACCCAAGCACGTCGGCGCGGCCGGGATCGACGCCACCGTGAGACAAGCCCGATTCCTCATCGCCCTGTTTCTGCTGGCGACCGTGCTGGTCGACGTCGTGGCCGTCTCGATGACGGTCGCCAAGGGGCATTGGTACCCATTCGATGAGTGGTATCCATACGACAAGTATTTCGTTGGCTCACTGGCCCTGGCTCAATCGGGCCTCGTGGCCGTGTGGGCCGGGTTCGGCGGGCTCGGGATGGCCTGGCGCTTGATGATCCTCGTGCTCGTCGACGTGGCCTGGGGTGCGTTGGCGGCTTGGAGTTACGACCCGTCCTCCGACTTGTCCGATTACTTGGGGCCCTGGGGGATTCTTCTGGTCGCTACGAGCGCCGTGGTCTTCGCTTGCCTCGTTCTGGGGCGATGGGCCGGCCTGCGATTGATGGGTACGGCCGATGAGGACGGGCACGACCGCGAGCCCGACGGGCCGGCGCGATGGCAGTTCTCGTTGGCCTACCTGTTTTCGTGGATCACGGCGGCCGCCGTCGTGCTGGGCATCGTGCAGTCCGTTCGTGTCTTCTGCGCAATCCATGAGCCGATCGACTTCTACAGGGCCGTTGCCGTTCTCGGCGGGTGCTATGCCGCTGTTGCGCTCGGCGCGCTCTGGGCGGTCCTGGGCACCGGCCCGCTCGTCCTGCGAATTGCCGCGCTGGCCTTCGTCCTGGCAGGCGGGATCGCGGGACCATGGTGGACATTGGAGTTCGGGACATTGCGTGACATCGTGGTTCTGCTGTTTCTCACGGCCTTCTGGCTCACGGCCTCGCTGGCCGTGTTCCGCGTGGCGGGCTATCGGGTCGTGCGCCGCGCCCGCAAGCACCGGTCGCACGATCGCCCGAGCGAGCCAGCGCCCGCATAACCGTCAGGGTTTTGCCAGCTTGACGGCGCCACGGGTCGATTCGCTCCAGGCGGCAAGATCCTGCTCACGGCCACAATCGTTTCAGGCCGAAGAAAAAGATGTCGCGTGTTGGTGGTCGGTCCCTTGGCAAAAGGGGCCGACGAACAGGGAACTCCGGTGCAAGTCCGGGACGGCCCCGCCGCTGTAACCGAGCGCGAGGAGGGCTGCTCGTTCTTTGAAGCCATTGTCGCCACGACGTTTTTCCGAGGGCGGCGAGAAGGCCGGGCGAGCCCCAGCTCGGGAGTCAGAAGACCTACCCACGCGCCACGCCGGCGGTCGTCTGCGAGGGACAGCGACCCGGCAAGGCGGCTGCCGAAAACGCCGCCGAGTGCTCGCAGGGAGAACCCGCTCATGCCGCGCCCCGTTCGCACGCGATGGATCGTTCTGGCCTTGTGCTTGCTTTGTTCCAATCGGGCAATCGCCCAGGAGCCCGCCCCGGTCGGCGAAGCGATCGCCTCCGACGCCGAGGCGTCGCCCTTCGTCGAAGACGCCCCGGCGCCCGAGCCGCGGCCGACCGCCGACGACCTGCCCGAGATCCCCGAAACGACCGTGGTGGGCGAGGTGAGCCCCTTCCCCGCCACGCCGCTGGGCGAAGGCACCGTGCTTACGCCGACGCGAACCGAAACGCTCGCCGGCCGGACGGGAAGCTCACTCACGGTGATCACCAGCCAGCAGATCGCCGAGAGCCGCCAGACCGAGGTCACCGAGGTGCTCCGGGGCGTGCCCGGGCTCGACGTGGTCCAGCAGGGCGGACCCGGCGGCGTGACCTCGGTGTTCCTGCGAGGCGCCAACTCGAACCACACCAAGGTGCTCATCGACGGCATTCCCGTCAACGATCCGGGCAGCGCGGGCCGAGCCTTCGATTTCTCGATGCTCTCGGTCGACAACATCGAGCAGATCGAGATCCTCCGGGGCCCCCAGAGCACGCTCTACGGGTCCGACGCGATCGGCGGCGTGATCCACGTCATCACGAAGCGCGGCGAGGGACCCCTGTCGCTCGGGGCCAACCTGATGGGCGGAAGCTACGGCACGCGCCGCGAGGCCATCCACGCCAGCGGCGGCACCGAGAGGTACCACTATTCGTTCGGCGCCTCGTACCTCGAAAGCGACGGCTTCTCCCAGGCCGCCCGGCGCTTGGGCAACACCGAGAAGGACGGCCTGCGCGACGCCAACTTTTCGGGCCGCGCCGGATGGACGCCCACCGCCGGCTTCGACGTCGACTACGTGTTCCGCTACCTCGATCAAGACGCCGCGATCGACGACGTCGACTTCGTCACCGGCCCGATCGACGCCTTCCACCGCCAACTGCGGACCACCGCCTTCTTCAACCGCGTCCAGACCCGGCTGGTGCTGCTGGACGGATTCTGGGAGCAGAAGTCGGCCTTCCATCTCGCCGACTACGAGCGCCTCGACACGAATCCCGGCTTCTACGATCCCCAGTTCCTCGGCCAATCGCGCACCTTCGAGTTCCAGAACAACTTCCGCCTGGGCGACGACCACATCCTGACCGTCGGATTCGACTACCTGGGCGAGGACGGCGGCATCCACGCGCTCTCGGAGCGCACCCAGCACCAGTCGGGCATCTACGTGCAGGACCAGATCAGCCTGGCCGAGCAATGGTCCCTCACCGGCGGGTTCCGCTGGGACGACCACAGCTCGGCCGGCACGGCCGACACTTATCGGGTGACCAGCCTCTATCGGGTGGGGGCCACGGGAACCGACTTCCACGGGAGCATCGGCACCGGGTTTCGCGCCCCGGCCCTCGAAGAGCGATTCAACTCGTGGGTGGGCAACCCCGACCTGCTGCCCGAGACCAGCTTCGGCTGGGATTGCGGCGTGCGCCAGGCGCTGTTCGGTGAGCGGCTCGTGGTCGACGGCACCTACTTCCGCAACGACTTCCGCAACCTGATCGAGTTCTTCGCCACCGGACCCTTCACCGGCGAGCTGCGCAACGTGGGAAGCGCCTTCTCGAGCGGCGTCGAGCTGACCGCCCAGTGGAAGCTGACCCCTTGCACCACCCTGTCGACCGACTACACCTACACATTCACCGAAGACCGGGCGACGGGCCTCGAACTGCAGCGCCGGCCCCGACACAAGGCCGCCGTGCGCCTGCTACGCCGCTTCTGGTACGATCAGGCCAGACTCTATCTCGACCTGGTCTACGTGGGGCCGCGGCGCGACGCGGCCTATACGCTGGGCGAGTACTACCTGCTCGATCTGGCCGCCTCGTACCGCCTCTCGCGATCGTGCGAGCTGTTCGCGCGGATCGACAACCTGCTCGACGAAGACTACGAGGAGGTCTTCGGCTATGAGACCGCGGGAATCTCGGCCTTCGGCGGGGTCGACTTCCGCTGGTAGCGGTTCCTCACGGCCCCTCGGCGATCGTGAACTGGATCGGCACGGCCAGGCGCCGCACGGGCTCCGACGGATCGGGCGGAAACCTCCATCGCCGAACCGCCTCGAGGGCCGCCCGGTCGAGCGAGGCGATTCCGCTCGAGCGATGCACCCCGGCGGCGAGCACCGTGCCGTCGGGCCCCACCTCGACGCGCACCGAAACGCGGCCCGTCTGCCGGGCCGCCAACGCTTCGCGAGGATACGAGGGGGCCGGATTGTAGATCGGCGAGGGCGGCGACGAGTCGGCCCCCTGCGATGCCTGCGACGCCACCGACGCCAACGACGATTCGGCCGCCGACGCGCGAATCCGGCGAAGCCCCGTCTCGGTCTTCGGCAGGCACGCCTCCGCGGCCTCGACGCGGGGCGATTCGACTCGACGCGCCCCGGCAGGGGCCCGGCAAAGCTCGACGCCCACCTCGGCCAATGCGAGCAGTTGCCACTCCGCCGACGGTACCCTGGGAAGTTCGGGAAGACTCTCCGCCAGAGTCGCCTCGGGATACGTCTCGGGCACGAACAGCGGCTCGGGTTGCCGCGCCGGCTCCGGCCGATCGAGCGGCTCGACGGCCCGAAGCGCGACCTCCACCTCGCCGTCGGGCTCGGGAGCGGCCTCCGCAGCCATCGACGCTCTCAGTTCGATGGCGGTCTTGCCCGACTCGACCGAAACCGGATCGACGGCGACCGCGTCGAGCTTGCCTCCCCAGATCAGCATCGACACGAGCACTCCCACGTGCCCCAAGACGCTCGCCCCGATCGACACGCCCGCCCGAGACCAGGCGGCCACCCGGGGAACCGGTCCTTTGGGCCCGGCGACGGGCACGATCGCCGGCCACGAGACCGCCGCGGGCGGCGCGCGGCGAATCGCCTCGTCCAGGTTTTCGAAGGCCGCGCCGCAAACGTCTTCGGTCGCGCGAGTCATGGTGGCTTCACGCGATCGCCTCAAACGCGCCGCGCGGTCCCCACGCGCAGCATCGCGTGCCGACGCGGGGCAATCCGAGCGAGCCATCGGGCCATCGCATCCCGGGGTCGAAAATCAGCACCGTTCCGCCCGTCGCGGAACGCCTGCCATCGGGCGCTGGTAGGTCTTCTGACTCCCGGGCTCGCAACGCGCCGAATCCCAAGGGGCGTCGACGGGTCGCTTGGAATCGCCAGGCCTTCTCGCCGCCGATCGCGCCGGCCTCAAGGCCGATGCGCACGGCGACAATGGCACACGAGAATGGCGAATCCTCTGCCCAGTCACAGCGGCGGGGCCGTCCCGGAATTGCACCGGAGTTCCCTGTTCGTCGGCCTTTCCACGGGAAAGACCGACCACCAACGCGCTAGGACGCACGCCAGTCTATCATGCCGCCGGCCGGGCTGTCAAAGGGGAATCGCCGCGCGGCTCCATTGCGTTGGGCACCAAACCGTCAGGCTTCAATACCCGTTCGAGCCAGAACGCCGCTGCGGTAGTAGTGCTTCACTTCTCGCATCTCCGTGACCAGATCGGCCCGCTGGATCACCCGCTGGTGGGCCCACCGGCCCGTGAGCACCAACTCGACCCGCTCGGGCCGGGCGTCGATCAGATCGACCAGATCGTCGACCGCAAGCAGCTTCAAGGCCGCGGCCACGTTGGCCTCGTCGAGCACGACCATCGCGTAGTCGCCCGAGATCAGGGCCTCTTTGCACTCCACGAGGCCGAGCTGCGCCAGCTCGAGGTCGGTGGCCTCGGGCTCTCGGTCGACGAACGATCGCCGGCCGAACTGGCGTACAGTCATCAAGTCGGCGAATCGGGCCAGCGCGGCAATCTCGCTGGTGGGCGTGCCTTTGACGAACTGGCCCACGAACACGCGCCACCCGGCTCCCGCGGCCCGCAGGGCGAGCCCCAGGGCGGCCGTCGTTTTGCCCTTTCCGTCGCCCGTGTACACGTGCACGTAGCCCGGCATGGCGAGAATCCTTCTAGCGTGGGGCACGTTTCCAACGCGCCGGCGGTCCCAAGGCACGTTGGAAACGTGCCCCGCAACGTGCGCGCACGGCGCGGCGGGTCGTGTTCCGATGTCTCCTCGCGCGGCTCTGTCCCTCGCAGAGCGACGCCCGCTTGGCGCTGGTAGGTCTTCTGACTCCCGAACTGGGGGTCGGCTCGGCCTTCTCATCGCGTCCGGAGCCTTGCTCCACACGACAATGGCCAAAAGAACGAGCCACCCTCGACGGACCTTCGCTCGGCGGCAAAGATCCCGACGCGCTCGGTTACAGCGGCGGGGCCGTCCCGGACTTGCACCGGGTTCCCTGTTCGTCGGCCCTTCGCGAGGGAAGGGCCGACCACCAACGCATCCATCGAAGCGAAGGCAGTCTATCAGAACGCCCGCAACCTGTCAAAGGGCGACACGGGCGAAACCGCCGGTTGCGCTGGAAAGCCCGGCGGGCCAAACCCAACCGCCCAACGGGCATGCCCGGTGTCGAGGCTACCGACCCGGGCGCTGCTTCTTGGCGGCCCGGCTGCGGTAACGGCGTTGGAGGGCGTCGACGTCGATCGGCTGGTTTGTGCGGCGGTTCCACCACTCGGGGGCGCGCCGGGGGTCGTAGTCGGGGTTGGGCGCGGGCATGCGGGCGCCGACCGCCTCGCGCCACGCCGCAAGCTTCCGTTGAAGATGCTCGGCCTTCTCGGGCATCTTCGCGGCCAGGTTGACCGTCTCGCCGAGGTCGTCTCCGAGGTGGTAAAGCTCCAAGGACGCACCGTCGAAAAACTCGACGAGCTTCCAGTCGCCCGCGCGGATCGCGCCGGCCGGCCGCGAGTGGTGATAGTGCGGATAGTGGAAGTAGATCGCCTCGCGGTCGAGCGCGGCGCCGGCGTTTTTCAGCAGCGGAACCAGGCTCGCGCCGTCGATCGGTTGCTCGGGCAGCTTCGCCCCGGCCGCCTCGCAGAACGTCGGCATCAGGTCGGCCGTGGTGGCCGGCTCGCGGCAGACCGTGCCCGGCTCGACCACGCCGGGCCAGCGCACGATCATGGGCACGCGGATTCCGCCCTCGTAGAGCGTGCCTTTCTCGTCGCGCAAGGGCGCATTCGTCGAGACCAGCTCGCCCACGCCCGTAAAGGTCCTTTGCAGACCGCCGTTGTCCGAGGTGAACACGACCAGCGTGCGTTCGGCGAGCCCCAGCTCGTCCAGCGCGCCGAGAAGCCGGCCGACGCTCCGGTCAAGGTCCTCGATCATGGCCGCATAGACAGGATTGTTCACACCTGCGGGCGGCTTGGGCTTCTTCTCGTATTTTTCGATCGCCCCGGGCGTGGCTTCCAGCGGGATGTGCACCGCGTGGTGCGACAGCGTGACGAAGAAGGGCCGGTGCCGATTCCGCTCGATGAACCACAGCGCCTGGTCGGTGAGCAGGTCGATCTGCTTCGGGCCCGGCCCCCTGGTCGTGCGCCATGCCTCGAAATCGTCGCCCAAGTCGCGGGCCGTGACCTCGTACCCGCGCGTGTCGGGCCCGTGGGTCGCGTCGGGCCCGAGATGCCACTTGCCGAAGTAGCCCGTCGCGTATCCGGCCGCCCGGAGAACGTCGCCGGGCGTCAGGATCGCCTCGGGAAGGGTGCCCTCAATGGGCGGCACGACGAGCTTCTCAAAAGGCCGCCAGTGCCCCGGGATAAAGTCGGTGATGCCCGTCCGGGCCGAATACTGCCCCGACTGGATGGTCGACCGCGTCGACGAGCACACGGGCGTGGCCGCGTAGAAATCGGTGAACTTCATCCCCCGGGCGCAAAGCCGGTCGATGTGCGGCGTCTCGTGGAAGAGATGGCCGTAGCAGCCCAGGTCGGGCCAGCCCATGTCGTCGATAAGGACGAAGACGATGTTCGGCAAACCGTCAGCCGCCGGCTCTCCCACATGGGTTCCGGCACCGGTTAACAGCCCGGGGGCGCAGATGACCAGGAGAAGTGCTGCGACCTTGGGTCGTAAGGGGCCCGGCAAACAAGAGGAGCGCAGCGGCACACCATGGAAATCGGGTTGCATCGCGACACCTGCCGTGATTGGAACCGTGTTGGGCGGTCCGACGCCCACGCCTGACCGGCGATCAATATCGACGGCCGGCGAGGGCGGGTCAATGGGCCGCAGGCCTGAGGCCCGAGAATCGCGAGACGGGCGACAAACATGAAGGGGAACGGCGGCGGCGGAGTTCTTGTTCGGCCGGTCGACCACGTCGGGCCTGGAGAACATCGAAGCACCCGGCCCCCTGCGCCGCCAAGGGCATCGGCAGCAGGCAGGTCGTTGCGTCGTGGCGGCAATACCACGCCGGCAAGGCCCATGACCCGCCGCCGACCGCTCCTGACCCGAAACCGTTTGACCTGTTGACGGCGGGCCATTTCTGCACGATACTTATCCCATGCGGCTTGTTCGCCCTCGTATTCGGCTGCAAGTTCGACCGGGACGACGGTTCAGACCAAGTTTGGCAGACCACGCACGGTGGCTCTTCCCGCAATACCGCTCGATTTGCCTTATGTTACCCGTTTTTTCGATGCGTGACATCCGCCCCATTTTTCCCAATCTTCCAGCCGAGAGAACAACGGCAAGCCGCCCATTTGCAGCCAAGCTCGGCTGCCTTGTCAGTATCTAAAGGCTTACTAAGAAACGCCTTACGCACAAGGGCGATTAGCTCAGTTTGGTTAGAGCACTAGCTCGACAAGCTAGGGGTCACTGGTTCGAGTCCAGTATCGCCCACCTGATGTATTTGCCCCTGATTGCCAGTAGGGGCCGCAACACGCCGAACCCCTTGTTTCCCAAGGGGTTCTGTCGTTTTCTGGCAACCATCGGCCGACATGGGCTGCACCTGTTTTTGCACCACTTTCGGCCGTCGGTGCACCGGATTTTGCACCGCCTTTGCGAAGTCGGATTCTGGCACTCCCAGATAGTGCCGCAACGCAATTTGGGGGGTGTTACCGCACCACGCCGTTACCGTGCCGATCGGGAATTGCTCGGATAGCTCCGTTTCTCGGCTGGAGCGGAGATTCTGGAAAAGTCGGGGCCACGGTTCCAAGCCGGCCCGCTTGATGATTCGCTCGAATTGGGTTCGGAGGTTGGCGTTTTGCCAGCCACGAGGGCCTTGTGCCGATTCCTGATACTTCGGTACTACGTACACCGCACCATCTTCGGCCACGTCCCATGCCTCTTGCAGGTAGGGCTTCAATTCTGGGAACATCGGAACCAGCCGAGAAGCCTTGCCGGGGTGGTGGGCCGTTTTCGGGCTGGTCACCCGGATTCGCTCGGTCGCCCAGTTCACGTCGCACCACCGAAGAGACAGTACCTCCGACGGGCACCTTAAGGCACCGAACCGGGCCAGGGCGATAATGGTTCGCCAGGCCGAATCGGGTGCTGCATCGAGAAGCCGGGCCGTCGTTTCGCGGTCAATGAACCGCTGCCGCGCCGACACGTCGCCCGTGGGGTGCGACACGCCCGTAAACGGGTTCTCGCCGATAAGCTTCCGCCGCGTCGCCACGCCGAACAGGTGTCGGGCATACTGGAGTCGCCGGGCAATCGTGCTTGGGGCCAGCTTTAGGCCGACCAGGTACGTCTTGAACGAGTCGGCATCGGCCGGGCCGATCGTCCGTATCGCCCGGTCGGCCCCGAAGAAGTCGACCAGGTTTCGCCGAGTGTGGCCCAAGCAAACCAGACTGGCAGGTTTGGCGTCGGTTCGCCCAGCAGCGTAGTTGTCGAGAAACGGGCCCAACGTTGCCGCCTCCCGCTTCGGTATCAGCCCGACGGCCGCCAGCTTGCCGTGCAACGTGTCATCGAGGGCCGCAACCCACCGGGCCGTTTCGTCGTCGACGGTGTGGCCGGAGATCGCCGCCGCCGCCAGACACTCGACCCGCAGCTTGACGGCTTCGGCCTGGCGTTGGCTCACCTTGCCCAGCCGGATGCTTCGCCGCCGGCCGTCGGGGGCCATGAATTGAATGACCCGCCGGCCGTTGGGTGCTTTGCTGATAGACGCCATGCCTCACCGTCCTTTCTTCCGGGGCCGCGGGGTCGCCGGGGCCTCGGTCACGATCAGGTTGAAGTATGCCAACAGCCGATCGGTGTTTGCCGTGCTGAGTCCGCGCCCGTGTTGACAGAACCGATGCAAGCAGGGCTTGGGCACACCGCTTTCCTCGGCCAGCTTGTCCCATGTCAGCCCGGATTCTGCTATCCGTTGCGTGAGTGATTCGCGTATCGAGAACCAGGTTTGAGGCATTGAATTAGCCCTCCAGTACGCAAGTGTACCAAACCCCTCCCGACCCGTCAACTACTTTTTTGCCGCCGCCCGCAGCTTTGCCGCCCGTTCCGCCAGCCGGTCACTCCGGTCGAGCCCTTCCGCGTCGCACACAACGCACCGCCGGACCGGGGCCCGTTCGAGCGAACCGCAGTCCTCCCACCACAACAGCCCGCTGCACCGGGGGCACCGCCAGCCGTCGGGCGGGTCGAGGTCTTCCCACGTCGGCACCTCACCCGCCTGGGCGAGGGCCGTCGCCGTTTCGCTGGGCGTCGGGGCCCCAATACCGCCGGCCGGGTAGGCCCCGTGCTTGGCGACGTGGGCCGCCAGGGCGTCGGGGGCCGCGTCGAGGGCCCGTAGCACGTCGGCCTTGTGGTCAAGCAGTCGCCGGGCCACGTCGCCGGCCGAAGAGGGGCCACGGATTCGCAGCCGATCGCCGTCGGTCTCGACCACCAGCCCAGCCGCCCGGGCCTCCCCCAGTAGTGCTATCCCGTCCATTCGCACACCTCGCCAGAAAAGGGTTGCAAGCAATCCGCCCCATCCGCCCCATCCGCCCCAACGCCGGTTTTGTCGGGATTTCCGGGCAGGTCGCAATCCGCCCCACTTGGGCCCCAATCCGCCCCATCCGCCCCACCCGGGGCCATGTTTTCCGGGCTGGGGGTGCTTGGGGTTCGTGGGGCGGGTTGTTCGCCGTCCTTTTCTGGTCGGCGTCGCAGCGTGAAAGCCGCCCGCTTGTCCCGGCCCCGGCCGACGTGCCCCCCGGTTTTCACGTCGTACCCCAACCCCCTCAACGCGGGGGCCAGTCGCCGGATTGCAGCCGCCACGCCCCGGGGGCTACCCGGCCAGCCCCTCGACCGCCGTTCCTTCTCGCTGGCCTCGCTTTCCAGGGCCCCAAGCAAGTCGGCCGCCGACCCGGAGAAGTCGCCGCCGGATAACAGCCGCAGCAACGCCGGGCCGATCGGAGCGGATTCGATTGTCACCTCGACCGCCTCGGCACGGTTGCCGGCGTAAGCCCGCAGAAACTCTCCCGGGTCCAGCCCCAAGGCCGATTCGCCCGCCGCCACCCACAGGGCGAAGTCGGCCATCCTCGGCAGCCGCGCCGGCCGGGTCTTGCCGTCGCCGGCCAGCGCCGCCGCCGCGGCGTCGAGAAGCCCCCCCAGAATCCGGGGCTTCGCCGCGTCGAACGTCGACCACAGTTCGCGCTCGGGTCGCCGGTCGCGCTCGGGAATCGGCAGGGCCTCGACCAGCAACGCGCGGTCGAGCAGGTCGCCACGGCTCGCCGCTTGGGCGATTCCGTTCAGTATCACGGGCCGCGTCGCCGAGAAAATCACCTCGTCGGAGTCGGAGTAGAGTTCCCTGGTCGAGAACCCCCCGCCGGTCGAGAGTCGGCAAAGGGCGTCGCTCAGCCACGAGGGCAGCCCCGACACGTTGTCGAGACTGACCACCCAACCGTTGTTCGCCGCTATGGCAAGATCCCGCTCGTCCCTTGGGGCGGTCCGCAACGGGGCCTCGCTGGGATCGACCAGCGCCCGCAGCATCGCCGCCGCGGTCGATTTGCCGCTGCCCTGCTCGCCGTGCAACACCAGCACCGGATACGGCCCCTTCGGTGCTATCGCGCCAAGCAACCAGCCGGCCAGCAAGGGCCACGCCTCGGGGTCGACGTGGACGTACCGCCGCAACTCGTCGAGTCGGCCGCCGGCCACGGGCACCGGCAGGGCCAGCATACCGCCAGCCCGCCGGAATCGCACCGGGGGCGTCGCAGTCAACCGCCAGCCGCCGGGGCCCACCTCGACGGCCTGCCAATCGGGGTCGCCCAAGTCGAGGTACAGCTTGCCGTCACGTCCAGCAATCCGAACGTGGGTGTCATGCTGGTCGCCCTCGAATAGGGCTTTCCCTTCAATAACAGTCAGGGCGTCTTGCACGGCTTGCGAACATGGGGCCTTGCCGACTTCCGCGAAGAATCGTCGCGCAAGGTGTCGCTTCACGGTTCGGCTACGGACCGGCCAATGTTCAGCGTGTTCGCCCGCGCGCAAACTGGCCCACGGGTTCGCCCGGGCGTCGTGCCACAGTTCGCAGTCGTCGGCCAGCCGGACCAGGCGCGATGCTTGCGATTCGCCGTCGGCGTCGCCGCCCCCGGCCACGTCGGCCGCAATCTGTAGCAGTTCCCCCTCGACCGCCGCCAGGTGGATACCGGGTCGCCCGTCGCAGACCTGCTTAGCGAAAGCCGCCCGGGCGTTGGGCTTGCCGAGGTCGAGGATCTCGACGGCCACGGCCCGCCCGTCGAGTCGGGCTGTCACCGTGCCCTTGCCGCTACGGCCAGCCGGGGCGAAGTCGATGCTCAGTCCGTTGCTATCGTCGGGCACCGCAGCACCTCGCTTTCCGTCGTCGTCGTGAAGTCACGCGCAGAACCACGGGCTGCGCCGCGTCGACCGCCGCCAACACGTCGGCCCGTGTCGCCCCGGCACGTTTCCACGCCCGCGCGTCTTTATGCGGGCTTGGGGGGGTAATCGTCCTAACGTCGGGCACGTAGGCCCGCAGCGTCGACGCCAGCCGTTGGGCCCCGTCTTGGCCAGGGCCGTCGTCGTCGGCCACGATTACCGCCCGGGCCGGGCGCAGCCGTTGCGCCAGGGCGACCAGGTGGGTCGCCCCACCCGTGCACGATGGACGGCCCACGGTGTCGAGGTCGAGGTCCAGCAGGGCCGCCGTGTCGGTCGGGCCCTCGCACACGTACAGATCGCCACCGGGCGATAACCCCTCCGGAGTGAAAAGCCCCTCCCGGCCGCCGCGCACCGACAGTTTCCGGCCGCTGGGCACCCGCAACCGGATTCCCAGCACCCGGCCGGTCGGATCGAGCATGGGGAACGTCCACGCCCGATGCTCCGCCGCCCAGCCGACCCGCAGCCGATAGAGACTGCGGGGCGTCACTCCCAGCCGGGTCGCCAGGTCGATCAGCTTGGGCGAGTCGAGGGCCAACCGCCAAGTGTCGGCCAGCTTGGCGAAATCGGGGGCACCCTTGCCGTCCTCGACCAGCTTGACGGCTCGCCGAATCGTCGATCGCCAGCGCGGCCACGCCGTCATCGAGGGGCGCAGCCGATGCAACCACCCGGCCTCACCGATACGCTTGGGGCTTTCGACCCGCGCGCAGATTGCCGCCTCGGGGGCGTCGTGGGGACCGACGAAAACGCACCAGTCGGGCTTGCCGCAGACCGGGCAGGGGTGGCCACGGGATACCCGTTGCCAGTCGGTCGATCGTGTCATGCCTCACCCCCCTCGATGCAAGAGGGGCAGCCGCGGTCAATCCAGTCGAGCAGGTCGGCCCTTCTCCACCGCACGCACCGCCGTCCCAGCTTGACCGGCTCGGGCATTCTGCCGATTTGGGCCCACCTGCAAATGGTTCGCCGGCCGGCCGAAAGCAGCTTGGCCACGTCGTTCACGGTCAACAATTCCGAAGTCGTTTCGGTCGCGCTCATGGTTCCCTCACTATGCAGACGTTCAGGTTTCGACGACACCGCGCCGTCGCTCCCCTAGATTCTCTGCGCTTGCGAGGAACACCCGCCCGTTTTCTTTTCCGGCGAGAATTATTCCTGCGAGACGCGCGCACGAAAACGCCGACGTGAACCGCACAGAGTCCACGTCGGCGTCAGCGGAAGGAATAATTCCAAGTGCTCTTGACAGGGGGGTAATTATTCCGGCGAGTCTCGGCTACTTCTGTCCTTTGCCCCGCCGCCGCTTCCGCTCACGTTCGACCGCCAGGACGATTCGTCGTACCTCGGGCCGGTTTCTGGCCCCGTGTTTCTCTCGGGCGTAGTCCTCGATGCTTCGGGCGCCGCCGTTGGCCAACCATTGCCGCCAGCCGTCGAAGATTCGCCTGTCCTCGGCTACGTCGACACGGGGGCCACGGGGACCGGGCTTCCGCTTCGGCCGCGGATTCCGCTCGGGCTTCGCGTCGGCCTTGGGGCCGGCCGCGTCGGGCACCTCGACGGCCTCAGCAAGCAGTTCGCACGCCAGGGCGTAGTCCTCGGCCCGTTCGCGCCAGTCCCGCTCGGCCCCCCGTCCCAGCCACACGCCACCGGCTATCGGGTTGGGATCCCACCGTACCGCTCCCACGCCAGGCGGTAGCCGGTCGGAATACAGTCTGCCGAGGGTTTCGCAGTAGCTTTGCCAAATTGCCGCCAACAGGGCATCGTGTTCACCGTGTCGAGATTCGCCCGGCCAGTCGACACCCACAGCCCACAGCCCCAGCGTTTCCCCGCGTTGCACCAGCCGGGCCGCTTGGGCCGATAGTCGCACCAGATAGAAATGCCCGTCGCCGGGGTTGCCCGCCTCGATTTGACGGAAGCGTTTGGCCAGACGCAAGAGGTCGTCGGCTAACTGCATCTTCGGCCGCAGATTCCGCTGGGGCTGTTCGTGGGCGTCGACGGCTGCCGCCGCGGCGTCAATCAGGTCGGCCACGGTCGCACACGCCAACGCATAGCCGTCTTCCAGTCCGTCAAGCTCGGGAACGAGAATCTGCACCGCCGCGCGCCATTCGATCGCGTCGAGGTACGCCGCCCCTAGCTTGCCGTGTTCCCTGATTACTCGGGTTGCCGTCGCGCGGTCGATACTGGCGTGTTCGCGCAGTAGTCGATATTGGTCGCCAAGAAACGCCCCGGCGTCGATCGCCTGCCACAGTAGGCTACCTGCCTGGCTGGACAGGTGTAGCTCGGGGTCGACGCGCCGTAGCTCGCACGTGTCGGATTTGCAGTTCGAGGGCAGTTGTCGCAGCGTCGCGGCTATCCGTTGCAGCCGGTTTCGCCGTTGGGATTCGTCCATGTCACCTGCCTTTCTGGTGACGGCCTTGCGAAAGAAAAAGCAGCCCGGCGGACCGGCAAGGCTTTCCGGGGTTCGGGAGCTACCCTAGCCGGGCTGGGAGTATTCTATCATCAGGGCGTTTGCCGTACCCCTTGATTTCCAAAAAACGGAAAATGCTCGCGGGCGCTATAAAAGGGGGCCCCGTGCATACGGCTGGGGGCCCCCGGGGGGGCTGTCGGGGGCTTGCGGCACGCTATCATAAGTAACGTCATCGGCTTACGTTGGTTGCCATTCGACACCATCGGGCTTCCGGTCCCCACCCCGCCAGGTTCACCCGGCGCGCCGTCGCCCACCCTCACCCTCGGTTTTCCCTCGGTCCGCCCCGGCAGTCCGCCGCCGCTTCCCGCGTCGGGCTGGGGTTTTCGCATTTTGGGCCGAACACCCGGGCAGCCCACGGTTCCAGGCCGCCGTGTCGGGCTCGCTGCCTGGCGTAGACACGGGCCCTCACGGCCGGGTCTTGCCAGGCGGCTTGCATCGCGGCAAGGTCGCCGTGGAACGTGTCGTAGAAAATCCGGGAACCGCACGCGAGCGTCAAAATGTCGGCGGGGCTCGCTTGGTACTGGGGGCGGGTCTGCCGCTTGTATCGTGGTTTGGTCATGCTATTCATCCTGAGTCGTAGGTAAGCCGAGGGTCTTCATCGCCATCAAGAATTGGGATCTCGCATCCCGCAGAATGGCACAAGCCGGGTTGGCTTTGTGCCCATATCTGTCGTCGAGCACCATGCCGTCCTTGTCTACCTGCTCTTGCGCCGCCCGCGCCGTGTCGAGGGCCTCGCACGCCACTTGGAGGATTCGCAAGCCGGCCGCGTCATCTATCGTGTACTCGGCTAGGATTCTCTGCCAGAATCGGCGAGAATCATCCGATAGGCCGTCGGGTGCTTTTGGGGGGGCATGTCGTTTCATTTTGGCATCCGATTTTTCTAAGGCGAAAAATGCCGTCCGCGCGCACGGGGTTAGGCCATACGGTCCCTCGACGATCGCCCTGGAAATTCAACCCACCCCCCCCCTATCCGGGCCGGGCGGTCCAACGGGGGCGGGGGCACCCGGCTCGCTCGCAACTTCGGCAACGGTTGCCGAAGTAGCCACGCCGCGGGGGGGCGTCATGTCGTCACCCCCTTCCGCACCAGGTCGAGGATTCGCTGCCGTACCCCCCCGGACAGGCGGGGCCACGCCGTCACCACTTCCCGCAGCCCGTCGTCATGCCCCGCGTCGTCGCCCGCCGCGGTTTCTCCCGCCAAGGTGGGGATTCGTGCGTCGAGTGCACCGCATTCTGCAGCGCCCTCGGCAAGAAACCCCGTTTTTCCCGGGGATTCCGGGGGTAGTTCGGGGCCAGTATCGCCCATTCGGGGAGGCGGCCCGGTCCGCAAGGACGGACAACCACCAGCGGGTTGCTTGGCGTAAGAAGGCGTTCGTTGGTTTTTGGGCGCTGTTAGCGAGCATGGGCAGTCGACATTTTGGGGAAAACGGGGAAATTGGGCGGTTGGTGATCCAACGAGGAAGGCGGTCTCCGCCGGAGATCACCGCGGCTCGCGGTTGAAGAATCGCTTCCCCCGAAGGTCCGTCGTTCCAGAACTTTTCCGTCCCTTTGACCCGCTTGCTGATCTGTTTTACGAGGGGCTCCGCCAGGGAACTGGTGAGCGGGAGTCCCTCCCGGCGATATCGTGTGTAGTCCATGCGCGCCTCGCTGTTGGTCAAACAGGTCGTGACGCGGTGGATGATCTTGCGTGGATCGGTGTCGCGAACTTTCCGCCCTCGGCGAGCGTGTCCAGACGCGATTGCCCCACGCGGAGATCGCCGATGACCGTCGCCAGCCCGCACGGCCACGGGCCTCGATTTCCTCGTCAGTGGGCACACCTTGCCACAGACCGGGCACGGAGCCTCTTCGCCGAGCTGGCCCCCCTGCGTGGCGGCCATCGACTCCACAGCCCCCTTCAGCAGGGCCCCAGAAGCCGCCACGGCACACTTCTCCATGTCGGCCAGCGTGACATCCAATGCCGGACCGTCGAGAAACGCCTCCCGGGCGACCATTCTTTCCCAGCCGTCCGCAACCTCGCTTGATTTCCTTCAGTTTCCGCTGGCGAGCTTCCTTGCTCGTCATCTGCCGATGTTTCTTCAACTTGCGACGACATGACCATTTCGAATCCGGCTTGGTCGGTTCAGCCATCAAACCACCCCTGTCGGCGCTGCAAACCCGTTCTTGTGCCCCGGCGTGCCGCGAGTCGTCAACTCGCCTTGGTCCGGTTCGCGACCGTCGCTACAATCGGCCTTCCCGCGGCGGAGCCGACGCCGCACGGGCGGACGGCCGGACGCTCTTGCGCCGCCGCTTCGGCATGTTGTGCCCGTGTGGGATCGGAAGTCCTTGTCGATCGCGCGCTTAGCCCGCGCCTGGAGGCCCGGCTCATGGAAGAGCTGACCTATTGGCAGACCCAGTCGCAGACCCTGTTGGTTACCGGCGTCGACGGTCTGCTCGGCGCGAACCTGGCCGTCGCGCTGGCCGATCGGTTTTCGGTCGTGGGGCTCTACCTTCGGCGCCCGGTCATTTTGCCGGGCTGCGTCACCGAGCCCTGGGAATGGGCCGGGCCGAATCGGTGGGACTCTTGGATCCGCCGCGAGCGGCCTGCCTGGATCGTGCACTGCGGTCCCATCGCGACCGGCAGTTGGGACCTGCCCCACCCGTGCCCCGACGGCGAAGACGAAGCGCGAACGTGCGTGCGTTTGGCCCGCATCGCGAGCGAGACGGAAAGCCGTTTGACGGTGATCTCCAGCGACGCGGTGTTTGCCGGACCACGCCTGTTCCACGACGAAGGCGCGCCGGCCACGAGCCGCGACCCGTTTGCCGGCGCCGTGCGGTGCGTGGAAGACGCCCTCGAGGCCACGTCGGCGCTGGTCGTGCGCACCCATGTCTTCGGCTGGAGCCCGGCGGGGGCGCGACCCGGCTTTGCCGAACGGGTGTGGCAGGCTTTGATGCGCGGTGGGCCGGTCGAATTCGATCCCGACCGGCACGCCACCCCGATTCTGGCGAACAGTCTCGCCGAGTTGCTCTACTCGGCGTACCGTCGGCGTTTGCAGGGCCGATACCACATCGCCGGTGCGGAACGGGTCAGCGCGTACCGCTTTGCCGTCGAGTTGGCCGCCGCGTTCGGCCTCGACCCACCCGACGCACCGCGCCAGACCGGTGCGGTCGAATGCCGGTTGCCCAACGATCTGGCGGAGACGTCGCTGAACACGCGCCGGGCCCAACGCGCTCTGGGGCGTCCCATGCCCATGTTGCGCGACGGTCTCAACCGGTTCGCCGCGCAAGGGGCCGATGGTTTCCACGCGCGGCTGCAGTACGACGCCCCGCCGTGGATCGAGGCCGCCGTTTGACGTGGGCCCTGGCTTCTCAACGTGGCCTTCGGGGGCCGACGCGCCGAACGAACTCACCACTCTCTCGAATCGTGGCGGGCACGGCCGCTGGATCGCCGGCTACTTCGTCGATTTGCCCTCCGATTGGCAATAGGGCGATGCGCCCCCAAAGCCTGCGTCTGCATGGCGACCTGCACCCGACTCGGCGATCGGATCCCGGGCACGGCCGGAGGGCCGCCGCGCATCTGGGGGCTGCCGGCGCCGGCCCGCTTCTCTTGATCCCGGGGCCCCCGTTGGTGTACGATGGCGGTTTGCCCAGACCGCAATTGGGCCCTGGCTGGGGCAGGTCAAGACTCGCGTGCGAGGCCGGGAGTGGGGGGGGAACCGCAGTCGTCTGGCAGAGACGGGCCGAATCCGGAGGATTCGGCTCACGGCTTCCATCGTCTGAGGAACGAACCCTTGGGAGGCATCGGAATGAGTACGAGGCTGCTGATTGGCGACCACCGGGAGGTAATCCGAGCGGGGCTGCGGCAACTGCTCGCCCAGGACCAGATCGAAGTGGTTGCCGAAGCCGGCAACGGCAGCGAAGTCGTTCCGCTCGTGCAACAGCACAAGCCCGACGTCGTTCTGCTCGGCTATCTTCCCGACGAGGACGGCCTCGGCGCGCTGGCGCGAATCAAGACGGATTGCCCCGAGATTCCCGTGATCACGATGAGCGTGACCGACAATCCGACGCACGTGGCACGATCGCTGGCCCTGGGGGCGAGCGGCTCTCTCTCGGAGAAGTCGCCGCGCGAAGCGTTCGCCGCCGCCATTCGTTCCGCCGCGGCCGGCAAGGAGGCGTGGACCGAGCAACAACTCAAACGCTTCACCGGCACGCCCACGGTCCCCCCCGACCTCGACGTAAGCTTGACGCGCCGGGAGCTTCAGGTGTTGCGGCAACTGGCCTTCGGGCTCCCCAACCGCGAGATCGCCCTGCTGCTGGGAATCAGCGTCGAGACGGTCAAGGAGCACGTCCAGCACGTCATCCACAAGCTCGACGTCTCCGACCGCACGAAAGCCGCCGTCTGGGCCGTGCGCAACGGCCTCGACTGACGGAAAGGCAAAGGAAGAATGATGAAGGAAGAATGAAGAACGGAGCCTCGCGCGGGCCGCCCTCATCCTCCATCATTCTTCCTTCATCGTTCTTCCTTCCCCCCCTGCCACCACTTGCGCCAGGCGGCGGTCGCTTCGAAGCGCTCGATCGCGCTGGCGTTCGTTCGGGGACCGAAGTCCTTGCCGCTCAGTGCGCGCAGGCTGTCGCGCGACGCCTGCCAGGTCGCGTCGTCGGGGTGCTTGAGAAGCTCGATCAGCTCGGGCATGAGTTCGGCGGCGCCTTTTCGCGCGGCCGCGTGGATTGCCGCAACGCGAACCTCGGCGTCGTCGCCGGCGAACTTGTCACGCAGCGTCTTGACCGTCATTCGCTCCATCCGTTGCACGAGGCATTCGCGGGCGTGCTTCTTCGCGTCGCCCTCGAGGCGTCCCACCGCGTCGGAGAGCCCCTCGGTAAACGCCGCCCCCTTCCCGTCGCGGAGCGCTTCGAGAATCGCGCGCTGGCGTTCGGGCGCCGCCGCATCGAGCTCGACGAGCAGCATCACGGCCTCGTTGTCGTCGAAGACCCTCGACGAGTCGCTCCCGGGCGCGAAGGCTTTCATGGTGCGGGTCGTCAGATCGAGCTTGCCGGCCAGCGCGCGGGAGAGCTCGGGCGACACGTTCGAGCGGCTCAGGAACAGCAGGGCGAAGGCCGTTCCGATCTCCCGGCCGTAGCTCGCCCCCCAACTGCCGTCGTCTTGCTGGCTGCCGAGGAGCCGATCCGATCCCCACTGGTACCAGTCGACCGTGCCCACGCGGGCGATGCCGTAGAGCATGCCGACGCGTTCGAGCGACCAGAGGAAGTAGAGGTCGCTCGCCAGGCCGTGGCGGCGAGTCTCGCCGGTCTCGGCGAAGCGATCGAGGTACTGGGCGAGGCACGCCATGCCTCGCTCGACGGCCTCGTCGCGCCGGGGCCCGACCTCGTGGGCTCGGGCGGCGCCCGACTGCCGCAGCTCGGTCGCCTGGCCCAGGGCCGCGGCCAGGGCCATCAGTCCTGCGCAGGTCATCGAGGGCGTCGAGCCGCCCCCGCCTCGGTAGTCCCACCCGCCGTCGGAACCCTGGAGCGAGCGAAACCGCTGGTCGCACCGTTCGAGCACCCTGCGCACGTCCCCGCCGTGCTGGCCGGCGATCCACGCGCCCAACACGGCGAACTGCGTATTCGAGTGGTCGCCGTCACTCGGCGAGCGGCACTGGTAGCTCCACGAGCCCCGCTCCCCCTGACCGCGACAGAGCCGGGCGCCCAGATCCTCGATGAGCATCGAGTCGTCGACCTGCTGATCGACGAGGATCCGGCCCGACTTGAGCCGCCGGCTGCGCCCCGAATCGACCCGACCCGACCGTAGCGAGCGGGTCGATTCCTCGCGCGTGAGCCGATCGAAAACCATGATCAACAGGGTGAGATCGTAGGTCTGGACTTCGGAGCGGGCCCGCTCGCGGAGCAGCCGGACCGCGCCGGCGACGACCGGATCGTCGTCAGGAACGCCGCATTCGAGCAGGGCGAGCGTAATTAGGGCGATACCTCCCGTGCGCGTGCCGTACCCTCCCCGCCAGGTCGCCCCGGCGGCCTGCGACGCCTTGAGGAACTCGACGCCCCGCCCGACGGCCCGCTCGATTTCGCCGGGGCCCGCGGCGCCGGCGTTGCCCTCGAATCCCGCGATGGCCCCCCACGCCAATCCCGCATAGATGAGCGACTTGAGTCTCATGGCCACTCCGTCGCCGAGAATGCCGCGCCAAGAAAGCGTCGATCACGAGGTCCCTTGAGCCCCCCACCAGAAGAGGCCCCCTCTCCATCTTGGAGAATAGCGGAAGGCGCAAAACCCGGCAAGGCGCGCACGAGGCATGCCTGGCCCGGTCAGCGCCTTGTTCGCCCGGCGCCGGATCGCGATAATGGAATGGCGCTTGGCGCCGCGCCGACGCGGCGATTCTCTGCGGGCCCGACCGATCGTCGGCCCGCTTCATCCCGATGCCCCGGTCACGAGACGATCGCAAGCCCATGTCCACCTTCCGACTTCTTCTGAGCGAGATCTGGTACCGCAAGTTGAATTTCGCGCTGAGCCTGTTGGCGGTCGTCATGGCGTCCACGCTTTTCGTGGCCAGCCCCGTTCTTGTCGAAGGCTACGGCCGCCAGACGGCCGACGAGTTGGCGGCCTTGGAAAACCAGACGCGCAAGCTGATGCGCGACATGGGTTTCAACCTGATGATCGTTCACCAGGATACCGACATGAGCGACTTCTGGGCCGAGGACTTCGCCAGCGAGGACATGCCGCAGGAGTACGTCGACCGCCTGGCCCAGGACGAACGCCTCACGCTCGTGACCCATCTGGTGGCCACGCTCCAGAAGAGGATCGAGTGGCAGCATCGCACGGTCCTGCTCGTCGGCTACCTGCCCGAGGTCCCCCAACCCCATCGGCCGGCCACCGCGTTCGCGAAACGCTGGGGCGAGAAGAAGACGCCCATGGGCTACGACATCGCGCCGGGAACCGCCGTGCTGGGCCACGAGTTGGGCGTGGGGCGCAAGGCGGGCGAGACGATCGAAGTGCTGGGCGAGGGATTCGAAATCGCCGAAATCCTCCCCGTGAAAGGGAGCAAGGAGGACATCACGATCGCCGTGCACCTCCAAGACGCCCAGAGGCTTTTGAAGCGCGACAATCCGCCGCGGATCAACCAGATCCTCGCTCTCGGCTGCCAGTGCTCGGGCGATCGTCTGGGGCAAATTCGCGAACAGTTGGCCGAGGTCCTGCCCGAGACGCAGATCACCGAATTCCAGTCGATCGCCCTGGCGCGGGCCGAGCAGCGCGACGCGGTCAAACACTCACGCGAGCGCGTGCAAGGGTTCCTGGAGACCCTGGCGGCCGTGCTCACGCCGGGGGTGGTGCTCGCCTCGGCCGTCTGGGTGGGGCTGCTGGCACTGGCCAACGTGCGCGAGCGGCGGATCGAAATCGGGATCTTCCGGGCCCTGGGAAAGTCCTCGACCACGATCGCCTGCCTGTTTCTGGGGAAGGCCGCGCTGCTCGGACTTCTGGGGGCGGCGGTCGGATCGCTGCTGGGCACTTGGGCGGGCTATTGGCTCGGGGTGCGCGTGCTCGACGTGCCCGGCGACTATTTCGGCACGCCCTACGGCATGCTGGCGGGCGCCCTGATCGGCGCCCCGCTCATCGCCGCCCTGGCCAGCTACCTGCCCACGCTCGCGGCCCTCACCCAGGACCCCGCCGTGGTGCTTCAGGACCACTGACGCGGTCAAACTCGGCCCACAGCCGCGCCAGCAACGTGCCCGTAAACATGCAACCGAACGTGTAGACGGCCGGCGCGATCTCGGCCATCGGGTCGCGGCTGACCATGCCCACCAAGACCGTGCCCAGGCCGGCATTCTGCATCCCCACCTCGAGCGTCAACGCGCGCCGCATGGGATCGGGAAGCCGAAGGCTATACCCACCCAGCAAACCCGCCGAATATCCCGCCACGTTGACCAGCAACAGCGCCAAGAGGATCCGTCCGTCCAACTCGGCCAGATTGTCGCGATTGTTGGCTACCACCAACGCGATGATCCAGAGGATCGTCAGGTTCGCCGCGATGGCCGCCAGACGCCTCGCCACGGCCGCCCAGAACGACGAAACCTGCGACAGGACGTAACCGACGACCACGGGCAGCACGACCATCCAGAGAAGCTTGACGCTGACGGCCGTGACCTTGCGCGTGACCTCGACCGCCGAGAACTCGGCCAATCCGCTCAGCGCCAGCCAGAGCGCGCAGGGCACGAAGATCGGCGAAAAGACCGTGGCCGACGTGGTGAGGCCCACCGAGTAGCTCACGTTCCCCCCGGCGGCAAGGGTCAACACGTTCGAGGCCATCGCGCCGGGCACGCACCCGACCATGACGATGCCGATCATCCAGGGGCCCTCGAGGCCGAACAGCCGGCCCACGCCGTAACCCAGCAGGGGCATCGAGACGTACTGGATGGCCGTTCCCCCCAGCACGGTGGGCCATCGGCTCGTCACCTGCCGCACTTCTTCCCGCGGCAGGAGCGAACCGATCGCCAGCATGGTGGCCGCGAACAGATAGTCGCGGTAGGGATAGGTGGCCCGAAAGGGATCCCACCGCGCGCCGGGCCAATCGACCCAGTAGAAGGCCGCCAGGCAGAGCAGCGTCAGCCACACGATGAGCAGCCGCTCGATCAAGGCACGTAATCGGTTCAGCAGGGGGTCGAGCATTTCGGCATCCATTGCGTGTACGGCACGAGCCCGTCACGCGACACGGCGCGACGACAAACCGCATGGTCGCAAAGGCCGCCATCATGAGCGAGCGTTGCCTCGGTGGCAAGTCGGCTTGGGGATCACGCGAGAATCCCTCGGACCCGTGTTGGTAGCGCAGGCGTCTGGCCTGCCGCAGACAACGCAGCCGCGACGCCCGCCCCGCAAGCCACCCGTCAATTCCAGTGCGCGCTCTGGGGGCGACATGACTGGGATTGACTACCGCAACCCGCCTTGTTACAAGAGGTTAGGCTAGTTTGCTCCTGGGGCAGATACGGCCGGCCCTCGCGCACTCGCACGGCTGTCCCCGGCCGATCCGATTCGACCCGGCAACCCGACCACCGCTTTCGAGGCAATCCCATGGACATGGCTGACTCGTCCACCCGGGCCGACGACGTCGTGAAACGGGAGGAGTGGCCCGCCGAGCCGTCGCCCACACCGAGCGGCGGCGGAGTGTCGTCCGCCGATCGGCCCGCCGACGCTCGCCAGCAAGCGCCCGTGCGATGGCGCGAGTTCCTGGCCGTGCTGCTGCTGGTGATCGTCTCCGACCTGACGATCTACCGGGGGCGGGGGTTCGCCGGATACGCCCTGCTGTTCGCCGCCGCGCCGGCGCTGTTGTGGCTGGGGGCGATCCGGCCGCGTTTCGGGCCGGGGCTCTGGATCACCGGCTTGATGCTCCTCGCTCTGGCGGCGAAGACGCTGTGGCTCGGTTCGCCGTTGCTCGTCGGGTTGGGGATGGCCCTGCTGGTCGCCTTTGCCATGACGCTGTCGGGGCTATATCCCTACGTGCTCGAAGTGGTCGTGTTCGCGTCGCAGACGGTCCTGGCCGGATACGAGGGCATCCTCCACTACGCGCGAAGCGCGAGCGGTCTCCGGCCGGTGTCGGATCGCGCAAGCTGGCTCAGCGTCGGTCTGCCCCTGGCCGCGCTGCTGGCGTTCGGCATGCTGTTC
>Ga0334901_1001326_pt1 | contig 26714 bp, 16 predicted proteins | sample GraSluR3_MG_3_FD_207216 | JGI IMG/M metagenome (GOLD analysis project Ga0334901, IMG submission 207216) | Sludge microbial communities from methane-producing bioreactor in Wageningen University, Netherlands - Granular Sludge_15_08-R3 | ecosystem: Engineered > Bioreactor > Anaerobic >... | reverse complement strand
TATCAGAAACGAACCTGGAGGGATTACTGACCTATTCAACCAAAATCAGTGAAAATTTTGACTTCACCGGACTTATCGGGGGTAATCTGATGCATTACAACTATGAAAGATTTACCAATACCGGTGAAGATGAAGTCGTGCCAGGAATGAAATACATTGGCAACTACAACTTAAAAAGCCTGATGTATGAAAATCCCAGGAAACAGATCCGTTCGCTATACGGGGCTGTTAACCTCGGTTACAAGAGTATGCTTTATCTTGACATGACCTTGAGAAACGACTGGTCTTCCACCCTGAACAGAGGAAACAACTCCTACATGTATCCTTCAGTATCGAGTAGTTTTGTATTCTCAAACCTGTATGATTTAAACGGATTGCTCTCTTTTGGCAAACTTCGTGCTTCCTGGGCTGAAGTAGGTGGTGATACCAGACCATATATGCTTAATCTGAACTATGGCTTGTTAAATTACAATTTTAATGAGTTGCCACTAGGTCAGGTTTCATCGGGTAGTATTCCCAACCTCAATCTTAAACCTACCCGTACCTATTCCTATGAATTTGGTTTAGACCTGCGGTTCTTAAACAACAGATTAAATCTGGATATTAGCCACTATAATCAGAAGACGAGAGATCAGATACTTGATCTATCGATCTCCAACACTTCAGGTTTTTCAACTGCTATCGTAAACAGTGGTGAGATTAGCAACCGGGGTATTGAATTGAGCATTAATGCAACTCCTCTTGAGACGAAAGACTTCTCTTGGAACATTATCGTGAACTATGCAAGAAACGTCAACAAAGTAGTGGAATTGCATCCTGAACTGGATGCTTTTGTACTTGCGGAAGCACGCTGGGCGGGGGCACTGATACAGGCGAAAGAAGGTGAACCTTACGGGGCAATTATGGGAGCAGCCTTTGAAAGAGATCCTGATGGCAATGTAATCTACAACAACGGACTTCCGGTAGTCGGTTCCGACTACAAGGTTCTGGGTCATGGTGTACACGACTGGACTGGTGGTGTCGGAAACTTTATCACATACAAGGGATTTAGACTTGGAGCCCTATTCGACGTCAAGTGGGGTGCAAGTCTTTATTCCATGAGTAGCATTACCGCACACGCAAACGGCATATCGAAAGAAACACTTGAGGGTAGAAAAGAGTGGTACGAATCAGAAGAACTTCGTAAACAAGCTAATTTGGAACCTACTGAATGGACTCCCACGGGAGGTTTTATCGGTAAAGGAGTTGTCCTCAACGAAGATGGGAGTTATAGTCCAAACACCACGCCTGTTGACCCCCAGGACTATTGGACAAGTATGCTGAACAGCAATACTCCGGAACCTTTTATTTATGATGCCTCATTTATAAAACTCCGTGAGTTAACACTTTCATACAGTCTTAACAAGAGACTAATAGCCACCACCCCTTTCACCGATGTCTCGTTCTCTCTTTTCGGACGTAATCTGTGGACATTCTATTCAAAAACGCCCAATATTGATCCTGAATCCAACTATAACAATGGCAATGGACAAGGTTTTGAATATGGCTCGTTGCCATCACGAAGAACTTACGGATTTAGTGTCAGCGTCAAATTGTAACTTGAACTTTAATAATATTGAAGATTATGAGAAAAAAATATACACTCTTCCTGCTTATCTCCACACTCTTTCTTGGAGGATTTTCATCCTGTGACGATTTTGGTGATTTGAATGAAGACCCCACCAAATCAACCGGAATGGATCCTAACCTGCTACTCCCTACAATACAGATGTATCTGACCAATGATTTCCAGGAATGGCATCGTCATATGATGTATCCGGGTGGTTTTGTTCAGCAATGGTGTGGCGACTGGGGTACCGTAGAATATGGATGCCTGGGTATTAAAAACAGCTCCTACATGGGCGAATTATGGAATCAGAGATATACCCGGCTGGCAAAGAATATTACGGATATTATCGAAAGGACAAAAGATGATCCGGAATTGGTCAACATCAACGCTTTGGGTAGAATCATGAAGGTTTACATCTATTCTCAGTTGACCGACATGTATGGCGACATCCCCTATTTTAATGCTGGACAAGGTTATTACGCCGGAGTATTGAAACCCAAATATGACCTTCAGGAGGAGATTTATTCCGACTTTTTTGCCCAACTGGAGATAGCATCCCAGCAATTGGATGGAACAAAAGACAAGATTCTCTACGATCATTATTATGCAGGTAATATTGAGAAATGGCGGAAATTTGCCAACTCATTGCGACTCCGGTTGGCACTACGACTGATAAAAGTGGATCCACAAACAGCTCAGACGGAAGCTGAAGAAGCGATTAGCCTTGGTGTAATGCAGGATAACGGGGATATCTGTGTGATCAAATATGAAAATGTGGCAAACCCATCAGAAGGCCCTGGAAGGGGTAATGGTTTGTCGAACAGGCTTTCAGCAGAACCCAGAAATTTTAGATATTCCCGAAAGTTAATCAGCTACATGGAGGAGACCACAGATCCAAGAATCACAATGTATGGACGCTGTTATTTGTCTGACAACAGGACAGATGTCACACAACAAATCTATAACAGTGTTGGATCCTACACCTTGATGGCTCGTCCAACATCTCGTTTTGATTGGGAAGAGAATCCCGCTCCCATCACCATTACAGTTGACGGATCTGAGGTAGCGGTAGATGGCAAGTATCAATATTTGCAACCCTCAGCATGGTTAACAGCCTATAACGCACCATACATAAACATGAGTTACGCGGAAGTCGAACTACTGCTTGCTGAAGCTGCACACCGGGGTTGGACTGTGAATGGCAGTGCGGAAACACACTTTCAGAATGCACTCAGGGCATCTGTTGAACAAATGACTCTTTACGGGATCCCTGCTGTAAGCGAGTCGGCAATACAGAGTTTTATCAACGCCAATACTCTTCTTCCCGGGTCAGCACTGGAACAAATAAATATGCAGTTGTGGGTAGGACATACCTTCAATCCCTTTGAGGCTTTTGCAAACTGGAGAAGAACCAATGTTCCTGAGATCACCTTTCTGAATTATGATCCCACACGAAATCAGAGTAACGGGATGACACCAAGAAGAATTCTCTACCCGCTTGAAGAACAGATAAAAAATGAGGATAATTACAGAGAGGCGACAGACCGGGTGCCGGGATATGACTGGACCATCGGCGTTTGGTGGGATAAAAATTAAATCAGAATACAGCAACATGATTGTTTGCAAGTTCCAGACTCATTAATAGAAAAAAAATATGAAATATTCAACAATGTTTTCAATTTTCATGGGGCTTTTCCTTTTCACCATGGCCTCATGTATCGATGAAGAAACACCTACTCAGTTTACTGAAGAGGATATGCCCATGATTTACATGGAATGGGCAGCAGACTATATTTATGGTTTGGGTGACACGATTCATTTTACCGCACAGGTTTCACCCGGTGATATGGTTGAAACGAGGTGGCTTGTGAATGGTGAAGTGGTTAGTGAAGAGCTCACCATCAGCTATCCAGTTCTATCGAGTGAACCATTTAATTTAAGATTCGAAGTTGAAAGACATGGCTTAACCAACTTCAGGACTGCCAATGTTACTGTAACCAAAGAATTTGAAGCAAAGAATTATAACAAGATAGTACTGGGTGTAGTAAGCCCTGAAGCTACGCTTGGATCAATTCAGTGGGACAACATCACTCACCTGATGTATAGTTCACTGGTTGTCGATAACACAGTACCCACGCTTACGACGCCCGATGCTTCCTCATTGGAGAGATTGAGATCATTTGTGACTGCTGCACACAACAACGGTGTTTATGTGATCATAGATATTACCGGCCCGATCAATTATCTCAATGGAGCTGGTTTCTACAATGAGACATCATTTAACGAGGTTGCAATAAATCCGGAGAAAAGAACGAAGCTGATCACAGATATCAAAGCATTTGTCGATGAATATAACCTGGATGGTGTAAACATCTACATCAATAATCTGAACAATGATGCCGGGGGATTGTCTGACAAAGAAGGTATTACTGCGTTCATGAATGAGTTGGGTGAATCACTGCCGCAGGAAAGGCCTGCTCCCAGAGATGAGTTCTTCTTCACCGCTTCAGTACCAATGGCATGGAACAATTACGAGTTCTATCATTTAGCCAATGTTCCGCGACTCAACTGGGTAAACTTCATGCTATTTGGAGGTGTGGATCTCTCTCCTGTCCATCATGCTCCATCATGGCAGGTAAATGACAATATTGCGCGGTTCCAAAATGCGGGTTTGCCTGTTTCCAAGATGTTGATTGGTATCGGAGCGTTTGGCGTGCAATATAATTTAAACGGCGCCACTCCTACCTGGGGTAATCTGGATAGCTTCCTGCAATATCGGCCTTACAAAGAAATCGTAAAGCTAGATGCCAATGCAGCCAATCTCAATCAACTTCCATTTGGGGACGGATTGTTCTACAGTGGTGTTACAGATGCAAATGCAAAAGCCGACAACACCATCAGCAGCAATGCTGCAGGTATGTTTATCTGGACAATGGAAAATGATTCTCAAGCTGAAGGTATATCGCTTACAGGAGCCGTCAATGATAAATTGAACAATCCATAGTCAAAAACAACAAATAATTGTGAGAAGGGACACTTCAGAATGGATCATTTTGCGTGTCCCTTCTTTTCTAAAATAAAATATATGCAAGTAAGATATGCTCTTTTCGTTATATTGATGGCAGTAATCGTTTCCTGCACGGAAAAAAACAACCATCAGACAGACATCGATCACAAAACAAAAATATTCAGCATGAGGGTGAGTGATGACAACCCGAATTTCATCCTTCTTGAGATGGATGATTCTTATGATCCATCTTTTTTCGAATGGACTTTCCCGGGAGATGTGAAAATCACAAATAAACCTACCATGGTATATTATTTCGAGAAACAAGGGAGTTATGCGGTGAATCTTAAGATGGAAACAGATAACGGCAAGATGAGTTATACAGAAACAGTTACCATACCCCATAATTCCGTTTATTACAACAACGACGAATCTCTTTATTGGAGTGACGAGTTTAATGATCCAAAGCTCAAAAGCAATTACTGGAATTATGACATGGGAATTGAAAAATGGGGCAACAATGAACTACAGGAATATACGAATAGTACCAACAACTCTTTTGTAAGGGACGGCAAATTGGTAATCCGCACAAATAAACGGGGTACAGGACAAAAAATCGGAGATTACACATCTGCCCGGGTAACAACCAACGGTAAAATCGAAATAAACAGAGGCCGTGTTGAAGTGCGTGCAAAACTTGGTGGGGGAAAAGGCTTGTGGCCGGCAATCTGGATGTTTGGCAGAAACGCGTCTCCCTACTATTCTGAACTGGATATCATGGAGTATGTTGGTTTTGAAAAAAACAGAGTTTACGCAGCGGTTCACACCAGCCACACCCGTGAGAGCAACGAGAAGGTCTCCGGGTTTAAAGATATGGATGATGTGGAGGACCATTTTCACACGTATGGCATCAACTGGACAGATCACAAGGTTGATTTCTATATTGATTCACCTGAAAATATCTATCTCACATTTATGCCAAAAGACAAAACCTCTCTCAGGCATTGGCCGTTTGATAAAGATTTATATCTGATACTGAACGTAGCCGTAGGGGGTGACTGGGCTGGCATGCAAGGAGTTGATGACAATATCTTTCCGCAGGAAACAGAATTCGATTATGTACGTATTTTTCAGAAAAAGAACTAGATAGGATTGATTTGGATTTGGGAAAGATTAGCAGAATCATTCACTTTTTCCTGAAAAGCAGATATCTTATTGCATGCATATTTGCAGGGCATGATTTGAATATAAAAAAAAGAAAAACATGAGCAGAACCTTTATCTTACTCGCACTTGTCTTGGCGTGTGGTTGTTCGGGGAGTGAAACCGGGAAGAAGAATAACAATAATAAACCTTCAGACAATCATCTCCATCTACTGGTTGAGAACAACATGCATGATTTGTCCAAACCCAACAAAAGTAAGTTTCACGACTCTTTTATTGAAGAATTTGACCAAAATCGATCAACCTTTTTCACCCACCATTCTGGAGGAAAAGGGGCCGATTTCACATGGGAGATGGGATCAGTCTCATCATCAGAACCCGATACAAGAATATTGGCATTGAAGTTAGATCCAGAGGATGAGGCCGGTGCAGGAAAAGGAGCGGAGTTAGTCACAAACAAATTCACCTTCTATGGCACTTACGCAGCACGTTTGAAGGTTCCTGATCCCAGAGATGTTCAACCCAATGTTGGAGCTGTAGTAGGTTATTTCACCTATAGAGAAGATAATGAATATGGGTTGAGTGAGATCGATTTCGAGTGGCTGATCGCTGATCCGCAAATTATTTATGTGGGTACCTGGACAGGACCTTCCGGCAAACTGAAAAGAATAGGACGAATAATTAATTTGGCCCAAGGACAAATTTATGAAACCATCTTTCGTGAGCATGATGGCAGTAACAGAAGAATACTTACGGGTGATCAAAACCAGCCTGAAACAATCAAACCTATTCAAGGTTACGATGCTTCATCACAATTCCATACATATGGATACGATTGGTATCCGGACCGTATACGGTGGTGGATGCTGCACCCCGCCACCAATGATACAATTGTGTTATGGGATTACCGGGGTTCAGATATAGGAATCCCTACCACGTATACCCGTTACAGAATAAACATATGGCATACGGATGACTGGCCGGTTCATACCAACCCCAATTCAATTGAAAAGCCTCTCTTTCCTTTTGGTGCAGAGGTCGACTGGATGTCCTACAATCCGTTTGAGACTCACTAAATTGTAAGCTGCAGATCACAATCATAAAGAATAGAGGTGGTGACATACTACCCAGTTCCTGGTCGTGAACGATTGAGGTAGGTTATCATCACATTACCAACCATTTTTCATTAACTGGAACAGATTACAATGTGATCCGGAAGAAAAATTGTATGTTGGGTCCGGATCATCCATCAAAACTGTTTTTTACTTTCAAATAAATGAGTATTTTTACAAATTCATTTATTGAAACGATCTTTTTAATTAAATATTTTACTAATGACCACCAGAAGACATTTCTTAAAAACACTCGGTGGAGTGACCTTGCTAACCATTGTTCCCCGCAATGTACTGGGGAATGGCATGCTTGCTCCGAGCGATGAACTGACCAAAGGGATCATCGGCGTGGGAGGAATGGGCCGCGGCCATATTCCCTACGACAAAACACGCGTGGTTGCCATGTGTGATGTAGACAAGAATCATCTCTCACAGGCAGCTTCAATGGTAAAAGACAAAATCAGTCTCTATCATGATTTCCGTGACCTGATCCTCGACAAAAACGTGGATATTGTCCATATCGCCACCCCACCCCACTGGCATGGCATCATGTCGGTGGAAGCCGCCAAGGCGGGGAAAGATATTTTTTGTGAAAAACCAATGACACGAACCATTGGTGAAGGAAAGCGTGTGCGAGAAGCCATTGCACAGCATGGTAACATCTTCCGGCTCAACACCTGGTTCCGTTTTAAAGATCCCTTCTACGGGTTGGGTACGCCGGTGAAACCATTAAAAAAACTAATCGATAGTGGCATGCTGGGATGGCCTTTGAAGGTGACCATCAGCAAGCATACCGGTTTCGACTGGAAGTTCTACTGGGTGGGTAAAAACCACCTTGAACCACAACCCATACCAGAGGAACTGGATTATGATATGTGGTTAGGGCCGGCTCCACACAAACCCTACAATGCACATCGCGTCCACCAGACCTTCCGCGGCTACTGGGACTACGATGGTGGTGGTCTCGGTGATATGGGTCAACACTATATCGATCCGGTACAGTACATGCTGGGCAAGGATGACACCAGTCCCGTAAAGGTGGAGGTCGACGCACCTCAACAACATCCCGATGCTGTAGGCACCTGGCGTTCCATCTCCTACACCTATGCCGATGGTTGCCAGATCATCCTCTGGGGAGGTGATTACGGCGAACCTGACACACCCTATATCTCGGGTCCCAATGGGAATGTGTACAAAAACTTCGAATGTGACATCCCCAACTGGGAGAAGAAGCTGGCCGACTATCCCGAGCCTGCTGAGCAGCAGACCGATTTCCTCGGAGCCATCCACAACCGCCAGAAATTCGCGTTGAACGAGATGAACGGTCATCGCTCCTGTACCATCGTAAACATGGGTGCCGTAGCCCTTCAGTTGAACCGAACCCTCGAGTTCGACCCGGTGAAGGAAGAGTTTATCAACGATGCAGAAGCCAACAGGCTTGTTGAACAACCGATGCGTGCACCCTGGACCATTTAACAACCAATTTTCACGAAATGAAAAAGAGACGATTTTTGATATTTCTCCTGAGCCTGTTGATCAGTACCGGTATCCAGGCCCAGCTGCCTGAGGGCAGAACACAGTCAACCATCATTGCGGATGCCCTGGCTCAGTTGCCTGCTGATACACAGGAACAGTATAACCGGGTGATTGCAGAACTGGTATCGACTGGTGAAGAAGGACTACTGGATCTGATCGGTAGGATAAATCCTCCGGGAAGCCAGAGCAACGAGACCCTCGATTATGCCATCAGCGGATGGGTTCACCATGTCGCAAACGATAAGGCACAACGAACGATCGCTGCTGCGGCCATCGGCAAAGCACTTGGCAGACCACTTCACAACGAGGTGAAGGCTACATTGATACGGAGCCTGCGTACCATTGCCGGCGATGAGGAGGTTCCCTTGCTGGCAGGTTTCCTCTCGGACATCTATCTCTCTTCCGAGGCATCCAAGGCTTTGGTTTCGATCGGTAGCGACAAGGCTACAGAAGCTCTTTTACAGGCAGTCACCTCCGTCGGTAGTGAAGAAGTGCGCTTGCAACTGATCAATGCGCTGGCACAAACCGGTTACCCCGAAGCAGAGAAGAACCTGCTTGAACTGCTCCGCTTCAAACCAACAGGAGAAATGGAGAAGGCGCTGCTCAACGCGCTGGCTCGCACCGGTGGCAAGGCATCGTTGAAACCTCTGAAGAGGGCAGCAGCAGCGACCGGGTATACCTATCAGAAGAGCCATGCCACAGCCTCCTACCTCACCCTTCTGGAGAGGCTCAGCAGTGAAGAACCAGGTCTGGTCAGAAGAGAAGCAACCAGACTTCTATCCCATGCAAGAAAAAACGAGAAGAGCGATCTGATGGTAGCTGCTGTCCGTTTGCTGGCAGACCATTCCTCTCTTCGCAAGGTAGCAATATTGCAGGATGCCCTTAATACGGGAGATATCGCCTACCTGACGCCACTTCTCAGGAACATCACTTTTATTGAGGATAACCGGTCCATGCAGTTGATCACGAAAGAACTGGCAACATCTCAATCACCCGAAGTGCAAACAGCACTGATCTACTGGGCCACCGAAAACAACAGAAAAGAACTGCTGCCTGAGATCATCCGTCTCTCTGGCTCCTCCAATGGGATGGTACAGAAAGCAGCCCTGCAGTCACTCACCCGCATGGGTGGAGACGAAGCGCTGATCGCACTGGCAGCCCTGTTGAAGAGCAGCGACAGCGAAACGGTCTCACTGGCAAGGAAGGCACTCGCCTCCTTCCCGGGTGATATATCCTATACCCTGTCATCCGTGTTTGAGGAGAGCAGCAACGATGGAAAGAATGCCATCCTGCAGTTGATCGCTGCCCGTAAGATGGAAAGTCAGTACAACCTGGTCTACAACCAGCTCTTCACCGACAATGAAACGGTGAAACAGGCAGCTGCGAACACACTGAAAGAGGTGGTCACCGCCGAAAACCTCTCCGACCTGTTCACACTGCTGGAACAGGCAGATCCAGCAGTGATATCTCCTTTACAGGAAGCCATCAATGCTGCCCTGAACCATCTCCCTGCTACTGAACAGCTGGCACTGGTCACCTCACGTATGGAGCAATCGCGAAACAGGCACCTTTACTTCAGTGCGCTCGCCAACAGCGGATCGAAAGAGGCTATGGAGCTGATCACAACAGCCTACCACAACGAGGATGGGATAAACCGGGAATCGGCACTCACCGCCCTCACCGGCTGGAAATCGTTTGAGGTGATTCACCCATTGTTGCAGATTGCCAGAAGCAGCTCCGACAAAAAGGAACTCACGAAGGTGTCTGATGCATTGATCGCGCTGATTGCCCGTTCGGGCCAGACCGATGCAGTGCAATACCTTTACCTGCGTGAAACCATGTCGTTTGCCCAGACAAACAGTCAGAAGAACCGGATCTTACAGCAACTGGGACAAACAGGACAATACCAGGCCATGCTTTTCGCGGCTCCCTTCATGGATGACCCACAGCTGAGCGAGGCTGCTGCCCAGGCAGCGATGACCATCGCCCTCAACAATTCTGACTACGCAGGGGAAGAGACCACCCGCATCTTGCAGAAGGTGAGTGAGACCCTCAGCAACCCCGATGCCGGTTACCAACGCCAGTCCATCACCAAGTTCCTCTCTGAGAACCCGACAGAAGGAGGCTTTGTCTCTATCTTTAACGGTAAAAATCTGGATGGTTGGAAAGGGCTGGTCGAAAACCCGATCAAAAGGGCAGCCATGAGCCAGAAAGAACTGGCTGCAGCTCAGGTGAAAGCCGACAGGGAGGCTGCAAGGGACTGGAAGGTGGTGGATGGCAACATCCTCTTCGATGGTACTGGTTACAACAACCTCTGTACTGATAAACAATACGGTGACATCGAGATGCTGATCGACTGGAAGCTCTACGAAGGTCCCGAACCCGATGCAGGCATCTACCTGCGCGGAACGCCCCAGGTGCAGATATGGGACACTGCACGTGTGAACGTCGGTGCACAGGTGGGTTCAGGCGGGCTCTACAACAATACCCAGAACCCCTCCAAGCCGCTCAGGCTGGCTGACCAGAAGGTGGGTGAATGGAATACATTCCGTATCCGTATGGTAGGTGAAAGAGTCACTGTCTGGTTGAACGGTGAGCTGGTAACCGACAATGTGATTCTGGAGAACTACTGGGACAGGAGCAAGCCCATCTTCCCCATTGAGCAGATTGAACTGCAGGCACACGGCAGCAGGGTTGCCTACCGCGACATCATGATCAAAGAGATTGAGCGCCCAGAGCCTTACAAGCTGAGCGTCGATGAGCAGAACGAAGGATTTGAACTGCTCTTCGACGGCACCCACCTCGACAAGTGGACCGGCAACAAGCGGGATTATGCTGTGGAAGGTGGTCAGATCGTGCTCTACCCCAGTAAAAGCTTTGGCGGCAACCTATATACCAGTCAGGAATATGGCGACTTCGTTTTCCGTTTCGAGTTCATGCTGACACCCGGTGCAAACAATGGTCTGGGCATCCGTACACCGATGGAAGGGGATGCTGCCTACCAGGGTATGGAACTACAGATCCTCGACAATGATGCTCCCATCTACAAGAACCTGGAGATATACCAATATCACGGTTCGGTTTATGGGGTGATCCCCGCAAAAAGGGGATTCCTCAAGCCACACGGAGAATGGAACAGCCAGGAGGTAATTGCCGATGGTGATAACATCAAAGTGATCCTGAACGGCACCACCATCCTCGACGGGAATATCCGTGAGGCTGCTAAAAACGGTACTGCCGATGGCAAGGATCACCCCGGTCTGTTCAACAAGAAAGGGCATATCGGTTTCCTCGGTCATGGATCGGTAGTAAAATTCCGCAACATCAGGATCAAGGAACTATAATAGAGTGAAATTATTTCTCATAAGAATCAAAAACAGCATCCCGATTAAAACAGGATGCTGTTTTTTTGATTCTTTTTTCCTATATTTGCGATGGAAACCCTCTCCCGACAGGTAGAAACAAAACCAAACGAAATATCAAGCCAAAAAAACAGCACCATTATGTCTACAACAACACAACTCTACTCCTACAGTCTGAGCAACAGTAAGACCTATCTCTTTGCCGCACTTTTCGTTATCGGCAACCTGTTACTGCCACAGCTGGCCCATCTCATCCCGCAGGGTGGATTCATCTTCCTGCCCATCTACTTCTTCACGCTGATTGCCGCCTACAAATACGGCATCCACGTGGGAATACTGACAGCCTTGCTCTCACCGCTGGCCAACAACCTGCTCTTTGGCATGCCCCCCGCAGCCGTGCTGCCTGCCATCCTCGTGAAATCAGTGATCCTCGCCATCGCTGCGGCCATGGCTGCCAGACATTTCGGGAAGGTCTCTATCCTGGCACTGCTTTTGACCATCCTGGCCTATCAGGTGATCGGGACCGGTCTGGAGTGGGCCATGAGCGGAAGCCTCTATGCAGCTCTGCAGGATTTCCGCATCGGAGTGCCGGGGATGCTGATCCAGCTTGTTGGTGGCTACTTCCTGCTGAAAGCGGTCAGAAAAGTGTAGGTCGATGAGTGAGATGAAATCTTTTAAAGAGGTGATGCAACGATTTCGTGAGATCACCTTTCAGGAGCAGTTCGACCTGATTGTTGCCATCGCAAACGGTGGCATCATACCCGCAGCCATCCTCAACCAACGGCTCAACCTGCGAATGGAACTGCTCCGCATTAATCTGCGGGATCCTTCCCAGAAGCCCAGATTCGAACGGCCCCAGCTTGTTTCTCCCATCGATTTCGACATCAAGGGGAAAACCATCCTGCTGGTAGAAGACCGCATCAAAACGGGAGCAACCGTACGCTTTGCCATCGATCTGCTGCATGAAGCCCGAGAGATCAAAACCTTTGCGGTAAACGGAAAAGCTGATTACGCACTTTACGACGAAGATTGCTTCAAATTTCCCTGGATTCAATGAGAAAACTGTTCCTGCTGTTCGTCACCCTAACCCTATCAGTCGCACTTGTTGCGGCTCATGATGCAACATCCGCCGTCGGTGACACCGTGCGGCTGGATGAGTTAATCGTGACCGGCTCCATGCCCGGGATTACCCTGCGCACAATGCCCATGACGGTATCCGTTATCGGGAACAACAAGATTGAGGAACGAAAAGAACCCTCCCTCTTGCCACTGCTTACTGAGCAGGTGCCGGGACTCTTTATCACGCAACGAGGTGTGATGGGCTACGGCGTAGCCAACGGAGCGGCAGGCGGCATGAGCATCCGCGGCATCGGTGGTGCACCCACCTCGGGCGTGCTGGTACTGATTGACGGGCATCCCCAGTACATGGGACTGATGGGACATCCACTCGCCGATAGCTATCAATCGATGATGGCCGAGCGGGTGGAGGTGGTAAGAGGCCCCGCCTCCATGCTCTATGGTTCCAACGCCATGGGAGGAGTGATCAACATCATCACCAAAAAAGAGAGTGAAGAGGGTTTTCGCAACAATGCCCGGTTGATGTACGGAAGCTTCAACAGCTTCTCGGCTGACGCTGCTGCCGGATGGAAACAGCAACAGTTTTATGGCAACGCAGGGATCGGCTATAACCGCTCCGACGGGCACAGGCCCGACATGGAGTTTGAGCAGCTGAACGGCTACGCGAGGATGGGATACGAATTCTCATCCCACTGGAACGGGTCGCTCGACCTGAACCTCTCCCGTACCATCTCCTCAAATCCGGGAAAGATTTCCAATCCCATTCTCGACAATGATGCCGATATCACCCGTGGAGTGGGATCAGCCGTGATTGAGAATAACTACGCCAACACCTCCGGTGCTGTAAAGCTGTTCTATAACTTCGGATCGCACGAGATCAACGACGGGGTACCTGCAAGCGCATCGTATATTCCGCTCGAACACCGTTTCCGTTCAGACGACTTTATGGCGGGCGTTTCCCTCTATCAGTCCTACGCCTTCTTCCCGGGTAACAGGATCACCGCCGGCTTCGATCATTTCCGCTTTGGCGGAAAGGCGTGGAACCGTTTCCCGGATGAATCGAACAACGTCACCCTGGCCGATGTGCGGCTCCATTCCTCCGCCGGCTACCTCAACCTGCGACAGTTTCTTTTTGACAACAGGATCACGCTGAATGCAGGCCTCAGGTTGGACCACCACCAGAAAAACGGGTCGGAATGGATCCCTCAGTTAGGGCTCACCTATACCCCCTCCTCCTCCACCGTGCTGAAGGCAATCATGAGCAAAGGGTTCCGCAACCCCACCATCCGGGAGATGTACATGTTCCCTCCTCAAAACCCTGATCTGCAGCCGGAACGGCTGATGAGTTACGAACTGTCGCTGCTTCAGATGATTCCGTATTACCGCCTCCGTTTCGGACTGAACCTCTTCTGGATCAAGGGAGACAACATGATCCAACAGGTGGAGCCGGGAATCGGCAAATGGAGCAACAGCGGCGAGGTGGATAACAGGGGGGTGGAAACGGAGATCTCCTGGCAGGCTACAACTTATCTGCAGCTCTCTGCCAATTACAGCTACCTGGATATGGCATACCCCATCATTGCTGCCCCCAAACACAAGTTGTATGCAGGTGGCACCTTCACACAGGATAGGTGGAGTCTCTCTTCAGGATTGATGGTCGTTTCAGGCCTCCATACCACGCTCAACCCGACATCACCGAAAGAGGATTTCCTGCTTTGGAACGCCCGTGCACAATATCGTCTCCTCGAAGGAATTCAACTCTTTCTGAAAGGAGAAAACCTGCTGGATGAGCAATATGAGATCAATGCCGGCTACCCGATGCCGGGCAGGTCACTTTTCGGTGGCTTGCAATTCCGTTTATAATCACTGCAATGGCTGGTGAACCAAATCCATCGGCCCTGCAGAAACAGTATAACTAATCATACCAAAACAGACAAACAGATGGACAGACGCAATTTCTTACGAGCGGTAGCCCTCACAGGAGCAGCCCTCACCACAGTTAAAGAGACAGAAGCCATGAGCATCCTGACACAATCGTTCGCATCAGCACAAGCCACAGCATACGACCTGGTGGCAGTGATGGGCGGCGAGCCGGATGCAATGTTCCGCAAGGCGATCGCCGAGATGGGAGGAATGCAAAACTTCATCAGCAAAGGCGACAAAGTCTGCGTGAAACCCAACATCGGATGGGACCAGCCGGTGGAGATGGCTGCCAACACAAACCCCAAGCTGATCACAGAAATCATCAAGCAGTGCTTCGATGCAGGAGCTGCAGAGGTCACGGTGTTCGACCACACCTGTGACGACTGGCGTAAGTGCTACAGCAATAGCGGCATTGAGGCGGCAGCCAAGGCGGCAGGAGCGAAAGTGGTGCCGGCTCACCAAGAGTCATATTACAAAACGGTCTCCCTCCCCAGGGGCAGAAGTCTTAAAACCACCAAGATCCACCAGGCAATCGTCGATAGCGACAAGTGGATCAACGTCCCCGTGTTAAAAAATCATGGGGGTGCACAGCTCACCATCTCGATGAAGAACTACATGGGTATTGTCTGGGACAGGGGCTACTTCCACGCCAACGACCTGCAGCAATGTATTGCCGATGTCTGCACCTACGCCAAACGGCCTGTGCTCAATGTGGTGGATGCCTATCGTCTGATGAAGACCAGCGGTCCCCGCGGCCGCTCACTCTCCGATGTGGTACTCTCAAAGGGACTCTTTCTCTCGCAGGATATCGTAGCTGCTGACACGGCTGCCGCCAACTTCTTCAATCAGGCACGCGAGATGCCGCTTGAGAAGGTGGGACACCTGGCCAAAGCACAGGAACACGGTTTAGGCACCATGGACCTCGACAAACTGAAGATCCGCAGAGTACGTATTTGAACCGGAGCAGCGTGATCACACAACACCGATGATTGCGACAGGATCCGGCACCCTCCCCCGGATTCAGTCGCCTATTTACTGATGATCAACCGTCATATACCAACCCTATGCTGAAAAAAACAAGACTTATCGCCTCGCTCATCCTCTTCTCCCTGATCACCCTCTATTTCCTTGATTTCAGGGGGGTGCTGCCGGACCAGCTACAGTTCCTCACCGAGCTGCAATTTATCCCGGCGCTGCTGGCCGCCAACCTGGTGATACTTGCCGGACTGGTGATCCTCACACTCCTCTTTGGAAGGGTCTACTGCTCCTCCCTCTGCCCCATGGGTATCTACCAGGATATCGTGGCATGGTTCTCCAAACGGGTAATCAGGAAGAAAAAGTATCACTACAGCAAAACCAAGAGCGTTCTACGCTGGAGTATACTGGGTGCAACGCTTGTCACGTTCCTCTTTGGCTTCACCTTTCTCGCGGGCCTCCTGGATCCCTATGGCGCATACGGCAGGATGGTCACCCACCTGTTCCGTCCCGCCTACCTTGCAGGGAACAACCTGCTGGCTACCCTCTTCACCTCCTTCGACAACTATACTTTCTACCGGGTGAGCATCTATGCGCTGGGTATCTCCTCCACCCTGATCGCCCTTGCCATGCTGTTGGTGATCGGCATCCTGGCCTGGCGAAACGGCAGGACATGGTGCAACACCATCTGCCCCGTGGGTACCCTCCTCGGTTTTATCAGCAAGTATGCCTTTTTCCAGATCACTTTTGATGATGAGAAGTGCAACTCCTGCGGCCTCTGCAGCATGAAATGCAAAGCATCCTGCATTGATGCGAAGAACAAGGAGATCGACCAGAGCCGATGCATCACCTGTTTCAACTGCATCGAGAGCTGCAACCGCGATGCCATGAAATACCGTTTTGCACTGCCCTGGAAAAACAAAAAGAGACAAGAGGTGCCGGCTTTCACCTACCTGAAAGAGGCGCAACCACAGGATCCATCCAAGCGACGTTTTCTCTCGGCATCACTGGTTACCGGACTGGCTGCCGGAAAATTGCTGGCACAGGGCGCAACCAACGGCTTGATGCCCAAGCAGGATCTGAGCAGAGAGATCCCCATCGCTCCTCCCGGTGTACCCACCTTCGATCACCTGCGTGAGAAATGCATCTCCTGTCACCTCTGCGTGAGCAAGTGCCCGTCGCATGTCATCAAGCCGGCATTCCTGGAATATGGACTGGGGGGCATGATGCAGCCCCGGCTCTACTTCGACCATGGTTTCTGTAATTACGACTGCACCATCTGCGGGGATGTGTGCCCTACCGGTGCCATCCTGCCGTTGACCAAAGAGGAGAAGAACCACACCCAGATGGGACAGGTACAGTTTATCATTGAGAACTGCATTGTGTACTACGATGAGACCAGCTGCGGTGCCTGCTCAGAACACTGTCCCACCCAGGCGGTACACATGGTACCCTATAAGGGAGCACTCACCATCCCCGAGATCAGGCCTGAGATATGTGTTGGTTGTGGCGGATGTGAGTACGTCTGCCCGGCCATTCCCTTTAAGGCGATTTACGTGGAAGGGTTGCCAACACAAAACAGAATAGAGCTGGAAAGAGAGAAGGTGGATGAAGTGGTGATTGATGATTTCGGTTTCTGATCTGACTTTTTGCACGCATTGCGCCCTGTTTATGAAATTTTGACTATATTCGCATTCAATAAGAGTGGCACATGATACAAACACTATTTGCCGGTTTACCTTTTTTGGTCTGTCTGTTCTGGCTGATATTATTTGCGATTGAATATCGTGGTGCAAACCCTGCCAAAAGGTTATTAACCTACTTTCTGCTGGTTTGCACGATCCTTTATTTTTCGCATGCGGTCTACTTTCATCGACAAGTAGCACTATACAGCCTCATTGAGAGCATCTATGCCTTCTGTTCACTGGCCGTCTACCCCCTCTATTATCTCTATATCCAGAAGCTGACCAACAGCAAACCATTGACACTTAAGAACTATTGGGTGTTGCTCCCTTCCGTGATCATCAGCCTGATGGCAATATTCTTTTACGCGTTGATGACTGAAGGGGAGCGCATTCTTTTCAGTGAACAATATTTTTTCAATCAAGAGGGACCTGATCATCTGGCTTCATTCGCCGAAAAAGGACAGATGATACGGATTGCGGTGATGAAGATTATTTTTCTTATTCAGTTGATACCGGTATCCTACTATGGTTATAAAAAGTTGAGCAGCTTCAGGGATGAGGTTTCGAACTTCTATGCCGACACTGAGAATAAAACACTCTCACCCATCAGAAAATTACTTGTCCTGTTTATCCTGTTTGCCCTGTTCTCGGCTGCCGCCAATCAGCTGGGACGTGATTTCTTCCTACATGAGCCGTGGTTGGTGATTATTCCCTCTCTCATTTTCAGCACCATGCTATTCGCAGTAAGTTTTTTTGGTTTCAAACAGCATTTCACGGCAAACGACTTTCATGCGGAAACAGAAGGAGCAAACCGGGAGGAAAGTCTACTTGGTACCGGGCCATCCTTTGAGTTATTGAAAGAAAAACTACACGACTTAATGGAAGTAAAAGAACTTTTCAGAAAAAAGGATCTGCATATAGCCGATGTTGCCCTTAAAACGGGTAGCAACCGTACCTACATCTCAAACTACATCAACAAAGAGTTACATCTTTCCTTTTCTGATTATATCAACCAATATCGGATAAGCTACGCTCAATCACTGATGAGAGATCCAGATAACACACACTCTCTGATGCAGATCAGTGAACTTTCAGGCTTCGCCAATGAAGTCACCTTTTACAGGAACTTTAAGAAAGCCACCGGAACCACACCCAACAACTGGTTAAAGGGAAAATGATCCCGGCCGTTGACTGCTGTTTTTCATCATCAGGCTTCAGCAGGCAGCTTATTTTACGTTTTGTAAAGAATTGTGTACCTTTTGTTAGTCCGGTTGGGTGAAATTTTTCCTTACTTTACAGTACCAAAATTCAAAACTATTGAACCATTCCACAAAATCTTATCAAGCATGAAAAATGTGATTAGCCACTTTCTGTATGTGCTTTTTGTGTTGTTGCTGGTGGTCTCGGTCAACAATTGCTCTGATCCGGAGGAGAAGATCGAAATACCGGAAGAAACAGGTAAGACCAATCCACCGGATGATGAAAAACCGGGAGGTGATGATCCCGGCGATACAGATCCCGGTGATACAGATCCCACTGAGAACCTCAATGTGGACAAAACCGGTGGAACGATCTTCAAGGAGGAGTTCAAACTGGTGATCCCGTCAGATGCCTTTCCTGCCTCAGTCACCATGGAAATCACCGCACAGACTAAAGGCTCCGTGATGAATGAGTTTGAGGCCTCCCCCTACTACAAGGTGAAGCTTCCCCGTAACTTTACCAAACCTCTCAGGATAGAGCTGCCAACCGATACAGAGATATCCCAGGGAGATGTCTACTTCCGCTTCTCTGCACCGGGTGTGGAGATCAGTTCACAGCAGGAGAGTGTATCCACCATCTGGATCAAAGGCGTGAAAGAGGGTGATCTCTACTACGCTGAGCTGGAGCCGTTTGAAGAAATCTCCGATGAGACAGGCGAGCTGATCGTGGGATTGGTGAAGGACTATCAGGAATCGGATGATTCAGAAACCAGGGCCATCACTTCGGAAAAGAAATGTGTGGTGTACGCTCCCCGCTACTATCACGAAGAGAGCAGGGATATCGCACTACATGTGGAGGAAGCCATCAAACAGCTGGAAGCGATTGGATTTAGTTTTGCGAAACGGAGCAAACAGATACAGGTGGAGGTGAAGAAACTGAGCGGTGCGGATGCCTACGGCTATTTTATTCCCTCCCGCTACAGCAGTGATTGGAACTCGCTGGTGATCAACAGCCAGAAGCTATCAGAGAAAGAAGAGATCAAACGCACCATCATGCATGAGATGACTCACTTCGTGCAATATTATTACGATCCCCGGTGGGTGGTAACGAAGTCGTTTGTGGGAGGTGATTTCCTTTGGATGGATGAGGCTGTAGCCGTCTGGGCTGAAAGCCTTTACGTGGAGGGTATATCATCCGTGCAACTGGGAAACCAGTTCTGTCCTCTGGAGGGTTTCTCCCCGTTGACAGGTGAAGAAAAGAACGCGCACGGCTACGGCATGGCAGGGTTGGTCCGCTGGATTGCCGATCGTTACGGTAATGACAAGATCGTGGAGCTCCACAAGCAACAGGAAGCCGGTACAACCTCTGTATATGATGCATTCGATGATGCATTCCCGGATCTCTTCGTGGAATATGGAATCTTCCTGAAGGATTATATACGGGCAAATGGGGTGAAGGACCTGCTCCAGGGAGTCGGCCGCAACAAGATGTACCTGAACAGCATGAATGAAGTGAAAAGTAAGGAGCCGATTGGATGTAAGCCCTACTCTGCATTTATAGAGCGAATAAACATCGATCCTGATTTTGCGCTACCCGATGGTAAGATCACCCTCTCTATCAATGTGGAAGGCGGTATGGATGGTGGTAAAGGACAGATCTGTGAGCTCTACCGTTACGACAATGAGAAAAAGGAGATCATCTTTGTGGATGAATTTTTTGACTCCTATCAGTATGAAGAGGTAGCGGCACTCCAGGAGAAGAAAGATATGCTCTTCGTTGTATACTACCATGCCTATAACAAGGAGAGTGACGTGATCATGACGGTGCGGCTGGAGGAGAAGCTGGAGTTTGTTAGCGGGAAAATTGAATTAACCATTAACGAGTTGAATAACTACAGCGGATTCTTCACCGCTACCTTCCCCGATGGATCGGTGGTGCCCATCACCTCTGCTACAGGAACAACCAGCTATTCCGGTGACAGGGTGATCTATACTTCAAACAGTAGTTATTCCAAGAAAGAAAGCTACGACAAGGTGGAGTCGGAATGGGAGATCAGTATCGAGATTGATGCAGTATCGCGGAAGATACTAAAAGGAACGGCCCGTAATATCACCAGCAGGTACAATGACCGGGCAGGAGACCCCAAGTATGGTAAATTGAAAAGAAAACAGACTACCACCTTCGGTTTCCGTGACATTCCCTTTATCCAGGTTTTTACCTACGATGGCCATTATGGGTATGAGGCTTCTGACGGCAATGGAAGCATCGGCACCTATCTCACTGCTTTCAGTAACAAGCTGGAGGAGGATGGCATCAATGGATGGACAACCAAAACGGTTACCTCCTGGAAACCGAATACGAAATGGTCGGTCACCATACAGCTGTACCCTCAATAGGCAGGAACGTAAATGGTGTGTTCAGGTCCGATTAAAAGCAGACTGCCCCTCAGGCAGTCTGCTTTTTGTAATGATACTGCTCCCTGATCAACGCTTTCTCATCAGGCGTCAGGGAGAAGAAGTAAGCTTTCCAATCCGGACAGAAATTGATGTGCCACCGCCAGAAACGCCCAGCGAACGACTTAGGTTTCTGATCGTACTTAGCCCTCAAGGGGCAATCACCGCATTTTTGAGCTGTAGATTCCATTGTTTTCGATTGATTTTGTGATAAAACAGAATAAAACACTGAAAAAAATACTCCACTTTCAACTACAAAAATATGATGTTTTACGCAATATTTGGAGGCACAGACGACCTGATTCGTTCATAATCAGCTATTTTAACATAACTCATTAAAGCAACGTCCCACCGTGATGCTGTTTCGACATTACCAATCAATCCCAAATCTCTTCATCCCCATATTCGTAATCCTCACTCTCCTGCGAAGTGTTTGCACGCTGGTTCACGGTGATTTGTTGTGGTGTTGCACTGCCTGCAGTGACGGTTACCGTGGCAGGACCCCGGGATGAAGTTGAAAGGTTTGCATCGGCTTTTATGGTAAACCGACTGTTTCCCGTATCTTTGGTCACCTTACACCAGGATGCCTCTGCGGGTGTTACCTCAACCTCCCAGGTTGAGAGATTGGTGGTGACACTATAGATGAACTGTTCATCCTGAGAAGATGCAGAAAAGACAATAGTCCCTGCTGCAGGTGTGATTGACAATGTAGGAGATGCCCCTTGCTGAGAGATGGTTATTCTTACCGGGGTAGCATTTCCGGCTGTTATCGTCACCGTGGCATCACGTGTCGAGGCAGTGCTATTGGGATCCACTGCAATGGTAAATTGGCCCGCTGTTTTGTCTGTTACTTTGCACCACGTTTCATCGGAACTGGCACTCCATGAGGTCTGGTTGGTAGTGACCGAAATTACGGTAGTGCCACCGTTGGCAACCACATTGATTGGTTGCGCGGGTGAGACTGTCAGCACGGACTGTTCCTTCACTTCCTTCTCTTTCTCCTCAGGCACTTCCACCCCGGGTTCACTACTGCAGGAAAAGGATAGCGTTAAGAGTAATATAACGATTGTAATCAAACGATCTGTTTTCATTGGTTTTGATTTTTTGGATCATGATATAAAAAGTATCATATAAGAGGCATATAATCTTGTCATCATTAGTAGAATAGCCAGTGCTTCTTTCGGGCTTCCTCCTTGTCACTACCCGTGTAATAATTCTCACCCGGGACACCACCTTCAAAAGACAACCCAAAATCAACAGACCCATAGTTCATTCCCGTACGATCCGGCAGGGATTCGATAAGTTCTGTGATGGCAGTACCCCTTAGACGGTTTGATTCACAATTTACTGTTTTGATCACACCCTGATCTGACACAACCAGTGAAACAAGTTGATTGAATGAACAACTCAGAGATGGCAGTGACACATTGGAACTGGCATCCAGTGTAGTAAGCTGGTTAAAGGAACAATAGAGATAGGTCAGCGCGGTATTGTTACTGATATCCAGTGTGGTCAGATTGTTTCTCGGACAATAGAGGTAAGCGAGCACAGTGGAGGGTGTGATATTGAATGACACCAGCTGGTTGTTTTCACAACTCAAAGAGGTCAATGCCGGGTTGTTCAGGATCAACTCTTTCAGTTGGTTTTTTCCGCAGCTCAGCTCCTTCAATTTGGGTAGCATGCTTACATCAAGCTTTTCCAATTGGTTTTCGTGACAATTCAATCTGAAAATAGCCCTGTTTTTGCTTACATCAAGCGTGTCAATTCTGTTGTTATTGCATCTAAAATCTTTTAACAGGTTGTTGTTACTCACATTCAATGAGGTAAGCTGATTGTTGTCACATCGGAAGAAATCGAGTTCCGAAAGACTACTGATATCCAGCGTAGTGAGCAAATTTTCATGACAAGTCAAGCTGGTCAGTGCGGTTGCACCATTTACATCGAGTTTTGTAAGCCGGTTATTGTAACAACCCAATGCGGTTAACATCATGTTATTGCTTACTTCAAGCGATGTAAGCAAATTGCCAGTACAATAAAGTGTTTCAAGACTGGTATTGTTACTGACATCGAGCGATGTAAGTAAATTATCCCCACAAGAAAGTGATCCAAGACCGGCATTCCTACTGATATCAAGAGAGGTAATCTGGTTGTCGGAACAAGTAAAATCTGATACAGGACCATGGATGGTGATTGTTTGCGATTGAATGGTGTACTCTACGAAAGAATAATCCGGAGTGACATTTTCATTCTCATCTTCTTTTCCATTGTTGTTCAGATCAATCCAAACCTTGAAACGCTCATCACCGGTGGAACTGACATATTTGGATGCCATACCCAATCTGATCTTGCTGCCCACCATCTTTGAGGTGGTAAGTGTCATGCTGGCATCCTGCGGGATGAATCGTGTGCGCACATCGGTCTCCAGGGTATATGGGCCACCGGGAGCATCGAGCGATACCGTCAGGCAGGCTTCATACTCCTTACCTGGCGGCAGACTGGTAGACTCCTCCATTCTCAGTGCATATTTGTTCTTTCCGGCAGGAGGGCGACTATATTCACACAGCTTCATTTTTCCTGCCTCCACCGTAAACTTCCCGCTCTTCTCATCCTTCTCGTAGATGTTCATCCCGATCTCGCTATCAAAAAAAAGCTTGTTGGAGATATCCAGAGCGATCTCCATCATCCCCCCTTCAGCGGTGACGGAGAAGTTTTCCATCTTGGGTACAAAATAGGCTTCCCAGATGGGATATTCAAGTGTGTTGCTTTCAGTGGTGGCGAACTCACGGTTCCTCCATCCAAAGACACCACCTTTCATGAACAACTCCAGTTGCGAGAAGAGCTTGGAACCGCTAAAAGCATTGTATAGTGATGGGTCGAAGGCGGGAGCTGCGAGGTCGAAGTTCAGGTTGGCTCCGCTCTTCACCTTTGTGTAGACGCGTGTATCGAGACGGATGATCTCCCAGAGAGAGAAACCTACCTTCGGCGCGATACCCGCTGCGAAGCTGCCTTCCAGCTGCACCTTGGGTGTGAACGCCAACGGGGATGAATCGCCCTCTTTCTGCTCCACCTGACTGTAGTTACTCAACTCACCGTTCCGGTAAGCCATTCCGAACGAGAACTCCTTGCTGTAGGAGAGCTCTGCTGCCAATCCCGCCTTGCCCTCCAGGTCGAAGGTCAGAAAGAGCTCGATCAGTGGGATAATCATCACCGGACCTGCCGGTATGGGTGCAGTACGGATGATGATAAACGGGATTTCGGTACCGAAGACATTCGAATCAGATACCCAGTCAATAGTGAACCCGGAAGAGAGGATCACCATGGGATTGACGCGACAGTGCAGATCTTTCAGACTCCATCCCTGAATCAGGATATGGAAATACAATGCCATATCCATCTGCACCCCCAGCTTGAGCGCGCAGCTGTTATTGTTATTGCTTCCGTCGTCAATCTTGAAAGTATGGCCCAGAGCCGGCATACTGAATTTTGTATCCACCCCTGCCTCAGCACGGGTGATGGGCACCTCCATCGAGATGGAAGAACCGGCAATAGCGTATTCCACAGGTTGACCGTCGGGTCTCTCAATTGAAGTGATATACCGGGTCAGGTCGATGGCATAACCTCCGGAGGGAACGGCATCACCACCAGTGCTCCAGAGAGGATCACCGATGCTGAGTTCCTCAAATACCTCCGTGATGTCCGTCACCGGTTCCAACACCACCGACTCCCCACTGATACTTTTCACCTTCCCTACGTAACCGTTGGGTAGGTCAGCAGAAGTCCTGTTTATCAAAATCATCTCATCTTCCTGTGGAGCAAACCCCTCCTCAACTTTGAGTGTCAAGGTGTGATTCTCCGTGTTGAGTGATGCAGATCGAATCAGATCATATCGCTCTTCGGAGATGACAGATGCTTTGGGATGCATCTTGTAGCTGATCTTATCTTCCTGGCTTGGAAAGAGATCTCCAATGGGGTAAAGCATATTTCTTTGCAGATTTTTCCCTCCAGCTATCCCAATGGTCTTGACTATCTTTCTTCCGTCGGCAAGTATGAATTCCACCTGAAACCCTTTGCTGTAGTTACGAGCCGGCACAATCAGGTAAAACTTGGTCAGGGTCTGGTCTAAGAGCGATATCCCATCACCACAATCGAGTATGATCCGCTGATCATTGTTACTCCCCGTTTCGGGGAAAACGGCTTCAGGCAGATCGTCGTTCCAGTTCACAGAGAACTTGCCGGAGACCGGTTTTCCGGAGAGATCTGTGAAGACAACCTGTTTCACCGATTCACCATCGCTCCCGGCAATCGTAATCCTTAGGATGGCAAACAGATTGCGGAAAGCAATGTTTCCATCTTTGCCTTTTCCCGCCATCATATTAACAGCAGGATCGGGCCGAACAACGCCGGTCTGGTTTGTGTCATACGATTGGGTTGCCGGCATGGTAAGCTGCAACACACCTCCCGATAAAAGTGCCGCACCCTGCTGATAGGGATAATAGCCGGTCAGTTCTCCTTCAGGAGCGGTCTCAGAAGTCTCAAAAACTGTGCTTTTACCGTCGCTCGAAATGGCTCCCTCTTCTGTCTGGAAACGCACATTCGTACCACTGGCAGATCCGAAGACCCCGATGGCATCACCATGTTGCCACAAAACATCCACCTTTCGGTTTGTGGGATCATCGCTCAGCGTTGTTCTTGTGCCGTTTTTCTCCTCAACGATAGTAGCCGAGAGCAGCTGATCTGCCTCCTCATGAGAAAAATGTTCCTCAACACTACAACCGGTAAAAATAAAAAACAGGGAGAATAGTAGACTGAACAAGGTTTTGGAAAGAAGATACCTGTTTTCCATAAGTGTGTTGTTTTTGGTTAATGAATCATTTAAGGAAATATTTAGGGCGGTATAATTCCAGTTTGGTCTCCCTACAATCAAAAAAATATCGAAATTTGCGTCAATACTGACAGCTATTATGCAAAAATAATTAAAAAAACAACCCTATATATTGTCAAATTATATAAAATAAACCAACAAATCGTACATTTCTTCATCTTATATGATTTTTTTGTTACTGATAAACCAACATAAAAACCTCACCGGACAGAGTCTCTTCCAATGAGGTTATTACAAGAAATAAATAAGATAAACTACGCTACACGCCGATACATTATCTGGAATATCCTACCGATTGAGTCAGTAAAACCTCCTGAGAAGGCTTCAACTCCAGTAGTGAATGTAATCTTTCCTTATCGAAAGAACCCCGCACGACAGTACCAAGGCCTTCGGAGACAGCGTAAAGGTAGATATTCTGTGAAACGAAACCGCAACCAATGTAGGCATATTCCCTGCCGGATGCTTTTTGCATGTCTGCCACGAAGATCAGGTTGAGTGGTACAATAGCCACGAAGTCCTGAGTGCCTGTCTCCGCACGGAAATCACCTTTTTTCACCTCTTTCAGCAGATGATTGCGTGCATCATAAAAATAGAGTGATTTTGAAGTGGTGACATAGAGTTCCAGCTCCTGGCGATTGTTGGCGGTAGGTGCCGTACGCTTGTCGTCACGGTTGAATCCGTTGGCTGCCCACAATAGGTCTGACAACTGCTGTAGAGACAATTCTTTATC